>Ga0315270_10000018_pt1 | contig 90003 bp, 86 predicted proteins | sample C1_bottom_MG_FD_204932 | JGI IMG/M metagenome (GOLD analysis project Ga0315270, IMG submission 204932) | Sediment microbial communities from Yellowstone Lake, YNP, Wyoming, USA - C1_bottom | ecosystem: Environmental > Aquatic > Freshwater > Lake > Sediment | place: USA: Wyoming | collected... | reverse complement strand
TCGCAACACTTTTGTGCGACCTGCAACCGGGTGCGCTTAACTGTCGATGGCACGCTTTATTTATGTTTGGGGCAGGATGAAAAAGTAGAATTGCGCCCCCTGCTACGCAACGGGGCAAGCGATCAAGATTTGGAACTAGCCATTCAGCAGGCTATGACGATCAAACCGGAGCGCCATGAGTTTCGCGAACAGCCCGCGAAACTAGTGCGTTTCATGTCGATGACTGGCGGATGAATCAGTATTGCGCCGGTCTAAACCAGATATACGTCTTAGTGCGTTTCTAATTCACGCTCGGCTAAACTTGCAACCAAGGGACATCCGGATTCATTTTGGCCGGAATCGCAACGCTGCACCAAGTCCAATAAAGTTTCGCGCATCCGACCTAGATCGGTTAGGCGATCTTCGATCAAGGTAAGCTTTTGCATCGCCACCCCCTTGATGTCGCTGCAACTGCCTTCGCCCAAATTCAACAGATTGCTGATCTCCTCCAAGCTGAAACCCAGACGCTGGGCGCGCTTGATGAATAGAATCCGTTGAATCGCATCCAGCGGGTAGAGTCGGTAGCCTTCAACCGGTTTAACCGGTTCAAGCAACAAGCCCCGCCGCTGATAGTAGCGAATGGTTTCAATATTGACGCCAGCCTTGCGCGCCAGTGTTCCGATGGTTATGCCTTTGAGTGCCATGGCTAGGGATAGCGGCAAGCCTCAAAAAATATTTAGCCCTACCACGAAAAAAAATGACAGGGGCAGGAATCTTTCTTTATTTTCTAGTAGGTTATAGCCGCGCATACTTTGCCTTAACTGCGACCCTTAAGATTCGCTCAAAGCATCCGTTAATATATGAATCTGCGAAGAAAACTGTTTCTAGAAACAGACTTAGCTGATATATTTCGGAATATCGTAGATGCGGTTCAACCCTTTTTATATAAAGCCATATACATATGAGATCAACACTCCAATCAAATATACTCAGCGCAGTCCTTGTTTCTTTAGCTTTTGTGTTAAGTGGTTGCGCCACCAATGGCGACCCGCGCGACCCATTTGAGCCAGTCAATCGCGGCATCTACCATTTCAACGATGCCGTTGATAAAGCAGTGTTAAAGCCGGTTGCACAGGGTTATCGCGCCGTCCTGCCGACTCCAGTTCGTTCTGGTGTTGATAATTTCTTTTCCAACATCGACGACATTTTCGTTACCGCCAACAACCTGCTGCAATTCAAATTCAAGACTGCAGCTTCAGATTTTGCACGCTTGCTGGCCAATAGCACGCTGGGTATCGGCGGTATTTTTGATGTTGCTACCAGCTTCGGACTAGAGAAGCACGAAGAAGACTTAGGACAGACCTTGGGTTATTGGGGTATAGGCAATGGACCGTACCTCGTGATTCCATTGACTGGGCCCAGTACAGTGCGTGATGCCATCGGTTCGTTCGCACAGTCTTACTACGACCCAATCTGGAACTTGAATAATGTAGCCGTACGTAACAGCTTGGCTGGTTTACGTGTCGTCAGCGACCGCGCAGACTTGCTGGATGCAGAAAAAGTCCTGGATGAAGCTGCCCTCGACCCCTATACCTTCTTGCGCGATGCTTATTTACAGCAACGCCGTAGCATGATTTACGACGGCAACCCGCCACGCGAAAACCTGAGTGAGTTCGATGGCGAGGCGACCAGCAAGAAAACCGTAGCTGACGCAGCTGCACCCGCGAACCCAGCGATTGAAACGCCAGCAACAGCCCCTGCCGCGAATCTCAGTGAATCGCCGATAAAGACCGAAAGCGTGAGCCAAGCCCCGAGCGCGCCGGAAGTGAGCGTTGAAGTTGTTAGTGAGAAGACTGCTGAGGCTGAGAGCAATGTCTTTACGACACTACTGTCTGCCTTATTCGGTGGTAGTACTGCTGCGGCGCAAGAGTAAAGCCGCAACTTCTTTTTTACGCCCAGGACGCGGCGTAAAAGGCGCCTCAATCAAGGCCGGAATTTCTTCCGGCCTTTTTTCTTGTACGGCCTCGACAGCCGTTTCGCGCACGGGTCTCGGCTTAGAACGCTCTCGATCACGCCCCCTACCCTCTGAACGCTCTCCTGATCGATCATGAGAACGCTCCTGATTGGGAGCACTTTCATAACGCTCCGCGCTATAACCCGGTAAGGCTTCCATGGGAATGCTGCGCTTAATTAACTTTTCAATATCGCCCAGATAACGCTTTTCTTCAGGCGCCACCAAGGATATCGCCTTGCCAGTCGCGCCGGCACGCCCGGTACGACCAATGCGATGCACGTAATCTTCCGCGTTGTGCGGCAAGTCGTAATTTACAACGCAAGGTAAATCGTCGATATCCAACCCGCGTGCTGCGACATCGGTGCCGATCAGCGCCTGGATTTTCCCTTCCTTGAAATCAGCCAGGGCTTGCGTCCGCGCCTGTTGCGTTTTGTCGGAATGGATGGCGACGGCGTTAATATTTTCATGCGCCAACTGATGCGCCAAACGGTTCGCGCCAGTCTTGGTGTTGGTGAACACTAGGATCTGATGCATGTTTTCATTCTTGATAATCTGCGCCAGCAAGTGCCGCTTATGATCTGCGCCCACCGGATAAGCCACTTGTAGGATGTTGTCCGAAGTCGCGTTACGGCGCGCTACCTCGATCAACTGCGGATCACGCATAAATTCGTTGGAAAGACGCTTGATGTCCTCGGAGAAAGTCGCCGAAAACAAAAGATTTTGCCGGCGCGGCGGCAGGAAACTGAAGATGCGCCGGATATCAGGCATGAAACCCATGTCGAGCATGCGATCGGCCTCGTCCAGCACCAAGAACTCCACTTGCGATAAATTCACGCTTTTCTGATGCAGGTGATCGAGCAAACGACCCGGTGTCGCCACGAGAATTTCCACGCCTTTGCGCAATTCCGCAATTTGCGGATCGATGTTGACGCCACCGTAAACCGACGTCGAGCGTAGCGCGAGATGTTTGCTATAGGTCTTCACACTCGCTTCAACCTGTGCAGCGAGTTCGCGCGTCGGGGCGAGAATCAGTCCACGCACCGAATGCCGCGCCGGCGAAGTACTGGTGTTCTGATGCGCAATGAGTTTGTGCAGCATGGGTAGCGTAAAGCTGGCTGTTTTTCCGGTACCGGTTTGGGCACCCGCCATGATGTCACGTCCAGCCAGTACAACAGGAATCGCTTGCGCCTGAATCGGCGTTGGCTCGGTGTATCCCGTATCTACAATCGCGCGTAGCAAGTCGGGGTGAAGGCCTAATTCATCAAAAGTCATTGAGCTACCAGGGGAAATAAACAGAATTTGCAGCAAATTATAGGCGATTTAGCCGAGTTTCGGGGGAAAAGCTCGGGAATCAGAGATGTTCTTCAATGAACTGCTTAACCCAGCCATCCGGATGGGCGCTGGAAAATCGTCCTTTTTCCTCGCCATTTATGAACAAAATCACGGTGGGAAAGCCGCGCAAGCCATAGCGGCCGGCAATACGCATATTTTCGCCCTCGTCCACCTCGATCTTGGCCAGCCGGATTTTTCCGGCATAACCAGTCACCACGCGCTCTAACACCGGCGTCAGCATGATACAGGGCGGGCACCAATCGGCCCAAAAGTCGACCAAAATCGGCTGGGACTGCGAAGCATCCAGAACTTGCGCCTGAAAATCCGGCTCGTCTACATTAAAAATCAGGTCTGTGGTCATGGTTCCGCGCAAAAAACCGCGATTGTTCGGGATTGATGCTAGCGCGTCAAGCGCCAGCACGTAAAAACCGGGCCAGCCGCTCCACTCCTTGCTCCAACTTGGGCAACGCGGTGGTGTAGGCAAAGCGCACATGGGTCTCTGGCTCGAAGTTGCCAAAATCCAAACCGGGCGTGATGGCCACGCCGGCCTGTTCCAAGATTGCATTGGCAAAGTGGCGGCTGTCTTGAGTGAATTCGCTACAGCCCGCATAAAGATAAAATGCACCTTCGGGAACCAACGGCAAATCGAAACCCAATTGGCGCAAGGCCGGCAGTAGATAATCGCGGCGTTGTGCAAACTCGGCACGCCGGGCCTCCAGGATGGCAATGGTCTCTGGTTGAAATGCCGCCAAGGCTGCATGCTGTGCCAGTGTCGGTGCAGCCAGAAACAAGTTCTGTGCTAAACGATCTAGTGCGGGCACATAGTCCTCGGGCACAATCATCCAACCCAGGCGCCAGCCGGTCATGCCGAAGTACTTGGAAAAGCTGTTGATCACGAACACGTCATCACTCACCGCCAGCGCGGTCTGTGCATCGCAGCCATAAGTCAGGCCGTGATAAATTTCGTCCACGACCAAGGTACCGCCGCGCTGCGAGACAGCCGCATGCAGGGCCTGCATTTCAGGTTGCGTAAGCAGCATCCCGGTGGGATTAGCCGGGCTTGCCACCAAAACGGCGCGCGTGCGTGCGTTCCAATGTTCGGCGATATGCTCCGCACGCAGTTGGAAGTGGGTCTGCGCCGTCACAGGAATATTTACCGCTTCACCTTCGACAAAGCGCACAAAATGCCGGTTGCACGGATAGCCGGGGTCGGCCAGCAGCACTTGATCACCCGGATTCAGCAACACGCCCATGGCCAGCAATAGCGCGCCGGAAGAACCGCTGGTGACTACCACACGCGCTGGATCGATGTTCACGCCGTAGCGGCTGGCGTAAAAATCGGCTATGGCTACACGCAATGCAGGCAAGCCCAGGGCCGGCGTGTAATGGGTATGTCCGGCCTGCAAGGCGGCAATGCCGGCTTGAATGATCGGCGCGGCCGTTGCTGCATCCGGTTCACCGATTTCCATGTGGATGATAGAGCGGCCCGCGGCTTCCAGGGCGCGCGCCTGCGCCAGAATATCCATGACGTAAAACGGCTGAATGTCGAGCATGCGCGCCGCAAGTGCGGCGCGTTCAGGAGAAATAGATTGCATGTATTTAACGGGTAATGCCGGCTTTCTTGAGACGGGCCGCGATATCGAAGCTCAGGGTCTTACGCCAACCATCGACGAATTTGCTCTCAATGCCGACGAATTGATAAGTCGCCGCCATATGCGCCAAAGCACAACGTCCGATCGCATCCTCATCTGCACCGCTACAAGCCCCTTTGCGTTTATTCAAGATAGCGACTACAAAGCGCTCTCCCTTGGCGTCCTTCTTCGACGCTAGATCATACGACTCCACCAGCCACAGATATAAAAAGGTAAAGTCATGCACAACCTCAATGGATTTAGGATCTTTGATAACGATGCGCGTGCAAGTCTCATCCGGGCAAACTTCCGCTGTAGCTTCGCGCGACAGCGCCAATATCGACGCATCATTTTTGAAAATCTGTTTCAACGGCCAATGTGGTGAAGTAGTCTGCGCATAAGCACTGAAAATTTGAAACGTCAGCGTAAAAAATAGTAGTGTTCGGATCAACTCAATCTCCTTACGGTTTCATCGTTTTCAAGCTCATCCAACTCGATTGCCTCCAGACCATCTGGCGATTCGTGCTCCAACTCCACCGCTTCGATCTGCTGAAAGCGCCGCGTAATTTTTTGGCTGGATATATGCACTTTCTCCGCGTCCTCATGCGCTTGGCGGATGTGATCGGCGAGCTTCTTCATACGTGCATCGAACAAGCCGAAATCCTTGGCCAGCTTGCCCAACGAATCTTTAATGATGTGCACTTGCTTGCGCGTTTCCACATCCTTGATCACCGCACGTGCAGTGTTCAGGATCGCCATCATGGTCGTGGGCGAAACAATCCACACTCGGCGCTGCATCGCGTAATCCACCAAATCGGCATGGTAGCCGTGGATCTCAGCGAACACCGCTTCCGCCGGGATGAACATCACCGCACCATCCGAGGTCTCATTGGCGATGATGTACTTGGAAGCGATATCGTCGATATGTTTCTTCACGTCGATTTTGAACTGGCGCTCGGCGCCCTGCTGCTCAATCTCAGACAAGCTGCTATCGTACATACGGCTATAGTTTTCCAAGGGGAACTTCGAATCCACCGCTACTGTGCCAGTCGGCTCCGGCAAAAATAGCGCGCAATCCACACGCGTGCCATTGGAAAATTTGTGCTGCATCGCATACACCGGCTGCTGCGGATTGTGCGGCAAAATATTGCGCACTAAAGATTCCAACTGCACCTCGCCGAAAGCGCCGCGCGAACGCTTATCACCCAGCAACTCCTGCAAGCTCACCATATTGGTGGTCAGCCCATCGATCTTCTTCTGCGCTTCATCGATCGTGGCGAGACGCGCCATGACTTGCGCGAAGGTGTCGTTGGTTTTCTTAAAGCCTTCGTCCAAACGCTCAGAAACCTTGCCGCTGATCTGCTCCAAGCGCGTATCGGTAGTCTTGGTCAGCGCCTCCATCGACAGCATCAGGCGCTGCGTCAGCGTCGCCATGGTGGTCTGCAACAACTCCTGCTCCGCCCGCGCCTGCTCGGTCAAGGTCAACATCTGCTTGGCAAGAATTTCTTCGCGCATAGTATTGAGACGTTCCTGCATCGCGCTCGACAAATTGCCGAGTTGATGCGCCATCATCTCGCGCAATTCACTTAGCCGCTCAGATTGGGCCAGCTGTAGTTGATGCATATTGTCGCGGGTCAGCGTCAGTTCGGTCGCGATGGCCGTACGTTGCCGGTCGCTGGTTTCACCCAAAGCATGATTCAAACGATCGCCCTGCTTGCTCAAGCCCTCATGCAAGTCGGCCAACATCAAGCGATGTTTGGTCTCCAATTGCTCCGCGACCAAAGCAGGAAATTGCTCTAACGCACGCCCCAAGCGGACAACGCGCATGCCGGCCCATAGCGCGCCGAAGACCAACAAAACCAGCAAAATAAGGACTGCAATCTCGAACATTGGCGCCTTCCTATTGAATACGCTCAGTATACCTCAGCGCTCTATCCGATCACGCAGGCGTGCCCTCTGAGCTCTATCGCTCCCTGCTAACTACGCATCCGGCATGCTTTATATAAGCACACCCAAACTATTTTATATATTAGCTTGAACTAATATATATCTTCCTGCACTAACCACTGTTCGCTGTAAAACAAGCAACGCAAGAAAATTCATCGCTCTGCACCTTAGCTTACGCGTCATTAAAAACAAGGAAACGTCATGCGCAAAAACATCGGTAATTTTAAAATGGCACTGGCAGGTCTTCTAGTTATGTCATTGTCCGGCCTATCGGCGACAGCATTCGCCGAAACAAACACACCACAAGCAGAAAACACCAAGCCACCACTCCAAATCGTCAATCAAAAAGACCTAAAAGTCGTTGTTCAAGTCAATTATTCCGAGACAGTGGGTAACGGCATTAGCAAGCAAGTGTTAGCGACTAAAAATCTCTACGATCAATACACCGCCTTAGGTATGAAAGCCGGTAAAGACTATGAAATCGTGATGGTGTTTCGGGCCGATGGCGCGCAGTTTTTGCTGACGGACGAAGCCTACGACAAAAAGGTCAAACAACCGCATGCCAAAGGCAATCCAAACCGCGCGATCCTGGACGAGCTGAGCAAAGGCGGAGTTAAGATGCATGAGTGCGGTGTGGCCATGCGTTTGAAGGGATATACCCCAGAAGACATCCTGCCTTATAGCCGGATTGTCGTTTCCGGTATCGGCGCAATGGTCGATTTCCAAAAATCCGGCTACATCGCGATTACGCCGTAAGCGCTGAAGCCTGCTTAGCCAAACCACACAATCATCAACGGCACCAACAAAGCCGTCATCAAACCATTCAGCCCCATGGCGAGGCCGGAGAATGCGCCGGCCATTTCGCTCAGCTGAAAAGCGCGTGCGGTGCCGATGCCATGCGAGGTGAGGCCAATGGCGAAACCCTTGATGCTCTCATCCTTGCAGTGCAATCTATCGAGCACGGCCTTTGCAAAGATGGCGCCCATGATGCCGGTCAGCATAACGAATACCGCCGTCAGACTTGGCAGTCCGCCGATTTTTTCCGAGATACCCATGGCGATGGGCATGGTGGCCGATTTAGGCGTGAGTGAGAGTGCAACTTCGCGGCTTGCGCCGGCCAAGTTCGCAACCCAGTAGGCGCTCATGATCGCAGTGCTTGAGCCAACGACCAGCGCACCAAGTAGCGGTACCGCCATTTTCCGAACGCGGTCGAAGTACAGATACAGCGGCACCGCTAATGCGACCGTCGCAGGTCCAAGTAAAAAGTGCACGAATTGCGCACCATCGAAATAAGTTTTATACGGCGTGTCCGTGAGCTTGAGCAACAACACCAGCGCGACGACGGAGATCGCAACCGAGTTCAACAGCGGATGATAGTTACAGCGACGCGACAACCAATGCGCGCCTTGGTAGACGATTAAAGTCAATGTCAGCCACAGCAGCGGGCTGGTGGAAAGATAAACCCAAATATGCGAAAGCTTGCCGCTCATGCGTCACCCGCTTCTTGATCTTGTGCGCTGCGACGCATCCAAACCCGCAACACCAATGCCGTGACAATCAAGGTCAGGGTCGTACTGATCAGCAAACTCAGGAAAATCGGCAACCACTGCTGCGCAATCAACGGCAGAAAAAGCATCACCCCTACGCCGCCCGGAATAAACAAAATAGACAGATTGCTCAGCAAACCATTTGCAGTCGTATGCATCGATTCCGGCGCTGAACCACGCACCATCAGCGCCAGCAGCAATAAAGCCATGCCGATCACCGGGCCCGGCACCGGCAATTCAAGCGCTTGCGCAATGACTTCGCCCGCCAGTTGAAACAACAACAGAATCGTGATGGCGCCGAGCATATCGGGCTCCTTTGCGCTAAATTAAGCATTAAAAGGGATTATTGTAACTCGGTGCATCCCCGCTTAAATTATCCATGCATATAAGACAATTCAAATTTTTACAGGCGCGCCGCGCCGCAAGCAGGGATAATTGCGCATGACTGAACTTACCCCCCCATCTTCTCCAGCCGTACCCGTTACCAGCACGAGCGGGCCCTCTTTCAAAGAACTCCCGCTACCGCCTGGCATCCACGCGACCTTGCAGCAGCTTGAATACCTGACCATGACCCCGATTCAGGCAGCCAGCTTGCCGCTGGCGCTTGCGGGGCACGACTTGATCGCGCAAGCCAAGACCGGCAGCGGCAAGACTGCAGCATTTTCACTGGTGCTGCTCACCAAGCTCAATCAACGGCGCTTTGCAGTGCAAGCCATGGTCTTGTGCCCAACCCGAGAACTGGCGGAGCAAGTAACACAAGAGATTCGTCGCTTGGCGCGCTTTGCGGACAACATCAAGGTGGTTGCGCTGTGCGGCGGCACCCCCATGCGCCCACAGACCGCCAGCCTCGAGCACGGCGCGCACATCGTCGTCGGCACGCCCGGTCGCATCATGGACCATCTGGAGCGCGGCAGTTTAGATTTGGAAGCGCTTAACACATTGGTGCTGGACGAAGCCGACCGCATGTTGGACATGGGCTTTTACGACGCCATTGCCTACGTGGCGAAACATTGCCCAGTAGAGCGCCAGACCTTGCTGTTCTCAGCGACCTTTCCCGAAGGCATCACGCGGCTGGCACGCCAGTTCTTGCGCAACCCGCAGGAAGTGAAGCTGCTTGAACAGCATGAAGGCACCAAGATTCGCCAGCGCTTCTACCAAGTACAACACGAAGAGCGTTTGCAAGCCGTCGCCCTCTTGCTCAAGCACTATCGCCCGGTCAGCACCCTCGCCTTCTGTAACACCAAACAACAATGCCGCGATTTGCTCGATGTACTACATGCGCAAGGCATTCATGCGCTGACCTTGAATGGCGATATGGAACAGCACGACCGCGACCAAGTACTGATCCAATTCGTCAATCGCAGTTGCTCCGTACTAGTGGCCACCGATGTGGCAGCACGCGGCTTGGATATCGCGCAACTCGAAGCCGTCATCAATGTCGACGTCACACCCGACCCGGAAATCCACATCCATCGCATCGGCCGCACCGGCCGCGCCGATCAAGAAGGCTGGGCGTTTAGTTTATGCAGCAAGTCAGACCAACGCCGCGTCGCCAACCTCGCACAGATGATGGGCTCAGAGCCCGAGTGGCATGAGCTAAGCGAACTACAAAACGACAACGACGCACCGCTGATACCACCCATGGTCACGCTGCAAATCCTCGGTGGCCGCAAAGAAAAAATTCGCCCCGGCGATGTGCTGGGTGCGCTCACCGGCGAGGCCGGATTCACGCGCGAGCAAGTTGGCAAGATTACAGTGACCGATCAGAGCACCTATGTCGCTGTTACCCGCGAAATCGCGCGCGAAGCTGTGCGTAAATTGTCGTCCGGCAAGGTCAAGGGCAAGACCGTGAAAGTGCGCGCGCTAGAAGATTGATTGTTCTTGTGCACAAAATGCGCAGACGTCAATCATCACCTTTCCGGATAAATAGATAGATTTTGTAGGTTGGGTTAGGCGAAGCCGTAACCCAACACGCGGTAAGTTAAATTGTGACAAATGTTGGGTTACGGTAAGCGGCCAGCCGCTCCACGCCACCGGATGCGCGATTTATGGTGATGTAGCCTTCAGCGGCAACAGCTCATCAATCCGGCTATTCGGCCAAGCCGGCAATTTCTCCAGTGTATCCTTCAGCCAGGCATGCGGATCCAAGCCGTTAAGCTTAGCGGTGCCGAGCAGACTCTGAATGGCCGCCGCTCGTTTCCCCGCGCGCTCCGACCCGGCGAACAACCAGTTTTTCTTCCCAATGGCGATGGGCCGAATCGTGTTTTCCACCGGATTGTTGTCGATCGGCAGCACGCCGCTGTCGGCATAACGCATCAGCGCGGGCCAGCGCTTGATGCTGTAGTCGAGAGCCTTGGCCGTGCCGCCACCGTTGGCAACAGTGCTTCGGGTTTGGATCAACCACGTCCGCAAGGCATCCAGTTTGGGTCGCGCCTCTTGCTGGCGCAACTGCAAACGCCGCGCCGCATCCATCCCTCTCGCTTGTCGTTCCACGTCGTACAACTCCCCGATGCGGCGCAGTGCCTCGGCCGCAACCAGGCTTTGATTGGCCGCATAAAGATCGAAGAACTTCCTGCGCGCATGCGCCAGACACGCCAGTTCCGTGATGTCTTGCGTGAACAGCGCCTTGTAACCGGCGTAATCATCCACCATCAGATGGCCTTGCCAGCCCTCTAAATAATTGCGCGCATGCACGCCGTGCCGGCCGGGTTGATAGTCGAACACGAGAATCGGCGGCCCGGGTTCCAGATCACTGCTGCGATACGCCCAGAGATACGCCTTCTTGGTCTTTCCGCTACCCGGGTCAAGTTGTGGCACCGGCGTTTCATCGGCATGCAGCACACTGCGCTCGCGCAGCAATTCCGACAGACGATCCACCAAAGGCTGTAACGCCACCCCGACGCGTCCTACCCACTCGGCCAGGGTTGAGCGCGCCAGCGGCACCTGGCTGCGGGCAGCGATCTGCTCTAGCCGGTAGAGCGGCAAGTGATCCATGAATTTGCTGATCATCACCCAGGTGAGCAATCCTGGCGCTGCCAGGCCGCCGTCGATGACCGCCGCTGGGATCGGCGCCGCACTGATGGTCTCGCAAGACCGGCAGGCATACTGCGGACGGATGTGGCGATGTACGAAGAAGCGGGCGGGCTCTACATCCAGTTGCTCGGCTACGTCTTCGCCGATCTTGATGAGCTCCGTGCCGCACTGGCCGCAGGTGCAGGATTCCGGTTCATGGCGATGCTCGATGCGCGGCAGGTGATCCGGCAGCGGCTGGCGACCGGCGCGTTCGCGCTTGGGCTTCTGGGTCGGTGCCATCTGTTCAACTTCGGCTTCCAGTGCGCCGGTGTCGCTATTCCAGCTTTCTTCGAACAGCGCGCGCTGCTCCAAGGAGAATTGTTCGCTCTTGTTGGCAAAGCGAATGCGCTTGTAGTACGCGAGTTCGAAGGTCAGGGCCTGGATTTTGAGGTCGGCCTGCTGGATTTTGAGCGCATCGTTTTGGGTTTTTTCGAGTAGCTTGCCGGCCCATTCCGCCACGGCGGGTTCGAGCTTGAATTGGGCGAGTTCAGCGGCTAAATCCATGCCTGCATTTTACCATTCGAATGCACCGCAAGCTAGTAAATATAGGGGTTTTAGCGCATTTTATGCGCTAAAATAATATGCTTAAATTTGCCAGTGTGACGGCGCTCTCGCCGCGAGTCTTTGCCAGTCGATACCGGTGGTCAGCCAGGCCCATTGTGCGGGTGTGAGAGCGAAGGTGGTGGCGCTTGACGTCGGCCAGGTGAAGTGGCCGCGATGCAGGCGACGCTGACAGAGCCAGACGCCGGTGCCATCCCAGATCAGGAGCTTGAGGCGATTGCCGCGCCGGTTGCGGAAGGCGTAGGCCGTGCCGTCGCAGGGGCTGCGACCGAGGGTGTTCTGGATCCGTTGCGAGAGCCCATCGATGCCGGCACGCATGTCGATTGCTTCGACCACCAGCCAGACTTGGGTTGGTGCCGGGATCATGGCAGTTGCCGTAATAAGTCGGCCAGCCACGGCACACCTTCTGCCGGCAATTCGATTCTCCAGCCGCCGGGACTGTGGAGCTGTACGACGCCCCCCGCGACCGGCGCACCCACCTTGGCCGGTACCAGGGTGAGGGATGTCTTGGCCGGTACCAGGGTGAGGGATGTCTTGGCCGATGCAGCGGCTTCACGCTCTTTGCGCCGCCAGCGATAAAACGCTTTCTCACCCAAGCCGTGGTGCGCGCAGTATTCCCGCTGCGTTAGATCACTGCAACGCCAGGCTTCAAGATGTTGCCGCCAGAATTCCTGCCCATGCCGCTTCGCCATCTCGAGTCTCTCCGGAAAGATACGGAGAGTGCACGGGCTTCGAGGGAAATAATAGGTGGGGCGGTTGGACGCTTACGGGTTACGACGCTTTGCGTCTAACCCAACCTACGGAAAATTGAAGGCGTATCAAGCCAAGCCTGCCGCAAAGCCCTATTCCCCCAAAGTATCCACACCAGCCACCGCCCACAGCGGCTGGCCCGTCGCTTCGAGATGGCTCAAGTAAGTCCGCAGATCAAACTCCAGTTGGTGATAATCCGGTTCCATATGCAGACATAGTTGATAGAACGCCTTATCGTGTTCGCGCTCTTTGAGATGTGCCAACTCGTGCACCACGATCATGCGCAAAAATTCAGGCGGCATCTCCCTGAACACCGTCGCCACACGGATCTCGCGTTTTGATTTGAGCTTTGCACCCTGCACGCGCGAGATCGTGGTGTGCATGCCCAAGGCGTTGCGGATGACATGCAGCTTGCTGTCGAAGGCCACCTTGCTCAGTTGTGGCGTATTGCGCAGATACTCGCTTTTGAGTTCGAGCACGTAGTCGTACAGCGCCTTATCCGTGCGCACTTCATGTGCAAGTGGATATTTCTGTAGCAGCCTGTCGGCCAGTTGGCCTTGTTCGATCAACTGCCGCACTTGCGCTACCAATGCAGCGGGATAGCCAGTGAGATAATTTTGCGGGGATTTCGGTTGCATAGCGGTGAGTCAGGCGTTGACGGGTAGTTGTATTTTAATACCCGTTACCTTGCCAGCGATCAATTGAGTTCATTCGAACAACCTGGATTCAGAATGACCGCTTTGGAGTAGCTTAGATTTTCGAAATTGGCTCAGTCGTGCCAGTTGCAGTCACCAGAATAGTTTCCATATACCAGTCATTCAGCACCACAACCCGCATCTTTCAGGCATAGCTGACCTTCTAAAACATGGGCATAATGCATTTATTGCCTGTCTCACTTTTCATAACGTAATAATCGGACAGAGTGGTAAACATGCTTTTAGAAATCATAAAGATAGAGTCCTATAATGCCTATCTCTATATTAATAAATGTCCGGACCCATGGGTCTCTTGATTAACTGTTAGGCATAAATGGAAATAGCAAATAAATTTCAGATAGATGAAGCCATCGAATATCCTTCGGCAGACATCTCATTTCAATGGGCCTCTAACAAGGATGCTGAGCTAAAAATTCACATGCATTTTTCTCGTGTCGTGGATGGACCGTCGAATGACCTTGAACTTCTATTTTATAGACCCATTGCTGTGCAATGGGAGGAGGAGTCCTTTGGGCTTATCAAGACCCCTTCTGTAATACCAAAATGTAGTAACGGACGTTTTGAACTCTGGAGTTACCCGCTTCTCACTATCGAACCGTCGCAATGGGCTAACCTGTACGCTGCGAACATGTACTCCGAAGAGGATTTCAAAAAACATCATGTGGTACATTACCTTTTTGTTTCGATGAATGACCTAGTTCATGTTCTTTCGGAGGAGCCACCTATTGCGAAATGGGTGGTTTCAGCTGATGCCTAACCCGGCATTCGAGCGGGACTCGCCGAGAAGCGCGGCGAGCCCCTCAATTTTACGTTGAACGTCCGCTTTCTGAGATTGCATCTTTCGGCTTAGGTCGATAGCACTAGTTCGCCTGCCTTGAAAACGGCCACTGACTTTGTTTGCCGATATCAACACCGGTATTTTCGGTTTTAAATTTTCCTGCCTACTATCGTTCGCGCAGATCCTGTCGAGATGAACGATAATTACACCGATGCGCAACACGCCAAACCGCCCAATCAGCTCGCGCCCCCTTTCTGCGTTAAAAGGCCTGTGGCCATTTCTGCGGCCTTATCGGGCGCGCATTGCACTTGCCTTTTTCCTGTTATGCCTTGCCTCTGCAACAATCTTGCTGGTACCGCTGGCGTTTCGGGATCTGATCGATTTCGGCTTCGGCAAACAGGCGCAACCGAGTGGTGGCCTGCTTGGCGCTTTGAGTCTGAATGGACATTTCCTCGCCTTGTTCGGCATGGCTTGCGTCTGGGCGCTGGCCGTAGCGGGACGTTATTACACCGTGTCGTGGATCGGCGAGCGCGCCACAGCGGATCTGCGTAGTGCTGTCTATGCGCGCGTGATGTCACAGTCGCCGCAATTCTTCGAAACCTTGCAGACAGGGGAAGTGCTGTCCCGGCTCACCGGCGACACGACGCTGATCCAAACCGTGGTCGGCAGTTCCATTTCGATGGGCTTGCGTAGTCTGTTCCAGTTCGTTGGTGGCATGGTCATGCTGGCTTTCACGAGCGTCTATCTTTTTTCTCTGAACCTCGGGCTGATGGCCTTGCTGATCCTGCCGATTCTGGCGATTGGCCGCAAGGTCAAGAAGCTGTCGCGTGAATCCCAAGACAAAATCGCCGATGCCTCGGCCTTGGCCGGTGAAATCCTTAACGCCATGCCAACGGTGCAGGCCTTTACGCAAGAACAAGAGGAAATTCGTCGCTTTACCCAACGTACGGAAACCAGTTTTGTTACCGCCATTAAACGCACGCGTGTGCGTGCTGCGCTGACCGCCTTGATCATTAGCGCCATCATGGGCAGCATCATCTTCGTCCTTTGGATCGGCGCGCGCCAAGTGCACGATGGCCTCATGACGGGTGGCCAGTTGGCCTCCTTCGTTTTGTACGCGGCATTGGTCGCGGGGGGTGTCGGGACCATGGCCGAAGTATGGGGCGACGTGATGCGCGCCGCCGGGGCGACGGAACGGCTACTCGATTTACTGCATACTGAATCGGCCATCCGTGAGGCGCCGCACCCGCAAGTACCCGCGCACCCAGCGCAAGCAGCGATCCATTTCGAACACGTGACTTTCCGCTACCCTGCTCGACCACTCACGCGTGCGCTCGACGACATAAGCCTAGACATCAAACCGGGCGAGAGCGTTGCACTGGTTGGGCCCTCCGGCGCAGGCAAAACCAGTCTATTTCAGCTTTTGTTACGCTACTACGAAGTGTCCGACGGTTGCATTCGACTCAATGGTCAGGATATCCGCGCATTAAGTTTGCACGATCTACGCCAAGGCATTGCCATCGTGCCGCAAGACCCGGTGATTTTTTCCGCTAACGCCTTGGAGAACATTCGTTACGGCCGTGCCACAGCGAGCGACGCGGACGTATTGCAGGCCGCCAAGGCCGCCCTGGTGGATGAATTTATCGACCATTTACCCGAGGGCTACCAGACTTTCCTGGGTGAGCGTGGCACGCGCTTATCCGGTGGTCAGCGCCAGCGTATTGCCATTGCGCGCGCCATCCTAAAGGAAGCACCGTTGCTGCTGCTGGATGAAGCGACCAGTGCATTGGATGCGGAATCGGAAATTTTAGTGCAGCAAGGACTCGATGCCGCGATGCAAGGGCGGACCACATTGGTGATTGCGCATCGACTCGCAACCGTGCAGAAAGTCGACCGCATCGTCGTCATGGACGAAGGCAAGATTGTAGAAATCGGCACCCCGGAGGATCTGCGCCAGCAAGGAGGGCTTTACGCCCGACTAGCCGCACTACAGCTGAGCCATTGATCTTGGCTCAAGACGCATACGTTTATAATGCACTCTTTCGCACACAATTTCAGGAGCAATCTTGTTCAGACTCATCGGTGCTTTAGTCGGTTTTTACCTCCATGGATTTCTCGGCGCCTTAGTCGGATTTTTTCTAGGCGGCATTATCGACCGTGCCAGTGCTTACGGCGTAGGTGGCGTCAACCCACTTAGCAGCGCACATCGCCAAGCCATCTTTCTGCAAACCGTATTTATCCTGATGGGAAAACTGGCCAAAGCCGACGGGCATATCTCCAAGGATGAAATCGCCTATGTCGAACAGTTCATGCAAAAACTCGGCATGTCCGCAGAACATCGGCAACAGGCTATCCAACTGTTCAAGCGCGGCGCCGACCAAGACTTTGAAATTGCGCCGACTCTAAAACAATTCATGACCACCTGTGGCCATACCCACAGTTTGAAACAAATGTTGCTGGTCTACCTGATCGTCATGGCGCTGGCCGATGGCCGTATCGACGCTGCCGAAGAACACTTGCTCATCGATATTGCGCGTCAACTGGGCTACGACCAGACCGCATTCCAACACATGCTGGAAATGGTACTCAACCAATCGCACTTTGCCGCCGGTCAGGCCAGTTCCGTCACTGCTTTGGATGATGCGTATAAAGCCTTAGGGGTCAGCAAAGAAAGCACCGACCAAGAAGTGAAAAAAGCCTATCGCAAACTCATCAGCCAATACCACCCCGACAAACTCATCGGCCAAGGCTTGCCTGAAGACATGATTGCGGTCGCGACCGAACAAGCCAAGGAAGTGCAAGTGGCTTATGATTTGATTGTGAAGAGCCGCGCGAAATAACCTCGGGAAGGTCTAAAAGTTTTCTACCCCGTCATGCCCGCGAAGGCGGGCATCCAGTGCCAGGCTGATTTGTGCGGTATTTTTAATCCCCTAGATCCCCGCCTTCGCGAGGATGACGGGCTTTTGCAAACCGCTCTATACCCTGTTGCACTCTAGTCAAAAACCGCCTCCCCATTCAGCCAACGCGATTCAGCAGTTGGGTCGGTGAGCGCAAGCAGAACCGCCGGCCCGAGATCATGAGCTGCGGCAGGTAAACCGACCTCTCGATACGCATCTGCCGTACCTTTCATCAACGCCTCTGCACCCAGCACGATGTTGAGGTGCTGCGGAATCTCAGGCGCATTGGCTGCGCATTTCGCCACATCCAAGGAATGCGCCTTACGGCACACTCCAGGGCGGACTGCATAAATGGAACACAAATCAGCGATTAGAAATGGGCAAGGTGTACGTCTATTCCAGGGCACAGCATCTCTAGGCATTGCAACGTAAACCCGCAAGCGTTCGATATGGGCGTTAAGTTCATCCAATGGACGCGAAGCAATTTCCCGCGCAATGCGAAACACCTCCGGCTCTATCGCCTCAACCCGCGCGCTACAGCAGTGGTTACAACCGAGCTTGCAAGCGACAGCCACACCTTGATCGACTGCTGCGCTGAAAACCTGATCTATTCCACTTTGCAGATTCCGCACAAAAGTAATGCTCAAGGACGAACCGCGATTTTCATTCAAGTGGCGTGCGGCAACTTCGCGGACTTTATCTGCGGATTGCAGGAAGGCGGTGGTTTCTTCGGAATTTAATGAAACATTTTCTTTGCTCATTATAATTCGCAGCTCTCAGCTACCCATAATCGAGGGGTCGGTTTTCAAAAAATGCTTAGTCTGCCGCAAGTACAACTCCTCCACCTTCTTCCGCGCCCACGGTGTTCTGCGTAAAAATTTCAAACTGGATTTAATACTCGGGTCGTGGGTAAAGCAGCGCACCGGCACGGCAGCAGCCATCGCTTCCCATCCCATGCTCTCAGAGAGTTGGGTGACAATCATTTCCAGTGTGATGCCTTCCAAGCTAGGACGCTTGACGGGCTTTTGAGTGGGTTCCATGTTTTTATTTTACAGGTGATCGCTGCGCCTGAACGTTTACAATGGCGTTCTTTGTTTCCTGGCAGCACTTCTTATGACCGAACCCATCCGTCTCGCAAAGCGTCTCGCCGAATTAGTCCCCTGCTCGCGCCGCGAGGCCGAGCTGTATATCGCCGGAGGCTGGGTGATGGTGGATGGGCAGGTGGTGGAAGAGCCGCAGTTCATGGTGTCGCAACAAGTGGTAACGCTACACCCGGACGCGAGTCTCGTGCCATTGGCGCCGGTGACGATGTTGTATCACCAACCGACGGGCGTGGGAGCCGATGCCGTATCGCAGATTCGCGCCGATACGCATGCAGCGGGGGATACTTCTGGCATCTACATACTGAAGCAGCACTTTATGCGCCTGACGCCGTGCACGCCCTTGGAGCCGAACGCGAGCGGCTTGTTGGTGTTTACCCAGGACTGGCGCGTGGTGCGCAAGCTGACCGAGGACGCCGCCAAGATCGAACAAGAATATGTGGTGGAAGTTGCGGGTGAAATCGCCCCTGATGGGCTGAAGCGTCTCAACCATGGCATCAACTTCAATGGTCGTGCCCTGCCACCGATCAAGGTGAGCTGGCAAAACGAAACGCGTCTGCGCTTTGCGCTAAAGGGCGTGCAGCCTGGGCAGATCAGCCATATGTGCGAGCGTGTCGGCTTGCAGGTACTGGGTATGAAACGCATTCGATTGGGACGCGTATCAATGGCTAAGTTGCCGCCGGGAAAATGGCGCTATTTGCTAGCACAGGAACGCTTTTAGTTGTTGCGGTAAAGAATGCAAGGCATGGTTCGGATTGAAACCATGCCTTGCTATTCATCATTTTTGCGGCCCGAGCAAGCGTTGGAACTGCGACGGTGCGATTTCTTTAATTTCGCCATGCCGTTCAATGCTAGCCGGCACGTCGAAACATCTTCCAGCCAATCCGGATTGCGGTGGCAGGCAGGCCTGGATTGCATACATCCCCTTGGGTAAACGCGGCGGAACTTTGAAATTCGAACTCAAGCGTACCCGCTCCCCCGGCCTAAGCTTGGGAACCCGCAATTCACCCACAGCGATACGCTGTTCTGAACCATTCTTGGCCACCAAGTCGTAACGCACTTTCACAGCGGGGTTGTTGATGCGCCCTGCATTGCCAACCAGCGCCCGAATGGCAACAGACTCGGGCAGTATGCGAATGTAAACCTTCTCGAACAGAAACTTTCCTGGCCGTGGCTTCATCTTCAACGGCTGACAATTTGTTGTTTTGGAAATTTCAACGCTTGCGGTAATGCCATCCATATCGCGTCTGCCGCCGGCCACCAATACGCGACCATCAAGGAGTAGCGTCGCCGTATGACGTGCCCGCCCAGCTCCCAATTCGGGAATACTGCCCGTCAGACCAAGATTGGAAGAATCCAATCTTTCAACGCTAGCCAGCAGACTGCCGTTATATGCACTCTGCCCGCCGATCACCCAGAAGAGGCCCGTATTTACTCCAACTTCGGTCAATGCATGCTGAAAGCGCGCTTGCTGCATTTGCCCCTGCGCACCTGCCGGTACTGTTTCAAATGATACGGTGGGTGTGATTCCAGAGCTTAGGCCACCGACGACCATGGCTTGCGTCTGCCCAGGAACCGCCGCCATGCGGTGGTACTCACGGTTAGTCACCATCCAGGATGGATTGGGATGCAAGGTGAAAGCATTGCTTGCCGGGTCGAACTCTTCCACGGCATAGGTGATACCGCTAACCAGATTGCTCCATCCCCCACTCACCAGCACATGCCCATTTCCGAGACGCGCTGCGGCGTGGCCACGCCGGTCGCGGGTCATATTGGGGCCGGTGCTGAAATTTCCCTGGGCGCTGGCTACGTTCCAGTTAAAAAATTCAGTCGACTGCCAATTGCTCGGCCCGAAGCCCCCCGCCACGAGTACTCGTCCGTCACTCAACAAAGTTGCCGTATGGTCAAGCCGTGGCACCGATAGCGGCGCGGTTGCGACGAAGCTATTGCTAACGGGATTGAAGATTTCCGATGTCGCCAGGAAATTCGCCGAAGCGTTCCGCCCTCCCGTCAACAGAACCTCGCCACTAGCAAGGCGCGTGGCCGTGTGTTGCTCTCGATCACCGAGCATATTGATTTGTGTAAAACGCATCGTTAACGGGTCGAATAATTCAGCACTACTCCTCGACCCACCCATGCCGTCATTCCCACCAGCCAGCAGCACACGCCCGTCAGAAAGCAAGGTGCTGGAGTGGTTCGCTCTTACTTGATTCATCGGCCCAATCCCAGCCCAGAAAGGATCGTAGATTTCAGCACTGGATACTTGGTTCAAGAAAGATGCATCGAAACCACCGACGTACAGTACTTGTCCATTAGGCAATTCAGCCGCTGCCGCATAGAAACGGGCGCTCACCATATTGCCGATATCCTTGAAACCCGATCCTGGCGTATATAGCTCTGTCGGCGCAACGGCCTGCGCATCCAGGCCGCCAGCAATCAGCACCTGACCGGTCGGCAGCAACGTGGCGAAATGATACATACGGGGATGGTTCAAAACACCTACGGGCGAAAATGCCGTCCCACTCCAACGTTCCACCGCAGCCACCGGTTGATAGCTGTGGTCAGAACCGCCCGTAATGAGGACGCTACCATCAGCCAACAAGGTCGCTACATGGTCTTGCCGAGCAGTTGCCAACGCCGAAGCAGGCCGAACACTGACTGTTCGCGTTGCATTGTTGTAAGTCAGAATTTCAGCACTACTAGTAACCCCGGCAATTCCTGTGCCGCCGACGATCAAGATGTCATCGTTACCAGCCGTTGCCTGAGGCAAACGTGTCGCCGTATGGTGTGCACGCGGCATGGACAGATTGGCAACAACGCTAAATTGGCCGGAAACCGGATCGTATAATTCAACCTCGGCGATTGAAACGCCAGTAGGTCCAGAGCCTCCAACGATCAGCACGCGACCATCACTCAACAAACTTGCCGTGTAATCAACGCGCGCCTTGGCCAATGATCCAGTTGCCGAATAGGCGTTAGTGTTCGGATCAAAAAGTTCTGCGCTTGCAAGCGCTCCACCAGTGCCACCGCCGAGGCTGCCGGCGGCAATCAACACTTTGCCCGAACTCAGCAGCGTTGCCGTATGAAAATAACGTGGCGTAATCAGATTTTGCGTGGGCATAAATTGCCCGGAACTGGGGTTGAATCGCTCTGAGGTTTGAACCGTTGATGTCGGTGTGCTACCCCCGGTCACCAAGACACTATGATCGCGCAAGACCGTTGCGACGTGCCCTGCGCGCGGTGCCGCCATAGATCCGACCGCGATGAAATTATTCCTCCAAGAGCAAACATCTGGCGCTCCCAGAGCCGAAGCAGTACCGCTACTCAGAATCGAAAGCAGCAGTGCAAAAAACAGAAACAGCGAATGAAAACGGCCCGTCTGAAAATCGGAATTAATTTGGGACAATAGCGTGTGCGAATGCGTTTCATGCGACGTATTAAACATAGCGCTCATCCTCCTTCATCTCGTTATTGTTTATTCGGTGCTTTGCGATTATTTTCCACGTACGTCAAATGATCGCACTCACTTCATACTAGGCCAGCCAACGAAGAATTCAAGGTATACATATCGATTTCAATGCCAATTGGATTTGGCAAGAACATGGGGAACGGCACCTAGCTTTTATGTAAATCGGAGTATTTTAAATACGTGACGATGCGTCAGCTCATGCAGAAAAAAGCTTGCGCCGTGCCTCTTCCTTGAGCGTGTCGTTGATTTCGCGCAGCACGCTTTCCAGATCAACTCTACTTTCGTCACGCTCGAAGCGCCCGGTCAATGGGCTGTCGGGTTTTAGCTCACTTTTGGCGTAGAGCGACCAGATCTCCATGCCATAGTCGGTAGCCAATAGTTCCGGCGCAAAACGCCCGAAGTAAGTAGCCAGGTTGGTCACGTCGCGCAGCAACATCTTGCAGGCCTGGTTGTTGGCGGCGGCGTCGATGGCTTGCGGCAAGTCGATGATGACGGGCCCACTACTATCGACCAACACGTTGTACTCGGACAGATCCCCGTGGACGATGCCGGCGCACAGCATGCGCACCACTTGCCCGATCAGTATTTGGTGAAACTCGCGCGCCAGTTCCGGCGTCAACACCACATCATTGAGGCGGGGTGCGGCGTTGCCTTCACTGTCGGTGAGCAACTCCATCAACAGCACGCCTTCATGGAAGTTATACGGCTTGGGCACGCGCACACCCGCAGCGGCCAGCTGATACAAGGCATTCACCTCGGCGCTTTGCCACGCCTCTTCTTGCGCTTTGCGACCATAGCTACTACCCTTTTCCATAGCGCGTGCACGACGGCTATTTTTGACTTTGCGGCCTTCGGTGTAATCCGTGCTCTGGCGAAAACTGCGCTGATTGGCCTCTTTGTACACCTTGGCACAACGGATCTCTTCTCCACATCGCACCACATAGACCGTGGCTTCTTTACCGCTCATGAGCTGGCGCACGACTTCATCGACCAGACCATCCTGGATCAACGGTTCAATTCTTTTCGGTGTTTTCATGAATGGGCGTACGTGACGAAACGTTCCTGATGGCCTTTACGGTGCGTAGTATGACATTCATCGCGAAGAAGACATAAAAAAACCCGGCTCACAACCGGGTTTTTCGCTTATCTAAGGACTGCACCAAAGACATCAATCATCGTGATCATGGTGTTCTTTATGCTTGTGCTTGTGATGTCCCTTATGCTTTCCATTGTCATGATGCCCGTGATGTTCCTCTTCATATACAACTTCACGCTGTTTTTTCTTGCCCGAAGTCGCCACCGCAGCCCCTGCCGCGCCGCCAACGCCAGCGCCTACAATCGCGCCATTACGCCCGCCGACAGCCGAGCCGACTGCAGCGCCTGCTGCGCCACCCAAAGCCCCACCGATCACGGCATCGCCATCAATCGCCGCTGCGGGCATCGCCCAAGTTAAAACCGAAATAACCGCTGCTATGTATACTGCTAATTTCATGATTTGTCCTTTAAACGTAACTTATCCACGCGTTTTATAGCATTTAAGATGCGGCGGGTGAGTTAATATTTTGTAAGACAAGACAGGTGCATAGGTCATTACAAGAGGCATGTGATCTGCCATTCTCTCCTACCCCTCTTTATTCCGCATATGATCCGCTGTCTTGGTAAATGCCTGCGCCAATTCCTTGCGTAAACGTTCTTCAATTTCCAATTCCAGCATCGCCTGCTGCATGCAGCCTAGCCATTGGTCGTGTTCGGCAATGCCAATCGGAAACGGCAAATGCCGTGCACGCAGCATGGGGTGACCAAAGCTTTCAACATAGAGCTGTGGGCCGCCCAACCAGCCGGAAAGAAACATAAACAACTTTTGTCGTGAGCCGGATAGTTCCTGCGGATGCAATTTGCGAATACCGTAGTACTCCGGCTGCTGGTCCATCAGGTCGTAGAAACGATCCACTAGATTGCGCACAACTGCTTCGCCGCCCAGGCGTTCGTAATGGGTTTGCATCTGACATTATCCCTTGATTGGTTTTACGCGACTGGCAGCCAGTTTGGCCCGGCTACGCGCTTCGTCGGTGTCTTTGCCATTGGCCAGCGCCACGCCCATGCGCCGACGCTCGAAGCTCACCGGCTTGCCGAACAAGCGTAGATCACTTTGCGGCACGGCGAGTGCTTCGGCCACGCCTTCAAACGCGATACCTTCAGCTTCCAAACCGCCGTAGATCACGGCACTAGCGCCAGGTGCCCGCAGGCTGGTATCGACCGGCAGGCCGAGAATGGCACGCGCATGCAGCTCGAATTCGTTTTGCGTCTGGGTACACATGGTGACCATGCCCGTATCGTGCGGTCGCGGACTGACTTCGGAGAACCACACTTGATCGCCCTTAACGAACAACTCCACGCCGAATATGCCACGCCCACCGAGATTGTCGGTGACGCGCTTGGCGATGTCGCGCGCTTGTGCCAAGGCTGCGCTGCGCATCAGCTGCGGTTGCCAGCTTTCCACGTAGTCGCCCTTGACCTGCACATGGCCGATGGGTTCGCAGAAATGCGTTTCAACCTGACCAGAAACGCCGACTGCGCGCACCGTCAGCAGCGTAATTTCGTAATCAAAATCGATGAAGCCTTCGACAATCACTTTGCCTTTATCCACCCGCCCGCCACTGGCCGCGTAATCCCAGGCATTTTTCACGTCGACCGGGCCATCGACTTTGGACTGGCCTTTGCCAGAGGAAGACATCACCGGTTTAACGATGCACGGATAGCCAATCCCGCCATCAATCGCTACTTGCAGCTCTGACAAGCTCTCGGCGAAACAATACGGCGATGTGGCGATTTGCAGTGTCTCAGCAGCCAAGCGCCGAATGCCTTCACGGTTCATGGTGAGTTGCGCGGCACGCGCAGTGGGGATGACGGTTGCCAGCCCATCTTGCTCGATTTGTACCAAACTGTCGGTAGCAATGGCCTCGATCTCTGGCACCACGAAATGCGGCCGCTCTTGTTCGATCAAAGCGCGTAAGGCTGCTCCGTCCGCCATATTGATCACATGCGCGCGGTGCGCTACCTGCTGTCCCGGCGCGTTGGCATAACGATCTACGGCGATCACTTCCACCCCCAAGCGTTGCAGCGCAATCACGACTTCTTTACCCAATTCCCCGGCGCCCAGCAGCATCACGCGTGTGGCGCTGGGGGACAATGGCGTACCGATTTTCATGGCATTTCCCCTCAATTAAGCGGCGCAGTTTAGCATGGGTAATGCGCCGGGTTGTCCCTGGGTTTTGACTGTGTTGTAATGGCTATTCAGCATTTAAAATCCAATAAATACACACATGCCGACCAACCCGCTGATTGCCTGCCACGATTGCGACCTTGTGCAATACGAGGTGCCGCTGCCCGCTGGCGCGAGCGCGAGTTGTGCGCGCTGCGGCGCACCGCTCTATCGCAGCAGCCGTTTCGGCAAATCCTATACTTTGGCCCTATGCTTTACCGCTGCAATTCTGTTCGTAATCGCCAATCTTTATCCCATTATTGGCATCGAATCCCAGGGCAACCGCCACCACAGCACGCTGTTTGGCGCAGTGCAGACGCTGTGGCAGGAAAATATGGGGCTCATGGCTGTCCTAGTGTTTATTACCATCTTGCTAGTCCCTGCAATTGAGCTGGCACTGATGATCTGGCTGCACCTGACCAAACACTTGGCGTCGGGTCTGGCGCCGCTGGCCTTGCGATTGATCGTAGCGATGCAACCATGGCGCATGGTTGAAGTATTCATGCTGGGCTTATTGGTATCGGTGGTAAAGCTATCGCATTTGGCGCACATCGTCCCGGGTATTGCGCTTTGGTGCTTCGCCGCACTGCTGCCGCTATTCGCCTTGCTCAACAGTACGTTCAATCCGCGCGATCTTTGGGCGGCGATGCCCTTGAAAGCATAATCATGCACCCGCACAGCGCCGCTGCCTTAGGTCTTTATGCTTGCCACACATGCGCTTTAGTATCGCAGCCACACGCCGCCAATGAAAGCGCGCACTGCCCACGCTGCGGCTCGGTGCTGCATCAGCGTAAGCCCGACAGCATCGGCCGCACCTGGGCCTTGTTGATTACCGCGTTTATATTAATCATCCCGGCCAATATGCTGCCCATCATGGAAACTGGTTCGCTGTTCGGCTCACAGCGCGACACCATCATGAGCGGCGTGCTCTATCTTTGGAGCAGCGGCTCCTGGGCGTTGGCCTTGCTGGTATTTTTCGCCAGCGTGGTCGTGCCGATCGCCAAGCTGATCGCGTTGGCTTACCTGTTGCATTCGGTACAACGGCAATCACCGCATAAGCCACAACAGCGTACCAAGCTTTATCACTGGCTTAAATTCATTGGCCGCTGGTCCATGCTGGATATTTACGTCGTCACGCTGCTGGTCGCGCTGGTGCAATTGCAATCGCTAGCCAGTATCAAAGCCGCACCCGGCGCGATTGCTTTCGGCGCAGTGGTGGTCATCACCATGTTCGCCTCCATGACCTTCGACCCGCGCATGATCTGGGACTCCACAAAGGACAACAATGACTGAGCTTCCCGACGATTTGCCGCAGGCCGTGATTGCTCCACGCAAACAGCGTCGCGGTATTCCCCTGGTATGGATCATTCCTAGTATCGCTGCCGTAATCGGCCTCTGGCTCGCCATCGACGCCATTGGTGATCTTGGTCGCACCATCACCATCCACTTTGATACCGCCGAAGGCTTGGAAGCAGGCAAGACCCTCATCCGCTTCAAGGATGTGAATATTGGCGAGGTGAAAACCGTCACCCTATCGAAAGATCAAAAACATGTCTTGGTCACCGCGCGCATCGACAAAACAGCGCAAGAATTAATCGTGGAAGATGCGCAGTTTTGGGTGGTGCGGCCGCGCTTCACCGGCGGGCAACTCTCAGGCGTGAGCACCCTACTCTCGGGTGCTTACATCAGCGTCGGCGGCGGTAAATCCAAAAAGCACAAACGCGAATTCGTCGGCCTGGAAGTAGCGCCGGTCATGACTTCCGATTCGCCCGGTCGCCAGTTCCAATTGCGCGCCGAGCATTTGGGTTCGATCGACATCGGCGCTCCGATCTATTTTCGCCATATCAAGGCAGGTGAAGTCACCGCCTACGACCTAAACAAGGACGGTCGTGGCGTCAGTCTCAAGGTCTTCATCCAAGCGCCCTACGATCAATTCGTCGGCGCCAGCACGCGCTTCTGGAACGCCAGCGGCATCGACATCGCCCTGGATGCCAATGGGGTGCGCGTACAGACCCAATCCATTGTCTCGGTACTCCTAGGCGGCATCGCTTTCGAGACACCGCCGAATGTCGCAAGCGATGCGCCAGCCGCAGCAAATTCTATTTTCACCCTGCACCATGACCGCGATGTAGCGATGAAAATGCCGGATGGTGAAGCCCAAGTGTTCGTGATGCATTTCAAGGAATCTTTGCGCGGACTGGTTCCAGGCGCGCCGCTGGATTTTCGTGGCGTGCAAGTTGGCGAAGTAATTTCGGTGGGTGCGGAATACGATCCAACCCGCGAGTGGTTTTATTTTCCAGTCAAGGCCGTGTTCTACCCCGAGCGTATCCACCTGCTAGTTTCCGGCAATAAAAACAACAGCGCAGAACGCGTCAAACGCGGCCTACAAAAGGCGGTACTCGATCGCGGCTTCCGCGCCCAACTGCGCACCGGCAATCTGCTCACCAGTCAATTGTATGTCGCGCTCGATTTCTTCAAGAATGTCGAAAAAGAAAAAGTAAAGCTGGACTGGAGCGCCGCCCTGCCCGAGCTGCCGACAGTGGCCGGCAACTTTGAAGAGCTACAAGGCTCGTTGGCGCGCATTCTCAAGAATTTAGAAAAAGTGCAATTTGAGGAAATTGGCGCCGACCTGCAAAAAACACTCAGGACGCTCGATGGTTCGCTCAAAAGCATCGACAAGTTGGTGGACAACATGGATAAAAACACCGGCCCGGAACTGACCCAGGCACTGAAGGATTTACGCGCCACGCTGAATAAAGCAGACAAAGTGCTCTCGGACGATTCGCCCCTACAGCAAGATGTGCATGAAACTCTGCGTGAAGTGAGTCGCGCCGCGCAATCCCTGCGCACCTTGACCGACATGCTCGACCGCCAGCCAGAAGCCTTACTACGCGGCAAAGAGGAAAGCAAACCATGAAACTCAAATATACCGCCTTAACAATTCTGATCGCTCTCATCAGCGCTTGCAGCAGTTCGGCAAAAACTTATTACTACACCTTGCAAGCTGTGGCCGTCAGTGAAGTTACGACAAAGTCTAACCATAGTAGCATCGCCATTTCCTCTCTAAGCCTGCCAGAAATCGTTGACCGCCCGCAGTTAGTGCTGCGCTCAGGAGATACCCAAGTTTTGATCAGCGACAACCACCTATGGGGCCAACCCCTGAAAAGTGAAATCACGCGCAACCTAGCCACACATTTGGCGCGAGAAACCGGCTCGGCACAAATAATCCTACCCGGCCAGACCGGCTACGATGAAGCAGATACCAAGATTGCGATCGACATCCTACGCTTCGACTCTGTTCCCGGTGGAGAAGCGACCATCGAAGCCAGTTGGCACGTGCGTCGTAAAGGAGCGGCGCAACCCCTGAGCGGCCAAGCCTTGGTGCATGAAAGCGTTAACGGTGCAGGCTACGACGCACTAATCGCCGCGCATAGCCGCGCATTGGCCCACTTGGGGCGGGATATAGCGGCAAGTTTAAGGCCTTGAGTAAGACAAGCTGCTCCCCAATAGGCGACCAAGACTGAGTTTCAGAGCACCCATTCAGCCAAAATAAGCACCCTAGCCGCTTAAAGTACCTATCCCGCCGGTCGATATATAGGTTTCGACTGGGGGGGAAATGAATGTTTTGTGCATTATTTATTCCAACGATCCAGAAACCGTCTGGAATGCCTTTCGTTTTGCCAATATTTCACTGGTAAATGACAATCAAGTCGATGTCTTCCTCCTGGGAAAAGGCGTTGAGACATCATCCATCAGCACCCTGCAATTTGATGTAGAAGAACAGATTGAAGCGTTCCGTGAGAGTGGCGGTACAGTAATCGGTTGCGGCGTTTGTTGCGAAAGCAGGATGGGGCAGATGCCATTCCTGAAGCAACAGTTAAGTTGTGAAATGGGCTCCATGCAGCAACTCTACGACCTCGTGTCCAAGGCCGATAAAGTGCTCACCTTTTAGCTTAAGGATGCAGCCGTGCCTAACTTACGTGCACCTATCCAACTTCAATCCAATCTCGATGCACTACTGGTGCAATGCAGCCCATATGATTGGTTAGAGTCTGCGATCGCGGTGGTAGATGCCCAAGGTAGGTTGCAATACGCAAACCAGGCGTTTGTGCGTTTCAACGCGAGATTGCGCGACTCAATCGCAAATCTTGGGGCTAGCGCTACACTATTGGAATGTCCTGAATTTCATACTTGGTTGGTGAACTCACTAAACACCGCACAAACTAATTCTCTGCACCACACGTTTTACTATGCACCTCTGATACCAGTCGAACTAACGCTTTGCTTGACCCGTATTGTTACGCCCGATAATAAGATCGCAGGGGCATTACTAACGCTAGGAGAAGAGTCAATTGAATTCGATCAGCGACACTTAGCACGCAAGCAAGATGCTTACCGAACGTTAGTTGAGCGTATTAAAGTCCTCGATACACAAAAATTCGAAACACAGAATCTATTACGCGTATTACTCAAGGACGCTCCCGTCGCGATGGTTTTGCTTAACGCAAAGCGCGAGATTTTACAACTCAACCATGCTGCGACTCAGTTATTCGAGACCAGTATTACCGAGATACGAGGACAAACTTGCGAACGAATTTTGCCCTGCTTTGGTGAATGCAATGCTTGCCCGGCACAGGAATCGCAGCGCAGCATCAAGAATGAGGAAATCTTAACAGTCGTCGGAGACAAAACGCTTTCGCTACTACGAAGCGTCGCCGTGTTACAGGGCGCCGACACGATGATTGCCGAAGCTTTTGTCGATGTATCGGAACGTAAAGCCACGCAAGAAAAATATCATTCGATCATTCAAACCGCACGCGATGGATTCTGGATTGTGGGCAAGGATGGTCGATTGCTGGAAGTCAATGCAGCCTATTGTCGTATGTCTGGCTATAGCCGAGCTGAATTGTTGAACATGCATGTCATGGATCTTGAAGCACAGGAATCTGTCGAGGAGATACAGCAACATATTCAAAAAATCATCGCGCAGGGAAGCGATCGATTTGAGTCACAGCAACGACACAAAGATGGGGGCCTCATTGATGTGGAAGTCAGCGTGCAGTACATGTCATCGGGGGAGTCCCAATTTGTAGTATTCGTAAAAGACATCACGGATCGTAAGCAGCATGAAATGCGCCTAGAGAAGGCCAGGCAAGAGGCGGAATCGGCGAATAAAGCAAAATCGGAGTTCCTCTCGGTCATGAGCCATGAACTGCGCACACCGCTGAATGCCATCCTCGGTTTTGGCCAGTTACTCGAAGAAGATCCCGTTTGTTCATTACCCGATCAACAGCAATCAATTCAACATATTCTTATGGCCGGCCATTCGCTGCTGGGCTTGGTGACCGACATCCTGGATCTTTCTAGCATCGACGTCGGCAAATTCGTGCCAAAGCTTGAGTCCGTCGGCATCGCCGAAATTGCTTCGACTTGCGTGAGTCAAGTCACGGCGGCTCTGGCCGAGAAGAAAAACATCACTATTGAAAATTTTGTCACCGACACCACTCTCCAGGTGCGGGCAGACCGTATGCGTTTACAACAGGTGCTAATCAATCTGCTCAGCAATGCGGTGAAATACAATAAAGCGCATGGGCGCGTTACGATCCGCAGCCAGATCGATATAGATGGTGGTTTACGAATTCAAGTTAGCGATACCGGCATCGGCATACCCGACCACCAACAATCGCTATTGTTCAACCCTTTTGAACGACTCGATCAGAAACATGGTGCAATATCTGGTGTGGGCATTGGCTTGCACATTTCCAAACGTTTGCTCGAAGCAATGCAAGGCAGTATCGGGGTTGAGAGCGCGCAAGGCGAAGGCAGTTGTTTCTGGTTCGTATTACCCCTCGTGGAAAAAACCCTTGTATCCACTGAGGCGCCCGAAAAGATCAAGCATGCGTCCCTCCAAGTCGATCCCGATTTCGTCGTGCTCTATATTGAGGATAATCCAGAAAACACCCTCTTAGTGAAGAAAGCCCTGCACGCTAAATTTGATGTCGATCTACTCACTGCTGATAGTGCTGAAAAAGGCCTCCGCATTGCATCCGAAAAACTCCCTGGATTGATTTTGATGGATATCCAATTGCCCGGAATGGACGGGTATGCAGCGACAAAAACCTTAAAAGAAAACCTAACCACTAAAAATATTCCAATTGTGGCGCTAAGCGCCAATGCTATACAGAAAGATATAGATCACGCTATGCATTGCGGCTGTAACGCTTATCTAACCAAACCTATTGAATTGCAAGCACTGTATGCTGTAATCGAACAATTTGCTGGGCAACACAGCGGCAATAAAGAATCCCAATAAACGCGTCAACCAATAACGCTATTGCAATGCCCGCAGCACCCCCAACGGTGGCACACGCAACACACTGCGCGTAGCCAACAATCCAGCCACCATAATCCCAGCCGCGCCGCCAAGTACCCCAATCACCCAGACCCACGCATTAAAGCTATAGGGCAAATGCAACACTTGCTCAGCCAATATCCAGGCGGAAAAACTTGCACCCGAAGAAGCGAGAATGCCGGACAAAGTACCTAAAGTTGCGAATTCGATCCATTGAGCAGCGGCTAGTTGGCGCGAGCGAGCACCGAGAGTGCGCATGACGGCGGCTTCGTACAGACGTTCGTTGCGCGTGGCCAACACTGCCGCATACAGCACGACCAAGCCGGCCAATAAGGTGAACAGAAATACGAAACTTACTGCGTCGGACACGCGATCCATGATCAGGCGTATGTCGTTGATGATGGCTGCCACGTCAATCACGGTCAGGTTGGGAAATTGGCGCAGCATGCGGTTCAGTAAAACTTCTTGTCCGCTCGGCAGGTGGAAGCTGGTGATGTAGTTGGCGGGTTGAGTTTGCAGCATGCTCGGCGTGCCGATAACGAAGAAATTAACCTGCATGCCATCCCACGCCACTTTGCGCAAATTGGCAACACGGCCACTGACACGCGTGCCGGCGATATCATAACTCAAGCGATCGCCAAGCTTGATGTTGAGCGACTTGGCCAAGCCCTCCTCCACCGAAAATTGATCTTGCGCCTCGGTCGCGCGCCACCAATGTCCCGCAGTTAATTTGTAATCGCTACGCGCTTGCTCCGCCCAAGATAGATTGAACTCACGTTCGACTAGGCGCTTAGTGCGCTCATCTGGATAATCCTGCGCACTGACCGGATGCGCGTTAATCAGTGTCAAACGTCCACGCACCATGGGATAAAAATTCGGTGCAGCTAGTTTTTCATCCTGGAAAAATTGACGCAAGGCTGGCAGTTGATTCGGTTGGATGTTGATCAAGAATCGATTCGGCGCATCCGCCGGCAGTGCCGCTTGCCAACCTGCCAGCAAGTCGTTGCGCACCAGGGTCAACAACAGCAAGGCCATCAAGCCCAGGGCAAAGCCTAAAATTTGTGTCAGGCTGGTGGCACGCCGCCGCGCCACATTGGCCAGACCATAAAACCACACGCCGCGCGCATGCTGGCGCAAACCAGATAACAGACGCAGCAAGAACCAGGCAACTAACAAGCCAAGCAACAGTACAGCCAGCAAGCCGCCCAATACATATAATCCAAGACTGATTTCGCCGGCGCGATAGATCAATACCGCAGCCACCAAAGTTGCCCCCACGGCATAGGCCGCCATGCCGCGCTGCTGGGGTGCTCCCAGATCACGACGGATAACGCGTAAGGTCGGGACACGGATCAGGTGCAGCAAGGGTGGCAGGACAAACGCCAGCAGCAACAACAGTCCAATGGCTGTGCCCTCGATCAAGGGCCACAAGTTCGGCGCAGGCAAGTCAGCGACAATGCGACCACGTAACATTTCCGCAAGGATGGCTTGGCCGCCAAAGCCGACTAAGCTACCTAGCAAACTGGCTGTTAATCCCAGCACGACGAACTGCACCAAATACAAACGGAACAAGGTGGCTTGGCTCGCGCCCAGGCAGCGCAACACGGCGCAACTATCAAGATGGCGCGCCAGATATTGGCGACCGGCCAAGGCCACAGCCACCGCTGCCAAGATCGCTGAGACCAAGGCCGCCAAGCCAAGGTAACGCTGCGCGCGCTCCATGGCAGTACGAATCTCGGGACGTGCATCTCCGATGCCTTCGATGCGCTCGCCGCGTCCTAGGCGCTGCATGGCCCAGGTACGAAAAGTTCCTACTGCTTTATCCTCCCCAGCAAGCAACAAGCGATAACCGACGCGGCTACCGGGCTGGATCAATTGCGTGCGCGCGATGTCGTCGATATGCACCATCAAACGCGGCGCGATATTGAAAAAATCACCGGCGCGATCCGGCTCGCGGGTGATGACCGCTGCCAGGGTCAGGCGTGCCTGGCCTAGCTCGATGACGTCGCCGACTTTCAAACCCATGAGCTGCATCAAGCGCGCATCGGCCCAGGCAGTGCCGGCTGTTGGGCCCGCGTTAACATCCTGCGTCGGGCCAAACAGCGCTTGTCCGGCACTGAGTTGGCCGCGCAAAGGATAAGTTGGACTGACTGCCTTGACCTCTACAAACTGATTGCGCTGCCCCTGCACCACCATGCTGGGAAAGGCCATGGTGCGCGCCAGACGCAAGCCGGCGGCCTCGGCCTGCGCCGCGTATTGCGCATCGATCGGGTGATCTGCAATCAGCACCAGATCGGCCGCCAGCAATTGATTGGTCTGCGTGCTCAGCGCCAATTGCACACGGTTGGTGAAAAAACTCACAGTGGTGATCGCCGCCACTGCCACAAGCAATGCACCGAACAAAAGGCGCAATTCCCCGGCGCGCCATTCGCGCAGCAATAAGCGCAGTGCGAGCTTCATGCGCTCACCACCAAATGGCCAGCATCCAGGCGCAGCATGCGGCTGCAGCGTTGCGCCAGTGCCGCATCATGTGTCACCAACACCAGCGTCGTGCCGCGTTCGCGGTTCAACGTGAACAACAAAGCGATCACATTGGCGCCAGTGGCACTATCGAGATTGCCGGTGGGTTCATCCGCCAACAGCAAGGCGGGCTCTGTGACGAAAGCACGCGCAATCGCTACCCGCTGCTGTTCACCGCCTGAAAGTTGACGCGGATAGTGAGCAATGCGTTCACCCAAGCCAACACGCTCAAGAATCTTCTGCGCCCGGGAGCGCGCCTCGGCACCACCTAACAATTCGATGGGTAGCATGACGTTTTCCAGCGCGGTCAACATCGGCAGCAATTGAAACGATTGGAATACGAAACCCATGCTGCGTCCACGCAAGGCGGCACGCCCATCTTCATCCAGTGCGAACAAATCCGTGCCATTGATGCTCACCTGACCGCAAGAAGGTGTATCCAGTCCGGCCATCAAGCCCAGCAAGGTCGATTTACCGGAACCGGAACTGCCGACGATGGCTACCGATTCACCGTTTTTGATCGAGAATGAAATATCATGCAGGATGGTGAGACTGGTGCCTTCGTGCGACAAAGACTTACCGAGCTGATTGACGCTAACAATATTTGAAACGGATGAATCTGGCATGTGCGACTATTTCCTACGCAGTTTGATGATGGTAATTTTACTGTTTGCTGCACCGGCGCAAGCAGCGCAGCAAACCCTACTGGTACTCGGTGACAGCCTCTCGGCCAGTTATGGCCTGGCGCAAGAGCGCGGCTGGGTAAGCCTGTTGCAGCAACGCCTGGTCAGCGAAAAACAGTCGTATCAGGTGGTCAACGCCAGCATCAGCGGAGAAACTACCAGCGGCGGACTGTATCGTATCGACGCCTTGCTTGCCAAGCATCATCCGGCCATTGTCATCCTAGAACTGGGCGCGAATGACGGTTTGCGTGGCCTGCCGTTGGAGGCCACCCGCAGCAATCTGGAAAACATGATTCAGCGTGCCAAGAAAAGCCGCGCCAAGGTATTGCTCATCGGCATGCGCATCCCACCTAACTATGGCCCGAGTTATACCGAACCGTTTCATCAACAATTTGAAACGCTGGCAAAAAAATACCGCATAGCGCGCGTCCCCTTCCTACTTGCCGCTATCGCCGGTCAGCGCGAATACTTCCAAGCAGATGGCTTGCACCCCACGGCTGAAGCGCAAGGTTTGATGCTAGATACAGTGTGGCCAGTGTTGCAACCACTGCTGCCGCATTAACAAGCGGCTCTACACCGCCGAATTGGCCAGTGATTGTTTGAGTAATGCTTCAAGCTCTAGTGGCGGCACAGGTCTGGAATAAAGATAGCCCTGCGCATAGTCGCAACCTGCTGCAGCCAATAATTTACGTTGGCCTTCCGTCTCCACGCCTTCGGCGATCACTTTCAGGCCGAGTTTATGTGCCATCATGATGATCGCCTCGGATAAGGCACGATCGTTGGGATCGGTCTCTAAGTCGCGCACAAAAGACAGATCGATCTTCAGATAATCGATGTCAAATTTTTTCAAATAGGATAATGCGGAATAGCCAGTACCAAAGTCGTCGATCGACACCTGAATGCCCGCATCGCGGAATTGCAACAAGATGTTGGTAATAGCACTATCGACATGCAGCAGTAGCCCCTCAGTGATCTCGATTACGATGTGCTTTCCGGACAAACCGAGTTCTTGCAGATAAACCAGCCACTCTGCGATGTGATCGCTCTCGGCTTGAAATTGCACCGGCGACATATTCACGCCAACCTGCAAACCGCCGGGGCAAATGCCCTGCCAGCGACTGGCCCAGCGCGCTGCCTCACGAAACACCCAATCGCCGATTTCGATGATCATGCCAGTTTCTTCGGCCAGCGGGATGACTTCCATCTGTCCGGCCATACCATGATGTGGATGATTCCAACGCAACAAGGCTTCGGCCTTGACGATGGCGCCAGTTTTCAAGTCGATGATCGGATGGAAATACACTTCAAACTGATTTTCGACCAAGGCAACGCGCATCTCGTTGATTAATTTCAAACGCGCCTGCGCATCTTCCTTCAGGGATGGCGTGAAATAACTGAAACGGTTGCGCCCCCGTTTCTTGGCCGCATACATTGCCTGATCGGCATTCATCAGGAGTTGCTCGACTTCCCGTGCGTCCTCTGGGTAAAGCGTGATGCCCATGCTGGCGGAGATATAAGCCATCTCTTCATTCAAGGTAAAAGGCTCGGCCAACCGACGCAAGATATTTTGGGCAATGGTATCGACTTGTTGCGTATCGTTCAGTTGCGACAGGATGATGGTGAACTCATCACCACCCAGCCGCGCCACCAGATCGGTTTTGCGCACGCTTGCGCCTAATCGCTGCGCCACCTCAGTCAACAACAAATCACCTACATTGTGTCCCAGGGTATCGTTAACTTCCTTGAAGCGATCAAGATCGATAAACAGTACGGCTAGTTTAAGTCCGCTGCTTTGCGCTGCCCGGATATCTTCTCCCAGGCGTTCATGAAACATGTGGCGGTTAGGCAAATGCGTGAGCGGATCGAAATTCGCCTGTTTCCAAATCAAGGCGTCGGCGTGTTTTTGTTCTGTGATATCACTGATAAAAGCACAAAACTCAGTCTTGCCCTCCAGGCAAACCAGCGAGATCGTTAACTCGACATGAAACTCGCCGCCATCACGGCGCAAGGCCATGATCTCGATGCGCTTGTTCAGCATCTTTGACTCGCCGGTTTGTTGAAAGCGCTTCAAGCCCAGCAAATGTGCCTCACGATACTGCGGTGGAATGATCATTTCATGCAGTGGCCGGCCCAGTGCCTCGGCCTGGGTCCAGCCGAATAAATTGGCTGCTTGGCCGCTCCAGCCGGTGACTAACCCTTGCGCATCCATTTGCACGACGGCATCCATCGCCGTGTCCACGATAGCGCGCAGCTTGGCCTCGCTAGCGCTGATATCCAATGCAGCCTGAAGCGCGCGCCTACGTCCACGCATTAATAACCAAGTCAACAAGGACAGCAACACGCCCGTGCCAAGACCGCTACCGGCAATGAGTTGCGGTTTGGCGCGATCCAGGCGCGCTTCATAAATGGGCAAGGAATTGGCCACCAAGGTCCAAACATGACCGGAGATTGCGATCCGGTTAGTCATGGTCAGACGCGATGGCGAATTGCTAACGCCATGAGGAACGCCATCCGGATCGTGCATCAGGGTCCGTTCGGAAATTTCCTCGCCATCATAGATCTCGATGTCGATACCTTCCGGATGCACGCCGAAAATTCCATTCATCATATCGTCCATGCGAAATGAAGAGCCAACCAAACCCAAAAAATTTGCACGACGTTCGGCAACCGTATCTAACCGTGCCCCGTTGCGGAACACCGGTAGCGCCATCTGAAAGCCAGCCTGGGCGCGTTGCTCAGTTTCTTGCGCCAGTCGCACCTTGCCGGAAATACGCGTTTCGCCAGTATCGCGCGCTTCCTCAATAGTGGCGCGGCGCACCGGCTCAGCATAATGATCCAAACCAAAGGCGCGCAAATTGCGTCCGGAAAATGGCTCGACATAAGTCACCACGGCATACAGATCGCGTTGTCCCGGTGGAAGGATCTCGAAGTTGGTGAAACCTTCGCGGCGCATGGCGGCAATATGTTGGGATTTTTGCGCTGGAGTCACGATCCGGACCCAACCCACGCTTTGGACGCCAGGAAAGCTGCTCTCGATCTTCAGCGCCGACACAAAGGCGCGAAATTCGCTACGGTCGACCTCCTGCGAGGCGGCGAACAAGCCGCGCACACCGGCCAGCACTTGTTCATAATCTTGCATGCGCTGTTCGATGCGCCGGCTGGATTCCAGCGCACGCGCCTGAAAATCGCTGCGCAACTCTCGCTCAGCTTCATCGCGCGCGGTGTGCCACAATTTCAGCGTAACTATCAGGGACAAGCCCAGTACTAGCCATGGCAGAACAGGCGCAATACGCACCCAATTGGCCATGCTGCGGCTGAGTGTTTTGGGAAGCGCCATATGATTAGAGGGCACGCTCATATTTACTCGAATAAACGCTGAACAAAATATTCCACCGCCGAGTTTACTCCATAGCCATTGGAGCGTGGCCGAAGCACATGAACTTTACTCACGTCAGACTCGTACCGCATTTCCAGCACAGCTCAAAATTGGCTGGGTTCTCTTCGTTGCAGGCGCGGCAAAATACATTGTCTTTCGCCAGTGGCGTCGCTTCAAAGTCGGCAATTACGGTACGCGCTCTGAACCTGTCCGCGACATTTTCAATCCAGATTTCAGGATAGGTTTCGCCGAAGGGAAGGTCACCCATGCCGCCCTGGGCATTTTCATTGAAAATGCGGACCGCGATTCCCGCATGGCGCAGCAGGCCGGCCAGCAAGTGTGCCTGAGGCAAGTTTGCCGCTTGGTAGATACGAATCAAGATGAGCGCCTAATAGCTTTGAAATCAGGAAAATCAAGAATATACACGAATAACAACGAAAATCCTGGAGGACTATTCACGATAAGGCACGCGTAAATCGGGCCGTTACTTTACCGGCAAATGAATTACAAACAAGGTACCACCGAGCTTGCTCTCGCTGATGGCGATGCTGCCCTGGTGCAGTTCGATGAAGGCCTTAACCAAGCTCAGGCCCAAGCCAGTGCCTGGCAAGGTACGACTGGGATCAACACGCACAAAACGGTCGAATACTTTTTTGCGCATGTCCTGTGGGATACCCGGGCCAGTATCGTCTATGCGCACTTCGGCCTTGTCAATTTTGATCGCAACGCTGAGCGTGATCTTACCGCCTTCCGGGACATACTTCACCGCATTGTCGAGCAAATTAGATAAAGCCTGTGCCAGCAATTGACGGTCGCCATCGATCATCAAGTTGGGGGGAATATCCGCCTCAAATATCTGACCTTTGTCTTCTGCCAGCGGTCCATATAATTCCACGATATCTTCCAGCAATTGCGAAAGATTGATCGGCTTCTTGCGGATTTTCATACTACCGGCCTCGGCTTGTCCGAGCGACAACAAGGACTGAAATATTTCCTGCATGTTCTGCAGCTCAGTCAATACCCGATCCAGGGTCATGCGATAATTTTGTGGATTACTTTCCTGCAGCGTAACTTCCACATCGACCCGTAGTCGCGCCAGAGGGCTGCGTAAATCGTGTGCAATATTGTCGCTCACTTGACGCACGCCCTGGAATAATTTTTCCATCTTGTCCAAGATCGCATTCATGTTGCTGGCCAGCACCGAGAATTCGTCCTTTCCCTTAACCGGCATGCGGCTGGTCAAGTTGCCGGCATTGAAAATTTTCATCGCCATTTGATTGAAATCTTCAATCTGACGCCAGAAACGTTTGGCCAATAACCAGCCTCCCGTCAAGCCGAGCGAAAGGATCAAGGCCATAGCAACCATGAACGCCGTGCGAAATCCGGCCATCAACTCTTCGGTGGTTTCCATGCTGCGAGCAATTTCGACCTTCACTTGGTCGGCGATGGAAAATTTTAAATAACGCGCCTTGGCTGGCCGGCCTTCCGCGCTCAGCATGCGCGTTTCGATTTCGCTGATATGATTGCCTTGTGGTAGCTTTGCCGGCAGTTGTAAATCGCCAACCTCGAGTATTTTCTTGCCCTTGGCATCCACCACGCGGTAGGTTCGGTCGCTTTGGCCGCGATATTGCAATTCAGAACGAATGCCGCTCAGCAGCGACAGTAAATTCGCTTCCTTGTATTGCATGCTGAGACGCGCTTTTTGCTCGAGCAAAGCCCTGTCGACTTGCGTTACCAGGATTTCATGCAGGTAAAAATTGAGGAAGAAAAAAATAACCAGGGTGCCAACCACATACAGCGCGGTCAACGCCAAGGCCAGTCGCGCCGGGGTGCTGAGCAGCGCCGCTGCGCCGGGGAGTAGCCGTCCCAAGACGCCCTATTCCGTTTCCGGATCTCGCGTTGAGCGCAGCATATAGCCCGAACCGCGCACCGTGTGTAGCATGGGGTAGGGGAAATACTTATCGAGCTTATAACGCAAGCGGCTAATGTGCACATCAACTACATTGGTCTGCGGATCGAAAAAATAATCCCAAACATTTTCCAGCAACATGGTGCGCGTCACCACGCTATCAGCGTGGCGCATTAAGTACTCCAACAAACGAAACTCACGCGGCTTGAGAAACACTTCTTGCTCGGCGCGAGTGACCGCGCGCGACAACAAATCCATATGCAAATCACCGACCACGATTTCTGTTTCAGGGTGAGTATCGAAACTCTTGGCACGGCGCAACAAAGCCTCAATACGTGCCTGCAATTCTGCTAACGCGTAGGGCTTAACCACATAATCATCACCGCCAGCGCGCAGGCCCTCGACCCGATCATCGACATCGCCACGCGCGGAGAGAATCAAGGCCGGCACTTGTTTGCCGTCGTCGCGCAAGGATTTCAGTACTGACAGGCCATCGCGCTTGGGCAACATGACATCGATCAACCATAGATCGTAATCCTGTCCACGCGCCATGTTCAGGCCTTCATCGCCGTCATGCGCGACATCCGCATCATAGCCAAACCCGCCTAAGCCTTTTTTCAGAAAATCCGCTGCCGAGGCATCGTCTTCAATAATCAGAAATCGCATTGCAAGCCCCTCTTTCCCATTTGGCTATTTACCTTTTTCATTCTAGCCCAGTGCCTTAGTACAAACGCATTACAAAACATTCACACGCCTTGATTTTTAGGATTTTTGACATATTTTTAGAACTACTCACCTCGCGAGGAAAACCGATCATGAAAGTTCACGGTTACAACGTTGAGTTCTTGCCATTGGAGCGACGTTTATCGGAACGGCGCTTTCTGGAAACTGCCCCCAGCTTGGTTGACCACGAACGCCGTATCGGCGAGCGGCGTGATATTCAGCACAATGAGAACAGCAGTCGATTAAGCTTCGACTTAAATACGCCCCATTTAACCCACTGAAACACGCGCTTCACCGGCCAGCATCTCGCCAATATCGCAAGCATAATCAAAGCCCGTATCTAAGAACATCTGCAATACTTGCGGCGCCGTCGCCGTGCTGCAGGCCACCAGTAAACCGCCGCTGGTTTGCGGATCGCATAACAGTTTACGCTGCCACTCAGCCATGCTTGGATGTAAATCCACGTGGTGACCATAACTGGCCCAATTACGATCTGCCGCGCCCGGCGCAAAACCTCGTTGTGCAAGCTGCGCCACGCCTGGCAACAGGGGTAATTTGTCCCAAGCCAAACGCGCACCTAAGGTCGAGCCGCGACACACCTCTAACAAATGTCCAAGCAAGCCAAAACCCGTAACATCGGTGACGGCATGCACGCCCTCCATGCCGGCCAGTTGCACTCCCGGCGTATTCAATTGCGTGGTGCTGGACAGCATAGCTTGATAACCATCCGCACCGAGCTGGTCTTTCTTGAGTGCTGCGCTCATCACGCCAATACCCAAACCCTTGCCAAGGATTAAACGATCACCGGGCTGTGCGCGGTTGTTACGCTTAACCTGATCCGGGTGCACCAGCCCCAAAGCCACCAAACCATAAATCGGCTCCGGCGAATCAATGGAATGCCCACCGGCAATGGGGATGCCGGCAGCCACGCACACTGACTCGCCGCCTTGCAAAATTCCCCGGATCGCCTCGACCGGCAGCTTGTCCACCGGCATGCCGACAATTGCCAGGGCGAATAAAGGTTGCGCGCCCATGGCATAGATATCGGAAATGGCATTGGTCGCGGCGATACGCCCGAAGTCGAAAGGATCATCGACGATGGGCATAAAAAAATCGGTCGTGGCGACAATCGCCTGGGTATCGTTCAAGCGCCACACGGCGGCATCGTCACTGGTTTCCGTGCCCACCATAAGATTTGGGAAACTAGCGCGGGTCGTGAATTGTCCGAGAATTTCCGCCAGCAGGCCAGGCGCAATTTTGCAGCCGCAGCCGCCACCGTGCGAATATTGAGTCAGTTTGATGTCCGGCATGCGATTTCCTGGAGCCTTTAGGCGAATCTCGCCTTAGAAGGCTAAAATGATATTTTTTACGAAGAATGGCTTGCAATGACAGCGCTCGCTACCGTAGCACAGCTGGCACAATTTGACGAGATTATCGACGTGCGCACAGCGCCGGAATTCGCCGAGGATCACCTGCCCGGCGCGTTAAATTTTCCGGTACTGACGACAGAAGAACGTGCCGTAGTCGGCACCCTGTACAAACAGGAATCCAGTTTCGAGGCGAAAAAACTCGGCGCGACCCTCATCGCACGCAATATCGCACGCCATATCGAAGATTATTTTTCCAGCAAGCCCAAGCACTGGCGACCGCTGATTTACTGCTGGCGCGGCGGCAAACGTAGTGGTGCAATGGCACACATCCTGGGCGAGATCGGCTGGAAAGTGGCGCGCCTGGAAGGTGGCTACAAAGCTTATCGACGCCAAGTAGTGGAAGATTTGACGATCTTACCGCAGCGTTTCAACTTTCAAGTGGTGTGCGGTCCGACCGGCTCCGGTAAGAGCCGCTTGCTGCAAGCCTTGGCGCAGGCCGGCGGCCAAGTGTTGGACCTGGAACTGCTGGCACTACATCGCGGCTCGGTACTGGGCAACCTGCCCGATGTCTCGCAGCCGGCGCAAAAAATGTTCGATAGCCTGATCCATACGCAATTACAAGCCTTCGACCCCGCCCTGCCGGTTTACGTTGAAGCTGAAAGCAAAAAAATTGGCCAGTTGCGCGTACCCGACGCCTTGATTGAGCGTATGTGGCAAACCGGCCACTGCATCGTCGTGGAAGTGGCCAGTGAGCAGCGAGTGCAACTATTGCGCGAGGAGTACGCGCATTTCATTGCCAATCCGCAATTTCTACTGGAAAAAATCGATTGCCTGAAAACCCTGCACAGTAAGGAGCGCCTAGAACAATGGCGCAAGCAGATACAGGACGGGCATTGGGATGAATTCGTACTGGATATGTTGGTCAACCACTACGACCCCGCTTACCAGCGCTCCACGCTCAAGCACTACCCGCAGCTCGACCAAGCCACGCATATCCAGGCCACGAATATCTCTGTAGAAGGCTTTCAACAATTGGCGCAACAGTTGCACGCTTGATTGTTCCGCCCTCCCTGCTACATTGAGAAAGGACAATACCCTTTTAAAATTTATGGGAGGCTCATATGAGCACGACGTGGATTTTGGTCGCCAACGCCGCACGCGCACGTTTGTATGAAAACACCGGGATTGGCAAAGGACTCAAGCTGCTGTCTGAATTTGAACATCCCCAGAGCCGCCTCAAAGGTTCCGATCTCGTATCGGATCGCGCCGGCCACATGCAAAGCTCCGGCAACGGCCACGGCGCACGCCAACCCGCGATCACGCCAAAACAAAACGAGGCCGAACATTTTGCGCAAGAAATCGCGCGCACCTTGGAATTAGGCCGGGGACAAAACAATTACGAACGCCTTATCCTAGTCGTGGGATCGCCCTTCCTCGGCATCTTGAAATCGCGATTAAGCGATTCGGTGCTGTCAATGACTAGCGATACATTGGAAAAAGACTACACCAGCGCCAATGAGCGCGAAATCAGCAAGCATTTGGAGCACTGTATTTATCTGTAAGACTTATGCTTCCATCGTTTGTAACGGCCAGCGCTTCTCGATCACATAATGCGGGCCATTCTCTAACAGGGTGGAGCGCACCAATACAAACTCTTTTGCATCCCACACGATATCCGGGCTATCGATCAATCCCGGTGGACAATTGGCCTTGCGTACTAAGGTGATATGCGGCACGAAGCGCCGCTCTTCAAATTTGAAGCCCTCCTTCGCCAAGCCCTGTTGCAACTGCTTGACTAAAGTGATCAATTCGCGCGGCGTTTCATCAGTTGCGGCCCACGCCACTTGATTCTGGCGCCACCAACCCAAACGGTTGAAAACCATCTCGAAACGCGGCAGCACGATCTGATCCGCCACGGCGGTAACCAGCGGCAAGCGTGCTGGTTCCACCGCACCCAAAAACGCCAAGGTCAAATGAATGTTCTCACACCGAGTGCGGCGTCCACCGCAACGCTCATGCAGCTTGTTTCCCGCGGCGTACAGCGCCTGTTGCAGCGCCGCTTCCGGCCATAGCGCATAAAACAAGCGAACCTGCTCAACGCTCAAACCTGCTCCAACAAACAGATCGCCTGCGCCGCAATGCCCTCGCCGCGCCCGGTGAAACCGAGATGCTCAGTGGTGGTCGCTTTCACATTGACTACGCTTGGCGCGACGCCCAGATCGGCGGCGATATTCGCCACCATGAGCGGAATATGCAGCGCCATCTTCGGCGCTTGCGCGATGATGGTCGAATCCAGATTGGCAACGCGATAGCCCTGCTCTGCGACCAACTGCACCACATGGCGCAACAAGGCACGGCTGTCGATGCCCTTAAAACGCGCATCGGAATCAGGAAAATGTCGGCCAATATCGCCCAGTGCCACCGCACCCAGTAGTGCATCGCAAATCGCATGCAATAACACATCTGCGTCGGAATGGCCGAGCAGACCCAAGGTATGTGGAATTTCCACGCCACCGATGATGAGCTTGCGTCCTTCCACCAACGCATGCACATCGAAGCCTTGTCCTATTCTCATTTTTCTTTCCTATCGCCCAAAATTAACTCCGCAAGTTTCAAGTCCTGCGGGTAGGTCACCTTCAAATTCGTTGCATCGCACGCCACCAGCTTCGGCTGCAAGCCCAGATGCTCGATAGCACGCGCTTCGTCGGTGGGCGTATCGGTGCCGAGCGCTTCCAGTGCGCGCAGTAATAGACCATGGCGGAACATTTGCGGGGTTTGAGCTTGCCATAAATTTTCACGCGGTTCAGTGGCGATGACGCGCGCGGCAGAATCGGCGCGCTTAAGGGTATCCGCGACCGGCACGGCCAGCAGACCACCCACTTCATCCCGCGCCAATTCCGAGATCAATGCATCGAGGTGCATCTGTGCCAAGCACGGACGCGCCGCGTCATGCACCAGAATCCAGTCCTGCGCTTGTACGATAGGAGCGATGGCGCGCAAACCGTTCAGCACGCTGGCAGCGCGCGTTGCCCCGCCACAGTAGAGCCGCCGCAGCTTGGCGTCGAAGGCCGTCCAGTCGTAGCGCGCAAAATAAACATCATCAGCAGCCAACACCACGAATACCTGTTCAATTTTTGGATGGGCGCACAGCGCCCTGAGCGCATGCTGCAACATCGGCGCACCGGCTAACTCCAGGTATTGTTTGGGCAATTCTACGCCCATGCGGCTGCCACTGCCGGCGGCAGGAATCAAAGCGAAATTACGTGCTGGAGCGCTCATTTTTCATTGTAAAGGCTATATTGTATTTATGCGGTAAGCGACGCTTGAAATGCGGACTTAGTACGCCCATTTAAGATAGTAAGGATTTTGGAGTATTGCATATGCGTCAAATTCGTCCCGCTGCGGTGGCTGGCGCGTTTTATCCGGGCAATGATCAAGCGTTAAGTCGCGATCTCGACGCGCTGCTGGCGCACGCCCGCTCGGCGCAAGGGCCATTGCCGAAAGCGCTCATTGTACCGCATGCCGGTTACATCTATTCCGGGCCGATTGCTGCCAGCGCTTACCGGCGGCTAATACCTGGCCGGGGACAAATAACCCGTGTCGTGCTTATGGGGCCAGCGCACCGGGTTGCGGTACGCGGCTTGGCGTTGCCGCAAGTTACCGCATTCGCCACGCCCTTAGGCCTGATTCCCATCGACCAAGCCGCCTGTGATAGCGTGAAGGAACTACCGCAGGTCGCTCAAAGCGATGCCGCACATGCTTTGGAACATTCCTTGGAAGTGCAACTACCCTTCCTGCAAAAAGTCCTAGGAGATTTTGAACTGGTACCGCTGGTAGTCGGCGACGCCTCAGCCGAAGAAGTAGCGCAAGTACTGGATCTGCTGTGGGGCGGGCCGGAAACCCTGATCCTGATCAGCTCCGATCTCTCGCACTACCTACCCTACGCCCTGGCGCAGCGCATCGACCATAAAACCAGCGATATGATTTTGCATCTGCAAACCGGCATCAGCCATGAGCAAGCTTGTGGTGGCACACCCGTGAATGGCTTGCTGCTTGCGGCGAAGCAGCATGATCTGACACCGGAGCTACTCGATCTGCGCAACTCCGGCGATACTGCCGGTGGCCTAGAGCAAGTAGTGGGCTATGCTGCGTTTGCCTTTGTTGCGCGGGAACATCATGTCCACTGATAAAGGTCAAATCTTATTACCGCTTGCGCGTAACGCGATTGCCCAACAACTCGGTCAACCCATAAGCACAATATCCGAGGCTGCGTGGTTGCAAGCGTCCGGCGCAAGCTTCGTTACTTTGACCCAAGACGGCGAATTGCGCGGTTGTATTGGCTCGTTGCAAGCGCACCGACCTCTGCTGCAAGACGTACAAGCGAATGCGCTGGCCGCGGCATTCCAAGACCCGCGCTTTCCTCCGCTGCAACTGGCAGAGTTAAACCGTACCCAAGTCGAGGTGTCCTTACTATCGCCGAGCGAGGCCATCGTCTTTGAATCGGAGCAAGATGCTCTGGCACAACTGCGTCCGCATATTGACGGCGTGATTTTCGAGTTTGGTTACTATCGCAGCACCTTTCTGCCGCAAGTGTGGGAACAACTGCCAGACCCGGAATCGTTCATGGCGCACCTGAAACACAAGGCAGGATTGTCACTCGATTTCTGGGCCGCCAACGTCAAACTTGCACGCTACACCGTAAGCAAGTGGAAAGAACCCGTAGGTCGCGCGGAGCAAATTGCATGACTAGCGAATCCCACCATCCGGGGCGCTGGTGGCATACGCTACCTGACGGCCGCATCCAATGCGACCTGTGCCCGCGCGATTGCAAACTGCACGAAGGCCAGCGCGGCGCCTGCTTCGTGCGCAAAATGCAAGATGGCGCAATGATCCTCACCACCTATGGCCGCTCCTCGGGCTTTTGCATAGACCCCATCGAAAAAAAACCGCTAACGCATTTCTATCCTGGTAGCAGCGTGTTTTCATTCGGCACCGCCGGCTGCAACTTAGCCTGCAAATTCTGCCAAAACTGGGACATCAGCAAGTCGCGCGCAATGGATCGCTTAATGGATCAAGCCAAGCCGCAAGAGATCGCACGCGCAGCCCAGGATCACGCTTGTAAGAGCGTGGCCTTCACCTACAACGATCCGGTGATTTTCGCCGAGTATGCGATGGATGTCGCCGACGAATGCCACCAGCTCGGCATTAAAACCGTTGCGGTAACCGCCGGCTATATACACGACCAAGCACGACGCGAATTCTATGCAAAAATGGATGCGGCCAACGTCGATCTTAAGGCATTCACCGACGACTTTTACGTCAAGCTCACCGGCGCGCACTTGCAGCCAGTACTTGATACGCTGATCTATCTCAAGCGCGAAACCAAGGTTTGGCTGGAAATCACGACCCTGCTCATCCCTGGCAAAAACGATTCGGACGAGGAAGTCAGTGCGCTCTCGCAATGGGTTGCAAAAGAACTTGGGCCGGATGTGCCGCTGCACTTCTCGGCCTTCCATCCAGACTACAAAATGACGGATACACCCGCTACGCCGCCCGCCACTTTAGTCCGGGCACGCGACATCGCGCTGCGTGCTGGACTACATTACGTCTACACCGGCAACGTGCACAACATTGAGGGCGATACCACTTTCTGCCCCGGGTGCAAGACGCCGCTGATCGTTCGCGACTGGTATCAGATCAAGGAATATCACCTCACCGATAACGGTCACTGCCCACGTTGCCAGACCGAGATCGCCGGCCGCTTCCAGCATTTTGAGTTAAGCCGGCAGTTCGGGGCACGGCGCATACCCGTGGCCATGCATGTGGCCCGAGCCTAAAGGGATTGTGTAGGTTGGGTTAGGCGCGGTTTTTTGCGCCGTAACCCAACAAACCCAATCATTCTTACATAACGCCTGTACCGCCCTATGCCGAATAGAAGCGTTCAATTTGGTGAAATTTCGGTTTGTTGGGTTACGCGATAAAGCCGCTAACCCAACCTACATCAGTGCTGTGAGATTGGAGGCTTTATGGTCATCAACGAAATGATCCACATCCCAGATGGCTCGGCCATCATCGAAGGCATGCTCGAAGTGCCAGAGAACGCGCAGGGCATCGTCTTGTTCGCCCACGGCAGTGGCAGCAGCCGCTTGAGTCCGCGCAACAATTACGTGGCCAAAGTGCTGCGCCAGGCCGGTATCGGCACACTATTAATGGACCTGCTCACGCTGCAGGAAGATCAGACCTATGAAACCCGCTTCGATATCGCTCTCCTCACACGCCGACTCCGCGTTGCTACGACCTGGTTGCAGAGCGAACCACGCGTAAAAAAATTACCGCTAGGCTATTTCGGCGCCAGCACCGGGGCTGCGGCCGCCTTGCAAGCTGCAGTTAAAATGGGTGCGTCCGTCAGTGCCGTAGTCTCGCGCGGTGGCCGCCCCGATATGGCTGGTGCGCAAGCGCTACGCCAAGTCGTCGCGCCGACGCTATTGCTGGTCGGTGGTCACGATGACATTGTGATCGAGTTGAATCAAGCAGCCTATGATGTAATGTGTTGCGAAAAAGAGTTCTCCATCATTCCTGGCGCTACGCATTTATTTGAAGAACCCGGAACCCTGGAAGAAGTCGCACGCCAAGCAAGCACTTGGTTTAAGCAACATTTAAAAACAGTGTGATGGACAAGGCATCAGGGCTTAGGCATGCCCACCGGCAACTCACGTCTGCCCACACCCAGGTATACTAGCCGCGATTCAAGTTGCTAACCCTTATAGGAAAAAAATGCACAGCCATGACTTGTCCCCTTGGACGCATGAACACGTCTTCGACGAAGGCAGCCATGCTGCTGAACGCGGCACACGCGCTGTAATGTGGATTACCGCGGCGATGATGGTGGTGGAAATCATTACCGGCTGGTGGTACAACTCCATGGCGCTGCTGGCCGACGGCTGGCACATGAGTTCGCATGCGGTGGCAATCGGCCTCAGTGCCTTCGCCTACGCGGCGGCGCGGCGCTATGCCCGCGATCCACGCTTTACTTTTGGCACCTGGAAGATCGAGGTATTGGGCGGTTTCGCCAGCGCGATTTTTCTGCTGGTGGTTGCCGCCTTAATGGTCATCGGCTCGATTGAGCGCATTTTCTCGCCGCAGATTATTCACTACCAAGAGGCGATGATCGTGGCTGCGATCGGCTTGGGCGTAAATATCCTATGCGCAATCATCCTCGGCAATGCACATGAGCACCACCATCACGAAGATCACCATGCTCACCACGCACACGATCATCACGATCACACGCATCACCATGATCTCAATCTCAAGTCAGCCTATGTACACGTGATCGCCGACGCGGCGACTTCCGTCCTAGCCATTATCGCTTTGGCAGGCGGGTGGATTTACGGTTGGTCCTGGTTAGATCCGGTCATGGGTATTGTCGGGGCCTCGCTGGTAGCGATTTGGGCGAAAAACTTGATCGTTGAGACCAGCAAGGTGCTACTCGACCGCGAAATGGATCATCCCATCGTGGCAGAAATCAGAGAGGTGCTTGAGTCCGGGCCAGAGACTACGCTCACCAGGATCACCGATTTACACGTCTGGCGCGTCGGCAAACAGGCTTACTCATGTGCGCTCAGCGTTGTCACACAGGATGCAACGCTGACACCCAAGCGCGTGCGCGATCAGCTCGCCATCCATGCAGAAATAGCACACATCACCATCGAAATCCAACAATGGGATCATGCCGCGAAAATCGCGGTCAATTAGCGCCCGCCTTCTCCCACCAAACTATACGGCGCCCAAAACAAGGGGTGCGCATAAGCATAAATGCTCTTGCCTCCCTGCATATAACCCGGCCCATCAATCAACTGCAGCATGGCTTGACGTAAGGCTTGGGCGCGTGTGAGCTGCGCATCGGCAGCTTGGCGCCGGAACAACGTCGTTGTCAGCGCACGCGCCGAGGTGGTCTCAACCGGCCAGTTGGTCACGAGTAAGGCGCGACTACCTGCATAGAAAAAAGCACGCCCCAGTCCCGACACGGCGTCGCCACCCTGACCATCACCTGCGGCAGTATTACATGCCGACAACACCACCCAATCGGCGTTGAGCTTGAGCTGCAACACTTCTTCCATCGTGAGTAAACCATCGCCATTTCCACCCGCCAACGCTGGCGCTGTCAGCGCCAATGCAGGTTGATTCAGGCCATTGAGTTCGCCCGGCACCAAACCATGCGTAGCGAACATCACAATGCGGTGATGGCTGAGATCCATTTTTTTAACTTGCTCTTCGTTCGCGCGCAACTGTAAGAACACATCTTGCTTTGCATCGGCGCCGAGTGCAGCGGCGATCTCGCGTATCTCATCACCCGTGTCAGGCAAGCGCGGCACCTGTGCCAATTGACTGGTATTCGCGACTGTGGATGCCAGACCGGTCTCGACATCAGCGGCGGTATTGACCCGATCCACTTTGAGATTGCGCAGCGGCAAGTGCAGGCCGCGCGTGGTCGGCGCGGCGGCGGCAAATTGCATGGTCTGCAGCGGCTGCTGCGATTCCGTTAATTGCTGCTGATTGAACAGCGGATCGCCAAAGCCGATAAAGCTGCGGCGATTGGGATCGGCTGGTGCTAATCCACGTAAACTTAAAAAAGCATTGGCAGAAGGATATTGCGTGATGGCCGCGTTGCGCACCAACCAAGGTATGGCACGATAGCTATCGAACAGCAATTTTTTGTCGGACTTGAGCGCGCTTTCCTCGGTCGTCAGCAAAGCAAAAGGTAATTGGCTCAATGCACGATGCGGTACGATCAATAAGCTATTCTTGCCGCGCCACACCGACTCCACTGGCTTGAGCAAAGATTGATACAGCTTGTTAGCCTCTGCAACATCGAATTCCGGCATCTCGCCCAAACTGGCACTGCCCGGATCCAACGACTTACGCAAGCGCGTAACCGATTGCTCCATGGCCTCAGTTCCAAGCGGGCTGATGGCAAAGGCGGGCGGGCCATTTTTAGCCAATGCCCATACATACGTCCGTTGGGCGCCGACATAAACGGAAATCATGGCCTCGTCCTGGCCTAGTTTTGCGCGCACGTTGTCCATGCTCGCTGGCTGAGGATGCAGCAGATTGGCATAGCTTGGAAAACCTTGCGCAATCTCGGCGAATAACCTGCGGCTTTCCTTGTCCAGGGAGGCAATTTCCACGCGCATGCGTTCGATCGCTTGCGCTGAACGTTCAGCAGGCGGCGCTGCCAATAATTGGACGAGTAGTCCGCGCTGCGCACTTAAGTGCTGCGCAGCATCTTGCTCGCGCTTCACCAGCACGGCCAAGGCAGGATCGGTTGCGGCAGAGCGTGCCAAGCCACTGGTAAAACTGAGCTGAAAACCTTGCGCGCGCGCCATATCCGCCACGCGAAAGGCCTCTGCCTCGGCATCAATACCGGCGGCCTTGGCCACTGCGCTGCCGCGCAATTCCACCAACAAATCAAGATAGGCTTCCAACAGCAACACATAACGTCGGGTGCGTAGCGGCGAACGCGTACTGCCATCGGTGGAAGCACCCGCCGCCGTCAAGATTGGCATGGTTTCGGCAAATAGTTTGAGCGCTACGTCGCGTCGATTGGTGAGGGATAAGGCATACGCCAGAAATGCACGCGTCACTGCACTCTCATAATGATCTGCGCCTAAACGATCGCGCAATTCCAAGGCCAGCGGTTCTAGCATCGACACGGCTTCGGGTGCGCGCCCAGTGCGTATCAGCGCCAAGGCCCAATCGATGTCGCCACGGCCCAAGCGCGCCAGCAATAGTGGTGATGCAGCCAAACCCTGCTTCATGGTTTCCAATTCACGCAAGGCCTCGCCATAGCGCGTTTCGGCTGACAGCGCGGCAGCACGGGATCGCCGTGCATTGACCATATTCAGCGACTCTGGACGCAATTCGAGCTGATTGAAAATTTCCAAGGCAATTTCTGCGGCTTCACGTGCTTCGCTATAGCGCCCTTGCTCGTACAGCACTTCTGAAAATGCGAGGAAGTTGAGGCCGGTACCAATGAAATAACGACCGCTATTGCTGAGTCCTGTATAGATCATGCGGCGCAAAATGACCTCAGCCTCGACCAAACGCTGTTGTTTAATGAGATTGAAAGCAAGTTCGCGGCCGGCCACTGCATACAAGCGCTGCGGAATAATCTGTGCGATATTAGTTAAGCCGCGCTTGGTACGCTCCAGGTTGTCCTGAATGTCCTGCTTGCGGTCGGCCAGCGCTTGCCGTCGATATGATTCGGCTTGTTCAAATTTACCTTCGTCTTCCAGCAAATCGGCCTGGGCTTGTGTGACCGATGTGGGCCAATTGTGGCTAAACCAGCCATAAAACGGTTTATGTTTTCCCTTTGCCAGCAAAACTTCGGCCTGGGCTAGTGCTTCACGCGCTTTACTACGCTCACCGAGACGCGAATAAGTCTGCACCTGAGAGCGGTAATTGCTAATTCGCAAACCAATATTGCCGCGAACAGTGCTTGCGGATAAGGCGATCGATTGCTCGCGTAAACGTGATGCAGTCAGCAAGTTGCCCACGCGCGTTTCGCTGGCTGCGAGTTCGGCAAGTATGCGGTCTTCTTCTACCTCATCATTATCGAAACCCTTAGCGTATTCCGCGGCGCGGCGCAGGTCTTCCAGCTCCAGTTGATCCATACCCAATTCGCCGGCGGCACGGCCACGTTGCCAGTAGAAACGTGCCAAGGTCCATTTGTCGTCTGAATGCGGCGCCTGTCGTGCGACGATGGCACTGGTTTCTGGCCGCACTGGCTTCGCGGCGGCTTGTGCCAGCAGCGCACGTATATCACTGATATCACGTGGCGGGGTGTTGTCGATGGCTCGGTAGATGATGGGGCGTTTTTTGGCATCTTCGATTGAGACACTATCGTCCTGATCGGTGACGGTTTGACAGGCCGCAGTCAACCAGCCGGTCGCGGCCAACAACAGCAGCAATTTTATACGGGAGAGCATAAATCGTTTACGCATGACACAACCCCAGAATAACAATGGTGTAAATATCGGCAGTAAATCATGGTCACTTGAGGCACGTCCGTGACTTACTGCCTTGACAAAATAAATAAAACCTAAAACAAGAATTAGGAGGGGATCAATGTTGGTTTCGCGATTGGTTGCGCTCGGCACAATCCCGATCCGTTTCGGCAGAGACAGCCGGGCTTGCGCAGATACGTTGTAGTGCGACGTTTATGTAGGGTTCCTGGTTGGGTGTGTCACCCATAACACCTAGGATTTGCAGCGGAATATTGCGCCTGTCCATGTGCGAATGCGCACCGGCTGCACGTCGTTCCGGTGCTAATGTCACGGCAACCACGTAACGCCCAGGTTCCAGATCCTGTGGCCACGCCGTCAAAGTGTGCCGTACCGGCACATGACAGCGGCCATCCCATCGCGCTACGGCAACTCGCTCCGACCTCACATCCAGGATGAGTCCGACGACCTGCTCTTGAAAGGATCTCTGATAGCCGCAACCTTCGAGGCGCGGCCAATCCTGAACGCCCCATTGGGCTGCAAAAGTGTTGAGTTCTACCGTGGCATCCTGCGCTTGTGCGATCCCACCCAACAGCACGATCAGATAAATGATTCTACTCACGTTTATCTCCATTTTACGATTGTAGAAACAATTCAACCCGCTGTTGCACTTGAGCAATCAACGTTGAATCCAGACAATCCATAACTTGTACGTCCAACATGGCGCGCAGCCAAGTAATCTGACGTTTGGCCAGCTGCCGCGTCGCGTAAATACCGCGCTCGCGCAACTCACCGCGACTGATCGCGCCCTCGAGGTACTGCCAGCTCTGGCGATAGCCGACGCAACGCATGGAAGGCATTTGCGGATTCAGATCGAAGCGCACTTTCAAATTTTCGACTTCTCCGACCAAACCCTGATTCAGCATCGTATCAAAGCGCTCGGCAATGCGTGCGTGCAGTACGGCACGATCACTTGGCATCAAGGCTAGGGGTAGTACGCGATAAGGCAGGCTATTGGCTTGAGGCTGATTCAGATAGGCCGACATGGGTTGCCCGGTTTGCGCATAGATTTCCAAGGCGCGCGAGATGCGCTGCGCATCCGCAGGATTGAGTCGTGCCGCAGTCACCGGATCAACTTGCGCCAATTCGGCATGCAGGCTGTGCCAGCCGAATGCTTGGGCGCGAGCTTCGATCTCTGCCCGAACTTCCAAATCGGCCGCGGGCATGTCATTCAAGCCTTCACGCAGCGCTTTGAAATACAGCATGGTGCCGCCGACCAAAAAAGGTATCTTGCCGCGCGCGGTGATGTCGTGCATCAGCGCCAAAGCATCATGGCAAAACTGCGCTGCAGAATAAGCTTGTGTCGGTTCAATCAGATTAATCAAATGATGCGGCGCACTTGCCAGGGTAGCGGCATCCGGTTTGGCGGTGCCGATATCCATGCAACGATACACCAGTGCGGAATCGACGCTGATGATTTCCAATGGCAAATGCTGCACCAATTCCACTGCCACGCCGGTCTTGCCACTGGCGGTGGGGCCCATGAGGAAAATAGCTGGCGGTAGCGGTTGGTTCACTTGCCGCGCATGAACAACTTGTCCAAATCTGCCAAACTCATCTGAAACCAAGTCGGGCGACCGTGATTGCATTGATCGGCGCGCTCAGTGGTTTCCATCTCGCGCAGCAGCGCGTTCATCTCGGGGATCATCAAGCGTCGATTGGCGCGCACCGCACCGTGACAGGCCATGGTGCCGAGCAATTCGTTGCGGCGCTCGGTGAGCACACGACTGGCGCCGAATTCGCGCAAGTCTTGCAACACGGCGCGCGCCAATTCGCTGGGGTCGGCATCCTGTAGCAAAGCCGGAATCGCACGCACAGCGATACTGTTGGGTGAAAGCACAGCCATTTCAAAACCAAGTTGACGCAAGGTATCGCCCTGCTCTTCCACTGTCGCCACTTCCAACGGCCCGACAGTCAGTGCCGCTGGTACCAGCAAGGGCTGTGTCGGCACGGTCTGAGTATCCAGCGCCTGTTTTAATTTTTCATACACCACACGCTCATGCGCCGCATGCATGTCTACCAACACTAAGCCAGCCGCGTTCTGCGCCAGGATGTACACGCCATGCAACTGCCCCAAGGCAAAGCCTAGCGGTGGAATATCCGGCTGCGCTTGCACCGGTGCTAAGGTGGCCTGGGTCTCACTGGCTCCCGCAAACAGCGCCGAATAAAACGGACTCGGCTCATTCACCGCCAAGGACATGCTCGCCTGCCGCGGCATGGCTTGTGGCACCTGCGCACGCCAACCCAGTTCCGAAAAACCAGACGCCTGACGCCCAACATCAGAGGCCTGTTCACTCAATACCGACACCGGCACCTGATTCACACCTTGTTCACCACCAGCACGCGCCAGTGCCTGCTGCACCGCGTGATACATGAACTGATGCACGGCGCGACTATCGCGGAAGCGCACCTCGATCTTGGTCGGATGCACGTTTACGTCAACGCCGGTTGGATCGAGCGTCAAGAACAACACATATGCCGGATGGCGTGCTTGATGCAATACGTCCCGATACGCCTCGCGTAGTGCATGGGTAATCAGTTTATCGCGTACAAAGCGGCCATTGACGAAGCAGTATTGCGCATCGCGGCTAGCGCGTGAATAGGCTGGCACACCGGCAAACCCAGCGAGGCGCATGCCCACCGCCTCAACTGCGATGGGCAACGCCGCCTGCGAAAAATCCTCGCCCAAAATGGTATGCACGCGCGTTGCTAAATCGCTAGGCCGCAAATGCATCGCGACGCGACCATTGTGCTGCAAGGTAAAGCCAATGGCTGGGTGCGCCAAGGCAACGCGTTTAAACATTTCCTCGCAGTGTGCGTATTCGGTGGCCTCGCTCTTGAGAAATTTGCGCCGCGCCGGCGTATTAAAAAACAAATCATGTGCAGCGATGGTACAGCCCACGGCATGCGCTGCGGGTTGCGGCGCGGACAAGGCGCCGCCCTCGCCTTCCACTAACCAGGCATGCTCCGTGTTTTCGATGCGGCTGGTCAGCGTGATGTGCGTGACCGAGGCAATGCTGGCCAGAGCCTCTCCACGAAACCCAAGACTGCCAACACGCTCTAAATCTTCCAAGCTGGTGATTTTACTGGTGGCGTGTCGTGCCAATGCCAGCGGTAATTCTGCAGCAGGGATGCCGCAACCGTTGTCCGTAATTTGAATTAATTTCATACCGCCGAGGGCAAGCCGCACTTCAATTTCCGTGGCCCCGGCATCGATACTATTTTCCAGTAACTCTTTCAAGGCTGAAGCAGGACGCTCCACCACTTCGCCAGCAGCGATTTGGTTAATGAGCAGGTCGGGGAGAAGTTGGATTGCGGACATGAACGACATTATACATTTGGAGCGTGGGCGCTTGCGTCCGCTTTACAAAACAGCGGTTTTCCGCCGTACTCCAAATCAATTCTTTGCTAGTTTAGCCTTAGCCAAGGGTGGATTCTTCGCAAAGTAACGCTTGATACCCGCAACAATAGCACTAGCAATCTTGTCTTGATACGCGTCATCGCCTAAGCGCGTTTCTTCTTCTGGATTCGTGATGAAAGCCGTCTCAACTAAGATCGAGGGTATGTCCGGCGCTTTCAGCACAGCAAACCCGGCCTGCTCTACTTCACCTTTGTGCAGCTTGTTGATGCCGCCCAACTCCGACAGCACCGCTTTAGCTAATTTCATGCTGTCGTTGATGGTCGCGGTCTGTGAGAGATCCAGCAGCGTTTGTTTCAAGTATTTATCTTTGACATCAATATTCACGCCCCCGATCAGGTCGGCATCGTTCTCGCGCTTAGCAAGCCAGCGCGCGGCGGCACTGGTGGCGCCATTTTCTGACAAGGCAAACACGGAAGAACCACGCGCATCGGAATTGACAAAAGCATCGGCATGGATCGAAACAAATAAATCTGCCGACACTTTGCGCGCCTTCACCACACGATTACCCAAGGGCACAAAATAATCGCCATCGCGCGTCAACATGCCGCGCATATTTTCTTCTTCGTCGAGCTTGGCCTTAACACGCTGCGCAATGGCCATGGTCACATCCTTTTCCTGCGTACCTCTGCGGCCTTTGGCACCGGGATCTTCACCGCCATGACCCGCATCAATGGCGACCGTCACCAGCCGCACTAAATCCGAAGTCCCTTTTTTGTCTTTCGGGTTAGCTTTAAGCTTACGTGGGTTGACTGCCCTTTCCTCTTCATCCTTTGTAGGCGCTGGCTTTTCCGCCTTGGCGATCTGTTGCGGCGGGCTTATACCGGCGGCAGCATCTTTGGGGCTATTGGTTTCCATTAAGGCCAACAGAGGATCAAGCGGCTGCGCTGGATAAATATCCAATACCAAACGGTGGCCATATTCACCATACGGTTTGACTGTGAATACGGCCGGCTTCACGGCTGTTTTCAGGTCGAATACCAAACGCACCACGCCCGGTTTGTAACGACCGACCCGCGCTGATTTGATGTAAGGATCGTCAGCGCCGATCTTGCTCGCCAACTGCGATAGCGTCGCGTCGAGCTCGATGTTCTCCAAATCAACCACCATGCGATCCGGGCTATCTACCAGGAAATGTTTGAAGTTGATCGCCTGTTTGGCCTCGAGCGTGATGCGGGTGTACTCAGCAGCAGGCCAAACGCGTGCCGCACTTATTTTGATGCTGGGTTGGGCGATAGCCGATAGAGAAAACGCGAAGAATAGAAATACGCAGCAGGTGAACGACCCTAAGAATTTGTTGCCGATTTTAAATGCGCCAAACATTGCTTGCCTGCCTCCGTTTCTGCATGGACATGGAGACTGCGTCCACTCTGCTGTGCTACCAATTCAATGCGCAAGTCCGGTATGGGTAGAAATTCGCCGGCTTTTTCCGGCCATTCCACGAAGCACACGCTATGCTCATTAAAGTATTCGCGGAAACCTGCATCCTCCCATTCCTCAGGGTCAGCGAACCGATAAAAATCAAAGTGATACAAGTATAAGCTCGAAACGTTATAAAGTTCAACCAGATTATAGGTCGGACTCTTCACTTTTCCCGTATAACCCAGGCCACGTAACACGCCGCGCGTAAGCGTGGTTTTCCCCACGCCCAAGTCGCCAACCAAATAAATCGTCAATCCTGGCACCAACGCATGCGCCAAGGTCGCGCCAAAAGCCAGGGTTGCATCTTCATCGGGTAAGAAACGTGTCATTTAGGTGTGTGCCCGTTATCATGCGCGGCATGTCCATGCATCAACTCGCCACGCAAATTAAATCCTGGGGCCAAGCGCTGGGCTTCCAGGCTGTGGGCATTGCCGGTGTCGAGCTGCCGCAGGCGGAGCAGCGTTTGTTGCAATGGTTGGCGGCGGGTAGGCATGGCGCGATGGATTATATGGCAAAACACGGTGCAAAACGCGCCCAGCCGGCGCAGTTATTACCCGGAACTTTGCGCGTAATCACTGCCCGCCTCGACTATCAACCACCACAAGCGCGCGATAGTTGGGAGGTGCTGCACGATCCGCACAGCGCCTTTATTTCACGCTATGCCTTAGGCCGCGATTACCACAAACTGATGCGCCACCGACTGCAACAACTGGCCGATCGCATCGCGCAATCCATCGGCCCGTTTCAGCATCGCGTGTATACCGACAGCGCCCCGGTAATGGAAGTGGAACTAGCCCAACTGGCCGGCCTAGGCTGGCGCGGCAAGCATACCTTGCTGCTGCAACGCGAACACGGTTCGTGGTTTTTTCTGGGCGAAATTTATACTGACTTGGCCTTGCCCATCGATACACCAACCGAAAACCATTGTGGCACTTGTCATGCCTGCATCGATATCTGTCCCACGCAAGCCATCGTTGCACCCTATCAACTCGATGCGCGGCGTTGCATTTCCTATCTCACCATTGAGCTCAAAGGCAGCATCCCAGAAGATCTGCGGCCGCTGCTTGGCAATCGCATCTATGGCTGCGACGATTGCCAATTAATCTGCCCCTGGAACAAATTTGCCCAGACCACCCAAGAAACCGATTTTCATCCGCGCCAAGGCTTGGATGACGCCACTTTGATCGACTTATTTGCCTGGAACGAAGCGCAATTCAACGAACGCCTGCAAGGCAGCGCAATTCGCCGCATCGGACATGTGCAATGGCTACGCAATATCGCGGTAGCACTGGGCAATGCGCCCACCACGCCTAGCGTCGTCGCTTCCCTACAAACTCGGCGCGACCACCTGTCCGAACTGGTGCGTGAGCATGTTGGATGGGCGCTCAGGCGACATGCGGCAGACTGATATAATACTTTTTTGAAACCACAAGTTACCCTGTGAATATCGATCCAAAATCCGCCATTGGCGTTTTCGATTCCGGCGTCGGCGGCCTTACTGTTGTCCGAGCTTTGATGGAGCGCCTGCCGTTCGAAAACATCGTTTATTTCGGTGATACTGCACGCGTGCCGTATGGCGTGAAATCCGTCGAGACCATCGACCACTACACCACACAGATCGCGCAGTTCTTGCTGGAAAAACAGGTCAAGTTGTTGATCATTGCTTGTAACACCATGGCTGCGGTGGCGGCCGGAAAGGTACACGCGCTATCACCCGTGCCAGTGCTTGACGTAATCGACGCGGGTGCAATTGGTGCGTTGGCCGCGACCCGCAATCAACAAATCGGCGTCATCGGCACACCCACCACCATCAACAGCGATGCCTATGCTCAGGCCATCCATCGCATCGACCCAAATGTGCGGGTGTATTCACAGGCCTGTGCCTTGTTCGTACCATTAGTGGAAGAAGGCTGGCTAGACCATCCAGTGACGCGCCTCACGGCGCAGGATTATTTAAAGACGGTACTGGCCCAAGAAGTAGATACGCTGGTACTGGGCTGTACTCACTACCCCTTGTTGAAACCACTACTGCAAGACGTTGTGGGCCCGAACGTACGCTTAATCGACTCAGCGCAGGCCATGGCACAGCGCACCGCGATACTGCTAAAGGAACAAGGTATCGGCAATCCCAATCAAACTAAGCCACGCTATGATTTTCATGTCACTGATGTGCCTTTGCGCTTCCAGACGATTGGTGAGCGTTTCTTGGGGCGCGCTTTACCCAACGTGCATCTAGTTAAATGGTAAAACGCTGTATAAACGCGACCAAAAATCGAAAGCCCTTGCGTTAAAAAAGAAGCCAGGCAGCTTGGCCACCCGGCAAACCTCGGATCAAGGAGAGGAGAGATTCCCGATACAAGCAACGCGTGAGCGTCCCTTGCATGGATCTATGCTGCAATCGATATGCCAATTGCAGCATTTCTCACCTTACACTTAAGTTATCCTGAAAAATTCATCCTAGCTATTTGAATCACCGATAAGAATTATCGGAAGCAGTAGCCTGGCACCGGCTTTACATCCATATCCGACAAGCAGCTTGGGTGCACGCATTGTGACCAAATACGCGTGCGAAACTGCCGTAAAAGGTCGGTAACCGGTATTTGTATTGCGCTTATTTAATGCAAACTGCGCGTACTTGCTTGATGTCGGTGATGCCCTGCAGTACGCGCTCGATGCCATCCTGTTTCAAGGTGCGCATCCCTTCCGCCAATGCGTTGGCCAACATCTCAGCCACACGAGCGCGTGATTGGATATTCTTTTTCAGGGCATCGCTGCCCACCAATAATTCATGCAGACCCAAGCGGCCTTTGTATCCGCTGCCGTGACAGGCATCGCAGCCAACAGGTTCACTCAACACCAGTTGCCCCTTCTCATCTGCAAACTGCTTGAGCCAATCCTGGTAGACCTCTGCCATCATGGCCTTGGGATTGCTCTTCCAGCTTTCCAGCCCTGCCAACTCTGAGCAGTATTCTTGCAGCAAGCCCTTGATCTCGTCGGCGCTGGCCACGTGTGACTTTTTGCATTTCAAACACAGTCGCTTGGCCAGGCGTTGCGCCAAAATACCCAGCAACGCATCTGAAAAATTGAACGGGTCCATGCCCATGTCGAGCAGTCGAATGATTGATTCCGGTGCGCTGTTGGTGTGTAAAGTGGCCAGCACCAAGTGTCCGGTGAGCGAGGCTTCGATGCCAGTGCGTACGGTTTCCTCATCGCGCATCTCGCCGACCATGATCACATCCGGATCGGCGCGCAGGAAGGCGCGCATGGCCATGGCGAAAGTCAGTCCCGCCTTGGGATTGACCTGCACTTGGCGTAAACCCTTTTGCGTGATCTCGACGGGGTCTTCAGCCGTCCATATCTTGGTCTCAGGTGTGTTCAGACATTTCAAGATCGAATGTAGCGTGGTGGTCTTACCGGATCCGGTTGGGCCGCATACCAGGAACAGACCATACGGTTTATTGATGATGTTCTGGATGGTATTGATATTGCGCACACTCAGGCCGAGCTTATCCAGCGCGATCGGTTCGCCAGCGGCCAGGATGCGCATCACCACATCCTCAACACCACCCGCAGTCGGAATGGTCGCCACACGTAACTCGATATCCAGCCCACCGAATTTCTTGAACTTGATCTTGCCATCCTGCGGCCGACGTTTGTCCGCGATATCCAGGTCGCACATGATCTTGAGCCGCGCGACCAATGCATTGCGATAACTGGCAGGCACTTCGATATAGGGTACCAGGGTACCGTCACGGCGGAAGCGCACTTGCGTCACATCCTTGCCAATACCGGACTCGACGTGAATATCAGATACGCCCTGCTGGTAGCCTTCGATAATGATTTTGTTGACCAGTTTCACCAGCTCATTGTCGATGTTGACGGCGTCATCGTCTCCCACAGATTCTTCGGCGGCATCTTCTTCCAGGTTCGACAACAGGTCGCCGATAGAGCCACCGCTGTCGATCTCGCCGAAAAATAAATCGATTGTCTGCTTGAACTCACGATAGCAACAGATCTTGAATATCAGTTGATGCTTAGGAAAAATAGTACTGGCAATACGCGAACTTTTTACCCGCTCCGGGTCAGGCGTCAAGATCACCACCCCTTCTAGCGTTTCCTCGAGCGGTACCCAAAGATTGCTCGCCACGAAATCGTGCTTGAGATTCTTGAACAGGTCGACCGGCTTGACGCGATTCGGATTAAAGGGCTCATACGGCACTTGGTAGAACGAGGCCAGCGAGCGCCCTAAATCGCTGATCTTGACCTGAAACTCATCCACCAGCACCTCTTCCAAATGCTTACCTTGCTTGCGTGCGGAGCGCCCTGCCAGTTTGATCTCATCGGCGGAAATCAGATTTTCGCGCACCAAAAAATCAAATTTCGTCGCCATGCCTGGATGCAAACTACGGCGTAGTTCGAAAGCCACTGCCAAGGTTCGTGCCACCTCGCCCACGCCCTCTACTGCATGCTGAGGAAATGAGAGGCCGCTCAAAGAATTGATGAGTTGCAGCACACCGAACATTTCGCGGCTTTCGTTAAGGATCGGCGCCGCCAACATTTGCTTGGTGTGATAACCGGTCTTCTGATCGACGTCCTTGAGAAAACAGAGCTCCGGGCTGATGCGCGCCAATTCCCGAGCGTCATACACATCGGCGATATTCAGCACAGTTTTGTTGCGCGCAACATAACCGGCGATGCTTACGGGGGATATCGGCAACGATAAATCCCTAAAGCCGTTCAGGCCTGTCTTGACCTTCGAAATAATGGCCGAGCCATCTTCACTCACGCTATAGACTGTCACGCGATCAGCTTCCAGCAAGGCACAAACCTCGAACCCGATCTCCAGCATGATGTCGTCGATATTGCGCGCGGCGTGGATCTTATTGGTTACCACTTGCAGTTTGCGGCTGAAGGCAAGTTTATTGCCCAGCTCCGCAACATTCCCGATTTGTGGGCTGTCCTGTATTTCCATCGGCTTATTCATATGGCCTATAACGACCGCAATAGCCCGGGCTTTAGAACAGATAGCGCTAGATTTACATCTGTTTTCGCAACACCAGTATGCGGTTATTCACCGGCATGACATGATCCGCCTCCAGGTGCATGCTATGCTGCGCGGCCAAGGCACAGACCGCTTCGGCATCGCGGATACCACTTGCTGGGTCGCGCGCCTTGAGCCAGTCATCGAAACGCTCGTTACTTGGAGCCGTGTAAGCGCCGTCATAGTTGAAGGGGCCATAAATACACATTACCCCACCCGGCAATAATACTTGCGCCACACCCTGAAACAGGCGTTCCACTTCCGGCCAGGAAACAATATGTAGGGTATTGGCGGTAAACACGCCATCCACCGACTCGATATCCCATGGCTGAGAATTGACGTCTAGCGCTAGTGGCGGCCGCGTATTAGACAATGCCGCTTCATCCAACCATTCACGAATGCCTGGAAGATTTGGCGCTAATTCACTGCTTTGCCAATTTAAATGCGGCAAATTGCGGGCAAAATGCACTGCATGTTGACCAGTACCGCTGCCGATTTCAAGCACTTGGTGCACGCCGGCGAAGGTTTGGCGCAAGACAGCCAGGATTGGCTCCTGGTTTTCTGCACTGGATTCGGAATAGGGCTTCATATCTCTCTAAAATAAATAAAATGGGGTGTGAATTATGGCACTAAATTTATTCCGATTAGTGCCGTTAATGTCCCTATCGAAGTATCTTAAAAGCTCAATATTTAAAAACCGATGCTTTCCTTCACCGAACTCAATCAAAAATGCCAAACGCTGATAGCCGATTGGCAACGCTATCAAGCGGCGCCTAGCTTTGAGAATTTCGTCGAACTGGCGGTATCGATCAACAGTTTTACCGAATTTCTGATCGATAAGGGTTTTACCGCTTTGCATCACGCCAGTCACGAACTGGAGCAAGTGGCCTTGGTTTTATTCAATGAGGATGTGCAGCACCCGATTCCCCAAGCAGCTTCGGACGATCTCAACGAGCGCATTCTTGCACTCACTCGAATGATTGAAAACTACATGTTGGCCACGGACAATCTGGCTGAGCGGCGCACCGATCCGCAACCCGAAATTGCACTGAATACGCACCAGACGCGCTGCATTCATCTTATCGGCCACGATAGTGCCGTATGGCAGGAACTACTGACCCAGCTCGGCTATTTTGGCAAGACCGTTAAATTTCTCACCTGGAATGACCCACTACCTACAAACATCAGTAGCGACCCGCTTTTGTTACTGGACATCAGTAGCCTATCAGAAGGAGAGTGGCAAACGCGTATCAAGGAGTTGCGCCAGCAATTTGCAGTTGGTCAATTAATTTGTCTCGCTGCGCATTCCGATTTCGATCAGTTGCAGCAAGCGCTGCGCAGCGGTTGCGATTGGTGTCTCCCAGAAGGCACACCAATTCATGCCATCGTTGCGCAGATCCTGGAATTAGACGATCGGCAAGACCAGGAAGCATTCCGCGTGCTGATCGTGGAAGACTCAATGACCGCCAGCGTATTTATTCAGCGAGCGCTGCAAGAAAGCCAAATCAGCACCCATGCCATTCAAGACCCGCGCCAAGTCCTCAGCGCCCTGAAGCAATACAACCCGGACTTGATTTTGATGGACATGTACATGCCCAACTGTACCGGCGTGGAAGCGGCGCGCGTCATCCGTCAGCACAACGAGTTTCTCAGCATCCCCATCGTGTACCTCTCTGGCGAAACCAATATCGCGCTGCAAGTCGACGCGATGCGACTGGGCGGCGATCATTTCCTGACCAAGCCATTCAACCCCGTATTCCTCAATGCTATTATCAAGAGCAAGATTGAACGTTACCGCGCCTTGCGCCGTTCCATGTACCACGACAGTCTGACTGGTTTGCTCAACCACACTAGTGGCAAGAATACGTTGGATACCGTGCTCTCCACGGTAGCGCATGATCACGGCGACCTCTGCGTGGTGATGCTGGATATCGATCACTTCAAACAAGTCAACGACAACTATGGCCACCCGGTGGGCGATCAGGTGATTCGCAGCTTGGCTTGGTTACTCAAGCAACGCCTGCGTAAACATGACATCCTGTGTCGCTATGGCGGCGAGGAGTTTTTGATTGGCCTGCCGCATACCAATACCGATCAGGCATTCCGTATCATCGATCGCATTCGCCAAGATTTTGCGCAAATTCGCCATCCCTATCACGACAGCTATTTCTGCACCAGTGCTAGTGGCGGTATTGCTTCCTACCCAGAAATTCAAAGCGGTGATGCGCTGATCAAGGGCGCCGACGATGCACTGTATAAGGCCAAACGCGGCGGGCGCAATCGCATCGAACACGCCACGCCGCCAGTCAGTCAAGGCGCGCTATTTAAGATTTAAGTGTTCGTCCTGGGCGAAAATAGCGCTGATCATCGTAGTATTCCGCACACTCATTGTCTGGTGTAAACCCGGGGAAACCCAGTAGCGGCAGCGGTGACAATGCCTGTGGATGCTGCAGTTGTTGCGCCTCACTGATGGTTTGCGCCAACAGACGATCCACTTCCGCCAATTGCACCGCCAAGGGTTGCAACAATAACTCCGGTGTGACCGAAAAAATAATGCCCTTGCCGGTGAGGCCGCGATACGGCGTCAGCGCACGCTCCATCAAGCCATGGCCAAACACATAGCAACGCATGTCGGCCTTGACTGCCGCCCTACGCTCCCAAAACAATTGCTTCCATTGAAAATTTCGCAGCAATTCGGATAACTGCGGATCCGCACTCAGCAGCACCACCCCACTCTCATCAAACTGCGTCAACGCATCTTGATTTGGGCTACGCGGCTTAGTGAGCGCAGCATGCTCGGCACGTGCAGCAATCAAGGCGTATTGACGTGCGTTCAAGGCCGCCTTGGCTAATGGGAAAGTAACCCAGGTCAATAAATTGAAGCAATCGTGCCAACTCTCCAGGCGTGTTTGCAGCTCACCCTGCAAATAGATGCGTGGCTCATACGCTTGGCGCCAATCTGCTGATTTTTCAGATGCCTGCTCCACCACGCGTAGCGGCTTGCCGTTGGCCGTCAAAACCGATTGCGGCAAACGCTCCAATAGGTGTTGATAATCCACAAGCGCTGGCCAAGTTTGCGGCCAACCACCCGCTTCGAGCGCAGGGCGCAACGCCGTATAAAACGGAGCTGCCTTCACCTGTGCAATGTTCCACCCTTGTGTCATCTTAAGCGTGATCCTGAAGTCGCCTGCTTGCGTTCTAAAATGCTGCGTTGGCCGGTTGGCACTTTATCGGTAAGATACCGTCTTTTTCATGGAGACGCTCATGCGCAAAACCCTAATTCGCACCCTGACCCACTTAACCGCACTCGGCCTCGCCGCCATGCCCCATCTGGCCGCTGCGCACGATGGCGCCGCACCCGAGCATACCCACACCCAAGTTGGCGTTGATTTGATCAAGACCGATCATAAAGTGGGCGATGGTGCCGCAGCCAGTGCTGGCCAACGCGTTACCGTGCATTACACCGGCTGGCTGTACGACGCCAAGGCCACCGATCAAAAAGGCAAAAAATTCGATAGCTCGCGTGATCGTGGTGATCCATTCACGTTCAACCTGGGCGGTGGGCAAGTCATTCGCGGCTGGGACGAGGGTGTGGCTGGTATGAAAATCGGTGGGCAACGCACCTTGGTTATTCCGCCGCAAATGGGCTATGGCAGCCATGGCGCGGGTGGCGTGATTCCGCCGAATGCAACCCTGGTATTCGACGTGGAATTGCTGGGCGTCAAATAAGAGCGCTTGAACGCGCGGAGCATTTTTAGCCGCGCGTGCGTTCGCGAATGTAATGCACCGTGCCCGGCAGCAGGGACAATACGATAATACCGATGATGACCAGCGTCAGGTTATTCTTGATCACCGGAATGTTGCCGAAGAAGTAGCCCGCCAGCACCAAGGAATTAATCCAGATCACCGCCCCCGCAATACTAAACGGTACGAAGCGGTAATAGAACATCCGACCAATGCCGGCTACGAATGGGGCGAAAGTACGCAGGATCGGCAAAAAGCGCGCCAGCAAAACCGTTTTACCGCCATGCTTTTCGTAGAACGCTTCGGTCTTATTCAAGTAGGCGCGATTCAACCATCGCGCATCCTGCTTGAAAACCCGTGGCCCGATAAAGCGCCCTATCCAGTAATTGGTGTTATCGCCCAAGAATGCTGCGGCCATCAGCAACAAGATCACCCATTGTAAATCCAGCGCACCAGTGGCCGCCAAAGCGCCCACCACAAACAATAGCGAATCACCGGGCAGAAACGGCGTGACGACTAGACCGGTCTCGCAAAAAATAATCAAGAACAGGATGCCATATACCCAATAGCCGTACTGCGCGATCAGCAACACAAGATGCCGATCGAGGTGCAGGACAATATCGATTAATTGGGCGAGGAGTTCCAAAATGCTCTGCTTGAACTTAGAAAAGTCTGCGGAGAAACTACTCGCGGTTTAAGGCAAAACCTCGGCTTCAGGTTTCTTATCGACCTTAATGAAATCATCACGCGAGATGCCCAGCCACATTACGATCGGACTGGCCACCAACACCGAGGAATAAGTGCCAACCACGATACCGATGGTCAACGCTAGGGCGAAGTAATACAGAATCTCGCCGCCCAAGAACAACATGGAAAACACCATGAGCTGGGTCGTGACGTGGGTGATCACGGTACGCGATAAGGTCTGCGTAATCGCGTTATCGATAATCTCCGGCACCGTGCCCTTGCGCATCTTGCGGAAGTTTTCGCGTATCCGATCAAACACCACCACGGTATCGTTTACTGAATAGCCCAAGATCGCCAATAGCGCGGCCAAGACGGTAAGCGAAAATTCCCAACGAAACGCGGCAAACATACCGGCAATGATGACTACGTCGTGGAAGGTGGCAACAATTGCACCAACCGCAAAACGCCATTCAAAACGAACGGCCAGATATAACACGATGCCAGCCGAGACTGCGAGCAGCGCCAGCGAGCCGTCATACAGCAATTCCTGCCCCACTTGCGGGCCGACAAATTCGACGCGCTGCAACTTAACGCCGGGTTTTTGTTGCTTCAACACCGCCAACACGTCCTCCGACAATTTGGCGCTAGTCACACCCGGCTTGACCGCAAGCCGTACCAAGACATCTTGCGATGGGCCGAAATTTTGCACGCTGGCATCCGAATAGCCATGCGTCGCCAAATATTCGCGGATGCCTTGAATCTCAGCCGCCTGCTCGTAGCGCACTTCCATCACCGTGCCGCCGGTGAAATCCACGCCCAAGTTAAGACCCTGAAATACCAAGAATGCAACGGCAATAACAAAAGTGGCGGCAGAAACAATACCGGTCCCCTTGGCATATTTCATGAAGGGGATATCTTTTTTAATACGGAATAATTCCATAATTTTTCCTAGGTAGGCCGCTTAGCCGATGGATAAGCCGGCCAGTTTTTTGGATCGGCCATAAGTCAGATTAACGATGCCACGCGACACGGTCACCGCGCTGAACATGGAAGTAATAATCCCGATGCACAACACCACTGCGAAACCACGTACCGGCCCGGAACCGAGCCAGAACAAAAACACGCCGACGATCAAGGTGGTGATATTGGAATCGAAAATCGTATCCCAAGCGCGGTCGAAACCGGAGTTAATCGCCGCCTGCGGCGAATTTCCATTGCGCAATTCCTCGCGAATGCGCTCGAAGATCAGCACATTGGCGTCAATCGCCATACCCACCGTCAGTGCGATACCGGCAATACCCGGCAGGGTCAGCGTAGCCTGCAAAGCCGACAGGATACCGATCAAGAACAGGACGTTCACGGCCAGCGCTGCACTCGCAATCACGCCAAAGACACGGTAATAAAGCATCATAAAGAACGCAATCGCTGCAAAGCCGATCATGGTGGAATTGAATCCACGCTCAATATTGTCCTTACCCAAGCTAGGCCCGACGGTGCGTTCTTCGATAATTTCCATTGGCGCCGCCAGAGCACCCGCGCGTAACAACAACGCCACATCGTTGGCCTCTTCGGGATTGCGCATGCCGGTGATTTGCACCCGTCCGCCACCAATCTCATCCTGGATCGTCGGAGCAGTAATCACTTCGGCTTGGCCTTTTTCGATCAACAGGATCGCCATGCGCTTCTTGATGTTCTCGCGCGTCAATTGTTGGAAGATATGGGCACCGCGCGCATCCAAGGTCATATGCACAGCGGCACGACCGTGATCGTCAAAGCCGGCGCTAGCCTCAGTAATGTATTCGCCGGTGAGCACCACATTCTTGCGCACCAGCACCGGTGCGCCATCGCGTTCCCGCAACAAATCCCAGCCCAAAGGCACTTGTCCATTCAAGGCTTGTCCCAGTTCCACCTCACTGAAATCCGCCATGTGCAATTCCAAAGTCGCTGTGCGACCCAGAATTTGTTTGGCGCGCGCCGTGTCTTGGATACCAGGGAGTTGCACCACGATCCGACCCTCGCCTTGTTGCTGAATGATCGGCTCGGCCACACCCAATTCATTAACGCGTTTACGCAAGGTGCTCAGATTTTGTTTGATATCGAGTTCTTGGCGCTTTTGCAAAGCCTCCGGACGCAGACTGGCGATCAGCGTTGGTACATTGCCATCTTGCACTTCTTTCAAAAACAAATCGGGAACGCGCGAAGAAATCTCGTCCTTGCCTTTGGTGCGCGCCACCGCATCCGGGAACACGATGCGCACTTCATTGCCTTGGCGCGATACGCTTTCGTACGGCACTTTTTTCTCGCGCAGGGTGCTGCGCACATCGCTGGCGTTGCGTTCCATCGCCTTGCCGAATGCTGCCTTATTGTCCATTTGCAACAGAAAATGTACACCGCCGCGCAAATCCAGACCCAGATACATGGGCAAGGCATGTAGGCTAGCAAACCAAGCCGGGGAGCGTGGCAACAAATTTTGCGCAACGGTATAAGACTCCCCCAATTGCTCGCGCAACGCGGTCGCACCCTTGGTTTGAATATCAACATCGCTGAAACGCACGTTAACATTCTTGCCTTCGAGTTTTACGCTGTGATACGGAATCTTGCCGAGACTGAGAATACCTTCTACGGTCTGTACGCTCGATGCATCCATCGTGATCGATGATCTATCGCTGGAGATCTGCACCGCAGGTTCATTGCCATAGTAATTCGGCAGGGTATAGAACGCGCCGAGCAGCAGGCACACCGCAATCACGATGTATTTCCAAAGGGGGTAACGGTTCATGAGGGGTTCGTTCCGGGTTGCGGGTTAATCGGACTTAGGCAGCGCTTTTGATCGAGCCCTTGGGCAGCAGGGTTTGTACAGTTTGCTTTTGGATCTGGATAGTAACGTTATCGGCAATTTCAAGGCTCACATATTGCTCGCCGACTTTGGTGATTTTTCCCAGTAAGCCGCCTGCGGTAATCACTTCATCGCCTTTTTGCAGCGCATCGACCATTTTTTTCAGGTCTTTGGCGCGCTTCATCTGCGGCCGGATCATCATGAAATAGAACAACACGAAAATTACGACGAAGGGCAAGAAGCTTATAAGGGTGGGGTCCTGCGCAGCAGGCGCAGCATAGGCATCGCTAATAAACACGGTAGTCTCCAGAGATTGTGATTGGCCGCCGTTGATTCAGCAGTCTTAAAATGCGGCAAATTTTAGCACAAAGCGGCCCGCCCTTGCCGGAATTCCGCGACAAAGTCGGTTAAGCGCCCAGCCGCGATGGCTTCGCGCAAACCACGCATCAATTCCTGGTAATAATGCAGGTTATGCAAGGTATTCAGCGTAGCGCCAAGAATTTCCTGCGATTTATCCAGATGATGCAGATAAGCGCGGGTGAAATTGCGGCAGGTATAGCAGGCGCAAGCGGCATCCAGGGGCTGGGTATCGTGGCGATATTGGCTATTGCGGATGCGCACATCGCCGTGGCGCGTGAATAAATGACCGTTACGTGCATTACGCGTGGGCATGACGCAATCGAACATATCCATGCCGGCCAGCACGGCCTCCACCAGATCCTCGGGGGTGCCAACACCCATTAAATAACGCGGCTTGTCCTGCGGCAGTAAGGGCGCGGTGTAATTCAAAACCTTGCGCATTTCCTCTTTGGGCTCACCCACCGACAGGCCGCCAATGGCATAGCCGTCAAAACCGATCTGCATCAAACCTTGCAGCGACTCCAATCGCAATTCCGGATGCATGCCGCCCTGCACGATGCCGAACAAAGCATTGGGGTTATCGGCATGCGCTTGCTTGGAGCGCGCCGCCCAGCGCAGCGACAAACGCATCGACTCAGCGGCGACATCGAGATCAGCCGGATAAGGCGTGCATTCGTCGAAGATCATCACGATATCTGAGTTCAGTACGCGCTGAATGCGCATCGATTCTTCCGGCGATAGGAAACACGCATCGCCGTTGATGGGCGAACGGAATTTGACGCCCTCCTCCGAAATCTTGCGCAACTCGTTCAGACTGAAAACCTGGAAACCGCCAGAATCCGTCAAGATCGGTCCATCCCAGCCCATGAAGCGATGCAGGCCACCATGCGCCTCGATCACCTCGAGGCCTGGGCGCAACCAGAGATGAAAGGTATTGCCGAGCACGATTTGCGCACCGATGTCCTTGAGATCGGTGGGACGCATCGCCTTCACCGTGCCATAAGTGCCAACCGGCATGAAGGCCGGCGTATCCAGCACGCCATGGGCCAGTGTCAAACGCGTGCGGCGCGCCGCGCCGTCCGTAGCAAGCAACTCAAATTTCATTGTTTTTCACGCTCTATTAACATCGCATCGCCGTAACTGAAGAAACGATAGCGCTCTTCGATGGCATGGCGATACGCCAACTTTAAATTCACCATGCCGCCGAAGGCGCATACCAACATGAACAAAGTGGACTTGGGTAAATGAAAATTGGTCAGCAAACGCTCGACCACACGAAAACGATAACCGGGAATGATGAAGATATTGGTGTCGCCGTAACCCGGCTGAAGCACACCGCTAGCCGCTGCCGACTCCAGCGCACGCAAACTGGTCGTCCCCACCGCCAACACGCGGCCGCCATTAGCCTTGGCCTGGGAAATTGCCGCCACTGTCTCATCAGGTACGTGATACCACTCGCTGTGCATTTGATGCTCGCGCACATCATCGACGCGCACCGGTTGAAAAGTGCCAGCGCCGACATGCAACGTGACATAGGCGATCTGCGCACCGCCTTCGCGCAATTGCTTCAGCGTCGCCTCATCGAAATGCAGTCCGGCAGTCGGCGCCGCCACCGCACCCGGCTTGCTGGCGTAAATGGTTTGGTAACGCGCCTCATCCACGGCATTCGGTTGGCGCGAAATATAGGGTGGTAGCGGCAAACTACCGTTTTGCTCAAGCCAGGCCAATAAGGGCGTATCCGACTCAAGTCGTAGACGATACAGGTCACCTTGGCGCTCCAGCACGGTGAAAGCGCCATCTGGTTTAAGGAGAATGCGGGAATCGGGCTTAGGTGCATGGCTGGCGCGGATCTGCGCCAAGGCGTGTTTCTCATCCAGTACCCGTTCCAACAACAACTCCACCTGCCCACCCGTTTCTTTGGTGCCAAAAACCCGCGCCTTGATCACCCGCGTGTCGTTGAACACGATGACATCATTGGCCGCGATGGCCTTGGGCAAATCGGCAAACAAGCGATCCTGCATGCTGCCGTCACGCCCATCCAGAGCAAGCAAGCGACTGGCGCTGCGCGCCTCCGAGGGAAATTGCGCAATCAACTCTTGCGGCAAGCGAAAATCAAAGTCTTGAGTCTTCATGAAAAACCGCGAAAAAGGCGGGTGTCGGGGAGCTGAATTATAGCCGAACTTGATACCAAGACGGTTTATGCGGATAATGCCGCCTTTCCGTTTGGTATTACCAAGCGGAAACATCGCGTAGAAGTCGTCGCGAGCGACGCGAGGTCAAAGCGAGAAGCGCAGCCGTACGCATTGTACGGCGAGCATCGCAGGTTTGAGATCGCGTTGCACCGTAGACTTATGCGTGATGTTTGCCGGGATGGCGGAATTGGTAGACGCACTGGACTCAAAATCCAGCGATGGCGACATCATGGGGGTTCGATTCCCCCTCCCGGCACCAGTAACAAATACAAAGCAATTCAAAACAGGCTGGCAAACTCGATAGATTTGGGTTGCTGGTCTTTTTTTCGTCTGGAGCAAATTGCTACAAAAATTCTAGCAGCCATCAAAGCGGTAGTTCCGCTTGGCTAGCTGCATCTTCCAATACCGTATCGCTAACGGCGTGTAGCGCACTAATCCGAACACCAAGCAAACGCAGTTTCTTGTCGAGTGGCACCCGACGCAGGCACTCGCCCGCCGCGCGCCGGATCACCAAGGGGTCATCCGTTGCCGCTGGCAAACTTGCATCGCGCGTTACCGTCTGAAAATCGGCATAGCGCAACTTAATGCCGATGGTGCGACCGCGATATCCCTTCCGCTTCAAGTCGTCTGCTACGCGCACGCACAACGCAGTGAAAATTTCGGACAGCGCTGCACGATCGTGACGCGGATGTAAATCTTGCTCAAAGGTCGTTTCCCGGCTAATCGATTTTGGTTCCGAATGTAGTGACATTGGGCGTTCATCAATGCCGCGTGCTACGGCGTACAGCCACTGCGCATAAGCAAGCCCGAAGTGGGTTTGCAATAGCTTGGGCTTGGTTGCGGCCAACTCGCCAATCGTTGCGATACCCAGCGTAGCGAGTTTGGCCGCAGCCTTCGGCCCGATGCCGTTGATCTTGTTCACTGCAAGCGGCCAGATGCGTGTCGGCAAATCTTCCATATTCAGAATCGTGATGCCGTCCGGCTTATCGAGATCCGAACAAATTTTTGCCAGTAGTTTGTTGGGCGCGATACCGATCGAGCATGACAACCCAGTATTTGTACGAACCGCCTCTTTGATCTTGCGCGCCAGCGATAGCGAGTCTTCAGGAAGCGGCGTGAGATCGATATAGATCTCGTCAATCCCGCGGTCTTCGATCTCCGAGACGATACTGGCCACAGCCGTTTTGAATAAGTGGGAATAGTGTCGGTAAGCATCAAAATCAACCGGGAGTAAGAACGCATCCGGCGCGAGCTTTGCCGCCTTCATAACGCCCATTCCGGAGAAGACACCCAAGGCACGCGCCTCGTAGGTCGACGTCGTCACCACACCACGCCCCACATATTCGCGTAAGCGCGCAAAGCGGCGGCTGCCATCCGCCATCAGCTCAGGCTGCTGAGTGCGGCGACCGCCGATCACTACCGGCAGACCGCGTAATTCAGGATAGCGCAGCAGATCCACCGACGCGTAGAACGCGTCCATATCGAGATGTGCAATACGACGGGGTAAATCTTTCATTTATGTTGATACTGACCCATTACACCATCCAAGTTTCGTTCCAACTTTTTGCATTCAAAGTAAAGGGTTCGCTATTTAGACCACAGAATGCCCCATAAGGGTCGATAGTACGCGGGAGCAGATATGAGAAGCGGCCATCCAGCTCGAATTCCAATCAACGACTGGTGTGCAAGCGCATAGCGGACCTGACTTGCTCATAACGCCAGCGTCCGCAAAGGCCGACAACCGGGCGCACGCCCTTATCGGACTGAATGACCGCAATGGTTTCAGATTCAGCCCGAGTATTTCCGCTCAACTAAATCACTGACCTGCTATTCCCCCAGCACTGAGCGAAACCTCGCTCAGTGCTTTTTCGCTCATGCCTGCGCCGGCAATTGCAGGCGCTGCATCGCCAGGGCCGCTGCGGCGGTGCGGGTTTCGACACCGAGTTTTTCGAACAGGTTTTCCAGGTGTTTGTTGATGGTGCGGTGGCTGATGCCCAGGATGTCGCCGATGTCGCGGTTGGTCTTGCCGTAAATCACCCAGTACAGCACTTCCGCTTCGCGCTTGGTGAGGCGAAAGGCCGCCATTAGCGCTTCGACACTGGAGCCGTGGATTTCTTCGCGCAGCACCAGTAGCCATTCGCCTTCGTGGCCAAGGCGGCTGGCATCGTGCAGGCTAGCGAGTAGGCGGCTGGCTTCGGTGGCCACCAGTACGGGTGGTTTGCGATGTTCGAGTGCAGCCTGCTGCGCTTCGAGGATCCAGCTCAATAATTGTGGCGGCGCCTGATCGTGCTCGATGGTGAAATAATCGCGCAGCAGTTTGCGCGCTAGCGGTGTTTGCCACACCAAGCGGCCATCACTGGCGCGGATCGCTGCGGTGGCCTGACCGAAGGCGTCGAGCGCGGTGCGCGCCTGTTTCATCTGACGTGCGTTCTGCATGTGGGCGGCGATGCGCGCCAGCACTTCCTGCGGCTTGATCGGCTTGGTGACGTAGTCGGCACCACCGGCGCTGAAGGCAGCGACCACATGCTCGGTCTCGGTGAGGCCGGTCATGAAAATGATAGGAATATGTTGGGTGGCAAAGTCGGCCTTCATACGCCGCGCCACTTCGAAGCCATCCATGCCGGGCATCACGGCATCCAGCAACACCACATCGGGCCGGCTGTGCTGCGCGCGCTGCAAGGCGCTCTCGCCATTGGTGGCGACCAACACGGTGTAACCGACTTCGTCCAACGCGTCGTGCAACAGCGAAAGATTATCCGGTACGTCGTCGACGATCAGTACGATGTCAGGATTAGTGCGGTCTAGCGTGCTCATCTTTTTCCTCTGCATAAGCTTGGCGCAAAATTTCACGCATGGCATCGAACTGAAACTGCCGCACCAGTTGCCGCATGACATCGGCGAAGTCGGCATAAGCGGCATCGAGCTGGGCGATTTCGTCCAGCTTGGTGTGGACACCGCGCACGTAGCCAAGTTGAATTTGCTCGTCGAGTACGCGCAGATGCGCGAGTGGCGGGTAACGCAGCTGTGCCGGCGATGCGGTGCTTGCTGTGGGCAGTGCGCTAGGCTGTTCGGCGTACACCCATTCCACGCTTAAGCGTTGGCCGATCCAGTCCAGCAATTCCTCCACACGCACCGGTTTGGTGATGAAGTTTTCAGGGGTGATGCCGGCGTCGTTGTCAGCGCCTTTCTCAAAGGCATTAGCGGAGATCACCGCGATCTCGGCGGTGGATAAGCCGCGTGCGCGGATACGACGAATAGTTTCCCAGCCATCGATACCGGGCATAGCGAGATCCATGAATATCAGATGCGGGCGGAAACGTGGCACCATCTCCATGCACTCCAGCCCGGAAGCGGCCTGCGACAAGGAAAAGCCCAGCGGCTCCAGTACGCTGGCCAAAAATTCGCGATCCGTTTTTTCATTGTCGACCACCAGCACGCGAAGGCGCACGCCGACATAGCCGACGCGCGGCGCATGGCGTTGCGTGGCTGTTGCCGGCGACGATTGCGGCAAATACAAGCGCACGCGAAATTGCGAGCCAGCGCCAAGCGTACTTTCCACGCTCAGCTCGCCGCCCATCAGATCGGTGAGCATCTTGGCGATGGTCAACCCCAAGCCCGTGCCGCCGGTTGCGCCGACATGCGCGGCGCTACCACGCGAGAACGGTTCAAAAATATCCGCCAACTCTTGCGACGCAATACCAGGGCCCGTGTCGTCGATATCAAAAATCGCCATCTCACGCTGATAGCGCAAGTGTAGGGTGACTGTGCCGTGGGTGGTGAACTTGACCGCGTTGCCTAGAATATTGATCAAGATCTGCCGCAAGCGACGCTCGTCGGCGCGCACGGTCACCGGCAGCTCGCCTTGCGCATCGTAGTGGAACACGATGCCTTTGTTGCGCGCCTGTAGCTCGAACATGGCGACGATCTGTTGCATGAACTCCTGAAAATTGAGCGGCTTCACATTCAGGCTGAGTTTTCCGCTCTCGATGCGCGCGATATCTAGTGTGCCTTCGATCAAGGACAGCAAATGATCGCCACTACGCCGGATCACGCTCACTGCATGACGGCGATGCGGCGGGATGGCATCGTCGCCATCGAGAATCTGCGCATAGCCGAGGATGCTGTTGAGCGGCGTACGCAGTTCGTGACTGATGGCGGTGATGTAGCGGCTCTTGGCCTGATTGGCATGTTCGGCAAGTTGTTTGGCACTTTGCAACAGATCGTCAGTACGGCGGTGAGAATCAATTTCCTCGGCGAGTAATTGGTTGTGCTTGTTGGATTCTTCCAGTGCGAATTGCCGGCTCTTGTGCGTGAGCACCAGCCACCAAGCAGCGATGCCGGACACCAGCACCAATACCGAGAAGGTGCGTCCCGCAGCACCGCGCAACGAGACGATGATGGCTTGGTCATCGTTGCCGAGGCTGGCGACTTCTTGCAAATACAACATGCTGGTTAAGGCTGCCAGAAATACGGAAATGCCTAACATCAACAGAATATATTGCGATAAACCGGCATCCAAATAGGGCCGCAAACGACGTGGCAACAAACGCGTCATGATCGTCGCCCATTGCTGTTGCAAGCTCGCTTGCGGTTTGCAGCTGTCGTGGCAACGCGCATCCAGAGAACAACACAAAGAACAGATATGGCCTTGATAGGCTGGGCATGCCGCCATGTCTTCATGTTCGTAAGTATTGCCGCACACCGTGCAGGCTTGCGTCGCTGCAGTCGCCGGCACCGGTTGGCGTGCGATGTAGTAGCGGCCTTGCGTGGCCCAGGCAATTAAGGGCGACACCACGAAGGACACGCCGAGCGCAATAAAGATGGCATAGGGCTGCATGGTCGCGCCGAGCAGACCCAAGTGTGCCGCGATCGACAACAATGAGGCGGACACCATTGCACCCGCGCCCACCGGGTTGATGTCGTATAAATAGGCGCGGCGAAATTCGATGCCGGGCGGCGACCAGCCCATGGGCTTGTTGATCACCAGATCGGCCACCACCGCCATCATCCACGCCACGGCGACATTCGAATACAGCGCCAGCACGCGGCCCAGGGCTTGGAACAATTCCATTTCCATTAGCATCAAGGCGATCAGCGTGTTGAACACCACCCACACCACGCGACCGGGGTGGCTATGCGTCAAACGCGAAAAGAAATTGGACCAGGCCAGGGAGCCGGCATAAGCATTGGTGACGTTGATTTTCAGTTGCGAGATCAACACGAACAGCGTGGTGGCCGCGATGGCCCAGCCGAGCTCGGGGAAAACATATTGATAGGCCACCAGATACATTTGGTTTGGGTCGACGGCGCGTGCTTCTGGAATGCCTTGTCGAATCGCGACATAGGCTAACAATGCGCCGCCAAGCATTTTAATCACCCCAGGAATGACCCAACCCGGGCCACCGATCAACACACCGATGATCCAGCGACGACGATTTTTCGCTTTGCACTCCGGCATAAAGCGCAAGTAGTCAACTTGCTCGCCCATCTGCGTAATCAGCGCCAAGCCAACCGCCATGGCGGCACCGAACAAGGCAAAATCAAATTGCTGCCCTTGACCATGCTTGCCGCCGTAGTACAGCACATCGGTAAAAAAGTGCGGTGCCTGTATTGCCAGAAACGCAAAGGGCAATACCAGCAGGATGATCCATATCGGCTGCGTGAATCGTTGCACACGACTGATAACGCTGATGCCATGTGTCACCAAAGGAATCACCACCAAGGCGCACACCATGTAGCCCCAGATGGGCGGTAGACCAAAGGCTAGTTCCAGCGCATAAGCCATGATGGCTGCTTCAAGCGCAAAAAAGATAAAAGTAAATGAGGCGTAGATCAGCGAGGTGACGGTCGAACCCATATAGCCAAAGCCCGCACCGCGCGTCAGCAAATCCATGTCCACACCATAGCGTGCGGCATAGTGGCTGATGGGCAAACCCGCCAAGAAAATAATCAGGCCCGTGGCCAGAATCGCCAAAGCGGCATTGATAAATCCATAGTTCACCAACAAGGTAGCGCCCACCGCTTCCAGCACCAGAAACGACGCCGCGCCAAAAGCGGTATTCGCCACCTGCATTTCCGACCAGCGCCGATAACTGCGTGGCGTGAAGCGCAAGGCGTAGTCTTCCAAGGTCTCATTGGCGACCCAGGCGTTGTAGTCGCGGCGAATCTTGACTACGCGCTGCAAAGATTTGGCGCTTTCAAATGGTTCAGGGGTCATGACGCTCTTGTTATGGATGAATGTATCGAGCTGCGCCGTGCACGGGCGCTTTTATCCCCTACATAGCGAGAACCGTTCCAAGCTGAAATATGCCGAGTTGCAACGCTACTTACACACTGCAAAAATCTCGTACAGATGCCCCACCCTATTGATTTATTATTATTATTTTTAATGCTACTTATACTCTATGCAGAATTGACAGTTAGGATGCAAACTAGGGATCGCACCACATTGGTGCGCCGCAAGCATCCATTCCCGATTTTGAAATGTATTTCTACAATCGCCCAATACGTCGAATAACTGATGTGATTGCGCGTGATGTCTCCCATACAGAGGAAAGCCCATGGCATTCATTTTTTGTCCGCGTTGCGCCACCCATTTGCACCCTGTGATGCATGACGCACATGAACGTTTGACCTGCCCGAGTCCGGAATGCGGCTTCATCCATTGGGATAACCCGCTACCGGTGGTGGCCGCCTTAGTCGAACACGAGGGGCAGTACATCGTGGCGCGCAACGCCAAATGGCCGCGTCGCATTTTCTCGGTGATCAGCGGTTTTCTCGATCAGCAAGAAAGCCCTGAACAAGCAGTTTTGCGCGAAGTAAAAGAAGAGCTGAACCTGGATGGCATCGTCACGCGCTTCATTGGCCATTATCCGTTTGCCGAAATGAACCAACTGATATTGGCGTATGCGATACAGGCCACGGGCGAACTCAAAAGCAATCATGAGTTGGCTGAGATCAAACGCTTATCGCTGGAACAGCTTAAATCTTACGACTTCGCACCGCTGTATATCACCACGGCCATTGTGAACGACTGGCTGGCGGCCAATCGCTAGCGCAATTCCTCCGGCAAGTGCGGCATGAACGCGCCGCTCGTCAAAATTCCATACGCCATCCATAACGCAAGCATCGTATAAATGACGCGTGGCAGCCATTCCGCGAGCTGCTGTTGGTAACGGCTGACTGCAGCGCTTTCGCCCTGCGCAAAGCGCTGCAGCATTTCCGGCAAGGTGCCGCTGCTCTCGCCAGTTTGGATCGCGCCCAAGACTTGATCGTTGCCGAGATAATTGGATTTCGCCAGCGCTTGCGCCAAGCTCGCGCCCTGCGTTAAGCGAAGTTTTATGCGTGCATGATCAGCACGGATTGCGCTATTACCAATCGTCTCTACCGCCACTGGTAACGCATCGAACATGGGTACCCCGGCTTCCAGCAGTAAGGCCAGGCTGCTGAAAAAAACGCCATTATTGCGCCGCACGTTCATCTCGCCAAACAAGGGCAGACACGTCAGCCAGTGCGCTAATTTTATTTGCAATGGTGTCACCTGCGCTTGTGTAAAGCGCGTCTGCACCCACGGCACTAGCCAAAACAAGCTCGCCAGAATCAGTAAGGGCCGCAACACTTGCCATACGTAAGCCGCGCCACTCAGCGTGCCCGCAACCAGACTAGGTAAAGGCTGTACGCAGAGCGCAATCAACAAGATCAGCCCTGGCAGCAGTAGGCGTGACTTGAAAGCCGCCACCTGCGTCGCTTGTTCGGTATAGGTTGCGGCCAGGCTTTGATAAGTTGCCCCGGGGCTACCTGCTTGGATCGCGGCACGTAACAAATTGGCCTCGAATGCCGTGAATAGACCGCTTCTCGAACCCGCGCTGGCAATGTCCGCACCACGTCCCAGTAACTTACGCATCTGTTCGGCGCGCGGCTGTGCTTTGCCTGGCAAGCGTATCAGCTCGAATGCCTTCAACGCCGGCAGTCCAGATTTTTCCATGGCCGCGAGACCATTAAAAAGGTTAGCGCGCGTTTGATAGGCTAGGGGTTTGTGGTTTTCTGTTGGCATCTGTGCGCTCGATAAAGAATTGTAAGCTGGAAACCGTAATACCAAGAATGCCGTAACTTGACTTCGCTATCCCGCCCAGCTATCCTTATTCAAACGTTTACTTGAATAGTTTCAACCCTTCAAAAGGCCGTATTGGAGTCCGTATGTTTTTTAGGCAATTGGACACGAAAGAATCCTCCCTATCCTATTTTTTGGGATGTGGCTCGCTAGGCAAGGCAATCGCGATCGATGTCGTCGCGGGCGACGAGGAGTGGTTTCTCAATGAAGCCGCCAAGGCCAACGTCAGCATCAGCCACGTCATCGACACCCACATCCACGCCGACCATTATTCTGGCGGACGTTCTTTGGCCAAATTTTCCGGCGCGAAATACTGCCTGCATGAAAGCAATCAGGACTTGGTGAATTTTGCATTCACCCCGCTGGCCGACAACGAGACCATCGAGGTCGGCAATGTGCTGGTCAAAATCGTGCACACGCCGGGCCACACACTAGACAGCATTTGTTTGTTGGTGACTGACAAGCGCCGTGGCGATCAACCCTGGTTCGCGATCACCGGCGACACCTTGTTCGTTGGTAGCGTGGGTCGACCTGACTTGGCCGGGCGCGAACAAGAAATGGCTGGCATGTTGTTCGACACCCTGCATGCCAAATTACTCACGCTTGCAGATGAAACCGAAATTTTTCCAGGCCATCAGGCGGGCAGCGTATGTGGCGCGGGCATTTCCGGCAAGCCATCTTCTACGATCGGTTTCGAGAAACGATTCAACCCGGGTCTGAGCATCACGAACAGAGACGAATTTATAAAGCTCGTCACCGGCAACATCCCGCCGCGGCCGGCGGAGATGGATAAGATGGTGGCGGTGAATACTGCGACCTGAAGAAAAGACTTTTCACCACGGAGTACACAGAGGGCACAGAGGAAACTGTTCTCTAAAAACTCCGTGCCCTCTGTGTACTCCGTGGTGAACGCTTTTTGATAACAGGAATCCTATGAGCGCCACCCTCACCCACGCCGAACAGCAATATCTTCACGGCATCCGCGACAACCTGAATCAATTCCTGCACCAATTGCTGCAGGTGTTTCTGGTCGGGCTGACCTTGGGCATGATGCGCACCGTGATCCCGGCGCTGGCCGAGATCGAGTTCGGCGTGCCCAAAGGTTCATTCGGTTTGCTCATGGCCTTCGTCGTCGCCTTCGGCTTCGTCAAGGGCGCGCTCAATTTTGTAGCGGGACGTTTGTCTGAACGTATGGGGCGCAAAACAGTCCTGCTGCTAGGCTGGGCCGCAGCGATTCCAATTCCCTTCATGATTTTGTACGCGCCAAGTTGGAATTGGATCGTCGCCGCCACCGTACTGTTGGGCATGAACCAGGGCTTTACCTGGTCGATGACGCAGACCGCCAAGCTCGACCTTACGCGCGCCGATCAGCGTGGATTGACCATCGGCCTCAACGAATTCGCCGGCTATGTGGGCGTGGCCATCGCCGGCATCATCACCGGCTATCTTGCCGCAGCCTTCGGGCCGCGCATGGGCCTGTTCATCTTCGGCGCAGCAATCATCAGCGGCGCGCTGGTGCTCACCGCCCTGTGGGTGAAAGAAACTCTGCCCTGGGCCAAAGCTGAGGGCGCACGCCACGCAGCGGGTAAATCTACCGGCCCGGTGGCGCGCTTCCCCAAAAACATTGCCGATGCACCCACGACCTGGGAAGTGTTCACGCTCATGTCCTGGCGCGACAAGCGCATGGCCGCCCTCAGCCAGGCCGGACTCGTGGAAAAATTCGTCGATGCACTGATCTGGGTGGTGTATCCGGTATATCTGTACGAACGCGGATTGAATTTGGCGCACATCGGCTGGGTCGTTGGCGTGTATGGATTCGTCTGGGGCGGCTCGCAGTTTTTTACCGGAAAATTATCCGACCGCATCGGTCGCAAACGACCCATCGTCTGGGGCATGTGGCTATGCGGTGTCGGTGTTGGCACGATGCTGTTGGGCGACCACATCGCCACTTGGCTTGCCTCAGCCGCACTGACTGGCTTCGGCATGGCCCTGCTCTATCCCAATCTCTCCGCAGCGGTAGCCGACATCGCGCATCCGAATTGGCGTGGCAGCGCCATCGGCATCTACCGCTTCTGGCGCGACACCGGCTATGGTATCGGCGCGCTACTCTTGGGTTGGGTGGCGCACGCCAGCGGCAACCTGAGTTCCGGTTTCTGGTTCGTCGCCGGCGCGATGTTTGTTTCCGGACTGATCGTGCAGGTGTTCAGCGAAGAAACCCATCCGCGGGTTAATCCGCAAAAATAAAATAGGCGGCCACAACGCCTGATACGACACACTTCAAAAATGCGAACGCGGCGCGTGCTTGCTTGCGCTAGGGGAAAAGGCATAAGCTGACATTTTGCCCTTGGAACCCCTATGCACACTAAGTGCCTCGACGGCACCGTCATCACCCGAGCTGATCAAAGTTTCGACCAAAAAAACCACCAACGTACTTACCTGGAAATGGAGACCGAATGATGCGTAAAACCATGGCCGCGCTGATCGCTGCGATGCTGCTGGCCAGCGGTATCGCCGGTGCCGAATCTGATACGCGAAAACTAGTGCAATTCCCAGCGCAAATGCGCACGCACATGCTTGGCAATATGCGCGACCACCTGACTGCGCTGAACGAAATTCAAGCCGCGCTGGCCACTGGCAAATTGGACCAGGCGGCAGACGTGGCCGAGACACGTATTGGCATGAGTTCGCTCGCCACCCATAACGCCGCACACATGGCAGCCTACATGCCGCAGCCGATGCAAGACATCGGCACCGCCATGCACCATGCCGCGAGCCGTTTCGCACGCTCAGCGCACGAAGGCGATTTAAAAAAATCCTTGCTCGATCTCAGCGCCGTGACGCAACAGTGCGTGGCCTGCCACGCTGCATATCGCGTACACTGATGCGACACTAAGTTTTAATGTGATTCGCAAACCACCACCCAGCGTGTCGCAAGCGAATCATAACAAGGAACACTGAATTGCCGGTCCCAAATGAAACTTCGCTGCGCGTCCTCATCGTCGAAGACGAAAACAAGTTAGCCAAGGCCATTGCCGAGAGTCTGGAGGCAACAGGTTGGCAAGCCACCCTAGCACCCAGCGGCGAGGAGGGATTTTTTCTGGCAACGAACCAGCCCTTCGATGTCGTCATCCTCGATATCAATCTACCCGGACGTGACGGGCTGGAAATTCTGCGCACCTTACGCAGCCGTGGTTGGCAAACGCCGGTTCTGATTCTCACCGCACGCGATAGCCTGGGCGACCGGGTACAAGGCCTGGACAGCGGCGCAGATGATTACTTGGTGAAGCCCTTTGCCTTTCCCGAATTGCAAGCGCGGCTGCGCGCCTTAACTCGGCGCGGTCGTAGTGCCGACACCAACAAGCTGGCTTGCGGCGATATTGAATTGGATCGCCTGGCCCGCAGCGTCAGTCGCGCCAATCAAAGCATCGACCTGACGGCCAAGGAGTTCGAGCTGCTGGAGTTTTTGCTGCAACATAAGGGCCATATTGTCTCGCGCGAGATGCTCGCACAAGCCTTGTGGAACACGCGCGCACGCGTGGTGCCACTGGACAATGTGATCGACGTGCATATTGCACGCCTGCGCGCCAAGATCGACACACCCTTTGCCAAACCCCTCATCCGAACGGTACGCGGCGTTGGCTTTTGCGTGCAGGAGGAAGATCGATGATCAAGAGCATACGGGCGCGGCTGACGCTGTGGTACGCCCTCATCATGGCGCTGATCTTGGCCTTGTTCGCACTCGGCACCTATGGCTATGTACGGGAAAACCTATATGAGCAAATTGATGCACGCCTGGCGGAAAATATCGCCCTGACCATCAATGCCGCACGCACCAATATGAACGACTTGGTGGAAGTCGAGCGCGATACCCGTGTCATTGCCTTTCGTGTAATGGATGACGATGGGCCGGTGTATGTGAGCGGCGGTTGGATTGTGGCCGACCTCGACAGCGCCGGCGTCGCGCCGCAAAGCGGGCGCTGGATTTTTACGCCCACGCGCGGCGGCATTTACCACTTGCAAGAGCAAACGTTAGTACTCGGTAAGCGTCATCTGCGGATTGCCACGGCGGAGCAGAGCGAACAAATTCATCGCGGGCTGAACCGACTTGGCTTAACGCTGCTGGTAGGATTTCCAGTGGCGCTGCTGTTGAGTTTGTTGGGCGGCTATTTCCTGGCCGGTCGGATTTTGACGCCATTGCAACACATCACCCAGCGCGCCCGCACCATTAGCACCGACAATCTCGCTGAACGTTTAACCATCACCAACCCAGATGACGAACTCGGTCAACTTGGCGCTGTATTAAATGATGCTTTTGCACGTCTGGATGAAGCATTCACCCGCTTGAAACGTTTTACGCAAGATGCCGCCCATGAGTTACGCACACCGCTAGCCGTTCTACGCAGCGTGGGCGAAGTTGGCTTGCAAGAGCCGCGCGATACGGCAGCCTACCGCGATGTCATTGGCAGCATGTTGGAAGAGGTCGATCGCCTGGGGCGCCTAGTGGATGGCTTGCTCACCCTGGCGCGTGCCGAATCTGGAAATTTGTCAGTGCCAAAACGGCCCGAGGATTTGCTGGCGCTTAGCCAAGAAGTCGTTGAGTGCCTGCGTGTATTGGCGGAAGAAAAAAATCAGCGCCTGACCTTCAGCGCCGAAACTTCGCTGATCGCCGACATCGATCGCGATACCGTGCGCTTAGCCTTGATGAACTTGATTGCCAACGCCATCCGCTTCACGCCGGAAGGCGGCGCGATCACGGCCACCCTACGCAAGCATGGTGCAAACGCCGCCATCGAAATTCAGGACAGCGGCCCTGGGATCGCGCCGGAACATCATGCGCATATATTCGAGCGCTTCTATCGCGTCGATCCCTCACGCTCGCAGCATACCGGCGGCACTGGACTAGGGCTCGCCATCGCGCGCTGGGCGGTTACTGTCAACGCGGGCCACATCGTGTTGGAAAGCACGCCCGGGCAAGGCTGCTTGTTTCGTATTGTGTTGCCAACGAAGTAACTCCCAGTAAATTAGTTAGCCCGAAACATTTTCAACGATCCTAAAAAGTTTCCTTAAGTATTAGACAGGAATCTTAAGTTGTTTGTGGCATGTCGCATATCTAAGCTGAGCAATACCTAAAGACCTTAGGGAATTAAGATAAATCAGTTATTGATTGCAATGATGATGCCCCACCGACGAGGAAAAAATTTGATATGAATACCATCTCAATATTATCTGGAATAGTGATGTTTGGTCTCACCAGCAACAGCGCATTTGTCTATGCGCAGGATATGGTAAAAATCGCGCCTCACAACACAAAGGTGTTGTTTGAAAACGATCGGGTTCGTGTCCTGGAGACTAGGACAGCCCCAGGTGAAACGCTCCCGATGCACTCGCATTCGCCAAGAGTGAACTATTTCCTAAATCCACTGAAGGAACGAATTACCTATGAAGGAAAGCAACCGCAGGAGTTCAGTTGGAACGCCGGGGATGTGGCTTTCAGCGAGGCCGTTAAGCTAGAAGTAGTAAACATTGGAACCACGGAAGGACACAATATTGTCGTGGAACTCAAAGAAAACCAGGCTGACACTCATCATCATTGATCGCACGCCAAATGCTGGCTGACTGCTTTACGGCTGTTAGCTTTATCACTCAACAAAGGAGATTCACCATGATTAAATCAGTACTGTTGTTCGCGTGTCTAGCGTCTTCCGCATTACTTTTCAATCTTGCCAATGCAAATCCGCCAGCCACTTATTCTGGTCAAGAATCACGAGAGATTAAGGCACTCAGTTCCGAGGATGTACAGGCCTATCTTTCTGGAAAAGGCTTAGGGCTTGCGAAGGCCGCTGAACTCAATGGCTACCCCGGTCCTTCTCATGTGCTGGCCTTAGCTTCCGAACTTGAGCTTACTGTGGATCAGAAGCAACGCACCGAATCACTTTTCAAGAACATGGAAGCCAAAGCCATTGCACTTGGACGGCCTCTTATTGAAGAGGAACGAAAACTAGATCGGTTATTCGCAGAAAAAAAGATTACGACAAAATTACTCGATCAGTCATTAACACGTATTGGGGAGCTTCAAGCACAGGTGCGCGGAGCACACCTTGAAACCCATTTGGCCCAAGCCGAGATACTTACACCGGCACAGATTTCTAAATACATGAGGCTTCGCGGGTATTCCAACGCACCGGAAACCAATGGTCATGCCGGTCATATACACGGCTAACGACAGTCAAGGGGGCTGCGTGTAAAGCTCTCGCGCCCCCTCACTTTCAGTCCATTCATGTGGGCATATTTTCAATCGTAAATTCCACCAAAAAAATTTCCACAAGAATTTCCTGAGTAGCGGTAACCGGCCAACCAAACCGTTAAAAATGCAGCTCCAACCCAGCCAATCCAGTGAAATCTGTTTCGACGGAACTCAACGCCTGCTTCACCCCTAGGTTTAGCACCACGGCCTTGGTCATCGCGAACGATAGCCCCGCGCCCAGATAAACCGGCGCTTGATTCGAGACTTTGTTTTTGTTGCTGGCCACACCCATATCGGCCATGACTTTCCAGCGGCTATCAAAATTGCGCACCAGGGCAACAGATACGCTGCTCAGATGTTCGCGCTGGTTCAGCGTATTGCCGTTGCGCTTATAGCCCAGATCAAGATCGAACTCCCATGGGCCGCTCTCATAACTGGTGATGGCATTGACAGCCTGCGTTGCCTTGCCATTGCCCAGTTGCGCTGCAGCAGTGCCCGTGGGTAGGGTGAGTACTGACTTGAGCCCCAGGCTTAGGCCTTGTTGCTCGAAATAACGCCACTTCACACCCAACTTGGCATCACTGACGCCATGAGCATGCGTGCCGCCCGCCTCATCGCTTCGCACATCGCGGTAAGGCAGCGTGAGTGCGCCATTGAGATTGCCTAGCAGCCCATGGACAAACGCGGTCTCCTGTACGATGCCGCGTTCGTGCACGCCCTGCACACGATCCGTGCCGCGCTCTATCGTCAACTCGATCTTGCTGCGCCCCAGCCCCAGCGTGCCGGTGTCTTCGGTACTCAGCGGAAACCCCGCATTCACAGGTGCAACAGACAGCATCAATAGCGTGCCAAGCAGTGCAAGTCCGACCCCGTCGTTCAGCAAATTATTTCGCACGTCGCACCACGAAATCGGCAAATGACGATGCCGCATCCGCCTTGGACCACAGTCCGACACCACCCACTTTAGACCACTGCGCGTCGCTGACATCCCACGTCAACTGATTGTTGAACCAGCCTTGGATACGTTGCCCATGCCGCGTGATCCGCAACTCCACCCATTGGCCCGGCGCAGACTTCAAATTCTCAGCACTGGCCAAGGTGCTGCGCGCACCCTCCTTGACGTAGTACAAACGAAAGTTGCTTTCCAGCGGGTTATAGCGCGCGACATAATAGTTATTCTCGTCCTTGACGCGCCAGATCAGACCGCCGCCTTGGTCGGTGTCGCCGCTGTTGGCCCGCATACGAACTTTTATTTCACCATCCTGGAACACAACCTGATTGGTCCAGAAGAGATTGAATGCAGATGAAGATGCATCCTGTATCTGCTCTATCGTCAACACCTTTGCAGGTTTGGATGCGCTGGTATCCACCCCCACTCGCCACTGCGCCAACGGCCCAGAAGGATGCGTTGCAGCCGCAACCCATCCTTCTGGGAATTGACCAACGGCGACTTTATCTAGCGCCATGCGATATTCGTCCTGCGCGGCCTGCGCCGTTGCGTATCCCGTACACAGTAACAACGTAAGAGACAGCCTGCCAAGCCATCGAAAATTCACGCCGCGCATACGTATTAAAAAGTGATTAGTACTTTGTGCAAAATTTAGTGATTTCATTTTTTTCCTCCAGTCATCAGATGTTGCTTAGCGTAGCCACCGAGCACTCCGCATACAACTTAAGAAACCTGTCGGATACTTAAGGAAATCCAGCGCGGTTTATATCGAATTTATTGGTAGCATCAGCGCAACTTAGCAAGACAAGAAAACACCCCGTCGGAAGCTACGGCAGGTCTGCGAAAGTTCGTCATCCCCGCGAAGGCGTGGATCCAGTAGTTAAAAACACCCGGCAAATCAGCAATGAACTAGATGCCCGCCTGCGCGGGCATGACGGCAGAGGACTTTTACAGACCAGCCCTAGCTGAACTTGGGGATAATCAAGAGAGAATTCGACGATGAACACACAAACCCAATCCAATACAAAATCCATTCGTGTCTGGGACTGGCCCATCCGCCTATTCCATTGGCTGCTGGCCGCGCTGTTCATTACCAGTTGGGGCAGCGCCGAAATCGGCGGCAACGCGATGCAATATCACCTATGGTCCGGCTATGCCGTATTGGGCTTAGTGCTGTTTCGTGTTTTATGGGGTGTCGTGGGCAGCGAGACCGCGCGTTTTGCGCATTTCATGCGCGGCCCAAGCGCCGTGCTGGCCTACACGCGTAGCTGGTTCAAACCGGACTACCATGCTGCGCTTGGGCATAACCCACTCGGCGGTTGGAGTGTGATTGCATTGCTACTTGCAATCGTATTCCAAGCGCTAACTGGATTATTTTCTAATGACGATATTGCGAACGAAGGCCCGCTTTATCATTTAGTGAATAAAGGGACCAGCGATCTAATCAGTCAGACGCATAGAGTTGCGTTTTATGCACTACTGACCTTGGTAACACTGCATCTGCTCGCGATTGTTTTGTATAGCGTGAAACAGGGTGAGAACCTGCTGAAGCCCATGCTGACTGGCAACAAAGCGGTGAATGAAAGCGTGCTTACCCCCAAGCAGTCGAGTGCTTGGTTGGCGCTGGTCATAGCGTTATTTGTAGCAGGGGTAGTTTATGGGCTGGTTAACCAACTATAGGGTGTAGGGTGTAGGGTGTAGCCTGTTTCTGCGCATTCCTGCAATGCACACCCGCACCGTAAATTGCTGACTAAGCCTGACACAGAAATGATCGCTAAATACTTGGAGTGGTTAGATAGATTTAGGCAGAAACCGGCAGCCATCGACCCCTATGCACAGTTTGCAACTATGTACAGTTGGTGCGAGGCTAATCCCAGCGCCGCTGTCGTGGACGTGGATTTGGTGCAGTAGGGCAATGTAGATCTGAACATAGTTTTCGCCAGAGGATG
>Ga0315270_10000017_pt1 | contig 93217 bp, 84 predicted proteins | sample C1_bottom_MG_FD_204932 | JGI IMG/M metagenome (GOLD analysis project Ga0315270, IMG submission 204932) | Sediment microbial communities from Yellowstone Lake, YNP, Wyoming, USA - C1_bottom | ecosystem: Environmental > Aquatic > Freshwater > Lake > Sediment | place: USA: Wyoming | collected... | reverse complement strand
ACACATTCCTGGTGAGAGGGGTGTTTCTCCGGTATCGGTGATTAATATCGGGTGGCCTTGCAGTATGTAGATAAATTCGTCCTGTTTTGCATGGGCATGGCGCAAGGCAGAACCTGCACCGGGCAATAGAGTCGTCAGGTTGACACCGAAATTTACAAGACCGAATACATCACCGAGTGCCCGCTTCTCCCGGCCCTGCATGCGTGAGGCAAAAGGCTCGGGGTAAATTGAGGAAGTTCGCGGTGTTACCTGGCTTGCCACAAGGGCTATGTGAATATTTTTGCTATTCATGCTATATCCTGACGGGTTTAAAGGGACAGCATCGAAACTTAAATTAAACGGGTGAAATGATTCGCAAAAAAATTGCGAATCTGTTCCGTCTTGTTGCTCTAGAACTTGCATTCCTCCGACAAGAATTCATCCGCTGGTATGTAATGCGAACCATCGCAGGAAAAGGTGAGGCCGATGATGCCGTTGATGATATTGAGCGAGCCCGAGCGCAGGTAGATGGTATCGTCCGCTTCGCGCAACTGTTTAAATTTTTCCAGTATCTTGCGCACCTGTTCAGCCGGCACCGTCGCACGCGCAGGGTAAGACTGTTTTGTGAATTCCAGACATACCGCCGGGTTGATGATTTCATCCAGCACGTGAACGCGATAGCTGAAGGGATCATCCATCGACCACAGCGTGGCACGCGAGCTGGAGAAGTGGATCTGCACATGGAAGATGCCGCGTTCGCACATCAGTTCGTCGATGGTGGCGATCACATCGTCGATATGCAGGTCGAGATCGCTGATCGCGCGCTGTTGCATGAAAACGGTCTGGCGGATAGCGGGGTCGCCCTTGATCTGGCGCCAGCCCGTTGTATCATTGTGATGTGTATCACTCAAGGGCAGATCGCGCAGATCGAAATCGGCAGCAATAAAACCGGTGAGTTGCTGGTCTTTTAAAATAGCCAGTACAGCGGTAACAGTCGGTCGTTCAGTGCCACGACTGATATAAACATCGGACAGAATAAAGCCGCGACTGGGCAGCACATTGGTCATAAATGGGCGTTGTGACAGGTCCTGGCCGTAAAAGCGCTCACTGATTGAATCCGCTGAAACGTTGGCACTGATCTGTCTGCCTGAAGGATCTATCGCGTAAGCCAGGCGGCACAGCGGAATGGAGGCAAGACCATGCTGCAGTACTTGGTCCAGCGTGGCCTTTTGCGGCCATACCTCGGCGCATTGCCACGCAAGATGTGCCATGGGGGCGGCCAGCTTGGCGGACAATGCCAATTTTTGTTCTTCTATCGAATTTGCGGTCAATGTCATTGTTTGTTACTCGGCCTGTCAAAAGGTGCATGGCATTGCACTAGAAAAAGCATGCCTGAAAATTTCTGTTTGCAGCATGAAGCAATTCTACATAATAAGCGCTGCAACGGTATGAATGAGAAATGGAGATTTAGTTTCATCGCGATTGAAAGTTTCCTGTTTTGCACAAGTTGAATATTTTTGGTGCTAGAAGAAAGATGTTGTTCAGGGGTGCATCTGTGTTTAAAAATAAAATTTCAAGATGGTAATGGCTGATTTGTTTGATGACATGCCAGTCAGTACGCCCCGGCAAATTCAACTTGGGGAGGGTGGGCTATTGTTGCGTGGGTATGCACGGGAAATTGATCATATACTGCAGCAAGAAATTGAGACCGTCATTGGGCAGGCACCCTTGCGCCATATGATTACTCCAGGCGGTTACCGCATGTCGGTGGCGATGAGCAATTGCGGTACAGTCGGCTGGGTCAGTGATAGCAGTGGCTATCGCTATACAGCTACCGACCCTGAAAGCGGTCGCGCATGGCCGGCTATGCCACCAATATTTCTGGATGTGGCCCGGCGCGCCGCCGCGTGTGCCGGGTTTGAAAATTTTGTGCCGGATGCCTGTCTGATAAACCGTTATGAACCCGGTACTCGCTTATCGCTGCATCAGGATAAAGACGAACAGGATGCCAGTGCACCTATCGTTTCTGTTTCACTGGGTCTGCCGGCAATATTTTTATTCGGTGGCGCAACGCGCAAGATACGCCCCCAGCGCTATCCTCTGTTTCACGGTGATGTGGTGGTGTGGGGAGGTCCTGCTCGGTTCAATTTTCACGGCATCGCATCCATTGCTGACGGAAATCATCCGCTGTTGGGTGCAATGCGATTTAACCTGACCTTCAGAAAGGCGCATTGAATATGGCACGCAAAAAATCAGCACAGCCGTTTGCTGCGGCCATTACCCATCTGTCCAATGCAGACGCCGATTGGACGCGTTTGATCAAACAGGTCGGACCCTGCGGCTTGCAGTCCAATATCGAACGCGAGCCGTATGAAGCCTTGATACGGGCAGTGGCCCATCAACAGCTGCATGGTAAGGCTGCGGAAGCGATCACCAAACGTTTTCTGGCACTGTATCCGGATGCCGGTTTTCCCGCCCCGGAAAATATTCTGGCGACCGACGACAACGTTATGCGCGCCTGCGGTTTCTCTGCGACGAAGGTCGCCACGATACGCGGCATTGCCGAAAAAACTCTGGAAGGTGTGGTACCGCTGCGCAGCGAAGCTGTTGCTCTCACGGATGAAGAACTCATTGCACGTCTTGTCACCCTGCGCGGTGTCGGGCGCTGGACGGTAGAGATGATTCTGATTTTTACACTGGATCGTCCGGATGTACTGCCAGTGGATGACTTTGGTGTGCGTGAAGGCTGGCGTGTATTGAAGTCAATGCCGCAGCAACCGCGGCCGAAAGAGCTGTCCAGCATTGGCCAGGCTTGGAGTCCCTATCGCTCGGTGGCAGCCTGGTATTTGTGGCAGGCGGCGAATCTGGCCAAGTTCGCGGCCAAGGCAGGAAATTTAGGGTCTCCGTAATCTGTGGTTGATACGCCATCAGGGCTGGCTTACCTTGATTAATTTAATCAGTGTTGATATTTAAAATTGAATTGCCCGAAAGGGGACTGTGGAGAGAGGTAAAGTTGTGCCCTAAGCAGTCATTTCTGTCTTATAAAAGCGGACGCCAAAATTGGACTCTAAAATGTGAATATGGAATTTTTTAGCGAAATGTTTTCTGATGATGAGTGCTTCATTGGTGAGTCACTGCGCCCAAGTCACGGGATGAGATGGCTGTTTGCGGCACCAGGAAGAAGTTTGACCAGACCGGGACAGTTGTGCCAGTGCCGATGGCGTAACTTCCGGTAGTTATCTTGAAGTCCGGCGGGCTTGTTGGCGGTACAGCAGTAAAGTATGCGTTTGTTCGTGTATCAGTTGAATTATTTGATGCAGTTGCATTTGTGAAATCAACAGTTCCGTTTATGTTCGGGGCGTAGAAAATATTATTTTTGAATATTACTCCCGTTACACCTGCGTCAATCACGGCTGCCTGAAATTGGTTTGATGCACTACTGTATATCGTATTGTTGTATATGCGAACATCAGAGGATGCAGGAGATGCAGTTCCAGCACCGGATACAGCAAAAGCTCTGTGCCAATCTCCAGCGGATATTTCCATTACCTCATTTCTTACAGTAACTTTCTGTGCTTGAATATTTAACATTGGGATACAGCAGCCGCCCACAGTTGACACATACCAGTTACGTTCAAAAAGTATATCCTCGTATTCGGTATCAAATAAATTAGACTCTGATGGGTGAATATCTACAGGTTGACTTGTATTTCCTGATATAAACTTATTGTCAGATACTACAGTTTGAGTAGTTTTAGCTGCATAAGTGTTATATGGGAATAGACTTGGCAGGCACTGCGATGTTCCTGCTCCTCCGGTACAGTTTATACCTGAATATGAAATACCCCGTAAGGTGAATACTTGTTTTGTAGGCGCGGGATTACTAAACGTATTATTGCTAAAAATCCCTTTAGCAGAATACATAATACGCATAACATGCTCTGCCCCTGTGCTATCATTAACAAGGTTTCCTAGATATACCATCTTGGCTCCAGCCACAAATGCTACATAAGCTCCAGCACCTCCTATAGCCCTCTGCAATACTGAATCGACTAAAAAATTTTCAGACCAGATGTGCATAGTAGTTTGGTAAATATTTAATATGCCGGTGTTATAAATATATAGGTTTCCAGCATCGTGCATGTTTACTCTAAGAAATAACATTTGATCTGCGTTATATGCAGCTGAGTAAACTGTTATGCCAGCATTAGATTGTCCATCAAACTCTAAATCCATAACACGCCAGTCTTGCATTACATTTACCGATGGATCCCCAATAGTAAACATTTGTCCAGAAGTTGACGTAGTATGAATTATTGGGTTTGCACCAGTGCCGTAGGCTCCTACCATACCTGGCCCGGTATGGGTAAGTGCAGCAGAGGTTGTTCCAGTAAATGTATCGCCGCGTTTAAATAGAACTCGCTTACCCGTTATGGCATAAGTATTTAAAGCAGTTGGAAAGTCAGGTTGAATATGAGTATCCGCACCTGCAGGGCAGCCAGTAAAATCACTATTTGTTTGGTTAATGCAAATGGTGTTGCTCCCAGAAAATATAATATTGGGATCCTGCACCGTGATGGTTGTTGTTATGCCGGAAGTATTGGTGCCATCGAAAGCGTTCATGGTCACAGTGTAAGTGCCTGGGGTTTCAAAAACATGCGCAGCTTCCGGGCCGGTGGCTAGACTCTTGCTGCTGGTGCCAGGTTTTGCACCATAGGCCCAGGTACCTGCTGTGGTATCACCGAAATTCCACCGGTATTCAAGGTTATGGAACGGCGTTGTGGTTGCAGTCGCTGTGGTGCCAAATGCATCAAAAAAAACCGACAAGGGCGCAACACCTGAGGTGCGTGACGGTACAACTGAGATGGTAATAGGAGTTTGAGGTGTATTGCCGCCTGAATAGGAGCTTGCACCCTTTGAGCACGCCGACAGGCTGATCACTGAAATCAGTACCAATATATAATTTTGTAAAGAAGAGGTTATATCGGTTTCGTTGATATTTGCCATGTCAGTTTTCCCGCAATACTTATTAAATTTGGATGTGAAATGTAAATCACAAGGTCAAGATATTATTGTATGACCGCTATGTGGAGAGTCTGCGACCATCCGCTCTTGGCCGGTTAGAGAAGTTTACTCTTAGTTATTCGCTGCAGCAAAGCTGACTGTTTGTGCACTACAGAAGCTTTTGAATTCAAAAAGTCAGCCAAGGATTACAATTTTTGGATGAAATATCAGCATTTCTGAGATCGCTTAAACAAACACAGATTACGGATTCCCGGAATTTAAAAGTTTCCAAAGCGCGGGAACTATTTCTGGCACCTGGGGCAATAGTAAGTCGAGCGTTGACCCTGTACGATTTGTTTGATCGCGCTGCCGCAGATGCGGCAAGGTTCACCAGTCCGTCCGTACACCATATAGCTCTGCTGGAAGTAGCCGGGTTTGCCGTTGCTGTCGGTAAAATCGCGCAGGGTGCTGCCGCCCTGGGCAATCGAGGCGCTCAATGTTTCGCGTATGGTTTGCACCAGTCGTGCGCAGCGCGGCAGACTGAGTTTGTTCGCCGCGCGTTGCGGTCGGACACCGGCGTGAAACAGTGATTCGCTGGCGTAAATGTTGCCGACACCGACCACTACATGGCTGTCCATGATGACCTGCTTGATCGCGGCACTGCGCTTGCGGGTAACGCGGTAAAGATACTCGCTATTGAAGTCATCCAGCAGCGGCTCCGGGCCGAGGCTGGCCAGTAATGTGTGTTGTGCAATATCACCTTCGTGCCATAGCACAGCGCCAAAGCGGCGCGGGTCGCGCAACCGCATCAGGGTGCCATTCTCTAGCACCAGGTCAAAATGATCGTGTTTTTCAGCCGGAGTATTGGCGGGCAATACTCGCAGACTGCCGGACATGCCGAGATGCAGAATCAGCGTGCCGCTGTCGCATTGCAGTAATAAATATTTGGCGCGCCGGCTGAGTTTGCGTACGGTTTGATTGCGCAGTATCGCGGGCAAGTCTGCGGGTACCGGCCAGCGCAGATTGGGATTGCGGATGATGACCTGCCTGATGCGTTGTCTGCTCAGGTGCGGCGACAGGCCGCGCAGGGTGGTTTCAACTTCCGGTAGTTCGGGCATGGGAGTAAATTTTCGGAGTAAGCTTAATTATTCAATTCGGCCCTGCTGGCCAGCACTCTCAGTTTGGCGATCAATTCATCGCGCAAATGGTATAAATTTTTCAGCCTTGATCGGGCTGCAGTGGTTTGTCCGTGGGTATGCAGATCGACGAGTTCGTGTCCCATGGCATGCACCCGTTCATGCAAGTCCATCACCACTGCAAAATAGGGGTGATCGCTGTAACGTGTTCTGCCTTTGGTTTCCAGCCAGACGCCGAAATGGCATTGGTGAATGTCCAGAGGCGGCGGCATATCCAGCTTACCGTTTAGATAAGAGTCGATGTTGTACATCCAGTGACGATGTTCGACTTCGGCATGGACTACCGATATGTCTTCACGGCTGTAGGGGTGATCGCGCCAGGCTGTCCACGAAACATCCGGGCGCCAGCTGTGTGCCCATGCCGGAAATTCAGCAGCAGGCATCGGCCATGCGATGCCATAGCCCTGTGCCAGTTCGCAACCCAGCGATAGCAGCAGTTGTCCGTGCATCACCGTTTCCACTCCCTCGGCAATAACGTCACGATGGAAAGCGGCAGCCAGTCCGATCACACCTTCAACTATGGCAAGGTCATTCGGATTGTCAAACATGTCACTGACAAAACTTTGATCGATTTTAAGCACGTCCGCCGGCAGGCGTTTCAGGTAAGTGAGTGAGGAATATCCGGTGCCGAAATCGTCCAGTGCAAAGCGCACACCCAGATCGCGGCAGGCATGCATGATGCTGGAAACCCGGGTAACATCTTCCAGCGCACTGGTTTCAAGTATTTCCAGTTCCAGATAAGCGGGATGGATGTCCGGATAGGTCTGGAGCAGTGAAGTAAGCCGCGTCAAAAAATTGCTCTGTTGCAGCTGGTGTGCGGTGATGTTGACGCTGAGCGATATCTTCAAGCCTGCTGCATGCCACCGGGTGAGCTGTTGCAGCGCGGTTTCGATTATCCACTCCCCCATTTTCAGGCTGACCGGTGTGTTTTCCACATTCGGCAGAAAAGCGATCGGTGTCAGCAGGCCACGCTCGGGATGTATCCAGCGTATCAAGGCCTCCGCACCGATCACTACACCTGTCTTCATGTTTACCTTGGGCTGGAAATATAAAACAAATTCTTGTTGATCCAGCGCGAGTTGGATGCGTTCCATACTTTCGCGTTGCGTTTGTACCGCGGCATCCTGATCGATATCGAACAGGTGATAGCGATTCTTGCCACTTTGCTTGGCGATATACATGGCCTGGTCGGCATGGCGCATCAGCTGGTCGGCATCTACGTTGTCCTGGGGATAGAGCGTTACGCCTATGCTGGCGGAAACTTGCAGCAGTGCATTACCCAGGCTTACCGGTTTGGCAGCTGCAAGCAACAGACGGGACAGCACGGGTTCCCAGTCCTGGGCCCGTTCGAGGCCGACCAGTACGGCTACAAATTCGTCGCCGCCTATGCGTGCCAGTGTGTCTCCGTCGCGCAGGGCGGTTTTCATGCGCGCTGCGAGTGCGATCAGCAACGTGTCACCCACATCGTGGCCGTATTGGTCATTCACCGATTTGAAGCCGTCCAGGTCAAGATAGACCACGGCCAGGGACTGGTTGCGTCTTTGGCACTGCACCATGGCCTGCAGCATACGGTCGGCCAGCATAACGCGATTGGGCAGATTGGTCAGGGCATCGTAGTGTGCGATGTGTTCCAGTTGTTGCTGGTGTTCCTTCAATGGGGTGATGTCGGTGAACAGGGTTACATAATTTTGCGCTTTCCCGTCGCTGTCGCGCACGATGCTGATGGTCTGCATCTCTGCATACATATCCCCATTGCGGCGGCGGTTCCACATTTCACCGCTCCAGTGGCCGTGTGCGTTTATGGTGTCGGCGATTTCCTGAAAGTATTCGGGCTCGTGCTGGCCAGATTTGAGTATGTTCTGGTCCTGATTCAGCACTTCATCGCGGCTATAGCCGGTAATGTGGGTGAAGGTATCGTTGATTTCGATGATGGTGCCGTTATGGTCGGTGATCATGATACCTTCACGCGCATGGTCAAATACGCTGGCGGCAAGCTGCAGGCGCGATTCGGCAATGGTTTTATCTATGGCCAGTGCGGCGAGTAATGCTTCGTCTTCGATCAACTGAAGGTCATTGTGGGTGGGTGTATAAGCATGTCGGTGGTAAATGGCGACAGTGCCGAGCACCTTGCCCTGCGCAGAAAGTATGGGTTGCGACCAGCAGGCTCCCAGTTTTGCACGGTGAGCAAGTGCCAGATACGGAGCCCAATAGGGATGGGTCTCTATGTCTTCGATGATCACCCTTTCTCCGGTATAGGCCGCTGTACCGCAGGCAGCAACGCCTGGGCCGATGGCAAGTCCGTCAAGTGCCTGGTTGAAAAAATCCGGAAAGCTGGGTGCGGCACCGTGCCTCAGATGTATACCGTCTTCATCCAGCAACAAAATGCAGCACATCAGGGTCGGATTGATGTTTTCCATATCGCGGGCGATCGTGTCCAGAACGATGGACAAGGGTACTTTGGCGGTGAGCATTTCCAGAACCTGATTGCGGTGATGCTCGCGCAGTTCGGCTAGTTTGCGGTTAGTAATGTCGTGCCCTACGGCGAGTACGACCTGCTGTTCATTCAGGGTGATTCTGGTAAGACTCAAGACAAGATTGAGTCTGATACCGTTGGGCTTTTGCAATACCCACTCGAAGCGTTGCGGTTGACCGCCTGCCGCCATATTGATTAATTGATCCGTTTTGGTATGAGAGTTTTCCTGGTCCGGCTGAACAATGGTCGAAAAGTCGGCGGGGTTACGGTTGATGATTCCGGTTTTGTCGTCAATCCCCAATATATCCAGGGCCGCCCTGTTACAGTCGGTGAAGCGGCCATTGGCAATGATCCACATGGGTTCTGGAGAAAACTCGAACAGGGTAACGAAGCGTTGCTGGGTCTGCTTTTCCCGCCGGTTTTGTATCAGGAGTCTCGCACCCATCGCCGCAAATATCACGACCAGCAGGCTTAAAAAAGCCACTATCCAGTCGGTATATTTCTTCCACAGATCGGCGAGGGTGAATTCGGGCACCTTGTCGAAAGGTGGCATTCGAAGTTTGCGCAATACTTCTTCGACACCGCTATAGTCCGCCGGAACGGTGAAACCACCGAGACCTGCAGCACGCGCAGCAGCGCTGTTGGAGGGTAACGAAAGCAGTGCGACAGCCAGGCGGCGGGCGAGATTCGCATCGACCTGTGGCATCACCGCTACAGGCCATTCGGGGTAGAGCCGTGTAGAAATGAGGTAAGGAAATGAGGGGATATGCTGCCGGTTGAGAATTTTGATGTCGGAAAGTTTGATCTTGCCCTCACGTACCAGAGATTCGATGACACCGCTGCGCACGAAACCGACATCGGCGCGACCGGCCATAACTGCTTCCTCTACGCGGTCGTGGGGCATGCCGGTGGGCAGGAAGCGGTCCGCGTCTGGCAGAGCCACATTCGCTTCCAGCATTTCAAAAGCCTGCATCAGATAGCCGCCCAGTGAGTCAATATCGGTGGCTGCAATACGTTTTCCCGCAAGGTCTGTCAGAGAATTGATCGTTGCATTATCTGAGCGGGTGAAAATAAGGCCGCCAAAACTGGAAACGTCATCGTATCCTTCGCGCGTAATTTGCGTGGCGAGGGGTGCGGACATTTCATGGAGGCGTTTGAGCAGAATATAGTGCCCCGGATTGGTCAGTACGATATCCACGGATTTTTGTTGTACGGCGATATTCAGGTCGGGGTAGTTGTAAGCAGTCAGTTCAACTTTTCGTCCGATTGATTTTTCAATATGCGCAGCCAGCGGTTGCCATTGTTTCGTGGCCTGATCCTTGGGACGAAATGCAAGCACGCCAAGTCTGATGGGCGGCTCAGCCCGAACCGGCAGAGCAGTTAAAGCCAGCAGCACTAGCAACAGTGTTTTGATTGGTATTTTCATTTTTGCGAAGTGATCACTGCTGTAAATCGATATTCAGGAGTGATATTGATTTTGTTGAATTCACTGCGGAATCATTGACCCGATATTTCAATTTCTTCTGCGCCACCACAACACGCCGCCTAAGACAGCCAGCAGCAGCGGCACGACAATCACAAAGCCGATACTAATCACGCTGAGCTGTGATTTGCTCAGCGTGATTGCACTGTCCAGGGTTGCACGCGGTTGGGTGGTGATGAGGTTTTCTTCATGGGTGAGCCAGTTCACCATATTGATACCGAGGTCGATATTGCCGCCGTTGCCCGAGTAGGCATTGGACAGGAAAGCGCCGCTGCCCACCACCACAATACGTTGCTCGCGCTCGTTCACGTTACGCTGCAAAGCGATGGACAGGCTGAACGGCCCGGGGATGTCGCGATTTTTGTCAAAATGTGGTTTTTTGGGGATGTCGGTGCGGCTCACCCAGCCGTTGCTGGCGGCCTCTACCAGCGTGCTGCGCTGCCATGCGATACTTTGCGTGCGCCCCTGGTTGTCAGCTTGATCATTGCTATCTTCACGACCCAGTGCACGGGCAAAAGGGAAGACTGTGATCAGGTTGAAGTTGCGCGTAACGGGGTGCGGCGGGTAGCTTGCGCCCAGCGTCCAGTTGCTCGGCGCATTCATTTTTTGCGCGTCTGGGTCGGTCACGATTCCCGGCGTGAGCAGTATTCCCAGCTTGGCTGCAAGTCGTTCCAGGCCGTGCAGCGGCTCGGCATCCAGTAGCCACAGCAGGTTGCCGCCGCCATCCACATAGCGCAATAGTTTGTCGACTTCGCCCGGCAACAGGTTGATTTGTGGTTGGGTAATGACCAATACACTGCCGTTGCTTGGCACGTCCTGGGCCAGGGCCAGATTGAGGCTGGAGAGCTGAAAGCCATTTTGTTTAAGTTTTTTGCCGAAATCGCCGAGATCATGGTTGGCCATGCCATCCAGTTTGCGTTCGCCGTGGCCGTCCACATACATCAATTTCTGCCCTCTGGTGTGTGCCAGACGCAGCAATGCGCTGGTGATCGACTGTTCGTTAATCAGGGTCAGGTGCTCACTGCGACCACCATATTCAATCACCATCTCGCGGCTGGTGCGTATCTCGGCTTTGCGCATGGCATCCGCATCTTTTACCGGGTCGACGAAGCGGAGTTTTATGTCGGCTTTATAGCGTTGATAGAGGCCGATAAAATCGCGTACCAGTTGCTCTATATCACCCAACTCTGCATCTTTGCTGTTGGCATACATGGTGATATTGACCGCGCCGTCGAGTTGCTTCAGGGTGTCAATACTGCTGGGTGACAGGCTGTTGCTGGTGTTCTGGGTTGCATCCCAGTGTGCCGGATAGAAGGCAATCAGTTGATACAGCGCAACGGCTGCAACGAGCAACAGCAGGCTGTAGACAAGATTTTTTAGTTGCAGGGAATAGTGTAGAAATCGTCGTTTCATTTGCCAGCCTTTAGCCGTAGATGCGGGTGTTGTGCAAACGCCTGACTGCCAGCAGCAGGCAGGTGACGCAAAAGATCAGGAAGTACGCGCAGTCCTGGCTCAGTAACAGACCGGCATTGAAACTCTGAAAGTGCACGGTGGGTGAGAGCGATTTTAATATCATGCTGGTGCTTGACCCGGCAACGTCTACCAGCCATAGCCCGAAGAGTACAGCGAGTGTGCTGGTCGCGGCCACGATAGGCTGCGTGGTGAGGGTGGAGAAATACAGTCCCAACGCGATATAACAGGAGGTTAGCAGGAACAGACCGAGGGCATTGGTGAACAACAGGCCAATGTCGAGATGGGTGCCAAGTGCCAGTGTCAGCAACATGATCAGGCATGCTGAAATGATCAGCGACATGAACAGCAGCAGACCGAGAAATTTCCCAGCGATGATTTCCCAACTGGACACCGGGGCGGCCATCAGCATGACCAGGGTCTGGTTGCGCCGTTCCTCGGCGACCAGTCTCATGGTAAAAACCGGGATCAACATCATCAGTATAAATGCCACGGTGCCCAGCAACGGAGAGGCGACGGACTGAGTTGCCCCGGGTGCGTTTACGATTTGTGCCAGTTGGGTTTGTACTTGCAAAAAAGCATCGAGACGCGCGAGAAAAAACCACGCAAAAATAAATTGCAGCACACCCAGTATGATCCAGGCGGAAGGTGTGGCAAGCAGACTGCGAAATTCTTTGTAAGCGATAGTGAGGGTCATGGCATTAACTCTTGTTGCCTGGGTTGCTTGGGTCATTTCGGGTGATGTGCACGAACGCATCTTCAAGATTGCCCTGTATCGGGGTGAGCTGTTGAGCCTGCCAGCCCTGCTTTGCGGAGAGGTTGAGCAGTGCTTCCGCGGTATTTGCCTCGATGACATGCAGAATTTTAAAACGGGTAGCGGAGAGTGGCTCGACGTTGAGGACGCCCGCTACGCTTCTCAGTTCGTGCAGTGCGGGTGGTGCCAGCAGGGTTACCACGAAACCTGCCTGGTGCCCAAGGCTCTGCATGCGTACGCTGGTATCACCATAGATTAATTGTCCGCGCTGCATGATCTCGACACGGTCGCATATATTCTCGACCTCGCTCAACAGGTGGGTGGATAGGATGACGCTATGGGCATTGCCCAGCTCACGTATCAGTGCCCGAATATCGCGAATTTGGGCAGGGTCGAGGCCGACGGTGGGCTCATCCAGAATCACGATGTCCGGCTGATGAATAATGGCCTGGGCAATTCCCACGCGTTGCTGGTAGCCCTTGGACAGGGTGCCGATTATTTTTCGGCCGGAATCCTGCAACCCGCAACGTTCTTTGGCTATAGACAGCGCTGCAGTCATGCCGGCACTGGACACGCGATGCAGTTTTGCGGCATAAACCAGGAAATCATCCACGCGCATATCGCGGTACAGCGGTGGTGTTTCGGGCAGGTAACCTATGCAGGCTTTGGCCTGTACAGGGTGGTGTGTCAGATCAAAACCGCATATTTCAATCTGGCCGGAGTGGGGAATCAGCACGCCGGCAAGCAGTTGCATTGTTGTGCTCTTGCCCGCGCCATTGGGACCAAGCAGTCCCAGCACTTCGCCACGCTTGAGTTGCAGAGAAATATTGCGTATTACCTCCCGCCTGCCGAGGCGGCGGGTTAAATTGCGTGCGTTTAGGGTAATCTGAGCGCTCATGCGTAATGTGAGAGGGTTGTGGGTTGGTGTGAATATAACCTAATATGAGCGTCCGTAAATATTCTATGTTGTTTTCCGGTCAATATCTAAAATTATTTTGGTGTCTCTGCAGGGAACCTTAGCCGCAAATCGTCGCACTAAAGAGCGTAAATTACAATGGCCTTAAATTATATATCCCAAATAAATACCCAGATGATGAAATTCAAATTGAGTGCAATTTATCTTCCCTTGTTGCTGGTAGCGTGCGCCCATGCTCCCCAGCAAATCCCGACAGATCAAGAGACAGAAGATCAGGATACGCAGCAACAGGTCCTGGATACGAACGCCGTACTGCCCACCATGACCGAGGCGGAGAAAGAGCGGGTATATCCGAAGATGGAATTAAGCAGTCAAATGCTCTATACCTTTCTGCTTGCCGATATAGCCGCACAGCGTGGTCAGCCCGAGCTTGCCGCACAGGCTTATATCGCGATGGCAAGATCAACTCGTGACGTGCGTGTGGTACAGCGGGCTGCACAGCTGGCCTACGAGTCTCGCCAGATGGAGCAAACGATAGAGGCTTTCAAGCTATGGCATGAAATAGATCCGCAAGCCGCGATGCCCAAACAAATGATGGCCACCGTTCTGGTGAGCGGTGGCAAGCTGGAAGAGGCCAAGCCGTACCTGGTGGAACTGCTGGCATCCGACACCGATAATGCGGGTAGAAACTTTGCCCAGATTTATCCCCTGTTTGGGCGCTATGCCGACAAGCAGAGCGTTTATAAATTTTTGCGTGAACTGGCGCAGCCCTATCCCCGTGTTGCCGAGATGCATTGGGTGCTGGCGCAGGCGGCAGAGGGGGCAGCTCAGCATGAGGAGGCCCTGAAAGAAGCCAGGCTGGCCCGTGATTTGCGCCCGGAGTGGGAAGGAGCCGTGCTCCTGGAGGCGCAACTGTTGCAGGCAAAAGCGCCCGCTGAGGCTTTGCTTGTAACAAAAAAATTCCTGGCTGCTTATCCGGAAGCTCATGAGGTTCGCCTGTATTACGCCCGCGCATTGCTGGAGCAGAAACAATATGCCGAGTCGCGAGCGCAATTTCAAAAGCTGCTTAAAATCAAACCAGACAATGCAGAGCTGGCCTTTGCAATTGCACTGCTATCTATACAGATGGGGGAGCTGGATCGCGCCGAAGTGGAGTTAAAGCAGACGCTAAGCGTCGGCAAGAGAGATAGTGCGACGGTGCATTACTATCTGGGCCAGTTGAATGAAGCCAAGAAAAATGATGCCGTTGCACTGCAGGAATATCAGCAGGTAAAAGAGGGTGAGTACGTGTTCCAGTCACGCATGCGCATCGCTTACCTGCTGGTCAAAGCGGGAAAGTTGAACGAAGCGCGTACTGTGCTGCAACAGACACCCGCCAAAAATAACCAGCAACGCGCACAATTGATTTTGATAGAGGCTCAAATATTACGCGAAGCGAAAAAATTTGAGCTTGCTTCCCAGGTGTTAAACCAGGGCCTGGAAAAGTTGCCCAACAATCCGGATCTTTTATACGAGGCCGCAATGTTGGCGGAGAAGCAGGGTAAACCCGCGGCCTCCGAAGAGTTATTGCGCAAGTTGATAAAGGTTGCGCCCGACCATGCGCATGCCTATAACGCGCTGGGTTATTCATTGCTGGAACGCAAAGTACGACTGGATGAGGCGATGCAACTGGTGGAAAAAGCCTACCAACTGGATCCTGATGATGCGGCCATCATGGACAGTATGGGCTGGGGATACTACCTCTCGGGTAATCTGACCAAGAGCATCGAATTTATGCGTCGTGCCTATGCCATCTATCCTGACCCGGAAATTGCCGCACATCTGGGCGAGGTTCTATGGCAGCAGGGCGCGCGTGACGAGGCTAAAAATATCTGGCAGGAAAACCTGAAAAAAAATCCCGATAACGCGACGTTGAAAGCCGTCATGAAAAAGTTTCCTCTTTGAGTATACGTTTATCCAGTCTGGTATTGGTGTTGGCACTCAGTGCCTGTGCGACCACGCCAGGCGTGCCAGTGGTGCAACGTCCGCAGCAGGGTGAGCTGGCGCCGTTTGCATTTAATGGTCGGGTGGCAACGCGCCACAATGGCGAGCGTACTTCGGCGGGGGTGCGCTGGACACATCGCGGCGCTGAAGATGAGATTTTATTGCTGGCACCGCTAGGTCAAACGGTGGCGCGTATCTTCAGCGATGCCCAGGGTGTGCTGCTGGAGGCGTCTGGAAAAAAATATTTCGAGCAGGATGCGGAAACTTTGACCGAGCGTGTCCTGGGTTGGCACCTGCCTTTGTCCGGTATGCGTTACTGGGTGCTGGCGTTGCCGGCGGCGGGCAGGGAAGCCGTCATCGAGCGTGCTGAAAACGGGCAGGTTAAAGTGCTGCGTCAGGATGGCTGGGAAATCAATTACACACGTTATGCGGCAGAAACCCCGGATAGTCTGCCGCTACGCCTGACCTTGCAGCGCGATGGCATGGAAATGCAATTGTTGATAGACGAATGGGAAATTTGAATAATTCATTATCTTGTCCTGAGCTATCTTATCCAGCCCCTGCCAAGCTCAATCTGTTTCTGCATGTAACGGGGCGCAGGGCGGACGGCTACCACCTGCTGCAGACCGTTTTCCGCTTTATCGATTTAAGCGACATCCTGCATTTCACCCTGCGTGATGATGCTGAGGTGAGGCGCGTGAATGCGCTGGAGGGTGTGCCGGCAGAAGAAGATTTGTGTGTACGGGCAGCACGCTTGCTGCAAAGGGAATGTTCCTGCACGCTGGGTGTGGATATCAGGCTGGAGAAGCGTATTCCCATGGGCGCTGGACTGGGCGGGGGGAGCTCCGACGCGGCAACCACCATGCTGGCCCTGAACAAGTTGTGGCAACTCGACCTGACGCGGGCAAGATTGATGCAGTTGGGGCTGACACTGGGTGCGGATGTCCCGGTATTCCTGTTCGGCGAGAATGCATTTGCACAGGGTGTGGGCGAGCAGTTGCAGGCTTTTGCGCTGCCGGACGCCTGGTATGTCGTGTTGTTTCCACCTGTGCACGTACCTACAGCAAAGATATTTACGCATCCGGAATTGACACGTGATACGAATTCCATCACAATTCGCGCCCTTCCGATTGGGCAGAACCTTTCCACCGCAGGCTGGTTGGGTAACGATTTGCAGTCAGTAGTGTGCAAATTGTACCCAGAAGTAGCGAAATACCTGGAAATTCTGGGTATTTATGCGCCGGCAAAGATGACCGGTTCAGGCGCGTGTGTCTTTGCCGAGTTTGGCAACGAAGCGGAAGCGCAAAAAGTCATGCTCGCTTTGCCAAAAGAGATCAAGGGCGTAGTGGTGCGGGGCTTGCCGCAACATCCATTACGCGACCTTGTTGCCTAGGGTTTGGGCAGTTTAAAAGGTCCTAAAGTTAATTGGGGAGTCGCCAAGTGGTAAGGCACCGGATTTTGATTCCGGCATTCGTAGGTTCGATCCCTACCTCCCCAGCCAGTTTTACCAGATATAGTGATGTCTGGCGTAAAGTTAGTAGAGGGGGCGCTTGCGCCCTTTTTGGTTTTTCGTTTTACTTGCACATTTAAAAATGCCAGGATAACTTGAGGGGTCGCACGTGTCACATGATAGCTTGATGGTATTCACCGGCAATGCCAATCCTAAGCTCGCTGAAAGTGTGGCGCGGCATCTTAAAATACCGCTCGGCCAGGCTACGGTAAGCCGTTTTTCGGATGGCGAAATCCTGATTGAGTTGCTGGAAAACGTGCGCGGCAAGGATGTGTTTGTGTTGCAATCCACCTGTGCGCCGACCAATGACAGTTTGATGGAAGTCATGGTGATGGTGGATGCCCTCAAGCGGGCTTCTGCCGGCCGCATAACCGCCGCGCTGCCGTATTTTGGCTATGGCCGCCAGGACCGCCGCCCGCGTTCGGCGCGGGTTGCGATCACAGCGAAAGTGGTTGCAGACATGTTGTCAGGCGGGGGTGTGGATCGTGTGCTGACCATGGATTTGCACGCGGATCAGATTCAGGGCTTCTTCGACATTCCTGTGGATAATATTTACGCCAGCCCGATCTTGCTGGCGGATGTGTGGAAGAACGATTACAAGAATTTGGTGGTGGTATCGCCGGATGTGGGCGGCGTGGTGAGGGCGCGAGCCCTGGCCAAACGCCTGGATGTGGATCTGGCTATTATAGACAAGCGCCGACCCAAGCCCAACGTGGCGAAGGTGATGAACATTATCGGCGATGTGGCCGGACGCAACTGCCTGATCATGGATGATCTGGTGGATACGGCGAATACCCTGTGCGAAGCCGCCGCAGCGTTGAAAGAAAAGGGTGCATTGCGCGTGATTGCATACTGTACCCACCCTGTATTGTCGGGCACTGCAGTGGAGCGCATTGAAAAATCCGCGCTGGATGAATTGGTTGTTACAGATACCATTCCCCTGCGCGAGGATGCCCGCAACTCCAAACGTATCCGCCAGTTGTCGGTTGCGGAGTTACTGGCGGAAACAATACGACGCATTACTGATGAAGAGTCTGTCAGCTCTTTGTTTAACGATTAGAGTTTGGATTAAATCCAAATTATGCATTCGGCTTAAACCCCTCCCAGCCTTGTCAGGGGAGGGGCGGGTTTGGTTCTAATGGATTTGCGGTTTTAAAGAATTAGTTTTTTGCGACAGTCACTGTGACTGTCGCGCAACCTGAAGGCACTTGGTCGCGGGTGCCTTCGCTTTAGAAGTGGAGAAGTAATTATGAAAATCGAAATCAGCGCAACATCACGCAAAGCGCAAGGAACGGGTGCGAGCCGCCGTCTGCGCAAGGCCGGTCGAGTACCAGGCATTGTGTACGGCAGCAGCGAACCTGTCATGATCGACCTCGATCACAATGGTTTGTATCACGCACTGCGTAAGGAAGCATTCCACGCGTCTATTCTGACACTGGAGCATGAAGGCAAAAAAGAACAAGTGCTACTGCGCGACTTCCAGATGCACCCTTTTCGCCAGCAGGTCATGCACATTGACTTTGAACGCGTGCTTGCAGACAAGAAAATTCACATGAAAGTGCCTTTGCATTTCACCAATGCTGACATCGCCCCGGGCGTAAAGTCTGGCGGCGTCATCAGCCACGTGTTAAGTGAGTTGACGATAGCCTGTTTGCCTGCGGCATTGCCAGAGTTTATCGAAGTGGATCTGTCAACTTTGACATTGGGCCATTCAATCCACGTATCTGATGTGAAACTGCCCAAGGGCCTGGAAATTGCCGGCCATCATCACGCTGCCGATGCAGTAGTCACCGTGCAGGTACCACGCGGTGCAATCGAAGCTGCTGCAACAGAGGCTGCTGAAGCGACGGCTGCTGTAGAAGCCAAACCGGCAGCGGGTGCAGCAAAACCTGCAGCGGCACCCGCTGCTGCAGCAGCAAAGCCAGCAGCCAAGCCAGCGGCAAAGAAATAAGCAATATTTTGTTGTGATGCAGAGCCCGTCATGTGTTCATTGAATACATGACGGGTTTTTTCATGGTGCTTTGTCAGATGGAGCTTGTTAATAAGGATCTGGGGGCATGAGTGAAATAAAGCTGATTGTTGGACTGGGAAACCCCGGTCGCGAATATGAGGGGACGCGCCACAATGCCGGATTCTGGTGGGTGGATAATTTTGCCCATGCGAATCAAATTACGTTCAAGGCAGAAAGCAAGTTTCATGGTCTGGCTGCACGCAGTGTGCTGCACGGACATGAAATTTATCTCCTCAAGCCGCAGACCTTCATGAATGTCAGCGGTCGTGCGGTGGGTGCGCTGGTGCAGTTTTACAAAATAGAAGCGGCGCAGATACTGGTGGTGCATGACGAGCTCGATTTGCCCCCGGGCTGCGCCAAGCTCAAGCTGGGCGGCGGTCACGGCGGGCACAATGGTCTTAAGGACATCATCGCGCACCTCGGCACGCGCGATTTCTGGCGCTTGCGCATCGGTATCGGTCATCCCGGGGATCGAGCAGAAGTGGCTAATTTCGTATTGAACGCACCGCGCCGAGAAGAGGAAGAGTTGATCAGCCAGGCGATGCAGCGTGCGCAAGATGTGGCACACCTGATCACCGAGGGCAAGCTGGAAGCGGCCATGCTCAAACTGCACAGTATTTGAAGTAGCAAATTTAAAGGAAATAATATGAGTCTCAAATGTGGAATCGTCGGTCTGCCTAATGTGGGTAAATCCACCCTGTTTAACGCGTTGACCAAGGCCGGCATTGAGGCGTCCAACTACCCGTTCTGCACCATCGAGCCCAATGTGGGCATCGTTGAAGTGCCGGATGCACGCATGCAGGTGCTGGAAGGTATCGTAAAGCCGAAGAAAATGCAGTATGCCATCACCGAGTTTGTCGACATCGCCGGTTTGGTAGCGGGGGCCTCAAAGGGTGAGGGATTGGGCAACCAGTTTCTCGCCAATATCCGCGAAACCGACGGCATTTTAAATGTCGTGCGCTGCTTTGAGGATGACAATATTATTCACGTCGCGGGCAAGGTCGATCCGATTTCGGATATCGAAACCATCATCACCGAGCTGGCACTGGCGGATATGTCCACGGTTGAAAAAGCGCAGATCCGCAACTCAAAACTGGCGCGCTCCGGCGACAAAGACGCTGCCAAATTTGGTGAGCTGCTGGATAAGCTGGTCGTGCACCTGAATGAAGGCAAGCCAGCACGTTTGATGAAACTGGATGCCGAACAAAAACTATTGCTTAAGCCCTTGTGTCTGATGACGCTCAAGCCTGCGATGTATGTTGCCAACGTCGCAGAAGACGGATTCAAAAACAACCCATTGCTGACCCGGCTGGAAGAATTCGCCGCACGCGAAGGCGCACCCGTAGTCGCAATTTGCGCTTCGATGGAATCTGAAATCGCCGAATTGAGTGATGAAGATAAACAAGAGTTTCTGGAAGAAATGGGTTTGCACGAACCCGGATTGAATCGCCTGATTACTGCGACTTACAGGTTATTGGGTCTGCAAACCTACTTCACCGCCGGTGTGCAGGAAGTGCGTGCCTGGACTATCCATATCGGCGACACCGCACCGCAGGCTGCAGGCGTGATTCATAACGATTTTGAGCGCGGCTTTATTCGTGCAGAAGTGATCAGTTATGATGATTTTGTCGCCTGCGGTGGCGAGGCGGGTGCCAAAGAAAAAGGCAAGATGCGGGTGGAAGGCAAAGACTATGTGGTACAGGATGGCGATGTAATGCATTTCCGCTTTAACGTGTAAGCATTCAGTCCAGGCATCAGTTGCTATGTTGTCTGATAGAAAATAGCCCGGTATTTGCCGGGCTGTTTTTTTAGTGAAACAGCTGGGCTGCGTTGCGCCGCCTCCCAACCATAGCCGGGCCCCGTACATCGCAAATGATTTGCCTGTCTGCTTCGAAACTATGGTGCGAACTGCACTTTTCAACAGCGCTTCTTCTACACCCTGGCGTTACATCCATTGCCAGGCGTACTGTTGCCAAAAATATCTCCCAGCATGTCAACCAAACCATTGCCGCTGCCGACTTGTTTGGTCGATGTCTGTTCAGCCACGGTCAGCTTTTGTTCTATGCGACCTTTATTTTTTCACAGGCAGACACACGCTCCTCTATGGTTTCGTAATGTCCCGCCAGCAAGGAAGTTTTAATAATTTCGTTGCGTTCGCTGTCGCTGACAGAGCCAGTCTGCGCTTCAGGCAGGTGTTAACACAATGAAACATGCATGTATTGTTTATTGCGGACGATCAGAAAATAGACGATGTATTAGTTGGGTATTGAGCCAAACACTTTTCTGATCAGCTTGCTACCCTGCTCAGTCGGGTGGGTGCGGATTTCTTTTTCTTCATCCGCAATAATCAAAAACAGGCCCGCCAACGTTTTTTGCGTAATATAGTTTTCCAGATTGGTTTGACTTTCATCTATCAACCCCAAACGTGCGGCGTTGCCAGCCAGCTGGTTATATTTTTGCGCAACATCCACCTTGGCAGTCGCTTGTTGCACGATGGGCAAGAATTTCGCAGTGAGTTTCTGTGATGTTTTGGCGCGAAAGTAATCCGTAGCCGAAGTATCTCCGCCGGTTAGGATACCTTTGGCATCCTGCACGCTCATTTCCTTCACCGCATTGACCAGCAAGGTGCGTGCTTCCGGTACGGCCGCTTCTGCAGCCCGGTTCATGGTCAGCACCAGCTCATCGGCATACTGGCCCATGCCGAGATCGCGCAGGGTATGTTCAATTTTTTGCAGGGAATCAGGCAATGGGATTTTCACCTTGTCGTTGCCCAAATATCCATCAGTTTTACCCAATTTGGCTACCGCGTTTGCGCTGCCCTTATTCAGTGCTTCCTTTAAACCTGAAACAATATCTTTGTTGGTGAGGTCGGCGAGGTTTGCCGCCTTGGCCCCGCTAATCAGGCATATTGAAATAAATCCGGCAAGTAATAATGTTCGCAAAAAAGCTCTCCCGATGTGTTCAGTGGTTAAAGGTTGGGTTATCTGAGGGATGCTTGAAAAATATATGAAATTATAATATCGTACACGGCTTATTAATTTTTGATAAATCAGTGCGGTTTGGCAATGAAATATTTTTACTCATTGCCTGGCTGTTGATTTTGTAAGCTTAATGAGTGTGGTTTGAACTTGGCAGTATAAAGCGGATTCGTAGCCTGTATGCAAATCCATTGAAAAATCCATTGAATAAATAAATTGAATACAGAATCAGGGGTAAAAATCATGAAAAAAATAATTGTTAATAAATTTCTGCTGGCCCTTGCCTTGTTGTTCGCGAGTGGCGTTGCACCAGCTCAGGCTGTAGAGTTTAAAGGGGTGGTCGGGATCGGTTTTGATCTGGGTGGTGATGTATTGCTTAGCGGCACATATTCAGATGGTTCGAGTTGGGAAGTGCATGCCAATCAGGGTTTAATCTTCAATGGTGGCGTGGTTATGGTGACGGGTAATTTTGAAACCCAGGCAACAGTGGGCTATAAATTTGGCGGTCCGACCGCCAGCAATGGTTCGGTCACCTTTAGTGTGGTTCCAGTGGAGTTGATAGAGTTTTATCGTACTGGTAATGTGCGTATGGGCTTGGGCCTGAGTTACCATAGCAACGCAAAACTTGACGTCAGCGTACCCAATAGCAGCCTGAACGGCGTACATGAATTCGACGACGCAGTGGGTACTGTAGCCCAAATTGGCTGGGCTCCGGCGGGATCAAAATATAGCGTGGATTTGCGCTATACCACGGCAACATTTAAAGTTAAGGGTGTCGCAAACGCGAAGGATATTAACGGTAATGTCGCCGGTTTATATGCAAGTTATTACTTCTAAAAATTTGGTTTGAGCAGTTTAATAAAGAGGCTAATTCCGTGATGGAATTGGCCTCTTAAATTTTACTTTGAGTATCGGTTCCTATATCTGAAAAAAACACCTATAGTTTAAAGCGACTGACGACCTGTTGCAGGTGAGCGGAGAGTGTTTGCATATCGCGAAAAGCGTGCGTGGTCTCGTCGATAGAACTGGAGTTCTCTTTGGCCATGTCGGCGATGTGTTCCACCCTCTGTGTAATCTCATTTGTCGCTTCGCTTTGCGAGCGGGTCGAGTCAGAAATTTGCTCTATCATTTCCACAACACGCTTTACACTGGTGTTAATATTTTGCAACGCTTCGCCGGCCTGATTGGCCAAAGTAACGCCTTCGCTGACCTGGTTGCTGCCCTTCTCCATCATGGTGACTGCGTTGCCTGTTTCGGATTGGATAGCTGATATCATCCCGGTAATTTCAGAGGTTGCCGTTGCAGTACGCTCCGCCAGTTTTCTGACTTCGTCTGCGACAACCGCAAAGCCGCGGCCCTGTTCACCCGCGCGTGCGGCTTCAATGGCTGCATTCAGTGCAAGCAGGTTGGTCTGTTCGGCAATGTCCTTGATCACTTTGATAATCTGTCCAATCTGATCCGAGCGCTGACCCAGTGCGGACATCAGCTGGGCGGATTCGTTTACTGTAACAGCTACCTGTTGAATACCCAGTACTGCCTTGTTGACAACTTTCTGTCCCTCATCTGCCATAGCACTTGCACTGCTTGCCGATGTAACGACCTCCAGAGTTTTTTGTGATATTCCTCTGACCGCGCCGTTCAGATTCTCTATGGAGGTAGCGGCAATTGCCGCTTGCTGGGATTGCTTGCCTGATATCGCAGAAACTTTTTCAGCCGTTGCCGACTGTACGGTAGCCGCACTGGCTACCTGATCGGCCGATTGGCGAACCTGGCTGATGAGAGAGGAAAATTCAACCGCCATTTGATTAAATGCACGTCCCACATCACCCAATTCGTCTTTGCTGTTCCAGTCTACCCGGGCAGTCAGTTCGCCATTCGCAAGTTGAGTTGCGGTTTTTCCCAATTCACGCACGCCACAACTGACAGATCGCGAAATGATCAAGCCGAGTGTGATGGATAAAGTCAGTCCGAGAATGATGCTTGCAATAGCAGCAATGCGAATAATTTTTGTTTGCTTTTCAACGTGCTCATATTCATCTTTTGCAGCTTCCACCTGAAGTTGAATAAGTTCATCTATACCATTCGAGGCTTTTGCAAATCCCGGTGCCATTACATCTTTGCTGAGCTTGTTCGCCTGATCAAATTTTTCAGCCTGAAGTAAATCAAGGATAGGCAGAACACCGTTTCTGCCGTAGTCGAGACGTTGTGCGATGAAAACGTCCACCATCTTTTTTTCAGCAGCAGACATTTCTTTCTTGGTGTACTCGCCAAGGTTTGTTTCAATTTTGAACATTCCGCTGCGAACCTTGTCGATATGGTTCAGTATTTCAAACCCGTCTCTTTCCTGGCCCGCTTCCAGCAGCTCGGTGCGTATACGATTTTGATTGTCGCGAACTTCGTTAAGTTGAATGATGGACAGCAGTTTTTCGTTATAGACGCGGGATAGCGCGGTAGTGGATATGTTGATGCCGAAAAGCCCTGTCGCACCGATCACCACTATTAACAGCGAGGCAAAAACAACCAGAATGTTCAATTTGGTACGAATTTTTAAATTCTTGATCAAATTCATGATGACACCCCAGCGCTTTAATCAGGCTAGGTTTATCGGCAGACTTCAGGATTTGTTTAGCCTAAAGTGAATTATTTTCTGTATCAGGCTTAAAAGGCACCAGCCTGGTGTGCCTGTACATCGGCATGGTAGCTGCTGCGCACCATGGGTCCGCATGCCGCGTGCGAGAAGCCCATCGCGGCGGCGGCCTGTTCGAACATTTTGAAAGTGTCCGGATGCACGTAGCGCAGCACTGGCAGGTGACTCGCTGTGGGTTGCAGATATTGACCCAGGGTGAGCATCTCGACATTGTTCTCGCGCAGATCGCGCATGGCTTGCAGCACTTCCTCGTCGGTTTCGCCCAGTCCCAGCATCAGGCCGGATTTGGTGGTGACATGGGGGAAGCGTGTCTTGAAATCCTTCAGCAGTTTGAGTGAGTGCGCGTAGTCAGCACCCGGGCGGGCCAGTTTATACAGACGTGGCACGGTTTCCATGTTGTGGTTCAGCACATCGGGCAGGCTTTGCGCCAGCACCTCCAGCGCAGTGTCCAGGCGGCCGCGAAAATCCGGCACCAGTGTTTCCAGTCTGGTGTGCGGGGAAGAGGCGCGTATGGCAGCCAGACAATCGACGAAATGCTGGGCGCCGCCGTCGCGCAGATCGTCGCGGTCGACGCTGGTGATGACCACATATTTGAGCTTGAGCAGCGCGATGGAGCGCGCCAGGTTGGCAGGTTCATTGGCGTCAGGCGGTAAGGGTTTGCCGTGCCCCACGTCGCAGAACGGACAGCGTCGGGTGCACAGGTCGCCCAGGATCATGAAGGTGGCGGTACCCTTGCTGAAGCATTCGCCGATATTGGGGCAGGAGGCTTCCTCGCACACCGTGTGCAGTTTGTGTTCGCGCAGCATGCGCTTGACGTCATGGTAACCCTGGCCGCTGCCGGATTTGACGCGTATCCATTCGGGCTTGCGCAGGCGTTCATCAAGCTGCACGATCTTGATCGGGTTGCGTGTGGTTTTGGCTGCGCCGGTTTGTTTGTTTTCAGTGGTGCTCATAAATGCTTTCGGATTTAATCGGGGTGGTGCGATCACGACAGGAAAGCACTGAATCTACGGATTGTATGCTGGCGTTATTGTACCTCAGGCATGGCTAAAATTTTGTTAACGTCAAGGCGAAACTTTTGCTGTGCTAATTTCACTCCCTCTCCCACCGGGGGAGGGTTGGGGAGGGGGTACGCTTGTGCAAATTGTGTATAGTTAAGTGATCTTGTGTTACTGTTTTAACCACAACAGTACGCATTATTTCCATGCGAAAGACAGACAAACATGAGCAAAAAATCTACAACGAAAATTGTTGACGATGCACCAGTCACACAAGCCGACATAAATTGCGGGTGGCTGGTGCTGCGCAAACGCGGGGCGGATGGTACGATGTTGCCCGCCAAATGCCGGATCAATATTTTTTCACGCACTGCAGAAAACAACTCAGCCGACCATTCTGGTTGGAAATTCAGTCAAATTTGGTTTCAGATAGGTAAGCTATTCAAACTCTGACATAATGTCCTCTTGATCTTATAAGGCTTGGGCGGGAATGGCATCCGAAACACTCACTGAAGAACAAATTGCAGACCTTGTGGCAATGCCGAAGCGGGTGGAGAACCCCAATACCAAGACAAAAGTCGAAGCTAAGCATTCCAGACGCGATTTTCGGATCTTTAGCGTAGATGGCTCACATGAATTTGCCTTGTTTACCCGCCAAAGTTTGTTGTTGCAAGATGGTTTTTCTGCAGGTTTGCGTTGGTTAGCCAAGAGTGGTGAGTCCGTCATACTGATGCGCTGCAATGGTTCAGACCATCCCCACACTAACAGTATCGAACGGGACAAATTTGAAGCTACGTGCCATATTCACCAAGCAACGGAACGCTATCTTGCAGTGGGTAAAAAGAGCGAGGGCTATGCCCAGGCAACTAGGAAGTACAGAACGCTTGATGGTGCCTTGCATCATGTTGTTCGACTATGCAACATTACTGGTCTAAAGACCGAACAGGATGAACAGGACTTGTTTAAATAACATGGACATTCAGGAAATACAAAAAGCAATTTGTTCCTCTCTTTGCGCGGAAGTTAAAGTCTCCGAACGCGAAGATGGGACTCTGTTTGTCTCTACCCCCTTCAGTTTTCCTGATGGAGACGCGTACTCCATATATCTTAAAAAACTCCAAACTGGTGGCTTTCGTATAACCGATATGGGCATCACTTTGATGCACCTGAGTTATGAAAACGATATAGAAAAATTCCGGGGGGATGGCACGCGCGGCAAGCTATTCCGCCAAATTTTATCCGAGATGGATTTGTCCGACGCGGATGGAGAATTCTACATAGAGACCCCTGCAACCGCACTCGGCGCGAACATCTTCAGGTTTGGGCAAGCGCTTACCAAAGTTCACGACTTGACGTTTTTGAACCGACTGCGCGCTGAAAGCACTTTCTACGAAGACCTAAGAGAAAAATTGCTCGGTTGCGTGGATGCGGAACGATTGAAGGAAAACTATATTGTCCCAGGTGTGGCAAATGGTGCTGACTACCCTATTGATTATTTCATCGAGAGTGGCGAGCAGCAGCCTCTTTACCTGTTCGGCGTACCCAACCGGGACAAGGCAAGGCTTGCAACCATCATTTTGCAACATCTAATTGCGTCAAAAGCAGATTTCAATTCGATGATAATTTTTCAGGATATGTCTACCATCCCATCGCGTGACCTTAGCCGCCTGACAAATGCCGCCAATGACATGATTGCCTCTGTGGATGCTACGGACGACATTGAGCGTAAGCTCTTGCGGCGGATCAAGTAGGGTGGGCACGTTGTTGTGCCCACGCTGATTTAATATTTTACCGCTCCTTCAAACATCTCTCCGCGTGGGCACAACAACGTGCCCACCCTACACGGCTATACTTATTACTTGCATATTACTTCTTGTTGGTATTTTGATTGGCGACTGGCACAGTTCCTTGTGTTGTACCAAGCGGTCACTCCTCCTGCATAGAATTCAATTTTTTTCTGTTTTATAAGATCGCTGTCTGTCATTAAGTATCTCCAATAAATTTTACTTTTTGCTTTGTAGATTTTTTTTCTGTAGGCAATAAGCAGGTGAGTTGCTGGTAGCGCTCGAACAGAAGCTCCACACGTTGCGCATCATTAGTGAAAGCAGCTTTGCGGTAGCAGGCATCCACGGCGCGGTCCAGAGCTTGGTGGGCTTTGACCAGCGCGGGCGGCATGGTGAGCGGGTCGTAGAGGTCGGCGAGCGAACTTTGCGGGAATTGTGCGCGGGCATCCAGCACGGCTTGGGCGGCATCCTCAATTTTCTGGTGTTGCGTGTCGCTGGGTTCAGGCCATGGGAAGTTGTTGTAGACGATGCTTGCTGAATAACGGTAATCGCTCTTCAATCGTCCGCAGGTGTAGCGTACCCATGACATATGCATGTTGGAGGTGAGGATGCCGAAGTGATATAGGGTGGCGTTTGGAATGGCTAGGCAGCTATCGGCGGCAATGTGATTTGCATCGAAAAATCCGCAAGGAATGTAAGCTCGGTTTTCGGATGAGTGTCGCGGCACGAGAACGTAGTGAGATGTAGGCTGGCGATTTTCTCCGAACAAAGTAGGGAATGCTGCAAGTTCGCGTGTGGTAGGGCGATTGCTGGCTACACGTAGTTGCTTAACTGCCTGTACACGTCTTGAGATTTCGGGAAGTTTCCGCAGTTCATGAGGCGTAATATCCAGAAGCCAGAGGCACCAGCGCGTTTCGTTGTTTAGAAATTCTTTTGCGCTCATAAAAGGACGAACAAAATTCTTTGCGGCTGGCTCTTTTGAGAGAAGTTCATGCTTTTCCGTATCTGTGAGCAATAGTTGTCCGCCATCGTTAGGCATACTTCCAAATACGATTTCGGGTACATCTGATATGGGCTGGCGGCGATTAGCCAGAATCACGTCGGGCGCGTCCACCAGATAGGGATTGATGTTGCGTGCGGCCACGGCATGCGCTTCGCCGCGAATGTCCTCGTATTCGTAAATGGTCTTTTTATCCGTATCGATTGCTCCGAAACCGATGATGACGCAATGCACTGCCGCTATACCGCGAGCTTCATTGTTCCACTGGAAGGTGCGATGGGCGAAATGAATATGTATACCTTGATTTAGCAGCCAGCTCCACAGTACTCCCACTTGTTCACCTTGAATGATGCTGTTGGTGGAAACAAAAGCGCACCGAATTGGGAAAGCATGGCGCGCAGTCAGAGTGATATCGCCCTTAATTGTAGCGGCCGGATTGTCTGACTGTTGTATGTAGCGGGTTGCCGTGACATACCATGCCGCCACAAAGTCCAATAGCCCCGCTTTACCGATACCATCAAATACTGTTCTCGTATCTTCACGCTGTGCGTCATCCATGAATTTCGCGCCGACGAATGGAGGATTTCCTAAAATGTAGCTGCATTGGGAAGGATGCAATATGTTCATCCATTCAATTCGCAGGGCATTCGCATGGTGAATGTGTGGAGTACTCTTGAGTGGGATACGCGCGAAGTACATGCCGAATTCTTCCGACACACGCACGTTCATCTGGTGATCCATCAGCCACATGGCGACCTGTGCGATCTGCGCCGGGAATTCTTCGATCTCGATGCCATAGAACTGGTCCACGTCCACGCTGATTTCCTGGTGGATGTCGAGGAAGCGCGAGCCGGGGCCTGCGTGTACGGTGCGCAGTACTTCCAGCTCCAGCTTGCGCAACTCGCGGTAGGCGATCACCAGGAAGTTGCCGCAGCCGCAGGCGGGGGTCAAAGAAGGTGAGGGTGCGCAGTTTTTTGTGGAATTCGAACAGTTTGTTCTTGTTGCTTTTCACACGGTTGAATTCTTCCCATAGCGCTTCGAGGAACAGCGGCTGGATGAGCTTGAGGATGTTTTCTTCGCTGGTGTAGTGCGCGCCGATGTTGCGCCGCGCCTTGGCATCCATGATGCTCTGGAACAGAGCGCCGAAGATGGCGGGCGAGATAGCGCTCCAGTCCAGCGCGCAGCAGTCGAGCAGCGCCTCGCGCATGCCGAGGTCGAAGGAGGCGATGGACAGCATTTCTTCGAATAGTTTGCCGTTGACGTAGGGAAAGGCGGCGATTTGTTCGTCCAGCATTTTCGCGCGACGGTCTTCCGGTGTGTTGAGCACCTGAAACAACAGCGTCAGTTGTGCGCCGAGGTCGGAGCCATCGGCTGCGGTGCGCTCCTCTATCCAGGCACGGAATGCGCTGGCGGGCTGGAAGATGCCGGTGTCTTCCGCGAACAGGCAGAACAGCAGGCGCACCAGCAACACTTCGAGCGGGTGACCTGTGTAGCCAGCCGCCTTGAGCGCATCGTGCAACTTGCCCATGCGCTCGGCGGCCTTGATGTTGACCGGGTTTTGCGGCGCGATGGTTTGCGTGCGGTAACCGGCGATGAAGGCGAAGTGCTTGATGTGCTTGTGCAGGTCTTTTAGTTCGAACTCATGGAAAGCTCCCCCTCCCCAGCCCTCCCCCGGGGGGAGAGGGAGTGATTGTGGGTCATCGAGATTGTACAAACGGAAGCGCGCGAAGTCGGAGACCAGAACATATTTGGGCAGGTCGCGTTCCTTGATGCCGGGGAAGTAATCGAGCGCCTGGGTGTAGGCTTTGTCCAAATCCTTGCCGCGCGATTTGTGTTCGACCAGCAGCATGCCTTTCCAGAACAGGTCGATATAGCCTTGCCTGTCGCCGAGTTTTTTGACCGGTTCCTCGAAGCTGGCGACGCGTTTGCGGTCTATGCCGAAGACGTTGAAAAACTCTGTCCAAAAAGATTTGGCCTCGGCATCTTCCGATGATTCGTTTTCCCAGCGTTTGGAAAACTCGTGTGCCCGGTTACGGATTTCGTTCCAGCTTAATGGCATGGTTTGTCCCAGCTAAATGGATGCTTCCCTATAGTGTTCGGCTAATAAGCCCAGCAACTGCAGGGCGAGTTGCTGTTCCAATTGCGCCAGCGGAGTGCTGACGCCAAAATCCTTGAGCTGGGTGACGCGCAAGCCGGTGTAGCCGCAGGGATTGATAAAGTCATAGGGGGTCAGGTCCATCTCAACATTGAATGACAGGCCGTGATAGCAGCAGCTCTGTTTTATCTTCAGGCCGAGTGCGGCAATTTTGGCATCGCCGACATACACGCCGGGGGCATCAACCCGGCCACTGGCGGCGATATTGTAGCCGGCCAGGATATTGACCACGGATTGCTCCATCAGCCGCACCAGTTGGCGCACATTGATTTTCCAGCGGCGCAAATCCAGCAGCAGGTAAGCCACAATCTGGCCGGGTCCGTGGTAGGTGATTTGCCCGCCCCGGTCAATTTGCACCACCGGAATCTGCCGTGCATTGAGCAGGTGTTCCGGCTTGCCGGCCTGCCCCTGGGTATAGGTGGGCGGATGTTGCAAGACCCAGATTTCATCACGGGTTGCGGGTGTACGCTGCGCGTTGAATTGCTTCATCGCATCCCACGTTGTCTGATATTCAACGAGGCCGAGTGAGCGGATGATGGGGGAGTGCTGAGGACTGAGTGCTGAGGGCTGGGCTGTTTGTCCCCAGTCCCCAGTCCCCAGTCCTGAATCTTCTTTTTTCAGTCCTGAATGATCGCTTTTCATAGCACCATCACGACCAGTGGATGATCGCACAGCGCCTGATACAGTGCATCGAGTTGTACACGAGAGGTGGCTTTTACGGTGCAGGTCAGGCTGACGTAACGCGCGGTCTTGCTGTTGCGCATGCTAATGCTGGCGGCCGTGAAGGCGGGATCGTGCTGCAGCACGACTTCCATCACCGCCTGCAAAAATCCCTCCTGGGTCTGGCCAAAGATTTTGATCGGAAAATCGCAGGGGTATTCGATCAGGCTGTCGCTAATCGGTGCGGGTGGTGTGGTCATGGCTGGCGCATTACTTCGTGTTTAAATTTCTGGTACAGCGTGTGCAGCTGCGCGAACATCGGACCCGGTTTGCCCTTGCCTACCGGCTTGCCATCCACAGTGGTAATGGGTAGCACCTCTTTGGTGGAGGATGTGAGCAGCAGTTCATCGGCGCTGAATATTTCATCTTTGGCGATCTTGCGCACTTGCAGCGGGATGTGATTGGCGGCGGCGATTTCCAGTACCACATCGTAGGTGATGCCGGGCAGCATCAGATTGTCTTTGGGTGGCGCCAGCAGGGTGTTGTTTTTGACCACAAAAATATTGCTCGCTGCGCCCTCGGTCATGAAGCTGTCGCCGCTGGCAGATCCCTGGCGGATCAGGATGGTCTCGGCGCAGCCGGCATCAATTGCCATCTGGCGCAGCAGTACATTGGGCAGCAGTGAGATCGCCTTGATATCGCAACGCAGCCAGCGGTTGTCTACCGCAGTCACTGCGCTTACACCGCTGGTGAGCAGCTCGGCGGCGGGGTGCTGCAGGGGCGAGCTCATCATGAATACGGTGGGCTGCACTGGCGGCCGCGGAAAGGCATGGTCGCGTTTGGCCACGCCGCGCGTAATGTGCAGGTAAAGGTATTGATCATCGCCTGCATTGCGCGCGATGAGTTCATTGATGATTGTTGTCCATTCGGCTGCAGTGTGCGGATTGGGCAGGCGTATGCCGTCGAGGCTGGCTTGCAGTCGCTGCAGGTGCTCGGCCAATCGAAAAGCGCGTTTTGAATAGACCGGTATGACTTCATACACGCCATCGCCGAAGATAAAGCCTCTATCCATTACGGGAATCGCGGCTTGCTCTATGGGCATGAATTTTCCGTTCAAATAAACCGTCATCTCGTCACCTGCTGTAAATCATGCGGATGCTGTCTATGCCGCGTGAAAATATATTGACCAGCGGCACGGCCTCCAAAGCGACCAGGGGAAACTCGAGATAGGGCTGGCCATCCAGTGTGAGTCTTAATATGCCCACCTGCTGTCCATCACCAATCGGGGCCAGCAGGGTTTGCTGGGTTTCTATCGTGGCCTTGAGCCGTGCGCGCTGGCCTTTGGGCAGGGTGAGGCTGAGTCCTTCGCGGATGCCGACTTTAAGCGAGTTCTCCGTGCCCTTCCACAGGCGGATATTGCTGACGGCCTGATTTTTTTTGTACAGGTGGAATATTTCGAAATCCTGAAACCCATGGTTGAGCAGGCGCTGGCTTTCCGAGCTGCGCAGATTGTCGGAAGTCGTTCCAATTACCACGGAAATCAGGCGATGGTTATTGCGCGTTGCGGTCGCGACCAGACTATAGCCGGCACTTTCGGTATGGCCTGTTTTCATGCCGTCCACAAAAGGATCCTGCCACAGCAAACGGTTGCGGTTGTAATGTTTGATATGGTTGTATTCATATTCGCGCTGTGAATAGATCGGGAAATGTTCGGGGAAGGCATTCAGAATTGCGGCAGTCAGCAGCGCCATATCATAAGCGCTGCTGTAATGCAGCGGATCGGGCAGGCCGGTGGCGTTGGCGAAATGGGTATCGCTCATACCCAAACGTTGCGCTTCCCTGTTCATTGCCTCGACAAATGCAGCCTGATTCCCCGATATTTTCTCGGCCAGCACGTTTGCAGCATCGTTGGCGGAAACGATAATCAGGCCACGCAGCAGATCTGCAATGGTGACAGGTCTGTTGTGATCAAGGAACATCTGGGATTCCGCACTTTTACTGCGGATCGCCTGAACGGAAGGTGTTACTTTTTCATCCAGCGTAATCTTGTTCTGCTTGAGAGTGGAAAAAGTTATATAGGCTGTCATCAGCTTGGTAAGCGAAGCGGGCTCGCTGCGCTGATGGCTGTCCTGTTCAAGCAAAACCTGCCTGGTTGTATAGTCATATAACAAATAAGCCTGCGCCGAAAGCCTGGGTGACTGCGTGCCTGCCGGCTCATTGATTGGGGCATTATCAAGGGCGGCGGGCTTGCCCGCGGCAGAGCCTGGTTTGTTATTTGCGGCAATGGGTTTTGCATCAGCAACAACGGGAAGGAGCAAGGCGAGCATTAGAGTCAGCGTAAACTTCATTTCGTATCCGTAGAAAACAGGGTGGATTGTTATATGCAGTGCCCGATATGCAGTGCATAGTCAGGCTACTATATTTCTTCGCCAGACGGCTGGCAGTTAGCCAAAACTGAAGTCCGGCTGCAGTGGCGTCATCAACCCAGATTGGCCGCAAACAACGCTGCCTGATCCGCTTGCTCGGCTGCCTGGGTCAGTATTTCTTCGGCACTGGCAGGGTCTATGTTTAAGGCCTCCCAGTCGGAGTCGTGGATACCCGGCGCCACGTGTTCCTGCATGCCAAAAGAGGCCAGCATTTTTTCCGCGATGTATACCATGCGTATCAGGGGCTGGTTTTTGGGTGCGTCAACGGCATCAGGGCTGTGGTGGTAACGAATTGCATTGATTATTTCACTTGGCAGTCCCCAGTGCCGCGCAAGTTCCGCGCCCAATTCATCATGGCAAATATCCAGCAGGGATTTTTCAATTTCCAGCGCCGGGCGATTGGGTGCCGCGTCCTGGTAAGTATGCAGTTCGTTGCTGCGCTGCGGGTCCAGGTAGGCTAGTGCTATATAGCCAATGTCGTGCAGCATTCCGGCAAGAAAAATTGAGTCATCTGCGGGCCTGATTTTTTTAGGCATGGATTTACCTATGGCGAGCATGGCAAATGCAATGCCCAGATTATGCATCCATAAGTCATGCAGGTTGAGGTTGCCCGTGGATGCTCCCGCTTTTACAGACATCATGGCAATGCCCGACGATACCGATTTGATGCGGTTAATGCCCAGTATGATGGACGCTTCCCCAACGGAGCTTATCTTGCGTGAAGTGCCGAGCATCGGTGAGTTGGCCAGACCGATTACTTTTGCCAATATTTGCGGATCCTGCTCGATTAATGTCAGCAGTTGTTTTTGACCTTCTTCCGTATCGGTGTTGAGCGTGAGCAACTTCTGCGCGATCAGGGGCAGGGCTGGCAGAGAGTCCAGATTCTTGATGGCGTTGCGTAAATTCACAGGCGTGCTGCTGGTGTTCATGGGTAATCCTTACGGGGTAATGCTGAATGTTGCGTATTTTAACCCAGAAATGCCGCTGAAATAGCGTGGTAGTGAGGGTTATGGGTGCAGGGGGAATGGGTTTGTTACTGCTCATTGTGTCACTGGACACGGCTTGAATCCGTATCAGGCCGCGGGATATTTGCTCAGCTTGCGCTGCAGGGTGCGTCTATGCATATTGAGCGCCCGTGCCGTGGCGGATACGTTGCCATTATTTTCCTGCAAGACGCGCTGAATGTGCTCCCATTCCAGACGGTTTACCGAGGCTGGTTGGGTGCTGAGTGGCTGCACGGCGCTGGCATGATGGCCGAAGGCTGCCACGATTTCATCCGCATTGGCCGGTTTGGAGAGATATTGGGTGGCGCCCAGTTTGATCGCCTCGACCGCGGTGGCGATGCTCGCATATCCCGTCAGCACCACGATGCGGGTGGCGCAATCCAGTTCGTGCAGGGATTGAATCAGCAGCAGCCCCGAGGCGCCGTTCATCTTTAAGTCGACCACCGCATATTCGGGGGGATAGTCCGCGGCAAGCGGCAGCGCTTCTTCCACACTGTGTGCCACGGTGACGCTGTAGCCGCGTTTTTCCAGCGCACGACTCAGAACCCGGCAAAAAGTGATGTCGTCATCCACCAGCAACAGACTGGCTAGCTCATTCCGCGTCATGTTCATCTTGTACCCGGCGTCATTGTGGGTGAACGAGGGGCAGGGTCACTTCGGTGGTGGCGCCGCCCATATCGCGGTTGAACAGGCGCACCGTGCCGCCAATTTTTTCCAGGGTGGCATTGGCCAGAAAAAATCCCAATCCGCGACCGTGTTCCTTGGTGGTAAAAAAAGCAGTGCCAACACTGGCTGCCGCGGTGTCAGTCAGCCCGGGGCCATGATCCAGAATTTCCAGAATGAAGCGCGTGTTATCCCAGTATGCGTGGATGTCTATGCCTTGCGGTGAGGCATCGGCAGCATTATTGAGCAGATTCATCAACGCGGCGCGCAATGCCGGGTCTATGCGCATTTGAGGTGATGGTTGTGTGCCTGAAGTGCGACAGGCGTATTTCGCGGCGGGGCGCAATAACTGCCATTCATTCAGCGTATCGGCGAGAAATTGCTCCGCTGTCTGTGAGCTTGCGTTGTGCTGAATATCATCCTGGGCATTGGCCAGTAGTTTGTCGAGGATGGTTTTGCAGGCACGCACCTGTCCGTCCAGCAAAGTCAGGCTGTCACGCCATTCGGGCAGCGCATCGGTTTCATGGCGCAATTCACCGATGACGACTGCCAGGGTTGAAAGAGGTGTTCCCAGTTCATGGGCGGCACCGGCGGCCTGCATTCCGAGCGCTACGATACGCTCATTGCGCAGGGTGTCTTCGCGCGTGCGGGTAAGCTGCGCATCGCGCTGGCGCACAGCACGCGCCATTTCCACCACGAAATAAGCCACCACTAGCGCACTGATGACGAAGCCCAGCCACATTCCCATTATGTGTGTGTTGAAGGCGTCGCTGGCCATGCTGGGCAGGGGTGCTGTTGCTCCCGGGGGGGCGGTTGCAATATGGCCAGTGATCGCATTCTCTGCAGGCGTCAGGCAGTAGTCGGACGGGGCAGCGACTTGACCCAGATCGTGCAGGTGTTCGGCCTGTGTGCTGTGGCCTGTATGCATAGAGTGATCGCCCACCATCGGCAGTGGAACATACCAGAACATCAGCAGGCTGTAGCAACTCAGGGTCAACATGGCCATGACCCAGGTATGCAGGCGCGGCAGGGTTGCAGCGGCGATCACCAGAGGCAGCAAATAGAGTGAAACGAAGGGGTTGGTTGAGCCGCCGCCGTAATAGAGCAGCACAGAAAAAACGCCGACGTCGGCCACCAATTGCAGCAGGAGCTCGGTGTTGCTTACCGGGTAGTCCAGCGTAAGCCGCCACCAGCTAAATACATTTAGCAGTGCAAGAAACGCAATGGCACCCAGCATGGGTACCCAGGACAGGTCGCGGCTCAGGAGCTGATGCACCAGCAGCAAGGTACCGCACTGTGCGGCAATGGCGATATTGCGCAACCAGAACAGGCGGCGCAAATGGGTGTGGCCGGTTTGGGCAGAAAGCAGGGCATGGCTCATAAGCGCGTTATTTTACCGGCTTGAATCATGTGTCGGGTGCGACAATTTGTCACACTTAAAAAGCAATTTTTGCGGTGACTCAATAACAGGCAGTATATGCGTTGCAAAAAAAAATGGACACCTGGGTGTCCACTTTGGTAGCCGCTTAGCCCGGGTGAAACATAATCAGGCGTAGCAACGCAGCCGTTGTGAAAACTCCTGTAATGATTGTATACCGCTGTTCTCGGCACGATGGCACCAGTCTTCCAGCTGCCTGACCAGATGCTCTTTGCTGGAGGCGGAACGCGCCCAGATGGCAGCCAGTTCCTGGCGCAGCGTGTAGGCAGTGAGCAGGGTGGGGCTGGCCAGAATGACGACGCTCACCTTGGTTTTTTGCTGTTCGGTCAGGTCGGTTTCGTCCAGATGCAGCCAGTGTTTGATGCGGGCTACATCCAGTTTGTCCGTCGCTTGCAGCTTGAGTTTTGCCATTTCAGCGGAGTAGGTTTTTTTCAGCGAAACTGCGTACTTTGCCATCACTTCGTAGCGGTTGGTGATGACGGCCTGCAGTGTTTCCAGGTCGCACACCGTTTTGCTGATGTCGAGGCGAACCTGCGGCGCAATTTTTTTAACCTGTGCCAGTTTCATGCTTGCCAGTATCCGAATGTAAAGCCAGCCGATATCGAACTCGTACCACTTGCTGGATAGTTTGGCGGAGGAGGCGTAAGCGTGGTGGTTGTTGTGCAGCTCTTCGCCACCGATGAAAATACCCCAAGGCACGATGTTGGTCGACGCATCGGCACAAGCATAGTTGCGATAACCCCAGAAGTGTCCGGCGCCGTTAATTATCCCGGCAGCGTTGACGGGTATCCACGCCATTTGCACCGCCCAGATGGTCAAACCGATCGGTCCGAACAGCAGGAGGTCAAGCAGCAACATAATTGCTATGCCCAGCTTGTTGTGCTTGCTGTACAGATTTTTTTCCAGCCAGTCATCCGGTGTGCCATGACCATATTTATCCAGTGTTTCCCGGTTTTTGGCTTCTTTGCGATAGAGTTCATAACCTTGAGTTAACACTTTTTTGATGCCCAGCACCACCGGGCTATGCGGATCTTCCTCGGTTTCACATTTGGCGTGGTGTTTGCGGTGGATAGCAGCCCATTCCTTGGTGACGATACCGGTGTTTAACCACAGCCAGAAGCGGAAAAAATGACTGGCGACGGGGTGCAAATCCAGCGCGCGGTGCGCCTGATGACGGTGCAAGTAAATAGTTACTGAGCCTATGGTGATGTGGGTGAGCGCCAGTGTTACCAGCACATACCCCCACCAGGGTAAATCAATCAATCCTGCAAGCATAAATCTCTCCTAAGAAGCTATTTTATAGTTATATAACAACACTGCGTCAGACTAAAAATGATTCAATAAGTTCAAGCGCCAACCCAGAATTTTGCTTCTTTGTAATCCGAAAAGGCACGAATGTCGGCATCCACGAACAGTCGCGACAGCCAGGCTTGCCAGGTGAGCCACTGGTCATCGGTCACAACTGCAATTTTTGTAAAATCGTGGCGATGTTCACGCCCGAAGAACATGATTTCTTCCCATGCCACATCAACCGAATAATGGATCATGGCGCGCAAATCAAAAAGCAGGTTAACCGCATCGGGTGAGTGGCTCTTTTGCTGGAGTTTTTGCAGGGCGTGTTGTTCAAATAGCTGAAAGTCAGCCAGGGTGAATTCCCCAAGCGCTGCGATATTGAGCAAGTTGCCGGTTTGATCGATGGTAATCATGATGTCTTTCTGAGTATTTAACGCCTGCCGCAAGCTTACCACACCACCCGGGATATTGAATGCCTAGTCAAGGACGGGCCCTGCGCGCAGCAATACTCCAGCGCTTTAAATTTTACGTTTTAATTTGTCTACTATCTCATTAGCGGGCAGGGGCTTGCTGAAAATATACCCCTGATATTGTTCGCATCCATGCTGGCGCAGGAACTCGAGTTGTGCATGCGATTCCACGCCCTCGGTCACGACCGTCATCTTCAGGCCATGTGCCATCGCTATAATTGCTTTGACAATGGCGGCATCATCGGGATGCGTAGTGATGTCATCCACAAACGATTTATCAATTTTCAGCTTGTTGATGGGAAAACGCTTCAGATAGCTCAGACTGGAATAACCCGTACCAAAATCATCTATTGAAATCTCCAGTCCCATATTGCTTAACCTGAGCAGTGTGTCGACGACTTCATCGATATTGTGCACCAGCATGCTTTCGGTAATTTCAAGGCCAATGAATTGCGCCCCAACCCCTGTTTCTTCCAGTATGAGTGTAATGGATTCGACCAGCGATTTCTGGCGGAATTGTTTGGCAGACAGGTTGATAGCCAGCCGCGGCACCTCATATCCCTGCTTTTGCCATTCTACCAATTGCGTGCACGCCGATCTCAGCACCCATTCACCTATCGGCAAAATCAATCCGCTCTCTTCCGCCAGGGGGATAAATTTGATAGGCGAGATCAGGCCGTGCTCGGGGTGCTGCCAGCGCAGTAACACCTCCATGCCCGTTATGTTATTACTCGCTATGTCAACCACGGGCTGGTAAACAAGGAATAATTCGTTGCGTTTGACTGCGTGGCGAAGATCGAAGCCCAGGGATTGTTTTTCAGCCGCTTGTTCGTTCAATTTTGCCGAGAAATACTGATAATTGCCTCTGCCGGATTCCTTGGCGTGATACATGGCTATATCGCTATTTTTCAGAAGCAAGTCCATTTCATTTCCATCATCCGGAAAAATGGCGATACCGATACTTGCGCTGATGTGCAGCTCTTTTCCCTTGATATTAAAAGGGCGGATCAATGTGTCCAGTAATTTTTGAGCAATAACACCCGCATCCACTGCGTTGCTAATTGTCGACAATAATATGATGAATTCATCGCCACCCTGGCGAGCCACCGTATCTTCGCTGCGCACCTCGGCAAGAAGTCTTGCTGAAGCTTCCTGCAATAAACCATCCCCGACATCGTGTCCAAGGGTATCGTTGATAATCTTGAATTTGTCGAGGTCGATAAACAGTACAGCCGCCTGCTGATTGCGGCGGCGGTTATGTATCAGGCTCTGTTCTATGCGATCCTGCAACAAGGACCGGTTGGGTAATTTAGTCAGAGCGTCGTGGCTTGCCATGTAGCGTATGCGCTGTTCTGAATCTTTTTGATCGCTTATATCCCTGGCTGTGGTGATGAATAGTGTTTTGCCCTTAATACTAAGCTGGCTTGTCTTGAGTTCCAGCGGAAAAGCGGAGAAATCTTTACGCAAGCCAACCACTTCTCTGGGCACACCAAAGAGAGAATTTGTTTCAGATTCATCGATGTGCTTGTGGTACTTACCCGTCAGATCAAGATCTTCTGCCGATATCAGCAGGTTGAAATTCTGGTTGGTGATTTCCTGCCCTGTGTAGCCAAATATTTTCTCTGCAGCCGGGTTGAAAGAAATAATCACTCCGGCTTCGCCTATGACAATAATCCCCTCATTTACATTGTCCAGCACTGCATGAATATAGGCTTCGCTGTCGCGCAATTCGGCTATACGGGCTGCCACTATGGACTCAAGACTCGCATTAAGGAAGTTCAGCTCTATTTCCACGCTTTTGCGCGATTCGCGCATGGTGGAAAAAGCGCGCACCAAATCACCCAGTTCGTCCGCAGTGGCCGCAGGCAGCACCGCAGAAAAATCACCCAGTGCGAGCAGGTCCGCAGCCGCGCTTAAACGTAGCAGCGGTTTCACAACAAAAATTGATACGGTGGCGTAAGTCAACAGACCCAAAAAAACCGCAAACAGTGAAATTGCGACAATAATGTTGCGGTAAGTTTTCCTGATTGAGTCGTCAAGCCGGTCGAATGACATTACAAGTTCTACACTGCCAATGTTTTCGCCTGAAAAAATCACCGGTGCGACAAATAGGAGCTCATGGTCACTTTGAGTATAAGAACTGTTGGACCGGCTAACCATGATTTTGCCGATACGATTTTTGACATTAATTTGCCTCACATCCTGCAGTTTGACAATACGCTCGGCCACCGCTTCAATATTGCCGTAGTCATACGCAATGATCAGGTTGGCAAGCGATGTTGCGATGAGTGTGGCGCGTTCCTGTCCCGAGTTGTTGATTTCAGCCGTGAAACTGCTTTTTGCCTGATATATGCGGAATGCGCCGAACATGCTGAAAGCGATCAATAAGCCGATAGTGACTATAACAAGAAGTTTCTCGCGAAGTTTTAAATTGATTTTCATCATGCTTATTTTTTTGTATTGATCATTAGTTGGAGCACGCTGGCATAGTCTACACCCTGCGGTAGTTGCCTAAGCTCCGTTCAGATACATGGTGCAAATGAGTATGTACTGCACCGGGAGACGCTGAACACGTTATTTCGTCGATGATAATAGACTAATTAATTGAGGAAAAAAAGGTTGGACAGCATCAGAGTCGTAAATGGTCTGAAAATGTAGCTGTTTACGGGGATATCAATCCATGAGGCTGAGTTAATGACGCGGGGCCAGCTTCAGGCTGGCCACGCCACTGGCGACAATAAGGGTCATGCCTATCCAGCTGCTCGTTGACAAGATTTCTCCCCATAACAATATTCCAAATAGTGTGGCGAACACCACGGCGCTGTAAGACAAGCTGCTTGCCACCAATGTTTTTCCAGTGCTATAGGCGCGGGTAAGGGCGAGTTGGGCCAGGGTGGCGCTACTGCCCATTGCCAGCAGGAGAGGAAAGTTATGCAGGGTGATCTCGTGTGTGGAACTGAAAAGCATCATGGTCCCGCTGATCAATGTGGCGATCAGGCTGAAGTAAAAAACAATGCGCCATTCCGGTTCGCCGCTGCGCCCAAGTTCGCGCACATTCAGCATCGCAAAGCCGGCGAAGAAGCCGGAAATCAGGCCGAGCAGTCCTGGGACGAGCTGATTGCGCGCCAGTGTGGGGTGCAGTAACAGGATCATGCCGACAAATCCCAGCGCAATGGCGGTAGTCAGCGGGGCATGAAAGCGCTCCTTGAATGCCAGCATTAACAATACTGTGAGAAATAGTGGTGAGGTGTAATTCAGTGTCACGGCAGTGGCCAGCGGTAAAACCGTGATGCAGTAAAAAAATAGCAGCAGCGCGATAGAGCCGGAAATGCCGCGCCACAAATGGCTCTTCCAGTGCGCTGTAGCCATGGTTCCGTTGCGCTGGCGCAAGATGGCGTACATGATAAACAGGCCGATGAAGGATCGGTAAAATACCAGCTCGATATTGGAAAAATATTGCGCGCCTAGTTTGACGAATACGCCCATGCAACCAAACAGGAAGCCGGCGACGAGCATCCACAGTGCGCCCATGTTATTTTAAATGTGGATTCAGATTGCGGCGTAAAAACTCATGGAAGTGCAACATGCCGTCCTCGGTAGGGGACTGGTAGGGGCCGCCATCTTCTATGCCCTGCTTGTATAGTGCGCGGCGACCCTGATGCATTTTGCGGCAGATGACGTCATCCTCAACCGCCGTTTCGTTATAGGCTTTTTTCTCGGCTTCGACATATTCCCGCTCGAACAGCACGATGTCTTCGGGATAGTAAAATTCCACAATGTTGCTGCAGGCGTCGGTTCCGCGCGGCACCACGGTGCTTACCACCAGGGTATTGGGATACCACTCCACCATGATATTGGGGTAGTACGTCAGCCAGATCGCGCCATATTTGGGCACTTCCCCGTTGGCATAACGCAGCACCTGTTCCTGCCATGCCTTGTATACCTCGCTGCCTGATATGCGCAAGCCGTGGTTGATGCCCACTGTCTGCACGCTATACCAGTCGCCAAAATCCCACTTCAGGTCGTCGCAATTTACAAACTGGCTCAGACCGGGATGAAAAGGTGCAACGTGGTAATCCTCAAGATACACCTCAATAAAGGTTTTCCAGTTGAAGTCGTATTCTTCGACTTCAACCCGGTCCAGCATGTAGCCGGAAAAATCCATGTCTTGCATCACGCTGACATTGGCCAGGTCTTTGAGTATGTCGCGTCCGCTGGCGAACAACAGTCCGTTCCAGCGCTGCAGCGGCGCTTTTCTCAGGTGCAAACAGGGGTTCTGCGGAAAATGCGGTGCGCCGAGTAACTTGCCATCCAGTTCGTAAGTCCAGCGGTGCAGCGGACACACGATGTGTTTGGCGTTGCCGCGGCCTTCAAGCATCAAAGCCTGGCGATGGCGGCAGATATTGGACAGCAGTTCAACGCCCTGCTCGTTGTGCACCAGCATTTTGGCGTTATCCAACCACTGCAGCACATGGTAATCGCCGAGGTTGGGCACCATCAGTTCGTGCCCGACATAGCCGGGGCCGGCATCAAACAGCACGCGTTGCTCAACCTCCAAAACCTGGGGATCAAAATACCAGCGCAGCGGCGGTTGCGCGGAGACGGGCGTGAATTGTTCGATTTTGGCTATTTCGGACATGACGGGTGAAAAATATACGCTGCAAAATTTTAGAGCAAGGGGCGAATTGTCCTTTATGTTGGTGGCTATATGCAACAAAAATTGTCCCAAGGTGATGCTTTTAGTTAAAATGAACGTTTTCGCAAATGGAGTTGCACATGGCGGGAAAATCCCCAAAGACGCTGACCTTCGAGGCGGCGCTGGCTGAACTGGAACAGGTGGTTGCCAATATGGAAGGCGGCAAACTGCCGCTTGAGGAGTCTCTTGCCGCCTACCAGCGCGGCGCGGAGCTGTTGCGGCAGTGCCGCAGCCGTCTGGATGACGCGCAGCAACAGGTGCGCATACTTGAAGATAACACCCTTAAAGATTTCGCCGGCGACAACGCCAAGCGTGAAGACGCCTGATTTAAGCAAGCCATATTTCAAGATGACAGATTTCCAGAAACCAGAATTCCAGACATGGGCGAGCGCCCACCAACTTCGTTTTGAAGATACGCTTAAGCGCTTGCTGCCGCAGGCCGATCTTGCACCGCAGCGTTTGCACTCGGCCATGCGCTACAGTGTGCTGGATGGCGGCAAACGCGTGCGCCCGCTGCTGGCTTTTGCTGCGGGTGAGCTGGCGGGTGCCGAGTTGAAGCGCGTCGACATCGCTGCCGCCGCAGTTGAACTGATTCACGCCTACTCGCTGGTGCATGACGATATGCCGTGTATGGATGACGATGTGCTGCGCCGTGGCAAGCCGACCTGCCACGTTGAATATGATGAGGCCACCGCGCTGCTGGTAGGCGACAGTTTGCAAAGTCTGGCGTTTCAGTTGTTGTCCGAGCATAGCCTGAGTGACAATCCGGACAGCCAGTTGCAAATGGTCAAGCTGCTGGCAGTAGCTTCCGGCTCACGCGGCATGGCCGGCGGGCAGGCGTTTGATCTGGCCAGTGTGGGCAAGCAGCTGACGCTACCCGAACTTGAATTCATGCACATCCACAAAACCGGTGCCTTGATCCGTGCCGCTATTTTGCTCGGTGCGCACTGCGGCAATGCGCTGGATGCAGCACAGCTGGCGAAGCTGGATCATTTCGGCAAGTGCGTGGGGCTGGCATTCCAGGTGGTGGATGACGTGCTGGACGCAGAAGCCGATACCGCAACCCTGGGCAAGACCGCGGGCAAGGATGCGGACAATGACAAGCCCACCTATGTCACCCTGCTGGGAGCGGCACAGGCAAAAAAAATGGCCGCAGAATTGCATGCGGAAGCAATGGGATCTTTATCCGGGTTTGCTACACGGGCGCAACGTTTGCGTGAACTGGCCGACTTTATCGTAATCAGAAAGTATTGATGTACTCATTGCTAGAAACAATCGATAGTCCGGAAGTATTACGCCAATTGGACCGCAAACAGTTGCCGCAACTGGCCGAAGAATTGCGCGCCTTCCTGGTGGAATCGGTGAGCAAAACAGGCGGGCATCTTTCATCGAATCTGGGCACGGTTGAGCTGACGATCGCACTGCACTATGTGTTCAATACACCCGCTGACAAGCTGGTGTGGGACGTGGGCCATCAGACTTATGCACACAAAATTCTGACAGGTCGGCGCGGGCGCATGAGCACGCTGCGCATGGCCGGCGGGCTGTCCGGCTTCCCCAAACGCAGCGAGAGCGAATACGACGAGTTTGGCACCGGACACTCCAGCACCTCGATCTCCGCCGCGCTGGGCATGGCGGTGGCGGCGCGTCTGGCGGGCAATGAACAACGCGCGGTGGCGATTATCGGCGATGGCGCGATGACCGGCGGCATGGCATTTGAAGCGCTGAACAATGCCGGCGCGATGGATGCCAACCTGCTGGTGATACTCAACGACAACGACATGTCGATTTCGACTCCGGTCGGCGCGCTGAATAATTATCTGGCCAAACTGCTGTCGGGCCGTTTTTATTCGGCCATGCGCAAGGGCAGCGAGAAGGTACTCAAGGGCATGCCGCCGGTGCTGGAATTTACCCGCCGTGCGGAAGAACACGTCAAGGGCATGGTCACACCCGGCACCATGTTTGAAGAATTCGGCTTCAACTATATCGGCCCTATCGACGGTCACGATCTGGACGTGCTGGTGACCACACTTAATAATATTCGCCAACTGGAAGGACCGCAGTTTCTGCATGTGGTGACGCGCAAGGGCAAGGGCTACCACCATGCCGAAGACGACAGCATTTTGTATCACGGTGTCAGTAAATTCGACCCGGTCTACGGCATTGTTGCGAAGCCCGCCAGCAAGCCCACCTACACGCAGATCTTCGGCGACTGGCTGTGCGATATGGCAGCACAGGATGAAAAACTGGTCGGTATAACACCCGCGATGTGCGAAGGCTCGGGCATGGTTGAGTTTGCCAAAAAATATCCGCAACGCTATTACGATGTGGGCATCGCCGAGCAGCATGCGCTGACCTTCGCCGCCGGTCTGGCGTGCGAGGGTTACAAGCCGGTGGTGGCGATTTACTCCACCTTTCTGCAGCGCGCTTACGACCAGCTGATACACGATATCGCGATCCAGGATTTGCCGGTGATGCTGGCCATAGACCGCGGCGGCCTGGTGGGCGCGGATGGCGCCAGCCATGCCGGCAGTTTCGATCTCAGCTTTCTGCGCTGTATTCCCAATATGACGGTGATGGCGCCCTGCGACGAAAACGAGTGCCGCCAGATGCTGTATACCGCTTACAGGATGGATACTCCAACAGCAGTGCGCTATCCGCGCGGCAGCGGCCCCGGCGTCAAGGCCGTGACGGCGATGCAGGCCTTGCCGGTGGGCCGTGGCGAGGTGCGCCGCACGGGAAAAAAAATCGCGATACTGGCCTTCGGCTCCATGCTTGCGCCGGCACTGGCTGCGGCAGAAAAACTGGATGCGAGCGTGGTCAATATGCGCTTTGTCAAACCGCTGGATAGCGAACTGGTGTTGCGCATGGCCGGCGAACATAGCCTGCTGGTAACGGTGGAAGAGAATACCATCCAGGGTGGCGCCGGCAGCGCGGTGGCTGAATGTCTGGCGCAAAACGGTGTGCTGGTGCAGTTGCTGCAGCTGGGCCTGCCCGACCGCTTTATCGAGCAGGGCGATCCGGCGCGGCTGCTGGCAGAATGCGGGCTGGATGCCTCGGGTATCGAGGCGACGATACGCAACAAGTTACCAGAGTAACGATCCGGCTTATTGCATATAATCAACTTAACTATTATCGAGAATTAACCATGAAGTCTTCTGTTGCCTGCCCCATCCCCGACGTACAAGGTTCTGCCGACACCCGCCAACTGGCGATCAACAAGGTTGGCATCAAGAGCATACGTCATCCGGTCATCGTCAGGGACAAGAGCGAAGGCGTGCAGCACACCATCGCCAACTTCAATATGTATGTGCACCTGCCGCATAACTTCAAAGGCACGCATATGTCGCGCTTTGTGGAAATACTCAACACCCACGGACGCGAGATTTCGGTCGAATCGTTTGAAAGCATCCTGCGCGAAATGGTGACCAAGCTGGAGGCGCAATCCGGCTATATTGAAATGAACTTCCCGTATTTTGTCAATAAAACCGCGCCTGTGTCCGGCGTGAAAAGCCTGCTCGACTATGACGTCACCTTCATCGGTGAAATTGTCGACGGCGCGTACCGCTTCAACATGAAGGTGCTGGTTCCCGTCACCAGTCTGTGCCCCTGCTCCAAAAAAATATCCGAGCGCGGCGCACACAACCAGCGCTCGCACGTCACCATCACGGTGCGCACCAACAACTCGGTGTGGATAGAAGAAGTGGTGCGTTTCGCCGAAGAGCAGGCCTCAAGCGAACTGTACGGCCTGCTCAAGCGCCCGGATGAAAAATTCATCACCGAGCGTGCCTACGACAACCCGAAGTTTGTCGAAGACATGGTACGCGACGTGGCAGCCGTGCTGAACGCAGACAAGCGCATTGAGGCTTACGTGGTGGAGTCGGAGAACTTCGAATCCATTCATAATCATTCGGCATATGCGCTGATCGAGCGTGACAAGAGCCGGTCTTAAGAGTACATGTAGGGTGCGTTCCACGCACCATGGTGCGCATGGCGCACCCTACAAATGACTTTTCACCACACGTTATGAAACCGATTGCCATCTTCCGCCACGCTCCCTCCGAAGGCCCCGGCTACCTCGCCGATTTTCTGGACGCACGCAATCTGCCCTGGCAACTGATTCGCATCGATGCGGGAGAGCCGGTACCCGCCGATGCAAGACAATTTTCCGGCCTGGTATTCATGGGCGGACCGATGAGTGTGAATGATCCGCTACCGTGGGTAGAGTCTGCTCTTACACTGATCCGAGATGCGGTTGCGCGAGATATTCCGGTACTGGGTCACTGTCTGGGCGGCCAGTTGATGACGCGTGCGCTGGGCGGCAGCGTGACGAAAAACGCAGTGAAAGAAATCGGCTGGGGTGAGGTCAGCGCAGATAACAATGATGAAGCACGCATCTGGCTTGGTGATGTCAAAACCGCAACTGTGTTTCACTGGCATGGTGAAACTTTCAGCCTGCCGGCAAGAGCCACCCGCCTACTCTCCAGCCAGCACTGCAGCAATCAGGCCTATGCGACAGGCAAACATCTTGCCCTGCAATGCCACGTTGAAATGACAGAGGAAATGATTCGGGTATGGTGTGCAATCGGGGCGAATGAAATTTCTGAAAATTCGGATAGCCCGGGGGTGCAACCGGCAGGCATGATTCAGGGCTTGATCCCACGGTATTTGCCTCAGCTCCATAGCATGGCTGAGCACCTGTATACGCAATGGATAAAGGGCTTAATAAGCCTGGAGAAGTAAAAGCGTCTGTTGTTGGGAGCTCATCTCGTCAGCATAAGCGCTTGCTTTTGGATTAAATACAAGGGGTATGAAGCGCTTATGCATCCGCAACGGTCAAGGCGTCAGCTGATAATAATTCTGAATGATCATTGTTTTTTTCATGTCTGGCCTCACCTGGATCGCAGGGGGTTGGTAGTGAAATATTCATGGTCAGGGTGGGGTCTCTACTGTTCAGGTCACACGGATGCGGGTATTATCCAGACAAGTGAGGGGGCGTTATGTCCGACATTATCAGTCAAGTTTCTTACCCGATATTTCTGGCTTGTGTCTTTTTGTTTTTCCTGATTATCAGCATTTTTTCCTTTGTCGTGGGCGTGGGTTTGGCAACGCGCAGTCCGGCGATGTTGCATTTCTACAGCATAATGAACAGGGGGTTTTCCGTGCGCAGATTGCTCAAGCCCTTATTCAAGCCGCACTATGTTGAGCCTGTGTTGCACAAGCATCCCAGGCTGCTCGGCAGTGCAATCATAGCGGGTGCCGCCACTTCCATCTTTATACTGGCGGATATCGATGCAGTCGTTTTTCAGCCCGTGTTTCACGGTACCTTTATCAATGAGACTGCGGAGGTTCTTGCGGATTACACCAGATCGTTTTTACTGGCCGGGAATGTCATTTGTGTGGCGGTGGGACTGTTGGCGCTGTTTTTTCCTGACATCCTGACGAAAATCGAAGCCTATACCGACAAATGGTATACCCTGCGAAAACAGATGCGTCCCTTGAACCAGATGCATTCGGAAGTTGATAATTGGGTCTTGGCACATCCCACAGTTTCCGGGATTACGCTGAGCGTCATGTCATTAATTTTGGGTATCTCAATGTTCATCAATCTGAGCTGGTAACGCGGGCCTCTTTGAATTTGCAGCGTGGCAATCCTATTGGCAATTTCTGTAACGATGCTCGCGCTGTTAAGGCTTGCCAGTGTCTGTCCCGATAATCTCATACAAAGTGTATTTGCCGCTCTTGCCCCTCAGGGCAACATTGGCAAACGTTCTGCCTAGCTGTGCATGCTGACTTACTTCGGCGTACGCATCCTCGGTAATCAGCAGCTGAGTTCCAAATTCCTTATTGGCCTCCTCGACGCGGCTGGCAAAGTTGACCGCATCGCCTATCGCGGTCATCCTCCGCGCATTTTTGGCGCCAATACTGCCAAGCACCGCCTCGCCATAATTCACCCCGACGCCGATAGCGAAACTCATGCCGTAAATATTCTGCAGATACGACTTGAGCTGTCCGACGGCTTCGTGCATGCCGAGTCCGGCGCGGACAGCCCTGAGTGCGGCGTCTTCAGCGCCATCAACGCCAAATAAAGCCATCAGCCCATCACCCATGTAATTGTCGATATAGCCGCCGTGCTGAGTGATGACCTTGCCCATCTCCTGAAAATAGCGGTTTAACACATGGATCACATCGTAGGGCGGCAGCGCCTCGGAAAATGCCGTGAATTGGCGGATATCTGCAAACAGAATCGCAATTTTTTTCTCCTCCCCGGCAGAGACCGGGGTATTGTCCGGGGTTAACTGGCTGGTGAGTTCAATGTCCGCAACATCCAGCACCAGGCGACGCAGAGAAACAGGCCCGCTAATCGTGGTCTGGCAGGCAAGACGAATATCCGGGCTGAGATGCAGGCGGCTGGCCAGCCGCTCTTCGAGCTGATTGCGCGGCGCGCAGTTCTCCAGCCCCTCCATGATCATCACACGGCAAGTCGAGCAGCGGCATATCCCGCCGCATACATGGGTATGCGGAATGCCGCAGCGGAGGGAGGTATCAAGCAGGGTTTCACCAGCTTCCGATTCGAAGCTTCTGTTGTCTGTCAGATAGGTGAGGGTGGGCATGGATTTTATAGTCACTACAATTGGTCGGGGTGAGAGGATTCGAACCTCCGGCTTCTGCGTCCCGAACGCAGCACTCTACCAGGCTGAGCTACACCCCGTTTCAAACAAACTGCCGTGCTTGCCTTTTTGTCGTGCCGGGCAATGCGGTTTTATTCTATCAAGTATTACAGGTATTTTGAATAATGCATCGCAGTCAGGATCGAGGTGCTCTGAAGTACACCGATGAGACATGCCCCTGTGTTTCTTTCCCAGACTTTGTTCCGTGATACCGATACCGGCTATGCCTTGCTATCGATTTTTTGGTTGTACTGCACCCTATTCAAGCAACGCAGATTTAATGGCGCGCAACACTTTGGCGGCTACGTTGTAATCATGCGGAATGGACTGGAAAGTGTCATTCTGTTGCAGCAATAGCGTTGGAAAGCTGTTGCCACCGATGCTGCGGGCGAAGCTGATTTCGGCCTGCAATTCCCGCCGGGTCGTATCGGCATTCAGCGCACTGGCGAATGCAGCAGCATCCAGCCCGATCTGTTGCGCCAGTGCGCACAGCGTGTCGGCATCGGATGGGTTGCTTGCCTGCCGGTAGTAGGCATCCTGAATCGCGCGGATCATCGCGATTTCATACTCGCTGCCCTGCTGGCGGGCGAGCAGCACGGCGCGGCAGGCGGGGTAGGTGGAACGACGCGGTTCGCATTGTTTCCAGAATGAAAAATTGAACACTGTGCCGGGTACAACCTGCATAATCTTGCGCCACTGTTCTTGTATGTAGGCTCGAGTTTCTGGCGGCATAGTCTGGTCAGAATCGGGCGCCAGTCCGCCAAGGACATTTTGCACACGGAGAGCGGCGGGCAGTTGCTGTTGAATTTGTGCCCATACCGGGGCGTAGGCGTAACACCAGCTGCACATGGGGTCGTGGACGTAGTAGAGGATGGCTTGTTGGTTCATGGATATCCAGGTAATTGGGAGGACGATATACCTGCTTGTGTGCAAAATCAATTTTGTAAGGGGCGAAGGACAAGTTGTGTCTTTGAGTGTTTACCTCTACCCATGGCGAGTTTGTGTGTGACCAGCTGCCGGGCTGTTTCTGCGAAGTTGTTTTTGTAAGCTTGTTTCAGGATAAATTCAGAGGAAAATGTATAAACGTAATTGTTTAAATTTCAACGGCAGGGTACTCTCAGAACTGATAAGTCAACCCAAAATTCAAATAAGGATTCGAACTCTGCCGCACCAACGGACTGTTGATAACCGCCTCCCGTACCTGTCGAGACTCAAAGCTCCCAAGCAACACCCATTCCGGATTAAGATCATACGAAAAGAGCAAACCAAATTCGTTAAACATTTCCCCGCTCTGCGCATCAAATTCATTCAACCCGCTAGTTGCAGATTGTTGTGTGGAGATACCGTAATAGTAATTCGAGGATTTTTTATCTGCCAGGGTGGACTGGGCAAAAATGCCTGCATTCAGCCCGCCACCGCTAAAAATTCCAGCTTCCACGCGCAGGTCAGTTTGTGCACCGCGATTATTATCGATGTCCTGGCGATAGCGCAGCAACACAATAATCGGCATAGGGCCAATATTCTTTTTTAGTTCTGCATGAACACCCCAGGAAAGGCTGGGATTAAGCGTGGGGAGATTATGTGCGGCAAGGAATTCGGATTCCGTATTGTCGCGACCACTTTCATAAGCCAATTGCCCACCAAGCGTGAGACCGCTAAGTCCTTGATAGCGGATGCCACCTTCCAGCATGCCAAAGGTGGTGCGCAAAAACCAGGGCTTGCCGTAATAGCGCAGTGCTGGAATCAATTCTGTATGGTTGCTGTCGGCACCGTTATAGGCAGGGCGTGACCATATACTCGCACCTATCAGGGTGGTAACCGCGGGCGTGTCTTCAGCCTGGACAGTAGTTAAGGTGAGTGCAAGCAAGGCAAGACATAGTAGCGGTGCGCGCGACAAGTGGTCTAGCCTCATGAGATTCCTGGCTTATTTGTCTGAGAGGGTGAAAGGCGAGTTTCCACTATCGGATTTAGCATTGCGACCTGCACCATTGGCCGTGAGCAATTCAACAATCCCATGAAATCCTTTGCCTGTTGCCATTTGTAACGCGGTTAAGCCATCACTGTTTGCCAAATCCAGATTGGCCCCTGCAGATACGAGTTTGGAGCACACTTCTATATATCCTTTCGTGCAAGCCTGCATGAGTGGAGTCCACTTGAATTTACTTTGCGAATCAATATCCACTTCTTTAGATAAGAGTAATTCCACGATGTTGGACATACCTTTGAATGCGGCCCAGTGCAGCGGGGTAAAGCCGTTTACATCTCGAGCAGTTAAGCGAGCACCGCTATGAATCAATAACTGAGTCAGTTTTTCCTGACCGTTGGCTGCGGCAATAATCAACGGTGTCCAGCCTCTCTCATCCTTAATTTCAAGATCAATGCCGGATGATAAAAATACATGAATTGCTTCATTGTTCTCGTTTTCTATCGCTTTCAAAAATCCCTGAGGCGTAAAAGGGTAGCCTAACCGCTCGGTTTCAATACGCTTTAACTCAGGGATGTTGTTCCAGATATTTTGCCTGTTTTTTCTGGCTTCTAACGAACCGAAATATTTGCCGAGACGGACAATTTCGGTTGCCGCTTCTGGTGGAAAGCCTTGGCGTGTGCCACCGCTGTTATCCACCATGAGATCGAGCAAGTAGGCTTCAATCAGTTTTGTCTCACAGAGTTCCAAGATTTTATTAAAGACGCGCGAAAAGCGCTCCTCCAGGATATAAGGATAAAATTCAGTATTGCCGTCCAGTACCTTTAAAAGTCGCTCGTTCATCTTGAAAATATACTTTATCGTGCGTTTCCCTGTGCTGAAGCAATTAACTCGTTGAATATGTTATCACGTTTTAAAAAATGAACCGCAGATATTGGTGAGGTTGAGAGAAAATTGGGGCAGACACAATATGCAGTAATGCACTAAAGCAGAGTTGCGCTGATCGGGATGTTGTCATCGGCACGATGAATCTTATGGCAGTTTGGCTGGATTTTGGGCCGCAAGTTCGGATGATGACTAAATCACGTATTGATATGAGTCGTGAAGGGGGTAATCATGAGAGGTCCAGTTTGTTACTTTTCTTTCGCCAACGCAAAAAACTCGGCTCGCATTGCATGGTTTGGTTGCAATTCCCCGAGCATGGCGGAAGTGAGTGTTTCCTCCCCTTGGGTGCGTATGCCGCGGCTTTCCATGCACAGGTGGCGACAGCGAATAACGACACCCACAGCCTTTGCGCCAAGTTGCTCCATTAGCGCATCGGCAATCTGGATAGTAAGGCGCTCCTGAACTTGCAGACGGTGGGCAAAACAATCGACCAGTCGTGTGAGTTTGGACAGGCCTACTATTTTCCCATTGGGTATATAACCTATCGTGACAGTGCCAAAAAAAGGGGCCAGATGGTGCTCGCAATGGCTATATACGGGGATGTTTTTTACCACGATCAACTCGTCGTATTTCTCGGCGCCATCCTCAAAAACTTTCAGCACATTTGCCGGATCCTGAGTGTATCCGGCGGTCCAGTGCTTCCATGCCTGAGCAACACGAGCAGGGGTTTCAGCCAGACCTGCTCTATCAGGATCTTCGCCTATACTGATTAGAAATCTGCGCCAATCCTGTTCGGTGAATTGCTCTTTTTCTTTCGACATGTGTGTTCTTTCTTATGTAGTTTGCTATGGCACAGCAATGCATGCGCGTTTTTTACTTGCTGCCGCAACCACCCGTGCTACAGCCACCACTGCCACAACCGCCGCCCGCAGTTAAAATATTGGGAGAAGGCTCGCGCCTGGCACCCGCTTCTTCCATGCGCTGCAGATATTCGTCCCACATTTTTTCCTGGTTAACGCCCATGCTATGCAGGTATTCCCAGGAGTAAATGCCACTGTCGTGACCATCAGAAAACACCAGTTGCATGGCATAGGTGCCGACAGGTTCTGCGGCGTTGATCTCAATTTCTTTCTTGCCGACTTGCAGTGTCTCCTGGCCGGGGCCGTGACCGCGCACTTCTGCCGAGGGCGAGTAAACGCGCAGGAATTCGTAGGGCAGACTGAAAAGTTTTCCATCGGAAAAACCTATTTCCAGTACGCGCGACTTCTGGTGCAGTTCGATTTGAGTCGGGATGGGTTTTTCTAAGCTGGACATGGTTGTTCCCTTTAGTATGAAAATAATATTGTTAATCGTTTGCCCCCTCTCCCTACGGGGGAGGGTTGGGGAGGGGGAGCTAGTTCAAGCCTGTCTTTAAATCATGAGCGTTAATCCCGGAATTAATCCCAGCGATTGTCGCGTACTTGCACTTCACCGTTTTCGACGCGTACCGGGAAGGTGGCGGTTGCTTCATAAGCCGGGGCGGTCAGGGCTGCCCCGGTGCGGATACAGAAGCGTGCACCATGGCGCGGGCAGATGATCTGATCACCTTCGACTTCGCCGCCCGTCAGTTGGCCACCATCATGGGTGCATACATCTTCAATGGCGTAATATTTGCCATCAAGGTTAAACACTACAATCTGGGAGCCATCCACATCGACACCTTGCCGTGCTCCCGGCTTAAGAGCGTCGACCGGCGCAACCGTTACCCAATCACTCATTCTATTCCCTTATTTTTAGTTTAGAGAACAGCGCTTAAACAGCGATGACTTCAATGTCAGGTTCTATAGTCCGCACCAGATTCACGATTGCATTCAGTGTGCCCGAAAGTGAGCTGGGGCAGCTGCCGCATGCGCCCTGGTAGTGCACGCTTAACTGGTTGCCAACCAGGGCTATTACATTGAGGTCGCCGCCGTCGCTTTTCAGATAAGGACGAATCTGTGCGTCCAGCAGGGCAGTGATTTTATTCATGCGCAGCTGGTCTTCGGCGCTCAGGTTGCCCATCGCCTCGCTTGCCGCGGCAATTTTGGCTTCGGATTGAGACTCCGCAGCGGCGGCAAAGCGTATGGGTTCGGCAACCTTGCGTACGAGTTCCTTCCAGTCAGCGCCGCCGTCCTGGGTGACGGTTATCCACTTATCAACGTAAAACACGTTGCTGACGTGGGGAATTTCAAACAGGCGTCTGCCGAGTTCATCATCCTGTGCCTGTTCCGCGTTTTCATACGAACAGGTTACGCCATAGGTGAGCGGTTCCTTGAGGATGAATTTCATCGCGTTCGGATTGGGTGTGCTTTCTATTTCGGCAATTTTTGGCATTTCTGTCTTCTAAAAAATATTTCAGGCATTGCCCACGGGGCTATGCATGGGATCAGCATCCGCTTCAGTTGATACTTCACTTACCGAGTTGAATGCCGCGTGCAGCGTGTGCCACGGCAGAATTGCACATTTGACCCGGGTGGGCAGGTCGCGTACACCGGCAAATACAGCTAGGCGTCCGACATTATTGGGCTGGCTCATATCCAGCTTGCCGGTTGCCATATCCAGAAACTCTTTGGTCAGCGCTTCAGCATCGGTGCGGGTCTTGCCCTTGACCGCAACTGTCATCATCGAAGCAGAAGACTTGCACACCGCGCAGGCTTCGCCTTCAAAGGTAATCGCCTCAACTTTTTCACCATCGAGGTTCAGCCAAACGTTTATATGGTCACCGCACAGCGGATTGTGTCCTTCCGCATGGTGGCTGGCAGGAGACAGCTTGCCGAAATTGCGCGGTTTTTTATTGTGGTCAAGAATCACTTCCTGATAAAGGGCTTTAAGATCGGCCATTATGAAAATACCTTTTGTACAGTGCGTATGCCGGCGATCAGTGCATCGACCTCGGCCATGGTGTTGTAGAAAGCAAACGAAGCGCGCGAAGTTGCAGGCACGCGATAGCGCTGCATCACCGGCTGCGCGCAATGGTGACCGGTGCGCACGGCAACGCCTTCCTGGTTGAGTATTGAACCGATGTCATGCGGATGCACACCGTCTATGGCGAAGGAGATGACAGAGGCTTTGTTTTTGGCGGTACCGATTATGCGCACGCCGGGCATATCATTGATTTGTGCAGTGGCGTATTCGAGTAATGAATGTTCGTGCGCGGCAATTTTATTCATGCCGATGCCCTGCAGGTAATCAATCGCTGCACCGAGAACGATGGCGGCCATGATAGGTGGTGTGCCAGCCTCAAATTTGAACGGGATGGTGTTGTAGGTGGTCTTTTCAAACGTCACCGACAAAATCATGTCGCCGCCGCCCTTGTAGGGCTGCATGGCTTCCAGATGTTTTGCCTTGCCGTAGAGCATGCCGATGCCGGTCGGACCACATAACTTGTGGCCGGAGTAGGCGTAGAAATCGCAGTCGAGATCCTGCACGTCAACACTTAAATGAGGCGCAGCCTGCGCGCCATCCACCAGCACAGGCACACCACGAGCGTGCGCAAAAGCGATCATCTCCTTAACCGGATTGATGGTGCCCAGGGCATTGGAAATGTGCACCACGCCGACAAATTTTGTGCGCTCGTTGAACAGCGCTTCGTACTCTTCGATGATCAGTTCGCCTGCATCATTGATAGGCACGACACGAATTTTTGCACCGGTTTCTTCGCACAGCATCTGCCAGGGCACGATGTTGGAGTGATGTTCCAATGTGGTGAGAATAATTTCATCGCCTGCTTTTATGAACTTGCGGCCATAGCCGTGCATGACGAGATTGATGGCTTCAGTAGTGCCGCTGGTGAAAATAATTTCGCGGTCTTCTTTGGCGTTGATAAATTTTTGCAGGGTGCGACGCGCCACTTCATATTCGTGCGTTGCAGTTTCGGACAAATAATGCACCGCACGATGGATGTTCGCATGCTGGGTAGTCTGGTAGCGCACGATGCGGTCGATCACCTGCTGCGGCATCTGGCTCGACGCCGCATTGTCGAGATACACCAGGGGTTTATTCTCAACCTTCAATTTGAGGATAGGGAAGTCGGCGCGTATGCGCTCGACATCAATTGCAGAGGTGAAGGTGGGAGCGTTCATAGCGGTGTTGATGTTTGTTCGAGCACGGTCTGTTCCAGACTGCGTTTGAGAGAAGCGACAGGGATGCGTTCGATCACTTCTGCGCCAAAGGCGTAAGTCAGCATGTTGCGCGCAATGGTCTCGGACAGACCGCGACTCTGCAAGTAAAACACTTCCTCGCTGTCGAGCTGGCCTATGGTTGCGCCATGGGTGCATTTCACATCGTCGGCAAAAATCTCCAGCTGTGGCTTGGTGTCGACATGGGCTTTATCGGTGAGCAGCAGAGTATGGTTGGATTGCTGCGAGTCGGTTTTTTGCGAGCCATGACGTACCATGATTTTGCCGTTGAAAACAGCATGGGCTGCACCGCCAACGATGCATTTGTGCAGTTGACGGCTGACGCCATGAGCTTGCGCGTGGTCGATGCAGGTATGGGTGTCGGCCAGCTGGCGTGCTGAAATCAGCGCCAGTCCATCGGCCGAGCATTCGGCACCCTCGGCCAGTTTAACGCTCAGGTTGTAGCGCGAGATGCGTGCGCCCATCGCGATACTTACCGATTGATAGTTGCTGGCACGCGAGAGGATGGCAGAGCAATTGGCTATATGGAAGGCCTTGGCACCTTCGCGTTGCACACGCACATGATGGACTTGAGCATTATCGGCCAGCACAAACTCGGTGACGGCATTGGTGAAGTAAGCTTCATCCTGCAGGGAAACATAATCTTCTATTACCGTTATGGTACAGCCATTGTCAGCAAGCACCAGGGTGCGCGGATAACTCACCACTTCTTTTTGCGTGGCAATAAACAACAAATGGACGGGCGAAGTGGCGGCGCTGTTGCGCGGCAACATCACCACTGCGGCATCGTGCAGAAACGCGGTATTCAACGCGGCAAACACATTGTCCCTGGTTGCTGCGTGTTGACCAAGATGTTGTTTGATGACGTCGGCATTTTTGGCGAGTGCTGATGCCAGGTTGCTGACTACAATGCCACTGGCTGCTTTTACCGTTGAGAGCCTGGCCGCATAAACGCCGTCTACAAACACCAGGCGAGTACTCGCCTCTTCAATATTAAAACGCTGAATATCTGCACTACTTAGATTGATCGGGGCCTGAGCTGGCTGCAGAGAAACTTTAGTGAGCTGAGATATATCGGTAAAGCGCCATTCCTCGTCGCGAGTGGTGGGTATGGTCAGTTCGCTGACCGTTTCTACCGCGCTGCTGCGCAGCTGGTTGAGCCAGGGTTGCTGGGCTGCAGCCAGCTGTGGCTGGCCGGCCAGCAGGCTTTGCAGATAGCTCGAAGGCGCCTGTGTTGTTGCTGCACTCATGCTGCCACCCGTGACGCCGCTTTGTACTCTTCGCTCACCCAGTCATAGCCGCGTGTTTCCAGTTCCAGCGCCAATTCCTTGCCGCCGGATTTGATAATGCGGCCGGCTTCCATCACGTGCACAAAGTCCGGCACGATATAGTTAAGCAGACGCTGATAATGGGTCACCAGCACGATGGCGTTATCTTTGTTGGCCAGGTGATTGACGCCGTTGGAGACGATACGCAGCGCATCGATGTCCAGACCGGAGTCTGTTTCGTCGAGGATGGCGAGGCTGGGTTCCAGCAAGGCCATCTGCAAAATCTCATTGCGTTTTTTTTCGCCGCCGGAGAAACCGGCATTGACGCTGCGATCGAGAAAATCTTCGCGCATTTCCAGCAGTTTCATCTTCTCGCGCACAAAGTCGTCGAACTCCAGCGGGTCCAGTTCTTCCTTGCCGCGATGTGTCTGCACGGTGTTGTAAGTCAGGCGCAGGAACTGGTTGTTGCCCACGCCGGGGATTTCGATCGGATACTGGAAGGCCAGAAATACACCGGCACGTGCGCGTTCTTCGGGGGCAAGCTCGAGCAGATTTTTGCCATGAAAGAGTACTGTGCCGCTGGTGATTTCATAATCGCTGTGGCCCGCCAGCACTTTGGAGAAAGTGCTTTTGCCGGAACCGTTAGGCCCCATGATGGCGTGCACTTCGCCGCTCTTCACGGTGAAATTCATGTTCTTGAGGATGGGTGTACCGCTAACGCTTGCGCACAGATTGCGCACTTCAAGTATGGTTTTGCTGTTTGGGTAAATCATCCGACACTTCCTTCTAGTTTAAAGCTGAGCAAATTGGTCGCCTCGACCGCAAACTCAAGGGGTAATTGTTGAAATACGTCTTTGCAAAAGCCGTTGATGATCATCGATACCGCGGCTTCGGCGTCGATGCCGCGCTGGGCAAAATAGAACATCTGGTCTTCGCCGATCTTGGAGGTCGAAGCCTCATGTTCGACCTGTGCGGTGTTATTTCTGACATCGATATAGGGGAAGGTATGCGCACCGGATTCCTGTCCTATCAGCATCGAGTCGCATTGCGAATAATTACGCGCGCCGCTGGCACTGGGGGAAATTTTCACCAGACCGCGATAACTATTGTTGGATTTTCCGGCCGAGATACCCTTGCTTACGATGGTACTACGGGAGTTCTTGCCGATATGGATCATCTTGGTGCCGGTGTCGGCCTGCTGATGATGGTTGGTGAGCGCTACGGAATAAAACTCGCCCACCGAATTGTCGCCCAGCAACACAACAGAAGGATATTTCCAGGTGATGGCCGAGCCGGTTTCAACCTGCGTCCATGAAATGCGCGAGTTCACGCCTTTGGCCAGACCGCGTTTGGTCACGAAATTATACACACCGCCCACGCCGTTTTCGTCACCCGCATACCAGTTTTGCACGGTCGAGTATTTGATATCGGCGTTATCCAGCGCGACCAGCTCGACCACTGCCGCATGCAGCTGGTTGCTGCTGAAGGCGGGAGCGGTACAGCCTTCGAGATAGGACACAGATGCGCCTTCCTCAGCCACAATCAGCGTGCGCTCGAACTGGCCGGACTCTTCGGTGTTGATACGGAAATAGGTGGACAGGTCCATCGGGCATTTCACCCCCTTGGGGATAAAACAGAAGGAGCCGTCGGTGAACACAGCAGAGTTCAGCGCCGCGTAAAAGTTGTCGCTGGTGGGGATGACGGTGCCCAGATATTTTTGTACCAGCTCGGGATGATCTTTTACCGCTTCTGAAAACGAGCAGAAAATCACGCCCACTTCGGCCAATTTTGCCTTGTAAGTGGTGGCTACAGACACGCTGTCGAAAATGACGTCCACGGCAACTCCCGCCAGCGCCATGCGCTCGTGCAGGGGGACGCCAAGTTTTTCAAAGGTGCGCAGCAACTCCGGGTCTACCTCGTCCATGCTCTTCAGTTTGGGTTTCTGCTTGGGGGCAGAGTAGTAGCTGATCGCCTGGAAATCTATTTTCGGATAATGCGCGTTCTGCCAGGTAGGCTCGGTCATTTTGAGCCAGGCAGCATAGGATTTAAGACGAAAATCCAGCAGCCATTCCGGCTCGCCGCGCTTGGCCGAAATCATGCGTATGGTGCTTTCATCCAGACCTTTCGCCGCTACATCAGACTCGATGTCGCTGACGAAGCCGTGCTTGTACGGCTGATTGATAATGTTCTGCAGTGCTGCACTCATTTAATGAACTCCGAAATTATCTGCTTCGAATTATCTGGGACTAGGCATAGCCGAGCTTGCCTGTGCCTGAAGCAAAACACCTATGCCGTAAAATATAATTAGATTTTGATGCTGAAGCTCTCGCCACAGCCGCACATGGCGGTCACTTTGGGATTTTCCACTTTAAACACCTGTTTAAGGCCTTCGCTAACAAAATCCAGGCTGGAACCATCGATATATTTCATCGTGTCTTTATCCAGAACCACTTTGGCGTCAAAGCCTTCAAACAGCTGATCATCAGCCAACACTTCATCAGCGAAATCGTAGGTGTAGGCATAGCCTGAGCAACCGGTCTGTTTGACGCCTATGCGCAAAGCTATGCCGGAGCCGCGTTTGGCGAGCTGGTTTTTGATCTGTTTTGCAGCACTTTCAGTTAGTGTAAAAGCCATTCCAAACTCCTGATTCGATTTACTTACCACAATTAAATTTGCTTAAAAATAAGCATCAAACAGCCATTATACCGAAGCCAGAGCCGGTTTTGCATGGGTCTTGCTGTGAGTCATGGTCACAGGCACTGCGTCCGGCTTTGGTTTTGAGTGATCGTCGACCAATTGCTGCAAACTGACTCCCGCCATATATTTGTGCAATATCTCATTCAAACCCATCCATAAATCATGGGTCGTACACTGCTTGTTGTCATCGCAATTACCCTTGCCGCCGCATTTTGTCGCATCCATCTGCTCGTCTACGGCCACGATAATGTCAGCAACCGAGATCTGAGTGGCCGGTCGAGCCAGGTAGTAGCCGCCACCCGGGCCGCGAACCGCAACCACAATGTCGTGTTTGCGCAACTTGCCGAACAGCTGTTCAAGATACGACAGCGAAATTTTTTGGCGTTCGCTAATACTGGCCAGCGTAACGGGTCCGCTGCCGTGGCGCTCGGCCAGATCAGCCATCGCAGTTACGGCAAAACGACCTTTTGTGGTTAGACGCATAACTCACCCCTCTATGAAATTGTTGAAGTAAATTCAGCGAAAACTGAATACCTGATTAATATGGTCAACTATACTAATCTTGACAAAATTAGTCAACAACTTAATACGGCGGCTATGGTCTGTCTGCTATTTAGGGGCTAATGTTAAAACAAGCGTGATACGGCAAGGGTAATTGCGCTTGATAATCATGGGATATCCGAATAATCCATGTTGTTCAGGATGATTTCGGTTTTGCGCAACAGCCCCTTGGCTTCTTGGTGACTGTCGTAATAGCGCGGATTGGGCACCATCGCAGCAAGCCTGGCGGCCTGCTCTGCCGATAATTGTGCTGCACTAATCTGGTAGTAGTGATTGGCTGCCGCTTCTACACCGAATATGCCAACGCCCCACTCGATGGTATTCATATAAATTTCAAAGATGCGTTCCTTCTTCATCATCGCCTCCAGCATCAGGGTAATGAGTGTTTCCTCGCCTTTGCGCCATGGTGTGCGCTTGGTGGAGAGAAACAAATTCTTGGCCAGTTGCTGGCTGATGGTGGAGCCGCCTGCCACGATTTTTCCGCGTGCCATGTTTTTTTCATACGCCTTCTGGATACCTTCCCAGTCAAAGCCCTCGTGGTCTACAAACTTGGCGTCTTCAGAGGCAATCAACGCACGCTTCAGGTGGTTTGAGATGTATTTGTAGTCTACCCATTTGTGCTGCAATTTAGCCTTGGGATCCTTGCTTTGCATGATGACCAGCCTGTCGTCCATAAAAGCACTGGTAGAAGGGTTGTGGCTTATCCACCAGGCTATTTGAGCTGCTATCCATGCCTGGTAGCAAATCATCAGCACCAACAGCGTGGCAGCGATGTGCCAGAACCATGACCACAATACCTTCATCATGTGCGCAGCTTTTTCATGTTCGTAACTGGGCAATAACAGGTGCAGTATCCGGGTTTACGCCGCGCCATTTCTGGAAAGCGACGGCGGCCTGTTCGACCAGCATCCCCAGACCGTCCGCCAACTGCGCCGCACCTTGCTCCCTGGCAAAACGCAGGAACGGGGTTTCCTTGCCGTACATCATGTCGTAGGCCAGGGCACCGGGTTTGAACAGGCCGTCTGGTAGCGGCGGCAAGGAATCCGTCAGGCCGCTGGAGGTGGCGTTGATCACGATATCAAATTGCTGACCTGCCAGCGCCGCGTAGCTTTTCGCAAAAACCGTACCGTAGCCCTCAAACTCGGCGGCCAGCTGTTCGGCTTTATCCATGTTGCGGTTTGCAATAATAATCGCAGCTCCCGCATTGAACAGATGCCAGATCACGCCGTGCGCGGCTCCGCCAGCGCCCATCAGCAGCACGCGCTTGAACAGAAACTTGCATGCCAGATTTTGTTCGATGTCCGTGACTAATCCTATCCCGTCGGTATTGTCGCCGAGGATAATGCCGTCCTGAAAAATAAAGGTATTCACTGCATGGGCAGCGCGTGCGCGGCCGGAGTGTTCATGGGCAAGCTTGTAGGCTTCATGCTTGAACGGCACGGTGATATTGCAGCCTTTATACCCGGTATCGCGCAGACGCTGTATGGTTGCTGCAAAACCGTCCAGCGGGGATTCTATGGCCTCGTAGCTCATGTCCTGTCCAGTCTGTTCGGCGAACATTTTGTGGATCAGGGGAGACTTGCTGTGCGAGATGGGGTGTCCTATTACGGCGTATTTGTCTGTCATGGTGCAATATTGACTTTATGAACCCGCCATTTTACCGGATTTAATCAGCATCAGGGTCGCACCCGCCAGTGCCATCGCCCAGACTATGGCGGCACCTGTAGGCAGGTCCAGCCACACCGAGAGTAAAAGCCCTGCCGCATAGCCAGTCACACCCACGGCATAGGCGGCAAGCATGCGATTACGCATGAGCTTGTGTGTGGCGAGAGCGGGAGTAATCAGGCTGGCAAAAACCAGATAAACCCCGACGAGTTGCACAGAGGCGGTGACGGCCAGTGCAAAAAGAGCATAGAAGCCAAAGGTACCCAGCTTGTCTCCCAACCAGCGCCAGATTGCCAGGATGGCAACGCTGAGCAGGGCAGTGGCGATAAGTTGAGTATTGTTTACCCACAGGATTTGTCCGACCAGCAGGTCTTTCAAATGTTCGCCCGCGTGCGTGTCGTGGCTCATCAGCAAAATTCCGCCGCTGGCCGCCAGCACGAAGAGCAAACCTATGCTGGCTTCGCGTACCTCAGGCAAAAAATGCTCGATATAACTTAACATGGCCGCGCCCAGCAAAGCACTGGCGACAGCGATGAGTTGCACCAGCAGCGGCTGTTCGGCATAGCCGGCCAGCCCTGCAATTACTACGCCCAAGCCTGCGATCTGGGCCACCGCAAGGTCGGCAAAGATAATGCCGCGTGCCAGCACCTTCATGCCCAGGGGGACATGTGTGAGCAAGATGAGTATTCCTGCGATGAAGGCGGGGATGAGGATGCTGAGGTCTGTCGTGTTCATTTTTGCTCCCTGGCTAGCCCGGCCAGCAGGCGCGCGATGGTGTCGTCAAACAGGCCGTACAAATCTTTCGCAGCTGGCGTGCCGCCCACACTAAACGGTAACTCGACGGCATTAAGATGGGCGCGCTGGGCGATCCATTCGGAGGGCTTTGCATCCTGGTAGGCTGAGCGTATCACCATGCGGGCGGGATGTTGTTGCAGTTGTTCCAGCACCAGTGCAAGGTGAGCGGCACTGGGCTCCATGCCGGGCTTGGCTTCCAGTTCTCCAACCTGCTTCAGACCCAGCCATGTTTCCAGATAAGTATAAGCACGGTGCTGCACCAGTACAGGCTGACCATTGAGCGGTGCGGCCAAAGTATCCCAGCGTTTCAGTGCCTCCTTCCATTTGAGCTTGAAGTCCTGCGAGCGTTGTTTGTAAAAATCGGCATTGGCCGGATCAAGCTCGGCCATGCGTGACGACAAAGCTTGCGCAATGGGCAGATAGTTGCGCGCGTCGAGCTGGATATGCGGGTTGCCAGAGGCATGTACATCGCCCTCGGCCCGGTCAAGGCGGCTGGGCACATCCAGCATATTCACATAGTGAGCAGCCTCGAAATTTCCCGGCTTGCCTGCGGCGATATCAGGATTGGCAGACTCGCGCAGGACGACCGGTAACCAGCCTGTTTCGAGCTCTGCGCCGGTACAAACCACCAGTTGTGCGCGGCGAGCTTTGGCAATGAGGCTGGGCCGTGCTTCCACATGGTGGGGGTCTTGCAAGGCATTGGTGGCTGCATAAATGCTGGCTTTGTCACCGGCCAGTTCCTGTGCAAGCGCTGCCCACTCCGGTTCGCAGGCGAAAATATTGAGCGTTGCATGGGCAGGCATTACTACTGCCACCAGGAAAAATACTAAAAATGATTTGAGTAAGGCTTGCATCTGTTGCTCCTTAAAATTGATGTGCACCATGAGCGCCAAGGCTCATCACGTATTGCACAAATAGCTGGCTGTCGTTAAGTCCCTCACGCGATTTGTCCTGCGCAAGTTGCAGGCGCAAGCGTGAAAACTCACTCGGGCTGTAATCGAACATCAGCGTGGAGCGTGTTGGGGTGAAGGCATAATTGCTGGTGACGTTTGCGGCAATGGCGGAGCCCACTTCGGCAGTGCCGGAATTCAGCTGGTCATAACGCAAGCCTGTGCGCCAGCGCGGCATGAACTGGTATACACCCTGCACATACCAGCCCGACTGGGTGACGCTGTAGCTGTCAGTTGTGTTAGGTGTCGCAATGTCATAGGTCAGCAGGCCGTTTTCCGTGCGCCTGAAATACTCACCCTGCAGCTTTAAACTGGTGACGCTGGTGTTGCCGTTGGGTGCGTATTTCCAAACGAAATCCAGCCCGCCAGTTTTGCTGTCACCGCTGAAACTGTTGCTCACACCAAAAGCCTCGGAAGCTGCATTGACGCGCATGGTCTGGTACCAGGAAGCGCCTGCACGCCAACTGTTGCTTGCATCGAAGTCATCCCCTATATGCGCAAACAGTGTTTCAGCACCTGCGCCATTATTGTCCTGCCTGTCGCTGCCGGGATAACCGCGTCCGCGGCCCACTTCCGCCCCCAGTTCGATGAAGGTGTCGCTAGTCGCCAGCCACTTGAGTTGCAAGCCATCTTCGCCCAGCTGATTGTCCCAGAAGGTGCGGTATACCAGCGGCTGGTCGACAAAATCCCAGGCGTGGGCATGCTGCTCATTGAGATAACCCAGTGCGGAAAAAAAGCGTCCCATCTTGAGATTGAGGCCGTTGCCCAGCGAGCTGGTTTGTACAAATGCATTTTCCACACTGCTGCCACCTTCAGGCAATATCGCGAAGGTGGCGACCCCGCGAAACTGCGGATCAATATTGGCGCTGATGCCCAATTCCGATTCTCCCAGACTGAAGCTTCTGCTGTAACCGTGGTTGTTGGGGGACATGGCAAATCCGGTAATAGGTATATCCGGATTCTGGCTGAGGCTGGTGTAGGTGCCGGCCAGGATCAAGGATACGGCCGGATTGAAAGCGTTATCGCTGGTAGCGGGCTGAGTGGATTTTGTCGCGCTGCCATTGGCATTATTCGATTCGGTTTGTTGCAGGCGTTTCTCCATTAGCTGCAACTGCTCGCGTATGCTTTGCAGTTCATTATCGCTTGCCGCACAGGCGTAAACAGGCATCGCCAATGCCATCAATAAAAAGGTGTATTTGAACAAGATTATTCTCCAAACTATCAGGGTGCAGATATGCACCAACGACGCGGGTGCGTATCACACGCCCCGCGACAGCTTAAGCAGATATTTGGCTGGGCGGTGGGCCACGGGCAATGCCGGGGAGACTATGCCGGGTATGGAAGGTGTATAGCTGCTGTGTGAGAGTCTGTACCCGTGACGAGTGCATCTCAAAGGAAAAATAGCCAGTGTTAAGCGCGCTGCCGAGTTGCGCATCGCTTGTGCATTGTTCGCAGGCAGCCGAGTGGGGAGTCTGCTTGTTTTTTTGCCGTATCTGTTCTGCAAAGCTGTGGCTTAGCGCATGCAATGCTGCACCTTGCTGGGCGAAGATCAGAGCAAAGGCAAATAATAGCGTTTGAATGAAACGCAAAATAGGCATCCTGCCTCTCCACGATATGTGATGATCGCAGTGAGTATTCGCAGCAGTAGAGAATTTGGCATGACCGTACATGGGTTAACTATATCATTAACGGGAGGGGCGCTGGAAACTTTGCCCCGGCTACTGCTTTATCCCAATCTGTTTGTGGTATCACTCAATACGGGTCTAAACTGCAACGATTATCGTCGTTGACGATGTTGTGCATGCCGCTCAGAATGAACGAAGTTAGCTAATTTCTTGGTAAATTTAATGAAAGTCTCCCTGTACTTCCTGATGATCTTTTTTCGCACAGCCACAGTGAGTGAGTTGTTCAGGCTGAGTGCTGCCTTGCAACTTGTTTTAACAGCAATATTTTTCAGCCTTACACCCGCCACAGGGCTGGCTCTGGAATTAAATGACGTGGATGCCGTGCCGCATCTCGACAGTGCGGGCAGGCAAGGCTACCGTGAATTTCTCGCTGCCGAGAAACACCGTGCCTTTGTCATTGCACCCGGAGGCTTGTGGTTCTGGAAGGCCGCAGAGGATACGGCTACGACAGCTACAGAAAATGCGATGCTGGCGTGCCTGGAGGAAACAGGCAAGTCGTGCACGCCTTACGCAGTAAACGAACAGGTGGTGTTTGATGAGAAAATCTGGGTCAGGCTGTGGGGACCATACCAGAACCGATCCGAAGCGGCACGTGCCTATACCGGCAAGGAACGTGGAGACCGCTTTTACAATCTGAGCTTCAGGAATTCATCGGGAAAATTGATGAAGCTGTCCGACCTGAAGGGAAAAGTTATTCTGCTGCATTTCTGGGGTTCCTGGTGTCCCTCCTGTTTGCGTGAAATGCCCGAGCTGCAGCAGCTTTATCGTGCCCTGGGTTCATCTCCCGATATGCAGATGGTGTTGTTGCAAGTGCGTGAAAAATTTGCCACGGGTCGCCAGTGGGCGCAGCAAAAAAATCTGGACCTGCCTTTGCACGATTCCGGGGTAACGGGCACAGCACTTGATTTAATGGGCACTGCAGCAGGCAAGCCGATACATGATCGCGACATCGCCACTGCTTTCCCAACGACTTATGTAATAGACAAGCACGGAATTGTGGTGTTCTCCCATGTAGGCGCGGTCTCAGGGTGGTTACAGTATTTGCAATTGTTGCGCGATGTCGCCGAAAGATCCGGCAAATAAAGTCGTCGCCATGCAGAGGAGGATATGCAGGGTCTGCATTGCTGCAACGCAATAAAAAAGGCCGCTACGAATAGCGGCCTTTTTCACATCAACAAACGCTTGCTAGATTTCTTCCCAGCCCGTGATCATCGCCTTGATATGCGACGTGGGCGTATGCCCGGCTGTGGTCAAATATACATGGGCGATAAGGAAGGCCAGCATCATGAACGCGCCCGCGGTATGGAAGAAAGCCACCCATTCCAGCGACACGAATTTGTCCACCCCCCACGCTTGCCACACACCGTAAAACAGGTAAAACCAGCCCGTAAACCACAGCAGGGGGCCGATGAACAGCAATACCCCGATGTAGGCCAGGCGTTGCAGAGGATTGTGCTTTTTAAGCTGGGTCGCCTTGAATGGATGCGGAGCATCATTGAAAATACCGACTGAATAAAACTTGATCATCGCCACCACCTTGTCCATGGTCGGGATGTACTGTTTCCACTCACCGGTGGTGATGTGCCAGAAGATGGCGAACACCCACAGACCGATCAGCGACCAGGCGGCGATGGTGTGCAGACTCACTGCCTTGCCGAAGCCGAAGAGGTGGTATGAACCATGCACCTCGAAACCGGTGATCAGCATGAAGATAATGAGCGAGGCCTGTGACCAGTGCCATAAACGCTCGAAGCGTTTGAAAACGTAAATTCTTTCGACTGTCATGATCTTATCCTTTCCTGTGAGTATAGATGCGGCCAGCGCCATGGATCAGCACGCCAATCAGGGTCAGCAGGGCGACTGCCCAGCCTATCATATCGAGCCAGCGGTTATTATCGCCGCGACTGGGCATATAGATACCTTTGACGTTTTTGAGGCGGCCCCCCGCGCTGTGACACTGTACGCAAGTGAGGGCATCACCCTTGGGTGCGACCATGTGGGTGATAGGCCAACTCATCTCGGTACTGACGAAGCCATATTTGCCGCTGTAGGGCGCGTTGGCAGCTTTCATGCCGAATTCCAGTGATTTTTCCCAGTTGAAGTTCGACCAGTAAGCGCTGTCGTCACTACCAAAGGTGTGGGGCACCAGTAATGTGTTGCTGACAGTGTCATAAGGCTGCTTGCCACGGAACACCTTGACCGGCCAGATCAACGACTTGCCATCGGTGGGGCTGCCCTCGAAGCTGTTGATCTTGATGACCTGGCTGGGGTCTAGCTTGGTTTCACGCAGGGTGTAATTCACCTTGCCGTTGAACCAGATGTACTCGGGGATAACGTGATCTTCCCAAGTGAAGTCGCCCTTTTTACTGTCGTAGGCATTATGACCACCGCTGTCCTTTTTGGTGATCGGCTTGCCTTCAGGTGACAGTTGACCGCCTGTCGACCAGTCCCATGACATCTTGGTGGCCTGACCGCGCGCAAATTCAGGAATATGGCAGGTCTGGCAAGCAATCTTGTCGGTATGCTCATTCAGTTTGGCCATTTTTGCCGGATGCGGCTTGTTGCCGTGGCAGGACTGGCAACTGGCGGGATTACTGTTGTCCACCTTGCCGCGCATGTGCGGAGGTACTAGATCCTGGCTGCCGGGTGCAACAGTGGGGGCGTAGCGGCTGCCGGGTACCTGGTGAGCGGAAGTCATATGGCAAGTGCCGCAACTGAAGTTCAGGCCTTTTTTCTCCATGTGGATATCAAGATATTTGGGCGGATTCAATAAGGTGCTGTCGAGGTCGCCATGCTTCACTGCATCGCCGCCGCCGCCATAAAAGTGGCAGGCACCGCAGTTCGCGCGGCTGGTTTTGCCGACGCTCTGCGCGACCTTGCTCAGGTCAGGTGCTTTGACGATCTTGCCGGAATGCGCAGGGAATTCCATATCCTTATAGTTGGGATGTCCCGACAATCCCGGAATTTTGCGGTAGGTGCCGGTGCTTTCGTGGCATACGACGCAGTCGACCTTGTCTTCTGCCTTGAAGTCGAACTTGTCATTCTCCCAGCCATAGCCGATGTGGCAGGCGCTGCAGAATTTCTGGTTCGACTCTACTGCGGTACAGAAGTTGTTGATGATGTGTTTCTTGCCCAGCTTCTGTTGGGTATCGGGATTGAGGAATTCCCATTTCCAGTGCTGGGTTTGCTGAATCTGCTTGGCGGCCTCGGTGTGGCAGGTCAAACAGGCCTTGGTGACTTCCGGTGCGGTCTTGAAGTTTTTTTGCAGCTCTTTAAACTTGCTGTGGTCCGCAGTTGAAGAGCTTGCTTTTTTTATCGAGGCTGCCGGATCAGTAGCCGCCGCCATTGCCGCCGGTGTAGCCGGAACTGCACTTGCCGCGGGTGCGGAAGCTTGCGTGGCGTAAGCAGTCAGTGCTGCCAGCGTGGCCCCCGCCACCAGCGTGGACAGGGTAATTTTTAACTTGGAAAACATATATCCTCCCGTTAGATCTTTTTTGCGAACAGTGTACTTTAAGTGTTTGTGGGATCTGGCCGCTTAGCAGCCGCCCCCGCCACCTGCCGCTGCACCACCGGCTGCGCCAGGCGTGCCTCTGATCAACGCGGGGGCAGGCTGGGTCGCATCGAAGATCACAAACTTGGCCTGGTCTTCAGCAACGTGGCCCATCACTTCACCCACCATGGGGCCGAACATCTTGCCCATCAGTCCGGCATTCATCCCGCCTATATAGGTTTTACCGTCATTTTTCTTGTAGATGGAAATTTTGCAGGGCATCAGGATGGAGAGGAAGCGAACACTGTCGTCTTTGAGGATGGGACCGGAATATTTTGTGCTGCATGCTTCGACCATCATCACCGGCAGGGTGTTGCCACCATCCGCTTCAACAGCCTTGGCTGGATTGCGCAGACCGGACAAGGACCAGCCGTTACCGACTTTCATAATGTTCTGCTGGATACGCGCGGCGGTTTCTTCTACACCAAAGGGGCTGGAAATCTCCCAGAACATCAGACTGCCGGCAAAGGTGTATGCCAACACGCCAACGAGGACAACTCCGGCAACAAAGCTAGCAATAATTTTTAACATTTTAAAATCTCCCTATAAAATTTCCAATAAAATTTAAAGACAAAAAAGACAAATAAAAAAACTAAAAACGTTAGACTGACCCTTATTGCTCTTATGAAAACGCGACAGTGAAACACATATAACACAAATAACATAATAAGTATATGGTTATATTATAAACTGTCTTATATTACAAGGTGATATAGCAATATTGTGGAGTAATTTTGTCGGAAATTGTCTTGCAAAATGAGATCAGAATTGGGCAGGTAGCGCCGTGTAATCGGTAGTAGATTAAACTGTGCAGATGAACATCGTGAATGGCTAAAAATTAATGACGGGGAGAAGCTAAATGGACATCCATGGCAAGACCATACAGGAACGCATCGATTGGCTGCTCGAACTTGCCCGAAATCATGAAGTATCCTATGGCAGTCCCGAGTCTTTCCTTGCCCGGGAGCGTTATCTCGCCGAACATCCCTCGGCCATCGTGGTGCTCAAATGCATGGATGGACGCATCAACATTCCTGTCGCCACCAATACGCCGCCGGGCATCATACAGCCCATCCGCAACCTTGGAGGGATGTTCAATCTGGGATGGCCGCACCTCGGCGAGGTACTCGCCAATTACGTGCACGAAAGGGTATCCAGCGGACGCCGGGTGCTGATGCTGATTACCTACCATTATTCTAAGGGGGACACTCATCGCGGTTGTGCCGGTTTTTGCTACGACACCGCAGCGGCGAAAGCCCACACCTGCGCGATCAAGCAGCAGGTCGAGTACACCTTTGGCTCGGGACACGGTACCGTTTACCCTATTGTCTGCGGTTTTGAGACCGACGAGGATGCGCTCATACTTCACGGCAGCAACGGTGATGTTCTTGATATTTCTAAACTTGGAGCCGGGGATGAGGATACCCTGAGGCTGCGTCTGGAGGCGCTGTATCCCGACATGCCGAACCAGATCCGTCAGGATCTGCTACCCCTCTTGCTGGGTAATATCGATCACATTGCCGAGGTCAAGCGGGCTGCGCGGGCGCTTGATATTGAGCACAGGGAGTGGATGATTTGTGTGGGCCGCGGTTTTGATTTCCTGCACATACCCAATATGGCATTGATCATCGGCCCCTACAGCCCCGATCTGGCCGACCCTATCCGCCAGGCGGCCGGCATTATCGAGAACAATATGCGTGCCGGGCGCATCCCTGATGATGGTTTCCTGCTGCTGGCTTCGGCGCCCTATGTCGAGATCGGCGTGGACCGCGCGCGTGCCGTGCTCAAATCACGCTTCCTTTCCCAGTTTGCCGCCGAAGTGATACGCAACGAGTTTCCGGAATTAGCCAGCAAGATGTTCATGCATACCGCAGTGCTCAATTCGAGGTCCAGAACGTTGGAGATGTTGGGAGCAGAGTGAAAAAATTCAGTGTGGGCTTGGTTAGTTGCATGCGGAATATGCTGTTGGAAAGTTCACTGTAAGAATAACATTATTGAAAGGTAATGCTTTGAGTGTATTGGCATGTCGGGGAAGTTTCGGCCATTCATTGTCATTAACGAATGGCCGCTATCGGAAAGTCCAATACATGTGATGAAATGTGTTTGCGGTCCATCAAGCGAATTCAACGTTACCTCGCTTTCTAACCTTGCTCCCCCAACAATGGAAGTCGACGCATGGTTCGCTCCCCCACCCTAACCCTCCCCCGGCGGGAGAGGGGACAGACCCGGATGGATTTGCTGAAAGTAATGCTTGTTTAAGCTGGCTCATTGCCTTGTATTCAATGTGGACCGAATTGCAAAGAAACTCAAATGGCGATGTATTTGTTCCCTCTCCCGGGTGCCCGGCCAAAAGTATCTCGGATTCCGAGGGAGGGATAGGGTGGGGGAGCAGGCATGGAAGCTTTCAGGCAAGCCAATCTCAAGGCAGACCGTCCCTTATGGGTACTGAGCAGCTATTTCTTTCAAGTGAATTAATATGTTTCAAAATCGTTCCGAAATATTCAGTATTGTTTGTTCAAACTAAACCTACGGCAATGCACTTTATAAACAGTATGAATCTAAAGCTGCGGAAAAGCTGGAGGTGACATCAGCTGATTTTTGTTTTTGTGCCTGCAGACACTGCGGTGAGGATGCCCTGCAACAGAGCGGTTGGGGTGGGTGGGCAGCCGGGCACAGCTACATCAACCGGAATGACATTGGAAATTCTGCCGCAACTGGCATAGTTTTCACCCCTGCCCCCGAGGGAATTATCCGGGGAAAAGATTCCTCCGGTACAGCCGCAGTCGCCCACGGCGACCACCAGCTTGGGCTCGGGGGTGGCGTCGTAAGTGCGCTTGAGAGCGATTCCCATATGCCGTGAAACTGGCCCCGTCACCAGCAGCATGTCGGCATGGCGCGGGCTGGCGACAAAATGAATTCCTAATCCTTCGATGTTGTAATAGGCGTTGTTGAGCGCGTGGATTTCCAGCTCGCAGCCGTTGCATGAGCCGGCATCGACGTGGCGGATGGCGAGTGCGCGGCCAACATGATGCAAAATTTTCTCCTGCAGTTGCTGTACATCGAGCCGCAAGCTGTCGTCCGCTTGCGGCGGGGTTTCGCTTTTGTTGCCTGTGCGTAATATCTGTTTCAGTATTTGATACATGATGTATTCCTATAGATCTTGGCCGGCATAGCTCAGGTTGAACGATTTATTGATCAGCGGGAAGTCGGGCACGATGTTGCCGATAATGGCATGCTCCAGCACCGGCCAGTTTTGCCAGGACGGATCGTGCGGATGCAGGCGGTGGATGCTGTTGTTTTTTCCGCTGTGCAGCGCAATTAAAACTTCACCGCGCCAGCCTTCCACCCAGCCTATTCCAAGTTTTCCCTCGGGTATATCCGCTATTTTTTCAACAAGTGACCCCTCAGGAAGATTACTGAGTATGCCGCGGATCAGGCGTATTGATTCTGAAATTTCCTCAAAGCGCAGGATGACACGTGCGGCCACATCGCCATTGCGGTGGGTGGCCATGCGCACCTCAAGACTGTCATAGGGCGTGCAGGGAAAGTCGGCACGCAGGTCCCAGGATTGCCCGCTGGCGCGACCTGGCAGACCGGTGAGGCCGAGTTGCGCGGCCAGTTCGGGTATCACCTTGCCGGTGGTGAGAAAACGGTCCTGTGCGCCGCTGTGTTCGTCGTATATGTCCCTGAGGATGGCGCTTTCCTGTTCGAGATGAGTGAGGTTTTGCCTTAATTTCTCGCAGCCCTGTGCATCAATGTCGCAGGCAACACCACCGGGGATGATTTTGTCCATCAGGTAACGGTGGACGAATAGTTCACCGATAAGGCGCAGCAGGTCTTCCTTGAGTATCCAGAACTGGGTGAAGCCGAAAGCCAGCGCCACGTCATTGCCCAGATAACCCAGATCTCCCAGGTGATTATGGATGCGTTCCAGTTCCAGAAAAATGCCGCGCAATGCCGATGCGCGGGATGACGGTGTGGTGCCGCTGATACTTTCCACCGCCTGTGCATAGGCCCATGCATAGGCCACGGTGCTGTCGCCGCTGATGCGCCCGGCCAGTTTCGCTGCCTGTGCAAGATTCATACTCTCGAAGCGCTTTTCTATTCCTTTGTGCTTGTAGCCCAGGCGCTGTTCCAGTCGCAGTACGCGGTCACCGATGATGGAGAAACGAAAGTGGCCGGGCTCAATGGTGCCAGCGTGTACCGGGCCAACCGGAATTTCATGCACGCCGTCGCCGCTGACCTGAGTGAAAGGGTATGCATCGATTCTGGTGGGATGCACTGCATAGGCGTCAAAGTTTTTGCGCAGCGGGTGCAAGTTGGCCGGCCAGGATGCGTGGCGCAACCATTTGCGCTGATCTTCGGCCCCGGTGGGGTGCAGGCCGAGCAGGTCAATCACGGCACGCTGCATGCGGTTGGCTGCAGGGAACAAATCGCTGATGTCCGGGTAAGCAGGGTGGGCCGCGCTGACCGGCAGGGTCAGGCAGACCATGCCGCCGGCTGTCACCAGCGCGGTGTGCAATTCATAGCCATTGCCGCGCGCCTGCTCGTCACTGCCCCACATTGACACCAGCTTGCCGCCGTCGTGTTTGACTTCCTCGCACAGGCTGCGAAACTGGCCTTCATCAACCGTGCCGTGCCAGATCGGCATCGCGCCCGGCAGCTGTGGAAATTTGTGGGTAAATTCGGCGATATAATTTTTTTCGGCTGTCATGTCTGTTCCCGAGTGTCCTATCCTATCAGGGCCGCAGCCTGTTTAAACCAGTTTGCCAGATAAGGCGGGATATAGAGACCCAGTGTCAGCACCAGTCCCAGGTGCACAAACACCGGGATCAGCGCTGGCGGGTGGGGCAGGCGCTGGCCGGTGGTTTCGCCAAACACCATGCGCTGTGCTCTGCCGAAGATGGCGGCAAACGCCACACCCAGCGCAATAAGCAGGAAGGGCATGCTCCACGGATAGTCGTGCATGGCAGTGGTGAGGATCATGAATTCGCTGGCAAACACGCCGAAAGGCGGCATGCCGAGTATCGCCAGTGTGCCTATCATCAGACCCCAGCCTATGGTGGGATTGGTCTTGATGAGGCCGCGGATGTTTTCCATCATCTGCGTGCCGGATTTCTGCGTGGCATGGCCGACGGCGAAAAAGATCGCCGATTTGGTCAGCGCATGCATGGTCATGTGCAACAGGGCGGCGAAGGTGGCGACCGCGCCACCCATGCCAAAGGCAAAGGTAATCAGTCCCATATGCTCGATCGAAGAATAGGCAAACATGCGTTTGACATCCTTTTGCCTGGAGAGCAGAAAGGCAGCCACGACCACGCTGAGCAGGCCGAACCCCATCATCAGATTGCCGGCCAGATGGTTGTGCAGGGTGCCGTCGACCAGCACTTTTGAGCGCACCAGCACATACAGCGCAACATTGAGCAAGAGCCCGGAGAGTACGGCGGATACGGGTGTGGGACCCTCGGCATGCGCATCCGGCAGCCAGCTGTGCAGTGGCACCAGACCCACCTTGGTGCCGTAACCTACCAGCAGAAAAACAAAGGACAGAATCAGCACCGTCGGCTCAAGCTGGGTCTTGACCCCGTCGAGATGGGTCCACAAAAGCGCATTACCACCGGGACCCAGAATTTTTTCAGCTGCGAAATACAGCAGGATGGTGCCAAACATCGCCAGCGCCAGACCGACACCGCACAAAATGAAATATTTCCACGCGGCTTCCAGGCTGGCAGGGGTGCGGTACAGCGATACCAGCAGCACGGTGGTGAGCGTCGCCGCTTCCATCGCCACCCACATGATGCCCATGTTGTTGGTGAGCAGTACCAGCAGCATGGTGAAGGTGAAGAGCTGGTACATGCTGTGATAGAGGCGCAGCATGTTGATGGTGAGCTTGCCGTGCGCCTGCTCGATGCGCATATAGGGGCGCGAAAACAGCGAGGTGGTAAAGGCAACAAAGGCGGTCAGCGTGACGAACAGCACATTGAATGAGTCGACAAAAAACTGTTCGTTGAATTCAGAAAAGGAACCGCCATTGATGACGCGCACAGTGAGAAAGATGGAGGCGATGAAAGTGGCAAAACTCATTATAGAGTTCAGTTCCGGCGCAAAATTTTTGTAACCGAATCCTCCCAGCAGTAGGCCGCCAAACAGGGGAGTCGCAAGTATCCAGAATATTTCCACGTCAGTCTTCCCTGAGTTTTTCCATGTGCTTCAATTCCAGGCTGTCGAAGGTGGCCCTGATCTGGAAGAAGAAAATGCCCATGATAAACATGCCCACCAGCACGTCGAGCGCAATGCCCAGCTCCACCACCATAGGCATGCCGTAGGTGGCGGTGATGGCGGCGAAGAACAGGCCGTTCTCCATCGCCAGAAAACCGACCACCTGGGGTACGGCTTTGCTGCGTGTGATCATCATCAGGAATGACAGCAGCACGCTGGCGATCGCGATGCCCAGCGTGCTTTTGGTGATGGTGCCCGCCATCTCTGAAATCGGCCCCGCAAGGTTAAACGCGAACACCACCAGCGCGATGCCGATCAGCATGGTGGTGGGAATATTAAACAGTGTTTCAACGTCCCATTTTACATTCAGTTTGCGTATCAGCCGGTGCAATATCCACGGCAGGAACAGCACCTTTAGCAGCAGGGTCAGACCCGCGGAGTAGTAAAGATGATGCTGGTTGGTTGAGTATGCAACCAGTGCGGTGCTGGCTGCCAGCACCAGTCCCTGCAGGGCGAACAGATTGATCAGGGCCAGCACGCGGCGTTGCGCCAGCATGGCGAAAGCTATCAGCAGCACCAGGGCCGCGAACAGGTTGATGAATTGACCGGAGAAATTATCCATCTGGATTTTCCATCTCAGCTACCCAGCAGGAAATGTATCAGCATGCCCAGCACCGCAAGCATGAAGGCGGTGCCCATGAATTCCGGCACGCGGAAAATACGCATCTTGGCGGAGACCGTCTCCAGCAGCGCGAGGCTGGCCCCAGCCATTACAAGCTTAGTCAGCAATGCAGCCAGCGCAAGCGGCAGCGCATCGAGCTTGCCTGCTTCGGCGATACCCCATGGCATAAACAGCGCAAAGCCGATGCTGGTGTAGGCAAATAATTTAAGCGCACTGGCCCATTCGATCAGAGCCAGATGGCGCGCGGAGTATTCCAGAATCATCGCCTCGTGGATCATTGTCAATTCGAGGTGGGTAGAAGGGTTGTCCACGGGAATGCGCGCATTTTCTGCCAGCAATACCATGACGAAAGCAATCGCGGCAAAAGCGAGGCTGGGATAAATTACGAACTGTTTGTGCGCCAGTGTTTCCACGATGGTGACCAGGGAGGTGGACTGGCTGATTAACGCGGCAGTAAAGAACACCATCAGCATGGCTGGTTCGGCGAGAAAACCGACCAGCATTTCGCGCCTTGCACCGAGGCTGCCAAATGAAGTTCCGATATCCATCGCCGCCAGCGAAATAAATACCCGCGCCATCGCAAAGATTCCCACCAGTACAATCACGTCCACCGCGGGGGAGAGGGGCAGGTCTGTCGCAATTACCGGTATCAGTGACGCGGCCAGCCACATGCTGACGAACAATATATAGGGCGTGAAGCGGAACAGCACAGAGGCATTGTAGGCCAGCACTGCATCCTTGTGGAACAGCTTGACCAGCTTGCGATATGGCTGCATTACGCCCGGGCCACTGCGGTTCTGCAGCAGGGCGCGGCACTGGTTGACCCAGCCCAGAAACAGCGGTGCCAGCAGCAGCACCAGAATATTCTGCAAAAACTGTAAAAGGATGCTGTTCATCGTACAAAGGCCAGCAAGGTGAGCAGGGTGGCAAAACTGTAAAGCAGGTAAATATGTATGCGGCCGTGCTGCAGCTTTCCCACCAGTGCCGCAATTTTTTCATTCAGTCCGGCTATAGGCAGGTAGCACCACTTCCACAGCAGGTCATGGGTTTCTCCGTGGTAATGAGGCTTTTTGTCGAAGGGTGAGGGAACCTCACGGATGATGCCGAAGAACTGGTCGAAAATTTGGCGTATGGGCTGGCCAAAGCCCTCCGCGGTGTCCTGCATGCGTGAAGTCTGCTCCGGAAAACCGCAGTCCCACGGCGCGCTGCGGCGAACGCGACCGTGATAGAATTTTTTTACCACATACAGTGCGATCCATACGCCGATCACGATCGTGGCCAGCAGGAAAACCGGATTGTAACTGGCGCGCTCGGCCTGAATGGGTGTGAGCCACATCCATCCACTTTGTGTAGTGGTACTTAGACCCTGACCTACCAGCATTTGCGTGACAAAATCGATGTGCGTGATGATGTACACGGGGAAAATGCCCAGCGCGATGCAGCCCAGGGCCAGCCATGCCAGCCCCAGCCATTCCCATACGCCGATGTCCTGGGCTTTTTCGGCGAGGTTGGCTTCGCGCGGTTGGCCGAGGAAAATAACACCGTAAAATTTGACCATCACATAAGCCGCAAGTGCGGATGCCAGGGCAAGTGCAGCAGCGGCAATCGGCACCAGCATATTGAGATAGGCGTTGGGCAGGCCGGGTGACAAGAGGAAGGCCTGCAGCAGCAGCCACTCGGAAACAAAGCCGTTCAGCGGCGGCAAGCCGGCCAGCGCAAGGGTGCCGACCAAAACCAGCAACGCAAGCTTGGGCATGCGTTGTATCAGCCCGCCCAGCTTGCCTAGATTGCGTTCCCCCGTTGCGTGCAACACTGACCCCGTGCCGAGGAACAGCAGGCTTTTCATAAAGGAGTGGTTGAGCGAGTGATACAGTGCGGCGGTTAAGGCCAGTGCGGCCAAAGCATCCTTGTTGAAGGCATGGAACATAATCGCGAGCCCGATGGCTGTCAGGATGATGCCGATGTTTTCAATGGAGGAATAGGCGAGCAGGCGTTTCATGTCGGTCTGTACCGACGCGAACAGCACACCAAACAGTGCAGTGATCAAACCCAGGGTCAGTGCGATCGCACCCCACCACCATAGTTGCACATCAAGCAAATCGAAACTGACACGCAGGATGCCGTAGATCGCGGTCTTCAGCATGATGCCGCTCATCATCGCCGAGATCGGCGAGGGCGCGGCAGGATGCGCCTCTGGCAGCCAAACATGCAGCGGCAGGATACCGGCCTTGGCGCCAAAGCCGAATAGCGCCAGCAGGAAGGTGATGCTGGCCCAGAAGCCGCTGAGGTGAGACTCGCGCATGGTGGCGAAGGTGTAGTCACCATGGCCGCCCTGCATTACGCCAAAGCCCATCAGTATGGAAATCGCGCCGACATGGGCGATCAGAAGATAGAGGAAACCGGCGCGGCGAATTTCAGGGATATTATGGTCGGTGGTGACCAGGAAGTAGGAGGAAAGCGCCATGGTTTCCCATGCCACCATGAACAAATAAGCATCGTCGGCGAGAAACACCAGTGTCATGCCGACGAGAAAAAGATGGTATTCAAAGCACAGCAAACCCAGCGTGCCGCCTGCCATATGGCGGAAATAACCCGCCGAATAAAGCGAAATACCAATGCTGGCTGCACCGAGCAGCAGCAGGAAAAATGCGGAGAGAGAATCAAGGCGCAGATGGAAAGGCAGGTCGGGGAGGCCGAGCGGCAGCACCGCTATATTGGTGGTGCCACCCAGGCTCGCTACTGCGGCTAGAGCGAGTAGCAATGAGCCCAGCGCAGTCGCGGGAAAAATAATTCGAGTGATAAACAGGCTGCTCTGACTGAACAGACCGGCCAGGCCAAGCAGCAACCAATAGACAATAACACCCAGCGCAATATCGAGCGGCAACAGGGTCGAGACTAGAGTCACAAATAGTTCTCCTGAATGTTAGTTATCGTCCAAGCGCTTAACTTGCAGTGACAATAGCATACCTCTACGGAACCTGAAATACAGGCTTAATGAATTTCCATGATGAGTGTGCAGTACTCATCTCGATGTGAATACTTATAACCAGGTTTTGACCCCGTCGTCTCCCCCTATGTGTTGTTTCATCAGGCGGCATTGGGCATTGGGATCGGTTTCCAGTACTTCCGCATAAATTGAATCCAGCGCCTTGTCCTCATCCGGGAAAATATTTTCCTGGCCTATATAAGCAAGCAGGCCGGAATGTTCCATCACATCTTTTACCTGTTTTTTGAGGCCGCAAAAAACGACACGTATATCATTGGAGCGCAGCCTTTCCACCACGTGGTGGATAACCTCGTCGCCGGAGGCATCGAGCTGGTTAATCCCGTCCGACACGATCATCAAGTGTCTGGAATTGGGACTTTTGGAGACGGCTTCGAGTATGGTGTCTTCGAAATAACTCACATTGGCGAAGTACAGCGAACCGTCATACCTCACGGCGACGATGTATTCGCTCATCGGCAGGCCATGGGCCTTTGCGTCGCGCAGCGTACCATCCTGATGGCGGCCGAGTATCGCAACCCTGGGTGTCATCGTGCGGTACAAATATAAAATTATGGCAAGACCTGCCCCTACCATGATGCCGTTATCCAGATGGGGCGCAAAAGCCAAAGTTGCCACAAACGTCACGATCGAGGCGATACCGTCATGTTTGTGGGTTTTCCAGGCATGTTTGATCGCCCTGAAATTGATCAGGCCGATTACCGCCATCATGATGACTGCTGCTAACACTGCCTGAGGCAAGTGATACAGCAGCGGAGTGAGCAAGAGCAGGGTGAGCAATACAAAAAGGCCGGCGAACACCGATGAGATACCGGTTTTGGCGCCCGCATTCAAATTAACCGCAGAGCGTGAGAAAGAGCCGCTGGTAGGATAAGCCTGGCTGAAGCTGCCGATGATGTTGGCGATCCCCTGGCCCACCAGTTCCTGGTTCGGGTCTATGCGCTCTTTGGTTTTGGCTGCAATCGCCTTTGCAATGGAGATCGCCTCCATAAAACCCACCAGTGAAATAACCAGTGCACCGGTAAAAAGGCTAAGCATCATGTCCCAGTTGAATTTGGGTATTTCCATACTGGGCAAACCGGCCGGGATAGCGCCGACTACCTCGCCACCGCCAACCAGACTGAGTTCCCCCTTGCTTACCTTTTTGATGCGCCAGCGATAACCGTCAGATTTTTCATTTTGTGGCAACTGTCCGGCGAGATAGAATCTGGCAGATTGTGTATCAGTTGCGGGAACTTTTTCGAAGATAAATTTACGCATTGAGCGGGCCAGGTTCCTGTTCTCACCTTCGGCATCCCTGAGCTCAAGTTTAAGCAGCTCGATTTCATAGTTAAGTGCGGCAATACGTTGCCTGTTTCCTTCGTGCTGTTTTTGATTAAGTTTGAGCTCGGCAGCGTTTTCACTGAGCCTGTTGTTCAGGTCATTAATCTTGTTTTCGTTTTTTGAAAAATCGTTGGCGAGATTTTTAACTTCCGTATCCGAAATTTCCTCAACCTTGCCCTTGCTGTTGTGCTCGAAGCCGATAGACCAGCTCACGATGGTGGTGAGCACCACTGCAATCAGCACACCGGGAAAGACGGGTGCGAATTTTTTCAGACCCCACATCATCACGAAGGCCGAGATGCCCATTAACAGGCTCGGGATATGCGTATCGCCCACCTGCTGCAGCACTCCCCAGATGTCCTGAATGAAGTGCTCGCTGCGTCCCATTGAGACACCGAGTACTTTGCTGAGTTGCGACAGGCTGATAATAATGGCGGCGGCATTGGTGAAGCCGACAATAACGGGGTGTGAAAGAAAGTTGACGACTACGCCCAGCTTGAAGACTCCCAGAGTGAGCTGGATGAGGCCAACCATCAGCGCCATCATGATTGCCAGCGCAATGAACTGGCTGGATCCTGATGCTGCCAATGGTGCGAGAGTGGAGGCTGTTAAAAGTGAAACGACTGCAACCGGACCCGTGGCCAGCTGTGCCGAGGAACCCCACATTGCGGCGATGATGCCGGGCAAAAAGGCCGCATACAGCCCGTAATAGGCCGGCAGGCCGGCAAGCTGGGCGTAGGCCATGGACTGCGGAACCAGCACCAGGGCGATGGTAATGCCGGCGATGAAATCGGCTTTGACGTTGACTGCACGCAGGGGAAACCAGCGCAGGAAAGGAAAAAAACGTCTTGCATCTATCATGTATTATGTCCCCAATAGAAATACCGCATTCTGGCTGGAATGAGTACTGCGCACTCGGATCAGGTTTAAATGCCTAAATCATAGCAGGGAGCAGGGATACTGCAAGTCAATACGGGGGTCGGATACCAATTATTTCAACCAATTCACTCAGTATCGCTGAAATCCATCACCAGTATTTTGGGTGCACGGTCAATACGGTATAAAACGTATATCAGTCCTATGGTCGAGGCGAGCATGAACAGTGGCCCGAATAGCCAGAAAACCAGCGGTACCAGGAAATAATAGGCGCGCATGCCGATGCTGTAAAAGCCACCGGCCCGATTGAGGTGGGTCGCTACATGTGAGGGTGTAATCATTTTGTGATTAAGTTTGAGCGGAACGTTGATCATGTAACCGACGTGGTTGAATATCCGGATTGACATGGTAAAGCTGAAAAAAGCGACAAACAGGTCCAGTAACAGGAAAATCAATTTGGTCATCCATAGTTCCGGATGTTTTGCCCCCACTATGTTCAGCGCATGCCATGCGGCTTCCAGCCGTCCACCCTGTTCGCTCAGGGTGAGCACGCCTATAACCAAAAGGACAGAAGTGGAGGCGAGAAAAGTGGCGGCCATCGTGGAATTGCGCAGCGTCTGCACCGCCAGAACAGCTTTCTGATCATCGTGCATGATGGATTCAACCCATGCAGTACGGGCAATCCTGTTGATAGCCTGAACCGTATAGGTGGGTGACTTCCTGATTTTTCGACTTAGAAAAAAATGATAGCTGATGACAAGCAACACGCTAACCAGCAGGCTAACAAGGTCGTAGGCCAGGGATGAAAGCAGGGTCTGAATATGGACCGTATCAAAATTCATTCTGTAATTTCTTGTAACCTTTAATCAGTTCATGGTTGGCCTTCAGTACCGATTCTGAGAAATCACTGGCCTGGGGTGAAACCTGTTTAATTTTGTGCAGCTCCTGATTGGAGTGAACGTTGGTGGTGGAGGGGATGTGAAAATTTTCGGGCACTTCGCAGTGCTCAACCACGGAGTTATGACGCACCACCGAGCCATTGCCAATCACGCAGTCAAACAGCACTGAGTTAAAGCCGATAAATACGTTCTCTCCAACAATGCACGGACCATGCACAATAGAGCGATGGGCAATTGAAGTGTTGGTGCCGATTTTAACCAGACCGCCCGCCTTGGAATGGATCACCACGCCGTCCTGGATATTGGAATTGGCACCGATAATGATAGGCTCCATATTGCCCTCTTCGTCAACTTCGTCGGCGCGGATCACCGCATAGGGACCGATGAAAACATTTTCTTCCACGAAAATTTTTCCGCACAGGATTGCGGTATTGTCCACATAGGCCGATTCATGGATGACCGGCAGGTCGCCGCTGGGATTTTTACGTATCATTCTTTTCTCGCTTCGCCGTCAGGCAGATAGGTTTTGCACTCGCTGAAGATGCGGGCAGTACAGTTGCGGCAAATTTCAGTGTCCAGAGTTGAATAGACAGGTTTGATCCAGTTTGATTTTGCGTGAAAGAAAGCTCCTACCCCGATGTCATCCAGTTTGTGGGACTTTTTCAGGAATTGGTAAACTTTTTCCCTGCACCGGTAAAAGTACAGGCCTCCACCCAGCTTGCGTCTGCGACGGGCTTCCTGCCCCAGTAATTCGGCACCGGCCGCGTCGACAAAACTCATACCGCTGGCGATAATCATTACTGTCTTCTGCAAGGGGTTTATTTCATCGATTTCCAGGAGCCGGCTTTGCACGTGATCTACAGCGCCAAAGAAGATCGAACCGTTGATACGCATCATGCTGATTTGCGGACATTCGTCATGTTCATAAGCGCTCACAAAGTGATAAGCGCCCTCCTCCTTGGCCGGTACTACTGGAACGATATTCGGTTTGGAAACGCGGTATAAATAAATAATGAGGGACAGCAGGATGCCAAAGAAAATTCCTTCTTCCAGATTAACCAGTGTGCCGAGTAAGGTGACCCACAAAATTACAGCCTCGGCGAGGTTGTTTTTGGTGATCAGGGCAATATGATGAAAATCGATCAGGCTCCAGGCCACCAGAAACAGAATGCCAGCCATCGCCGCGTTGGGCAGATAAGAGGCCAGCGGACCTACCAGTAACAGAATAAGCACCAGGAATATCGAAGCGTAGACGGTGGCCAGAGGGGTTCTTGCACCGGCGGCATAGTTGACCCCGCTGCGGTTGAAGGAGCCGCAAGATGCGTAACTGGAGAAGAAACTGCCCAGAATATTTGATAAACCCTGGCCAATAAACTCCTGGTTACCCTCGATACGCTGTTCGGATTTGACGGCGATCGCACGCGAGATGGAGACCGCTTCGGTCAGCGCCAGCATGGTCACGATCAGGGCCGGGAATATTACTTTGTGGATTGTGCCGTAGGAAAAATCCGGCAGGGACAAGGGTGGCAAGCCGACGGGCAGGGCACCCACGGTCCTGATATGTGTGACATCAAAGCTCAACTCAAGATTAAGGACGAATGCAACGATACTGCCCACGATCATCGCAACGATCATATAGGGCATTTTGGGAGTGAATATTTTGGCGAGTATGCCGGCTACCAGGGTGATGGCGGCTACCAGCGTGACATAGGGATTGATACGGGATAGTTGCAGGAAAAATTGCTCGATCACCACATGGAAGGGCGCGCCCCGAACGATGTCGAGGCCGAAAAAATTTTTTACCTGGCTGGCCGCAATCAGCAGTGCGGCACCTGCAGTGAACCCTATTACCACCGTATGCGAAATGAAATTGACCAGCACCCCCATGCGCGCCAGGCCCAGTATCAACTGGAACAAGCCGGTTAAAAAGGTCAGGGTCAGAACCATGCTGATGTATTGGGGTGAACCCGGATCAACCAGCGGGCTCATTGCGGCGAAAACGGCAATTGAAATGGCCGTAGTCGGGCCGGAAACCAGATGCCAGCTTGAGCCAAACAGGGCGGCAATAATTGCAGGTACCATCGCGGCGTAAAGACCATATTGCGGTGGCATGCCGGCGATGGTGGCAAAGGCCACACCCTGCGGCAGCACGATCATCGCACCGGTGAAGGCTGCAATTAAATCGGCCTTGTGGGTGTCGCGGTTGACCATCGGCCACCAGCGCAAAAAAGGAAAAATTTTAAAGAGATGGGGTTTGCTGATGGCTTTGGACACGACGTTACCTATGCTGTTACAAAAAATTTAACTTAAATTTAGGGCGACTCAATTTGCTTGGCCCCCTGTTTGAGATACACGTTCGTCTGGATCATTGTCAGTTCATGCCTATTGAACCAGTCTAACTACCCCCGCCATTATAACTTAGAACTCCTTGCCCATTCTATTTGTTCCCGTCTGAAGCTGACTTGGTTGGGGCCGGGCATTGGTGATTAAACTATAAGATGCATTATCATTGCTATTGTAGAATCTCAATTCCATATGTTAGATTCACAAGATATGTCGCTGATGCATTTATTGCGTATTCAATTTTTGCTGCTGTTCTCACTCTTGCAGTGCGTGGCGCCGCTTGCCCATGCGCATGTAAACGGTGATAGTGCGGATCAGAAAGTACATCTCGCAGCAATAGAATCCTCATGGTTAAATTCCCAGGACCCGGTTTCCAGTGAGGTGCAGCTCCCTGCCGGGCATGATCACTCTGGTGTTGTTTCCATGCCGCCCGAGTACCGTTACGGTGACTTGGCGCTTATACACATCAGTGACGCAAGTGTTAAACCGGTATTGGCACTGCGTGGATATATCGCCCTTTTTTTTGTTGTGCTCCCCAGGCAGAGCATTGTTTGCCTTCCCTACCAGCTTCCTTGCAGTCAAGCCCCGCCTGTCAAAATCGTCCCTGTTAAGAACGTCCAGGACGCATAGCTTGAAAGCTATGCAATTCGCCCAATCTTTATCGGGCAATGTTGCCCGTGCTACATCAGGAGCTACACCATGAAAGCTGCACTTGCTGCTTTTTCACTCATATTATTTCTTGCCTCGAATGTCACGGCTGCTGACGAGCTCGAATTAAGCCCCGACCAAATACAGGCTCTGGGCATCAGCGTTGCCCCCCTCCCTCCCAAAAGCACCGGTGAACTGGCTGGCATGCCGGCCCAGGTCGTAATTCCGGGCAATCAGCTTTTTATCGTCAGCACGCCGCTGCCTGCCATGCTTGAACAAACACTGGTTGGCGTGGGAGACCATGTGCACAAAGGGCAGACGCTGGCACGGTTGCAGAGTCCGGCCCTGGCCGAAGCGCAGCGCGGATTTTTGCAGGCATTGACCCAGGAGCAGCTAGCGAAAGGAAACTTCAGCCGCGATGAACAGCTCTGGAGAGACGGCATCATCGCAGAAAGCCGCTATCGTTCTGCGCACAGTCTGAATATTGAAGCCAGCGCCGCGCTGGCAGAAAAAAAACAGATACTGATTCTTGCCGGGATGTCGGCCGATGCGATAGCCCGTCTGCAATCCGGTGAAAACCTGAACAGTTCACTGGCGATCAACTCTCCCATTGATGGTGTGGTACTCGAAAAAACAGCCGATGCCGGACAACGCCTGGATAGCGCCACCCCGTTATTCAAAGTGGCGAAATTGAAACCGCTGGGGCTGGAAATTCAGGCTCCCCTGGCCGGTGTACAAAGCATCAAGGTGGGGGCAGAAGTGAGCATTCCTGCCTATGCTGCAAGCGGCAAGCTTACGGCCATCGGCCATAGTCTGAGTGACAGCAACCAGACCATACTGCTGCGCGCCCTGATTTATAAAGGCACGGATAATTTACGTCCCGGCCAGAATGTTGAAGTCAGCATCGCCAGCCATTCAGCCAGCACTGCGCAGTGGAAGATACCCAATGCAGCATTGGCGCGTGTTCAGGGCAAGAGCCTTATTTTTGTTGTTTCAGCCAAGGGATTTAGCCCTGCATCTGTCACTATATTAAGCGAGGGCGCGCAGGACACACTGATTACAGGCAAGCTCAGCGGCACAGAAAAATTTGCCATACGTGGTGTTTCGGCACTTAAGGCGAAATTAATGGGAATAGGCGGGAGTGAGTAATGTTATCCAAACTCGTCGAGTTTTCCCTGACCCAGCGCCTGCTGGTGATAGTACTGACGCTGATGATGATAGGTGCGGGAGCGCTGTCATTTCGTGATTTGCCGATAGATGCGTTTCCGGATGTGTCTTCCACCCAGGTCAAGCTGATCATGAAGGCGCCGGGCATGACGCCGGAAGAAGTGGAAGCGCGCATCGTGGCACCGATAGAGCTTGAAATGCTGGGTATCCCCAGGCAGCGCATCCTGCGCTCTATTTCAAAATACGCCATTGCCGATATCACCATCGATTTTGATGACGGCACCGATATTTACTGGGCGCGGCAGCAGGTGGCAGAACGCCTGAACAATGTGCTGCGCGATTTGCCCGCGGGAACGGGGGGAGGACTGGCCCCCATCACCACGCCGCTCGGCGAGATGTTCATGTTCACCGTGGAAGGCGAGGGTTTTTCGCTGGAGCAACGCCGCACGCTGCTCGACTGGACTATCCGCCCGGCATTGCGCACCCTTCCCGGCGTGGCCGATGTCAATTCACTTGGAGGTCTGGCGCGCAGCTTTGAAGTGGTGGTTGATCACACCGCCCTGGCAGCGCGCAAACTCACCATGGATATGCTGCAGCAGGCACTGGAAAACAATAACCGTAACGACGGTGCAGGGCGCTTGAGCGACGGTGACGAAGCACTGCTAGTGAGGGCAGAGGGCAGCATTAAAAACTTGCAGGATGTGCGCAATATTGTCATCAGCAGCCCGGGCGGCAACCCGGTACTCGTCAGCGATGTGGCATTGGTGCGCAGCGGCAGCCTGACCCGCTACGGTGTGGTTACCAAGGATGGCCATGGCGAAGCAGTTGAAGGTCTGGTGCTGGGCTTGCGCGGCGCCAATGCGCAGAAGGTAGTCGATGGTGTGCGTGCCAAGCTGGCTGAGATTGCACCCCTGCTGCCGCAGGGTGCAAGCACCAAAGTATTTTATGACAGGGGCAGTCTGGTTAAGCGCGCAATCGGCACGGTCTCCAAGGCGCTGACCGAGGCGATCGTGCTGGTGGTTATTTTGCTGGTGCTGTTTCTGGGCAATCTTCGCGCAGCGCTGGTGGTTGCGATCACCCTGCCACTCGCGGTGCTGATCACCTTTATCCTGATGCAGCAAGTGGGTATGTCTGCCAACCTGATGAGTCTGGGCGGGCTGGCGATTGCAATCGGCATGCTGGTGGATGCCGCCGTGGTGGTGGTGGAAAATATCATCAGCCACCTGGCAGAAAAACGCCAGCACATTTCCCACCTGCATGTGATCTACCGCGCGGTGAAGGAAGTCATTACGCCGGTGGCGGCAGGCGTGGCCATTATCATCATTGTGTTCTTGCCGCTGATGACGCTGCAGGGGCTGGAGGGAAAACTGTTCATTCCGGTGGCGCTGACCATCGTGTTTGCCCTGGCTGCCTCCTTGCTGCTGTCACTGAGTGTTATTCCCATGCTCTCCTCCTTCCTGATCAAAGGCGGGAGTCATGAAGATCCGTGGCTGGTGCGCAAAGCGTTAAGCATCTATACACCTTTGCTGAATAAATCATTGGCGAATGAGCGCAAAGTAATCATCATCGCGCTGGCAGCACTGGTGGTCACTGCCGGTGTGTATATGCTGATAGGAAAAACCTTCATGCCGGAAATGGATGAGGGTGACATCATCATGCAGACGGCCAAGCTGCCCTCCATTAGCCTGGCGCAGACTGCCGCACTGGATGAGCGAATTCAGGCAGCCATCCTCAAAGTCGTACCCGAAGTGCAGGGCATTGTTTCCCGCGCGGGAGCCGATGAGCTTGGACTTGACCCTATGGGCTTAAACGAGACGGATAACTTTCTGGTGCTCAAGCCGCAAGCGGAATGGCGCATGAAGGACAAACCGGCACTGATCGATGAAATCCGCAAGGTGATGGAAAATTTTCCGGGTATTGAATACAGCTTTACCCAGCCCATCGCGATGCGCGTATCCGAAATGCTCACCGGATCGCGCGGCGATGTGGCGATAAAAATCTTCGGCAGCAACAGCGCACAGTTAAGTGAAATCGCGGAAAAACTGGTGACGGTCGTCAAGGGCATCAAGGGCAGCGAAGATGCCTACACGGTGAAGAATAACGGTGTGCAATATTACCGTGTGGTGATCGACCGGCTCGCTGCCGGCCGTTTGGGATTAAGCGTGGATGACATCGGCAACACCCTGCGCACCCAGGTGGAAGGACGCCTGCTGGGCACGGTGATCGAAGAAGGTCGCCGCACACCTTTGCTATTGCGTGGCTCGGCAGAAGTGCAGCAGTCTCCCGCGCTGTTTGCGGCGCTCACTCTGCCGCTGGCGAATGGTCACAATGTGCCGCTATCGGTGATTGCCAAACTTGAGCGCGCAGACGGGCCGGTCAAGATCGACCGTGAAAACAGCGTGCGCATGGCGGTGGTGCAAACCAATGTGCGCGACCGCGACCTGGTCAGTTTCGTGGAAGAAGCCAAAGCCGCTGTAGCTAAACAAATTGCCTTGCCTGCGGGCTACGCGCTCACCTGGGGTGGACAGTTTGAAAACCAGCAGCGCGCTGCAGCCCGCCTTGCGGTAGTGGTGCCCATCGCACTCGGCCTGATCTTTATGCTGCTGTTCGCCACTTTCGGTTCGGTGCGCCAGGCAGTGCTGGTGCTGACCAATGTTCCGTTTGCGCTGATAGGCGGGGTGTTTGCCCTGTGGATCAGCGGTGAATATATGTCGGTGCCGGCTTCCGTCGGGTTTATCGCGCTGCTTGGTATAGCGGTATTGAATGGTGTGGTGATGGTGTCCTACTTTAACCAGCTGTACAGCGAGGGCATGGAGATCACGCGCGTCGTCACCGAGGGTGCGAAACGCCGCCTGCGCCCGGTGCTGATGACCGCCAGCATCACCGCTTTTGGCCTGCTGCCGCTGCTGTTTGCAAGCGGCCCCGGCTCGGAAATTCAGAAACCGCTTGCCATCGTGGTGATCGGTGGTTTGCTCAGCTCAACCCTGCTGACGCTGATCATGCTGCCTATTTTGTATCGCAAATTTGGCATTGAAAAGAACCCGGGATAAATTCAGATGATTTATTAGGCTCAAACCCCTCCCAGCCTCCCCTTGACAAGGAGCGTGATCTGCTCTCCCCCTGTCAAGGGGGAGTTGGAGGGGGTTGGTTCTAATAGTCAATCTGGGATAAAGGAAAAATATGAATAAAATACTCGACTGCTGCCTGACCCTGGTGTGCCACAAGTCGCTCGAAGAACGCATGGTGGATCATTTGCTGCAACACCCGGGTTGGGTGAGCGGCTTTTCCGTCGGTCAGATTGACGGCCATAGTTTGAAAGAGCATCTGCCCACCATGCTGGAACAGGTTCGCGGCCGTTCGCAGCGTATTGAAATCCGCTGTGTGATGAACCTGCAGGACGCACATGCACTGGTATCTCATCTCAAGAGCGAAGAAGCCAACAGCGAAGTCGCCTACTGGATTGCACCGGTGCTTGAATTTGGGAGGCTGGCATGAAGCATATGTCAGTGTTATTAGGCGCGCTGTTCGTAACAGTTGCCATTGCCCAGCAAGCGCCCGTCTCCGACCTGCCCTCGGCGGCGCAAGTGGAAGCAGCATTGGGCCAGCATATCAACGTGCTGACTGCCGAAACCGGAATTAAAGTGGAGCAGAGCAATCAGCGTAAATGGGATAGTGGCAGCCACGAATTCAATGTGCGGGCGGGCAGTTATCAACGCAATTTCACCAACACCGGACAAGCTTACAGAGAATGGGATGTCTCAGTTGAACGCCCATTCAGGCTGCTCAACAAGGTGACGCTGGACAGCGATATCGGAGCCGAAGGCGTCACCCGTGCAGAGTATGCACTGGGCGATGCACGCCATGAATCAGCACGCCTGCTGTTGCATCTGTGGTTTAACTGGCAGCGCGAAAAGGCGCAGGTAAGCCAATGGCAACAGCAGGTAGAAATACTGAGTCAGCAGGCGCGGATGACCGAGAAGCGAAATCGAGCAGGAGATGCGCCCAGGCTGGAACTCAACCAGGCAAATGCCGCGGCAGCCCAGGCCGGCGTTGCTCTGCAGCAGGCCAGCTTGCGCGCACAGCTGGCGGCCAGCGAACTGCTCAGGCCATTTCCGGAATTGACCTTGCCTGCGCAACCGTCACTGCTTGCCCCGCAAGCCGTAGAGCACGATCTGAAATATTGGCAAGAGCGGGTTTTCGACGACAATCACGAGTTGGGCATGGTGCAATCGGAAAGCAAAATTCAGCAGCTGCTTGCGCGGCGCAGCAGTGCAGATCGTTTACCTGACCCCACTATCGGCTTGCGTTATTCAAGCGAACTGGAGGGCGAGGTGACAGTTGCAGGAGTGTATGTTTCGCTGCCGCTTTCCTTTGGTTTGCGCGGTGCCAATTCGGAAGTGGCCGGCTACCAGGCCGAGATCGCCCATCAACGCGAGGTCGCTGTTAAACGCAGGCTGGAGGGCGACGTATATACCGCCTATACACAGGCGGTTAGTAATTTCCTGATCTGGCAGCAGGCACAGGATGCGGCACGCAGCGTGCAAGAAAATGCGGAACTTGTTGCCCGGGCCTACAATCTGGGGGAAAGCAATCTGACTGATGTGCTCATCGCACGCCGCGTGGCGCTGGAGTCCAGCCTGTCCGCCACCGTGTCGCAGCTGGATGCCAATGAAGCGCGCTATCGTTTGCTGCTCGATGCGCACCAGCTATGGCCATTGGACCTGCACGGTGGCGATAAGGATGGTCAGGCAGCAAAATAGCAAGATGAGCTGTGCCAGTTCAGGCAGACTGAATTTTTAAAATCTCACCCCCAGCGTAAATCGAGTCTGATTCTCGGCGGTAAAGTTTACCTTTGCGTCCTGTGCCAGCCTGACAAAAATATTCCGGAAATCGCAGGTTAATGAAACGGCATTGCCGTAAACGACTTCGTCCCCAACTGTTGCGCGCCCCTGTTTGCTCGATAAATCCAGCGTCCAGCGTAGATGGTCGCCAGTCAGCATGCGCCAGACTGCGTGAATAACGATTTGATCGGTACCCAAACGGTCGTCCTTGACGGCAAATATCGAGAGGGTTGATTTTGCCAGCAGGCTGGTCCCCAAGCCATAGGTGACGGAATCGTTAGGGTCAAAATTGAGATTGTAATACTCATGCAAATTGGTGCGGCCAAAGCCGAGCAGCGCAAAGATCGCATCGCCGATCTGCGCGTTGATCGAGCCCCCGGCAAATCCGTGAGTAGCCAGTTGCAATGATGGCACGATCTGCACGTAGGAAATTTGCGCCCTGTATTCGTAACCGATACGGGTCTGCTCAAATTCGCCGTCGCGCTGGTATTGGCCCAGCCAAACGGCATGGGGACCATCATTCGCGCGCAGATTGAGATCGACCGCGTCTGTAGTGTTGGTGGTGACAAAGTACGACGGTGTGAATTTGTAAGCCCACGCCTCGCCCGCTATAGCGGAGGGTTCGCCCAGTGTTGCAGTGTCTGCATGCACAAGGGATATTCCCGATAGCGTTGCATATACTGCAGCGGCGGCGAGGTTCTTTAAGTTTGCCATGAGCATTGATTTCACCAATTTATATGCCGGATGAGAAAATGGCAGCTGCCGGCAGGTCAGCATGGATTGCATGATCATAGCAAGCTGGAGGCAATACGAATGCTCAAAGCCGTCAAAATGCCTTTTAAAAAGAATGTAAAATGCGGGGCGCGGTCGTGATGGAATCAAAGGTTGAAGGTCGCGGGCGCATTTTATGCGTATGTGACTCGATATGTGCGTGAAAACACGAATGTCCACTTAATCCCGTCCCCGTAATCCGCCCCGTCGGTTTTCGTATGATTAAACATACGGACTGTCATCATGAGGATGAGTTGGGTTTTATTTTTTACTGCAATGAAACGAGCAACTGTGAGCAAGCACCTAACCCCCCAAAACAACAAGAAGACCCTGTGGGCCCGGCTGGGGCCGGGTCTGATCACCGGCGCTGCGGACGATGACCCCAGCGGCATCGCCACCTATTCCCAGGTCGGCGCGAAGTTCGGCTACGGCGTGCTGTGGACCGCATTCTTCACCTTCCCTCTGATGGTCGGCATCCAGGTCGTGAGTGCCCGCATCGGTCGGGTTACGGGTCACGGACTCGCCGCCAACATCCGCAAGACTTATCCTGCCTGGTTGCTGCACGGTATCGTCTTACTGCTGCTGGTTGCAAACACCATCAACATCGCCGCCGATATCGGCGCGATGGGGGCGGCTCTGCAACTG
>Ga0315270_10000016_pt1 | contig 93539 bp, 83 predicted proteins | sample C1_bottom_MG_FD_204932 | JGI IMG/M metagenome (GOLD analysis project Ga0315270, IMG submission 204932) | Sediment microbial communities from Yellowstone Lake, YNP, Wyoming, USA - C1_bottom | ecosystem: Environmental > Aquatic > Freshwater > Lake > Sediment | place: USA: Wyoming | collected... | reverse complement strand
GGCTCGCAGCTCGTGCAGGCCCAGAGCGTCGTCCCGGACCGCTACGAAATCCCCTACGTCGCGGGCGGCGCGGGCGCGACGAGCATCTACGGGCGCAGCAAGTGGGTCTTCGGCACGCTCTCCCCCGTCGAGAACCTCGCGACGACGCAGATGGAGTTCCTCTCGGACCTCGTCAAGGAAGGCAAGTTCAAGCCGCCCCTGAAGATCGCGATCGTCTGGGAGAACACCGAGCACGGCAAGGACTTCCAGAAGGGCATCCACGAGTTCGCCAAGGCGCACCCGAAGGAGTTCACGGTCGCGCTCGACGAGAGCTTCGAGATGTACGCGCCCGACTTCAAGCCGCTCCTCTCGCGAGTCCAGAACGCCAAGGCCGACCTCTTCATGTGCGACGCCCACCTCGAGGACTACATCTCGATGCAGCGCACGTATACGCAGATGGGCCTCTACCATCTGATGGTCACGTACGGCGCGCGCGGCTCGGACGAGGCCGCCCGCAAGGGCCTCGGCGCCGCCACGGACTGGATCTTCGCGAGCGGCTGGTGGTCGGACCTTCTGCCCTATCCGCAGGTCAAGACGTGGACCGAGAAGTACAAGGCCGCGACCGGAACGACGCCGCAGTGGTACCACGCGTGCGCGTACGAGACTGTCCGAGCGATCTTCACGGCCATCAAGAAGGCCGGCTCCCTCAAGCCCGAGGCCATCCGCTCCGCCCTCGCCTCGCTCGAGATGAAGGATTCGATCCTGCCCGGCGGCGTCTTCAAGTTCAGCAAGACCGGCCAGGCCGTCCTCCCGTTCGTCGTCACGCAGAACAAGGCGAACGGCAAGCTCGACCTCGTCTGGCCGAAAGACGCCCGCACGGGCCCGCCGGTGGCGCCGATCCCGAAGGGGTGAGGGGCGGGCCCGCCTCGCTACCTGGAGGATCTCGTCGCCTGTACCGCGAGCGCCCCGTCCTCCGCGCGCAGATCGAGGCGGTCGCCTTCGACGCGCGCGGAGGCCACCGTCTCCAGCGCCCTCAGGAACAGCTGCTCCTGCTCCATGACGCGCTCGGGCTCGGCGCACATCTTCCGCGTCGTGACGGCGGGCCCGATGGAGAGCCTCTCCCCCTCCGCCTTGTACGTGACGCTGTAGGGGTTGCAGCCGGCCGAGCCGGCGGCCTTGCCGCCCGCGGAGAACTCCATCGTCAGGTTCGAGCCGGCGAGGACGCTCGTGACGGCCTGCTTGCCGTTGTTGTACCCGGTCACGCGCCACGAGGTGCCGGCGAGCGACGGCGGCTGGGGCGCGAATGTCGCGAGGACGGCTCCGTCCGCCGTGAGCTGCAATTGCCCGGACTCGACTCGATACGCGTTCGCACGCGTGAGCGCGCCCAGGAACGCCGCGGCCTGGTCCATCCGCTCCTGCGGGCACGCCATCCGCGTGGACGCGGCGCCGGGGCCGACCTTGAGCGCGCCGCCTGACGCGGTGTACGGGGCCGTGTAGCGGTTGCAACCGTCGGTGCCCAGGGCGCGCGAACCGTCGAAGCGCAGGGTCACGGTGGTCCCGGCCACGAGCGTCTGCCCGGTCAAGCTGGAAAGCACCCAGGCGCTGCCCTTCAGGCCGGGCGCATCCGCGGCCGCCGCGGAGACCGTCGCGAACAGGAGCGCGCAGAGAAACGTCCTCGTCATGTCCGTTCCCTTCCGGCGAACGTGGGCGATGACGGCCCGTTCGCCCGTCTGGTATGGTTTTTCGAGCGAAGCTACGGGTTCTGCTTCGTGAGGTGACGCATGGATTCTAGGAGAACACCGGCGCGGCGCGCGCTTTCCGCATGCGGGGTGCTCGCGGCTCTTCTCCTCGCGGCGCCGCTGCTCCGCGCCGCGCAGGCGCCGGGCGTGCCGACGCCCGCGGCCTCCCCCGGCCTGCGCCTGCCCGCCACGTTCACCGGAGATCTCCCCTGCGCCGACTGCGAGGCGGTCCGCTGGCACCTCGACGTCTGGCCGGACGGCGTCTTCCATCTGCACCGCGAATGGCTCGGCCGGAGCGCCGTTCGCGACGAAATCGGGACGTGGCGGTACGAGAAGAAGCGCAAGGCGCTCGTCCTCTCGGGAGGTGGCGAGACGCCCCTGCAGTTCGAGGTCAAGGGGCCGGACGCGCTGCGTGCGCTCGACACGCGGGGCAAGCCGATCAAGTCGAGTCTCCCGTACGTCCTGAAGAGCGACGGCTCACTGCGGCTCGCGGACCTCGCGCTGAATCTCGCGGGCGAGATGACGTACCTGGCCGACGCCGCGCGCTTCACCGAGTGCCGCACCGGGCGGAGCTACCCCGTCGCGATGGAAGCCGACTTTGTCGCGATGGAGAGGGGCTACCGGGAAGCCGTGAAGGAGCCCGGTGCGAAACTCTACGTCACGTTCGAGGGCTCGATCCTCGACCGCCCGAAGATGGAGGGCGACGGCGCCGCGCGGACCGTCGTCGTGACGCGCTTCATCAAGGCGTGGCCGGACGAGAGGTGCAAGGCGCGCTGACGAAGAGGAGGCGGCATGGGCAAGGATGAGAATGTCACCGCCTGCCCAGACATCCTGCCCGCCGTTCCTTGCCGGGTCGTCAGCGCGGCTTGGCGCTCCGGCCTTCGCCGGGCGTGCGCCCTGCGCCAACGTCCTGCTGCTCCACCTCTCCCTGGTCCTCCCGGTTCTGCTTCTGCAGCACCTCGACATGCCGGTCGGCTTGTAAGTGGCGCTGCACGTCCAGCATCCCGGCGCCAAGCAGATTCGGGCGGGAACTGGGAGGCCCATATCGTCGCGCCTGGCGCCGGCCCTCGGCAAACACCAGAATCACAAGCAGGGCTGCCCCGCCGACGAGCCACCACCCTTCCGCCATCATCGCAATCCAGTATAGGTGGCCGGTCGCCCGCTCGCTTGCCCTGCCTCGTGCCATCGGCAGTCGTTGCGCTCCTTCCTTCTCGCGCCCGAACTCGATATCGTTGGGCGGATCTGTTGCGGTGAAGGCGCTGATCGTTGCTGCGCGGAGACTCGTATGAGAAAGCTCAGAATCATCGAACACATTTCGCTGGACGGCGTGATCCAGCATTCCGCCGACGACGGCGCTTTCCCCTACAGCGACTGGACCGCGCCCTATCGGACGCCCGCCGGCCGGGATGCGATGCTCGCGGCGTATGGCGGGAGCTTTGATCTGCTGCTTGGCCGTCGCACCTACGACATCTGGTCGGGCTTCTGGCCAAAGGCGCCGAGCAGTCCGATGGCGGACGTCCTCAATGCGGCAAAGAAATTTGTCGTGACCCACCGTCCGGAAAGTCTTGAATGGGGCCCGTTCGAGGGCCTTGGACCGGACCTCGTCGAGGGCATTCGCCGCATCAAGGCGCAGGACGGCCCGGACCTTGTCCTCTCGGGCAGCTCCACGCTGACATCGCCGCTGCTCGAACATGGGCTTGCGGATGAAGTCCTGCTGGTCGTCTATCCACTCCTGTTGGGCACGGGGAAGCGCTTCTTCGCCGAGGGAACCCCGCCACGCTCATTCGAGCTCGTCAGCACGAAAGCATTCCCGTCCGGCATCATCTTCAGCACTTACAAGGCCGCCGGACGTTTGAAGACCGGATAGAGGCAGCAGTCTCGAGGAGAACGAAGACATGAACGTCGCCATCATCGCCCTGATCGCCGCCGTAGCCGCGGCGTCGCCCGCGCCGGACGTGGCGGTTCCCGTCGAGCAGGAGCCGGAACACAGGACGGTTCTGAAGAACGACTACGTGCAGGTCTTTCGCGTGACCCTCCCGCCCGGAAAGGCCACGGGGATCCACATCCACGCGCACGACGACGCGGCCGTTCGCCTCAGCACGGCGACCGTGACGTCGGACAGCCCCGGAATGCCGGCGGGCGCGGCCGAATCCAGGTCTGCCGGCTTCGTGTCGGCCCGGAAAAACGAGCCCAAGGCGCTCACGCACCGGGTTCAGAATGTCGGGACCACCCTGTTCGACGTCATCGACGTCCAGATCCTGAAGCGGCCGGGCGGTCCCGCGGCGCCCCCGATCTCGGCGCCCGCGGCGGAGAACCCGCAGATGCGGGTCTACCGCTACGAGCTCGCGCCCGGAGCCGGTTCGGCGCTTCACACGCACGCGCGCCCGTACCTGCTCGTCGCCGCGACCGACATGAACTTCCGCATGACGTCGCCCGACGGCGCCTCCATGGCTCATCCGATCAAGGCGGGCGACCTCCACTGGGTCGAGGCGGCCGTCACGCACACGTTCGTCAACGACGGCAAGGAGCCCGGCGTGCTCGTCGAGTTCGAGTTGAAGTGAGGAAGCCCGTGCCCGCATCGAAGGCTTGTCTGCGGTTTCCGCTCCCACCCGCCCTCCGCACCCGCATGCTGAAGATCCTGACGAAGATCGACGGCGACGCCGATCCGACGCGGCACACGGACGACCTCTGCGCGCTCGTCCTCACGCTCACCGAGTCCGGGATGGACCATTACTTCCTCAAGGCCGTCGCCGACGCGAAGCTGGGCTTCGTGGCACGGCAGACCGCGAGCCTCGGCGTCGCGGGGGCGGTCCGCGTCATGGCGCCCATCGTCCGGTCCGTGCTCGGCGGCGCCGACGCCGCACAGCTCAAGGCCGTCTCGAGGCACATACACGGATTGATGGCGTGACCGAGTCCCGGCGGCTCCTCCGGCATTTCCTCGGGGCCCTCGCGTACCGCACGCAGAAGGCGCTCCGCGGAGCGCCGGCAGGTTTCGGGGAGTTCCGCGCCGGCGTGAACGTCCGCACACCGCACGAGCTCGTCTGGCACATGACGGGTGTCGTCGGCTACGCGCGGACGATGCTCCACGGGGGCGATTTCGCGCCGCCGCGGCTCGCGACGTTCGAGGACGAGGTCGCCCGCTTCCACGCGACGGTCGAGGCGCTGCGCGACGACTTCTCGAACCCCCTGCTCGCCGCCCGGATCTCCGACGAGCAGTTCCTGCAGGGGCCGCTGTCCGACGCGATGACGCACGCCGGCCAGCTCGCGATGCTCCGGCGCCTCGCGGGCGAGCCCGTCCCGTCCGAGAACTTCATCTTCGCGAAGGTGTCCGCCGACAACGTCGGCCCCTTGCAGCCCGAGCCGGCCGCGCCCGACGCGTGGTGGCGGGCGGACCAGCCGCCCCAGCCGCCGGGACCGCCGAAGAAGGAGTAGAGGCGTCGCATGACCGTCTTCGAAAAGGGCGTCTTCACCATCCTCGGGATCTCGGTCGTCCTGATCCTCGTGGCGATCCCGCTCGTGCTCGGGAAGGTGCCGCCCAACGTCGTGTACGGATTCCGGACCCGGGCCACCCTCTCGAGCGAGGAAGTCTGGTACGACGCGAACGCGTATTTCGGGCGTCGCCTGATCGTCGCATGCCTCTGCGGCATGCTCGCGGCGTGGGCGCTCTACGTCCTGAAACCGTTTCCGCCCGACGTGTTCCTGCCCGTTTCCCTCGTCGTCCTCGTCGCGCCCACGCTCGTCGCAGCCGTCGCCACGTCGCGCTACGTCCGGACGCTCGGGCCGCCCCGCTAGACTCCCCATCCGGCCGCCCTCAGGCGGCGTAGATCGCACAAGGAGAACTCATGCCCGTCAGCGTCCGTGCCTATGGCGCGCCCGCCCCGAATGCGCCCCTCGTCCCCCTCACGATCGACCGCCGCGAACCCGGCGCCACCGACGTCGAGATCGAGATCCTCTTCTGCGGCGTTTGCCACTCGGACATCCACCAGGTGCGCGACGAGTGGTGGCCGGGCACCTTCCCGATGGTCCCGGGCCACGAAATCGTCGGACGCGTGTCGCGGACCGGCTCCGGCGTCACGAAGTTCAAGACCGGGGACACCGCCGGCGTAGGCTGCTTCGTCGACTCGTGCCTCTCGTGCGACCCCTGCAAACGCGGCCTCGAGCAGTTCTGCCTGAGCGGGGCGGCCTTCACGTACAACGGCACCGAAATGGACCGCAAGACGCCGACCCAAGGCGGCTACTCGCAGCGCGTGGTCGTCAAGGAGCGTTTCGCGGTGAAGGTGCCCGCCGGGCTCGACCTCGCCGCCGCCGCGCCGCTCCTCTGCGCCGGAATCACCACGTACTCGCCGCTCCGCCAGTGGACGTGCAAGCCGGGCGACCGCGTCGGCGTCGTGGGCCTCGGCGGCCTCGGCCACATGGCCGTCAAGCTCGCCGCCGCGATGGGGGCCGAGGTCACGATGCTCAGCACGTCGCGCTCCAAGGAAGCCGACGCGAACCGCCTCGGGGCGCACGCCTTCGAGCTCACGAGCGACGCCGAGACATTTCGAAAACTGGCCGGACGCTTCGACCTCATCATCGACACGATCTCCGTGGCCCACGACCTGAACGCCCACCTCGGAATGCTCCGGACCGAGGGCGCCATGGTCCTCGTCGGCGTCCCGCCCGTGCCCGCGAGCCTGTCGGCCATGTCCGTCATCCTCGGCAACAAGAAGCTCGCGGGCTCCATGATCGGCGGAATCGCCGAGACGCAGGAGATGCTGGACTTCTGCGCCGCGAAGAAGATCACCGCCGACGTGGAGGTCATCCCCGCCGGGAAGATCAACGAGGCCTACGACCGGATGCTGAAGAGCGACGTGCGTTACCGCTTCGTGATCGACGCGGCGAGCCTCGCCTAACGGGGGCGCCGCAAGAGCCGCTTGACCGCGTGGGAGGCCACACGCTCGCCCCGATTTTCGAAGAGCTCGTGGTTGCGTTCGGCCCGGGAGAGGTCGTAGAGGTAGTTCGCCATGAAACCGCGGGCCGTCTTGAGGCCGTGGGGAGACGGGTCGCCCATCCAGTTGATCCGTTCCAGCCGCGCGCCGTTCCCGAGGTGGAAGCGGGCGACCGGATCGGCCGGACGGCCCGAGGCGTCCGCCGCGGTCAGGAGGTATTCCGCGACGGCCGCCGTCAGGGCGGCTCGCGAGAGGTGTTCGCGGCCGGGACCGAGCCACGTCGGGAAGCCCGCCACCGGAGAAAGGGTCACGAAGGTCCTGAGAGAGGGGACGTCGGCCTTCAGCTCCTCGGCGACGCGCTTGAGCAGGAAGTGCCCGAAGGAGATTCCCTTCAGGCCCTCCTGGCAGTTCGAGGTCGAGTAGAAGACGGCGGTGGTCGCGCGCCGGAGCGGGATCGGGCGTCGCCCCTCGGCAAGCAGCGGGGCGATGGCGGCAGGGATCTCGTCGGCGAGGGCGACCTCGACGAAGATCAGGGGCTCGTCCTCGAGGGCCGGGTGGAAGAACGCGAAGCAGCGCCGGTCGGGGGGATCGAGGCGGCGCCGCAGGTCGTCCCAGCTCGTGATGGCGTGGACAGCCTCGTACCGGATGATCTTCTCGAGGATCTGCGCGGGCGTCGACCAGTCGATGCGCCGGAGGGCCAGGAAGCCGGGGTTGAACCACGACGAAAACAGGTGGACGAAGTCCTCGTCGACGACGCCGAGCTCCGGCGCGCGGCCGAGCGCGCGGAGGACGTCCTCGCGCATGCGCACGAGTTCGCGGGTCCCGCCGGGGGCGCGGTTCAACCGGCGAAAGAGCTCCTGCCGCCGGGCCTCCGCCGCGGTGTGCAGGACGAGAGCGGTTCTCGCCCCAGGACGCGACCGATAAGCGGTGATGGCGCTCTCGAGGCGAACCGGATCGGCGCCGAAGTTCGAAGCGAGGTTCTTCAGAAAACCGAGTCTGCCGTCCGGCGGGAGTACCGCGTAGCCGTCGAAGAGCTGCCTGGCGAGAACGAAGCCCGAGACCTGACCGCGCCCCGAGAGAAGCGCCTCGGCGAGCACCGCAAGGCTGGCGCTCCCGCCAGTCCCATCGCGGCCGAGCAGTCCGAAGAGCCCGTTGAGGAGCCCACGCTTCATTTCCGTTCCCCGGGAGGTTACGCCACCTGCTGGAGCCTGCTAGGCTCGGGACCTCTTGCAGGACATTGCCGGGGTCCTCGTCAACACCGTGATCTCCGCGGCGCTGTACGCGACGATGGCGTACGGCCTCGCGGTGATCTACGGGGTGATGCGCATCATCAACCTCGCGCACGCGGGCCTGATGATGCTCGGCGCTTACGCGACGCTCGCGCTCTTTACGCGCTTCGGCCTCGACCCGTTCCTCTCGCTTCTCGTCGTCGGGCCGCTTTTCTTCCTGATCGGCGTCGTCCTCTACCGCCTCGTCGTGCGCCGGCTCCCCCGCTCGGGGGCGACGCCGTCGATGGAGTCTCTCCTGCTGCTCTTCGGAGTCTGGCTCGTCCTCCAGAACCTCGCGTACGTGATCTGGACGGGCGACACGCAGTCGATCCTGACGTCCTACACGATGAAGTCGGTCCCGGTGTTCGGCGTGAGGGTGGGCGTGCCGTCGCTGTTCGTCTTCCTCGGCAGCGTCCTCTCGCTCGTCTTCCTGAACGTCGTCCTCAGGGCGACGTACCTCGGCAAGGCGATCCGCGCCGTGACGCAGAACCGCGACGCGGCCCTCCTCGCGGGCGTCGACGCCGATCGCATCTCGGCGATGGCGTTCGGCCTCGGGACGGCGTTCGCGGGCGTGGCGGGCGGGATGCTGTCCTCGCTCTATGCCTTCACGCCGGATTTCGGCCGGAGCTTCCTCCTCAAGGCGTTCTGCATCATCGTCCTCGGCGGCATGGAGAGCGTCACGGGCGTCGCGGCCGGGGCGCTCGTCCTCGCGTTCCTCGAGAACGCGCTCGGCTCGTGGACGACGCTGCCAACGTCGCTGCAGGACGCGGCGAGCTTCACGCTCCTCTTCGTCACGCTCGTCGCGTTCCCGCAGGGCCTGCCGGGCCTCGCCGCGCGCGTCAGGGCGGCGTTCAAATGAAGCGGCTGCCGCTCGCCGCCGGCACCGCCCTCGCGGCCTGGACGCTCGCGGCGCCCCTCTTCCTCGAGCGCGGCACTCTCAACGACGTCTGGAACCTCGCGTTCGCCGTCATTCTTGCCTCGGCCTGGAACATCCTCGGCGGGTTCGCGGGCCAGGTCTCGCTCGGGTATTCGGCATTTCTCGGAATCGGCGCGTACACGACCGTCCTCCTGTCGCTGAAGGGGATAAACCCGTTCTGGACGCTGCCGCTCGGGGCGGTCCTCGCGGCGCTGTTCTCGGTGGTGATCGGCCTTCCCGCGTTCCGCCTGCGCGGCCCGTACTTCACGATCGCGACGATCGGCGTCGGCGAGGCCGTCCGCGTCGTCGCGTCGAGCGTCTCCTTCACGGGCGGCTCGAGCGGCCTCAGGATGCCCGCGGGCGCGTTCGACTTCACGCTCAACTACGAGGCCATGGCCGCGCTCGCGATCGTCACGGTCGGCATCGCGGCGCTCGTGAGGAAGAGCGCGTTCGGCCGCGCGCTTGCCGCGATCAAGCAGGACATCGACGCCGCCGAGTCGCTCGGAGTCGACTCCACGCGCTTCAAGCTCGGCGCGCACGCCCTGTCGGCTGCGCTCGTCGCCCTCGCGGGGTCGCTCTACGCGATCAACTTCCAGTACATCGCGCCCGGCTCCGTCTTCGACTTCCGGCTGAGCCTCGCCATCGTCCTCGCGCCCATCGTGGGCGGCGTCGGGACCGTCGCGGGCCCCGTCCTCGGCGCGATCGTGTTCTCGACGCTCCAGATCAAGCTGCTCTCCGTCCCCGCGCTCCGCGATTCGTACCTCTTCATCTACGGAGGGCTCCTCATCCTCGTGATGCTCTACGAACCGAAGGGCCTCGTCGGGCTTGCGCGCCGCCTCGTCGCGCGCGCGCGCCGGACGCCCGCTCCCCCGCCGGAGGCCGCGCGTGCCGCCTGAGCCGCTTCTCTCCGTCCGCGGCCTCACGAAGCGGTTCGGCGGCCTGACCGCCCTCGACGACGTCTCGTTCGACGTCGCGCCCGGGGAGATCTACGGCGTGATCGGGCCGAACGGCGCGGGCAAGACGACGCTGTTCTCGTGCCTCGTCGGGGCGCTCGCGCCGACGGCCGGGGAGATCCACTTCCAGGGCCGGCGCATCGGCGGCCTCGCGAACCACGCCGTCGTCCGGCGCGGCCTCGTCCGGACCCACCAGATCGTCCGGCCGTTCCGCGACATGACCGTGGATGACAACGTCTCCATAGGCGCCCACTTCGGCGCGGGAAAGCGCCGGGGAACCGACGCGCGCAGGCGCACGGCCGAGGTGCTCGACCGCACGGGCCTGTCCTCCCGGGCGCGGGATCTCGCCGGCACCCTTCCCATCGGCGACCTCAAGCGCCTCGAGATCGCGCGCGCGCTGGCCGCCGAGCCCGCCTGCCTCTGCCTCGACGAGGTCATGGGCGGCCTCAACCCCTCCGAGATCGTGGCCGCGATGTCCCTCGTGCGGAGCATCCGCGACGCCGGCGTGACCGTCCTGATGATCGAGCACCACGTCCACGCGGTCGCCGGCGTCACGGACCGCATCCTCGTCCTGAACTTCGGCGAAAAGATCGCCGAGGGCCCTCCGCACGACGTCCTCGCGGACCCCGCCGTCATCTCCGCCTACATCGGCGACGAGGAGGCCGCGTCGTGAGCCTCCTCGCCGTCGAGGGGATCGACGTCTTCTACGGAGACGTGCAGGCCGTCCGCGGCGTGTCGTTCACGGTCGGGCCGGGCGAGGTCGTGACGCTCATCGGCGCGAACGGCGCCGGCAAGTCCACGACACTGAAAACGGTCGCAGGGCTCCTCGCCCCGCGCCGGGGCCGTATCGTCTTTGACGGGGCCGACGTCGGCGGCTCCCCGGCTCACGCCCTCGCGGCGAAGGGCCTCGTCCTCGTCCCCGAGGGCCGCCAACTGTGGCCGGGAATGTCCGTCCTCGAGAACCTCCGGATGGGCGCGTACCCGAAGGCGGCGCGCGCGAAGGGTGACGCGACTCTCGAGGAAGTCTTCACCATGTTCCCCGTGCTCAAGCGGCGCATTCATCAGAAAGCGGGAACGCTGTCCGGCGGCGAGCAGCAGATGTGCGCGATCGGGCGCGGCCTCATGGCGCAGCCCCGCCTCCTTCTCCTCGACGAGCCGGCGCTCGGGCTGTCGCCGCTCCTCGTCCGGGAGGTCTTCGCCACGCTGCGCGAGATCCGGGCGCGGGGCGTGACCGTCCTCCTCGTGGAGCAGAACGTGAAGCACGCACTCGCGCTCGCGGACCGCGCGTACGTGATGGAGACCGGCACGATCACGCTCTCCGGCCGCGCGGAAGACCTCCGCAACGACCACGGCGTGCGCGACCGGTATCTCGGGTACGCATCGGTATGACCGCCACCTCGCGCCTCCTGTCGTGCCTGCGCACCCGCGCGGAGCATCCGGCGGTCGTGTGGGGCGGCCGCTCTTACACATTCGAAGAAATGGGCCAGTGGGCAAGCGCGTACGCCGCCCACCTGGAGTCCCTCGGCATCCGCCGCGGCGACCGCGTGGCCGTGTTCGCCGAGACGCGCCCCGAGCTGATCGCGGCCTTCATCGGCCACCTCATGTCCGGTGTCATCCACGTGCCGATCAACACCCGGTACAAGGCCGACGAGGCGCGGCACATCCTCGAGGACTCGGGGGCGGTTGCGGTGCTGGTGGGGGACAAGAGAGAAGAATCCAAAGAGGTTCTGGAAGAGATTCTTAGAAAGGGAAGACCGCACGGGCTGCGCGAAACCCTTACGATTGCCGCAGCGTTCCCCTCTTCACCCTCTAAGCAGACCTTCTCTTCTCCCCCTCCCCCGCAGGACGAAGACATCGCCGTGCTCATCTACACGTCGGGCACGACGGGCAAGAGCAAGGGCGTCGCGCTGTCGTATCGCGCGCTTGCCGACAACACGGCGTCCGTGACGGGCCTCTGGCGCTTCGCGCCCGAGGACCGCCTCGTCCTGGCGCTCCCGCTGTTCCACGTCCATGGCCTCGTCCTCGGGGTGACCGGGATGCTCGTCAACGGCCTGACGCTCCTCCTCGAGCTCCGCTTCGATCCCGCCCGTGTCGTCCACGCGTTCGCGGAAGAGAGCGCCACCGTCTTCATGGGCGTGCCCACAATGTACGTGCGCCTCCTCGAGCACCTCGACTTCCATCCAGAGGCCGCCGCCGCCCTGAGGAAGGCCCGCCTCTTCACCGCCGGCAGCGCTCCCCTGCCCGCGGCCGACTTCGAAGCGTTCCGCACGAGGACGGGCCACGCGATTCTCGAGCGCTACGGAATGAGCGAGACGCTCTTCACGCTCTCCAATCCCTACGACGGAGAGCGCAGGCCAGGCACGGTCGGCCTCCCGACGCCCGGCTGCTCGGTCCGCATCGTCGACGACGAGGGGCGCGACACCGTGGACGGCGATCTGGGCGAGATCGTCGTCAAGAGCGACGGCATGATGACCGCCTACTGGGGCCGCGACGGGGAGACGGCGTCGTCGTTCCGGGACGGCTGGTTCCTGACCGGCGACGTCGCCCGCCGCGCGTCGGACGGCACCGTCACGATCGTGGGCCGCAAGTCCGTGGACATCATCAAGAGCGGCGGCTACAAGATCGCCGCGCGCGAGATCGAGGACGTCCTCCGGCGCCACCCGAAAGTGAAGGACGCCGCCGTGGTCGGTCTCGAGGACCGCGTCTGGGGCCAGCGGATCGCCGCGGCGCTCGTCCTCGCCGACGGCTGCGAGCCCGGCGCGGCCTGCGCCGAGGTGGCGGCGTTCGCGGCCGGGCATCTCGCGGACTACAAGAAGCCGCGCGAGATCGTCGCCCTGCCCGAGCTGCCGCGCAACGCCCTCGGGAAGGTGCAGAAGCACCTCCTTGCGAGGGCGTTCCCGCCGAAGCCCTAGTTCGGCGGAGCCGCCGGCTTGTCCGCTGTCCAGCGCGCGCCCCACTCCAGCATCTCGGCCAGCGTGTGGAGCACGCTCTCACGCGCACGGTAGCCGTGCGCCTCGAACGGGAGTAGGACGAGGCGCGCAGTGCCGCCGGTTCCCTGAATCGCGGCGTACAGACGCTCGGACTGGATCGGGAACGTGCCCGAGTTGTTGTCGGCCTCGCCGTGGATCAGGAGGAGCGGCGCCTTGATCTTGTCCGCCACCATGAACGGCGACACCCTGAGGTACGTCTCTGGCGCCTCCCACAGGCTGCGCCGCTCGGTCTGGAAGCCGAACGGCGTGAGCGTGCGGTTGTAGGCGCCGCTGCGCGCGATGCCCGCCGCGAAGAGATCGCTGTGCGCGAGCAGGTTCGCCGTCATGAACGCGCCGTAGCTGTGGCCCGCAACGACGACCTTCTTCCGGTCCACGACGCCGCGCGCGTCCAGCGCGTCGATCGTCGCCTTCGCGGCGCCCGTGATCTGGTCGACGTACGTGTCGTTCATCTTCTCGGGGTCGCCGACGACGGGCATCGTGGCGTCCATGAGGACGGCCCAGCCCTGCGTCAGGAAGAAGAGCGGCGAGGCGCCCATGGGCCGCGTGAACGCGTTTGGCGACGCGCGCACCTGCCCGGCCGTGCCGGCGTCCGAGTACTCCAGCGGATACGCCCAGACGAGGCACGGAAGGCGCTTGCCGGCCTCGTAGCCCGCGGGCAGGTAGAGCGTGCCCGAGAGGGCGATGCCGTCGGCGCGCGTGTACTTCAGGATCTCCTTCTTCACGCCGGCGAACCGCGGCGCGGGGTCCTTGAAGTCGGTGAGCTTCGCGCGCGTGTGCTGCGCGAGGTCGACGAACCAGAGGTTCGGGGGCTCGGACGGGCTCTCGCGCCGGATCACGATCTTCGTCCGGTTCTCCCCGAGGAATCCGACGAAGCGCTCGAGCGCGTCCTCGGGCGACTTGAAGAGGCGGCGCGTCTGCCCGGTGGAGAGGTCGACCGCGTCGAGGAACGGCTGGGCGCCCTCCGGCGTCGCGCCCTCGCCCGAGAGGAACGCGACGACGCCTTCCTGCAGGATCGTCCGGCGGCCGCGGCGCGACGTCCCGGTGACGAAACGGCCCGGGTCCTTGTAGGCGTCCTGCGCGGACAGGTCGAAGAGGACGCGCGGCGGCGTGGAGGCGTTGTCGAGGTCGATCACCGACGTCGTCCGCCAGCGGCGGCTGCGATCGAACTCGGTCACGATCGCCGTTCCCGGCGTCACGGTCCACTCGACGCCCTGCAGCCGGTGGACGAGCTGGCGAACCTCCCGCCCTTCGCCCGCGAACGGTGCGCGCAGCGTGTGCAGCGATTCCCGGAACGGAACCTTCCGGAGCGGGTCGCCGCCGTCTAGCGCCTCGGTCCAGAACAGCGAGGCATCCTCGATGGGCTGCCACTCGACGTGGCGCGGACCCGTCGGGACGCCCTGCCGCGGCGTCTGGTCGGCGAGCGGGAGATCGGCCACGACGCGCAGGACGCGGCCCGTGCCGTCCCAGACCTCGAGGGCGTGCGGGAACTCGCGGTACGGGACGCGGTACGAGAACGGCCGCTTCATGCGCGCCACGAGGAGATACCGGCCGTCCGGAGACGGGTCGAGACGCGTGAAGAGGCCCGGCGCGCCGACGGCCGCCGCCCGCTTCGACGCCAGGTCCAGCTTCAGGACCTGCGACGTCGCGAAGTGCTCGAAGAGATCCTCGTCCCGCGAGCTCTTCAGGAGATCCTGGAACGTGGCCGTCGTGGCGGTCTTTCCGGCCGTCTCCTCAATGACCGGCCCCTGCGGCACCGCGGGCTCGGGCGGCGCCGGCTTGCGGTCCTGCGGAATCGCGAGGAGCCACAGCGTCCTCCCGTCGTTCGAGAAACGCAGGGCCTCGCCCGCGACGTCGTTCACGCGGACCCCGGCCACGGCGGTGGCGGCGCCCGACTTCGTCTCGGCGAGCCACAGCTCCGTCCGGTCGTCCGTGTCGCGCGTGAAGGCGAAGACGCTCCCGTCCGGCGAGAACACCGGCATCCCGATGCGCGCGCCGGCGGGGAGGGCGACACGGGTCTTCCGCCCTTCCGGAAGGGAGAGCACCGTGAGTCCGGACGCCGACAGGAGATGCTGCTGGGCGCCGCGCGCTGGAACGAGCCGCACGCCCGCCAGCCTGAGGAACGGCTCGGCCACGACGGACAGAGGCGGGTTCTGCTCGATCTCGACGAGGAGGGCCGCGTCGCCGACGGGGCTCAGCCGCGCCTGCGGCGGGCCGGGAGCGTCGAGCATCTGGACGACTTCCTTCGGAGGCAGCTTGTAGGAGGTCGCGGCGGCCGCGGGCGGGGCCGAAAAGAGGGCCGCGGTCGCGGCCATGAGAACGAGTCGCTTCATGGGATTCTCCCCCGCGATGATGGCACGACGAACGTAGAATCGTCCCCGACATGACGCTCTCGGCCGGGCAGATTGCGGCGCTCTTCTGCGCGCTCACGGCGGCCGCTTTCGGGCTCGTGGCGCTCACGCTCGTCGCCGCCTCCCGGACCCGGCGGACCCTCGCGCTCTACGGGGCTCTCGCGTTCGCGACGGCGGCCGTCCTCATCCTCCCGATCGTCAAGCCCGACAGGCTCCACGCGCTCGACAACGCGTCCGCGGCTCTCGTCGCCGCCCTCGCCGTCGCGCTTCTCTGGGACCTCGGCCAGGGCTCCCGTCGGACCCGGGCGTTTCTCTTCGCGGCCGCGAGCGTCCTCGCGCTGGCCGGCCTCGCCGAGACGGCCCAGCGGCACGCGTTCCTCCTTGCGCGAACCGTCGTCCCCCCGCTCGGCGCGGGCTTCATCCTGTTCACGGTCCTCCTCCTGCCGACGGTCGCCGACGAGGAGCGCCGGCTCTTCGCCCGGGCCACGACGGACCCGCTCACGGGCCTCCTGAACCGCGCCGCGTTCCGCGAGCGGGCGCGCGCGGAGATCGCCCGCGCCGAGCGGACGGGCCGGCCCCTCGCGGTCGCGATGCTCGATCTCGACCACTTCAAGGCCTTCAACGACGCTCACGGGCACCCGGCAGGCGACGCCGCGCTCTCGGCCGTCGCGGGAGCGATCACGCGCACGATCCGGGCGATCGACCTCGCGGGCCGGTACGGCGGAGAGGAGTTCGTCCTCCTGCTCGTCGAGGCCGACGCCGTCGCGGCCGTCCGCGCGCTCGAGCGGCTCCGCAAGTCCGTCGCGTCGCTCGATCCCCCGCGGGTCGCCCGGCCGATCACGATCTCCGCCGGCATCGCGGTTCATGTGCCGCCGTTCGAGCACTCGACGCTCGAGGGGCTCGTCGCCCGCGCCGACGCGACGCTCTACGCGGCCAAGGAAGCGGGCCGCAACAAGGTGATGGTCGAGGCACCCTCCCGGCCGGCGGCCGCTTCCGACGTCGTCTACCGCTGAGTGGGCGTCAGGCGAGGAGGCCGCGGAGCCGCTTCAGGGCTTCCTCGAGCCTCTCGAGCGACGTCGCGAAGGAGATCCGGACGCAGCGGTCCTCTCCGAACGCCGCGCCGGGCGTCACGGCGACGGCGGCGCCGTCGAGGAGCGCCTTCGCGAACGAGTTCGAGTCGGTCACGGCGACGCCGCCGACTGTCTTCCCGTACCAGGCCGAGACGTCCGGGAACGCGTAGAACGTCCCGCCGGGCGGCGTGCACCGGAACCCCGGCAGCTCGTTCAGAGCGGGGATCAGGAAAGCGCGACGGCGCCGATACTCGGCCAGCATCGTCTCGATCGCCTTCGCGCTCTCGTCGGGGCGGCGAAGGGCCTCGAGCGCAGCGGCCTGGGTCACGGAGCACACGTTCGACGTCGCGTGGCCGACGAGCCGGCCGATCATCTCGGCGACGGGCCTCGCGGCGCACGCGTAGCCCACCCGCCAGCCCGTCATCGCGTACGTCTTGCTGAACGTGCCCGCGAGGACGACAGTCTCAGGGAATTCGGCGGCGAGCGCCGCGGCCGAGAGGTGCGTTCCCTCGAAGACGAACCGGTCGTAGCACTCGTCAAAGAGGAACATCCAGCCGCGCGCGGCGCACAGGCGCACGATCTTCTCGATCTCGGCGGGTTCGATGACGGCCCCCGACGGGTTCGTCGGCGAGTTCACGAGGATCCCGCGCGTCGCGGGCGTCGCCGCGGCCTCGACGTCCGCCGCCGTGAGGCGAAAGCCGTTCGCCTGCGACGTCGGGGCGAAGACCGGGCGCGCTCCGGAGAGCGTGACCATTTCCGGGAACGACACCCAGTAGGGGACGGGGATGAGGACGTCGTCACCCTCCTCGAAGAGCGCGAGGATGGCGGTGTGGAGCGCCTGCTTGCCGCCGTTCGTCACGACGACGTCGCCCGGCCCCCACGGCGCCTTCCACTCCCGCCGGTAGCGTTCGGCGATCGCCGAACGGAGCTCCAGCGTCCCGACGGCGTCCGTGTAGCGCGTGAAATTCGCGCCGATCGCCCGGACCGCGGCCTCCTTGACGAACTCCGGCGTCGGGAAGTCCGGTTCGCCCGGGCCGAGGTCGAGGACGTCGACGCCACTCGCCCGCAGCGCGGCGGCGGTCCTCATGACCTCGAGGGTCGCCGACGCGGCGACGCGGGACGCGCGGCTCGCGAATCTCATGATCCCCTCAGAACCCTCCACGCGGCGCCGATCGCCCGCGGCTTGCGCCGGCCGATCGCGATCATGAGCATCTCGACCACGCACCACGCGGCGTAGACGAAGATCATCGCGCCGCGCGTCGACGGCACGGCGAACTGGACGAGCCAGAACACGAAAAGGATGCCCGCCTCGAACGCCTGGAGATTGAGGTTCACGAGAAGGAGCCAGCCGAGGAAGCTCTGGAGGATCGTGAGCAGGATCTCCACGCGCTGGTGCTCGTCGAAGACGATCGCGGACGGGGTTCCCCGCGAGAACGAGTAGATGACCGGGATGAGGGCCGAGAGGATCGACCACTGGTTGATCGTGGACGAGACGAGGTTCATGACGGCCATCGGCGCCTTCGTGATCTGGCGGGCCCAGTTGAACGCCGAGAGCTTTTCCGGGAACTCCGAGAGGAACGGCGCCACCCACTGGACGAAGACGAACGGCGCGACGCCCGCCGCCATCGCGAGCGCGAGCATGGACTCGACGAACGCGTGCGCGGAGACGACGAGCATGAGGCCGCCCACGACGAAGATCCCGGCGATCGCCCAGCCGCGCCGGCCCGGCCCCTGCCGGAGCGCCCACTTCGACACGGCCGGCAGGTCCTCGATCTCCTCGACGTCGCCCGTGCGCGGCGGAACCCTCAGGAGCGCGAAGAGGTACGCGAAGTAGCAGAGGGAGAGAATCAGCGCGTCCCAAAGGCCGAGCGACCCCTTCCACCAGATGACGGCGAACCACGCGAGCGGGGGCAGCAGGCCCATGACCTCGAGGGAGTGCTCGTCGTCGAACTCGATCGCGATCCAGGTCTTGCGCTTTCCGGTCCGCCGCGCGAAGTACGCGGCCACGAAGTACACGAGCGGCCAGCCGAGGCCCACGAGGAGGCGGATCGAGCCCGTGAAGTTCGCGATCGCAAGGTGGACCTTGGCCGGATCCTTCCCGGCCTCCCACGCGATGACGGCCTCCACCGCGAACTCGGGCAGCGTCTGGAGCCACGCGAGGATCGCGAGGGCGAGCCCCTGCGAGACGAGAAACTGCGCGGCCTCCGCGCCCCAGGCGACGAGGAACGCCGAGAAGAGGACCGATGGAAACGTCCAGAGCGCCGTCAGAGGAGTCGCTTTCGCGACGATGGCCGCCCCGGCCGCCGGGATTTCCAACTTCATTCACCCGGATTTAAGCACGACGCGGGCTAGACTTCCGCCCGCATGCCCCGCATCGAGTCCCCGACGAACCCGCGCATCGCCGCCGCCGTCCGCGCGGTCGCCGAAGGCGACCGCATGCTCCTCGAGGGAAAGAGGATGGTCGAAGAGGCGCTCGACGCGGGAGTGCCTCTCGAGGACGTGTTCGTCGTTCAAGACGGGAGCGAAGAGGAAGGGGAAGATTTTCTTAGAAGGGTAAGAGGGGCCGTCGCTGGCGGAGAGCTCACGACGGTGTCCCCACGCGTACTCAGGCGCCTCTCGGATCTTCCGTCGACGCGAGGCATCGCGGCTCTCGCCGCCCCCCCACACCGCACGCTGGCGCAACTAACACCTTCTAAGAAATCCCCCTCTTCGTCTTCCTCTTCTCTCTTTCTCCTCCTCGACGGAATCCAGGACCCCGCGAATGTCGGCGCGATCGTCCGCTGCGCGGAGGCTTTCGGAGTCGCCGCCGTCGTCCTGACTCCGGGCTCCGCGTGGCCGTTTTCGCCGCGCGCGCTGCGCGCGTCGGCGGGCAGCGCGCTGCGCGTGCCGATCGTCCCGCGCGTAGTGCCCGCCGAGGCGATCGCTTGGGCGCGCGCGCACGGCGCGTCCCTCGCCGGCGCCGAGGCTCACGGCGGCGAGCCGCCGGGGGCCGCCGCGAAGGTGCGCCCGCTCGTCCTCGTCGTGGGATCCGAGGGCCACGGGATCTCGGCCGAGCTCGAGATCGCGCTCGACCGCCGGCTCACGCTCCCGCTCGGAGGAAACGTCGAGTCCCTGAACGCGGCGGTCGCCGCCGGGCTGCTGCTTTTCGTTCTCAGCCGGCCCTGACGGGGGTACCATCCCGGATCGGCCGCACAGCCGGCCGCCCACCACAGAAAGCGAGGACTCACACATGCGGCGATTCTTCATCGCCTCCGGTCTCACCCTGTCCCTGGCTCTCCCGGCCGCCGCCCAGGACGCCAAGCCCGCGGCTCCGAAAGCGCCGGCCAAGGCCGTCGCCGGCGCGCCCGCCAGCGAAGCCGACAAGACGCTCTACGCGCTCGGCCTCGTCATCTCCCGCAACCTCATGGGCTTTAAGCTCTCCGCCGCGGAGCTTGGGGTCGTGGAGCAGGGGCTCTCCGACGGCGTCCTCGGCAAGACGCCGAAGGTCGACATCGAGACGTACGGCCCGAAGCTCCAGGAATTCGCCAAGAGCCGCATGACGGCCGCGGCCGCGGTCGAGAAGAAGGCCGGCGCCGCGTTCCTCGAGAAAGAGGCCGCCCAGCCCGGCGCGAAGAAGCAGCCCTCGGGCTTCCTCTACAAGGAGACGAAGGCTGGCACCGGCGCGATGCCGAAGGCCACCGACACGGTCAAGGTCCACTACAAGGGCACGCTGACCGACGGCACCGTCTTCGACAGCTCGGAAGGCAAGGACCCGGTCACGTTCCCGCTCAGCGGCGTCATCCCCTGCTGGACGCAGGGCGTGCAGCTCATGAAGGAAGGCAGCTCGGCCCGTCTCGTCTGCCCGTCCGAGCTCGCGTACGGCGACGAGGGCCGCCCGCCGCGCATCAAGGGCGGCGCGACGCTCGTGTTCGAGGTCCAGCTGCTCTCGATCGAGAAGAACGCGCCGCCCGCCGCGGCCGCTCCCGCCCCGAAGAAGTGACCTCGGCGGGCGTCAAAACGTCTCGGCCGTAAACCGGCGGAGGCGGACCGACCCCTCCGCCTTCCAGCTCTCCTCCGGCAGGCCCGCCCTCAGGCAGGCCTGCCCGAGGAGGCGGTCGGCGTCCCAGTTCAGCCCCTCGGCGTCCTGCGGCAGGACGACTCCCCACCGCTTTCCTTTTTCGGCCACGACGCCGTGGATTCCAATCGTGACGTCGGACGGAGAATAGATTTCTTCGAAAGTGGAGAGGACGGAGATCTGTGGCGTGTAGCGCGGGAGTTCCTTCGCGGTTGCGGGTGGGACGCGCGGGTCATGCAGAAGCGCTTCCACCGCGTGTTGCTCCACGAGAATGTGAAGGGGCGATGCCGTGGCAGCCGCCCCGCTCCTGCCACGCGCGCGTCCGTCCTTCACCCATGTGACGAAGACGGACGCCGGCCTGAGGAGCGCGCTCCCCTCGGGGATGGCGGGCGCGAGCGCGCCGCGCAGGCCCATCGCGCGCGCGACGGCCGCAAACGCGACCTTTCTAAGCAGATCTCTCTGGTTCTGTTCGAGCATCAAGAGCCTCCGAGGGCTTTCTCGAGCGCGTCCCCGAAGGCGGCTTCGAACTCGTCCAGCTTCTCCGCGAAGAAATGGTCCGCGCCGGGCACGGAGAGAAACGTCCAGCCGCGCGCCCCGGCGACGCTCCGGGCCTTCGCGAGCGGGCTGAACTCGTCGTCCTCGCCCTGGATCCACACGACGCGCCAGGGCTCGGCGGCGGGCGCCGCACCGTCCCAGCGGTCGATCGGGAGTCCGATCAGAAAGAGGACGTCGGGCGCGAGACGTGGAGACGCGTGGAGTGCGCAGAGGGATCCGAAGGAAAAACCCGCGACGACGAAAGGCCCGGCAGGCTGGCGCCCGCGCACCCATTTCCCCGCCGCGACGACGTCGTCCGTCTCCCCGCGGCCGTCGTCGTACGCCCCCTCGGACGTCCCGACGCCCCGGAAGTTGAAGCGCAGCGCGGCGAGCAAGAACCGGCCGGAAAGCAGTTTCGCCGCGCGCTGGACGACCTTGGTGTGCATCGTCCCACCGTGCCGGGGATGGGGATGGGCGACGATCGCGGCGCCGGCGGGGACGGCCGGAGACCGGAGCAGCCCTTCCAGCCGCCCCGCGGGTCCCGGGATCGACACGGTGTGGAGCGTCGCGTCCGGGGCGGCTGTCACGTCCGGCGACGTTAGCATGGGGCTCCTATAAACTTCGCGTCCCCAGGACCATCGCGGCAGGAGCGGCACATGAAGAACATCGTCCACATCGTCGGCACCGGCACGATCGGCGAGCCCCTCATCGGGCTCTTCACCGACTTCAAGCAGCACCTCGGAATCGACGAAGTGACGTTCCACAAGCGCACGCCGATGAAGACCGAACGGGCGAAAGTGAACCACCTCATGAAGCGCGGCGCGCTCCTGGCCGCGGAAGACGACAAGGTCGCCGACTTCGAGGCGCTCGGCCACAAGATCTCTTACACGGCGCAGGAGGCGCTCGAGCGCGCGACGGTCGTCCTCGACTGCACGCCGGCGGGCAACGACAACAAGGAGCAGGTCTACAAGCACCTCAAGGGCCCCGCGGGCTTCCTCGCGCAGGGTTCCGAGTTCGGGTTCGGGAAGATGTACGCGCGCGGGATCAACGACTCGGCGCTCATCCCCGGAGAGGACAAGTTCCTCCAGATCGTCTCGTGCAACACGCACAACCTCGCGATCCTGATCAAGACGCTCGGGATGGACGACCTCGGCAAGCTCGCGATGGAGCGCGCGCAGTTCGTCTGCATGCGCCGGTCGAACGACATCTCCCAGACGAAGGACTACTCCCCCGCGCCGACGTTCTCCAAGCACGACGACGACGAGTTCGGGACGCACCACGCGCGCGACGTCTTCCACCTGTACGAGACGCTGAACCTCAAGCCGAAGGTCTTCTCTTCGGCTCTGAAGCTCAACACGCAGTACATGCACTCGGTCTGGTTCAACTTCGAGCTGAAGGACAAGACCGACAGGAAGCACGTCCTCGAGCGCCTCAAGGCGAACCCGCTCGTCGCCCTCACGGAGAGGAAGAGCGCGAACGAAGTCTTCTCGTTCGGCCGCGACCACGGGTACTACGGCCGCATCCTCTCGCAGACGGTCATCTCGACGCCGACGCTGGCCGTCGCCGACGAAGGCAAGGAGATCGTGGGCTTCTGCTTCACGCCGCAGGACGGCAACTCGCTGCTTTCTTCGGTCGCGGGCGCGATCTGGCTCATGGACCCCGAGCACGCGAACGCGCGCATCCAGGTCCTGAAGCGCTTCGTCTTCACCGAGATCTAAGAAGATCCTCGAGGGCGGTGCCCAGAGAAGCCCCATCCGGCAAGCCACTGAGCGCGGGTACGCGCTCCCGGAGCGAAGCCAGTCTTTTCTCTTCTCCCGTGAAGTCGTACGCGAGGACGACGCGGACGCCCGCGAGCTCGTCCGCGAGCGCGTCGAGGACGTAGAAGCCCTGGTGCGTCGCGAGGTGGCGGACGGCGCGGGCGCGGTCACCGCCGTAGCGCGCGACGAGCGCGTCGAGGTCGCCCGCGAGCTCGGCCTCCGGCGTCCGGTCGAAGACGACGTCGAGGAAGACCGCGTCGGGCCTTCCCTGTCCGAGCGCCTCCCGGGCCTCGGCGAGGCTGCCCGCGCGCACGAACGCCGCGTCGGCGCCTTTCGCGGCGGCGAGGCGCGCGAAGCCGTCCACGTACTCCCGCCCGTCCTCGACGACGAGGATTCGCGCGGCCGTCACGAGGGCTCCTCGACCACCGCGAACTCGACGGAGACGCCCTTCGCGTAGCCGGAAACGCCGGGCACGACGTCCACGGCGCCGTCCCAGCGCCTGACGGCGTCGGCCACGACGCCCAGTCCGCGCTCGGCGGCGCGCCCGCGGATCATCTCGGCCGTGAGCGGCCGGGGATCGGCGTCGTAGAGGACGAAGCGCCCCTGCGCCTGCCCCGTCACGGGATCGCGCCTCTGCTCGGCGAGGAGACCGAGGCGCGGCGAGTCGAGAGCGTTCGCGAAAAGATTCCGGAAGATCGTCTCCCACTCGGCGCCCGGCAGCTTCACGCGCAGCGGAGCGCCCGCCTCGGCGAAGAGCCCCATCGGCTCGAGCGCCGGGGCGGAAAGCTTCTTCTCGCGCGCCACGGAGGCGAGGAGGGCCTCGAGCGCATCCCACGAGGCCTGCATCGAGCCGGCCGCGTCGAGCAGCCGGTTGAGATCCTGCGCCGTGCGCGCATTCAGCGTCGCCGCCGCGCGCCCCAGCCGGGACGCGAGCCCCACGCGGCGCCGGGCGGGCAGCGTGCGGCCCGCCGCGAGCGACGCGAGGTCGTCGTGCGCGGCGTCGAGCGTGTCGAGCGCCGCCGCGACGGGAGCGAAGACCGGGTCCTTGTGCCTGAGGTTCAGGGCGGCGCCGCGGAGGCGCGCGAGCGCTGCGAGGTCGTCGAGCGCGGCGCGTCCCTCGGCCACGAGGCCGGGCCCCGCGCCCGAGCCGTAGAGGCGGGACGCGAGGATCTCGGCGCTGGGGCGGAAGTTGTCGTCCGAGCCCAGGCGCTCCTCGGCGCCGCCGAGCAGCAGGCCGCCGTGCTTGAAGACCTCGTGCGACAGCCGGCCGAGGACGGGCCGCACCTCGCGCGTGGCTCCGGGATCACGGCGCAGCCATTCGGCCAGCGTGAGGCCGCGGCGCCGCCTCAGGAGCAGCCCGGCCCCGAGTGCGACGCCGAACGCCGCGAGGCCGATGGCCCCGCCGCGCAGCGTCTGGAAGCGCCGGTCCATCCGCTCCACCGCGGCGCGCGCCTCGTCGAGGTGCAGGCCGTCGGGCGCTTCGGCGACGTAGCGCCGCCACCAGCGGACCGCCTCGAGCTCCTTCCCGTCGGACGCGGCCCGGCGACCCAGCGCCCACAGCGCCTCGCGCGAGCCCGCCTGCTCGGCTTTCTGCCACGCGGCCGTCGCCTCGCCGCCCCGGCCCGGCAGCGGCTCGAGGAGGGCCGCGAGCCGTTCCCACGAGGACGCGCGGGACGGGTCCACCTCCAGCGCTTTCGTCAGCGCCGCCTCGGCGCCTGCCGTGTCGCCGCCCTGTCCGCGCACGGTCGCGAGCAGCTCCCAGGCCGGCACGAACGCGGGATCGAGGCGGACGGCTTCTTCGAGCTCGCGGCGCGCCTGCCCGGCCCCCGACGCGTCGCCGCGGCGGAGGTACACCTGCGCGAGCCGGAAGGGCGGCGCCGCGGGCGAGGACTCGGCGAAGGGCCCCTCGCCGGCCGCGCGCCCCGCGGGTCGCGCGAGGCTCGCGACGAGCTTCTCCCGCAGCGGACCCGTCGCCTGCCTGCCCGCGAGCGTCGCGGAGGCCCGCCAGGCGTCCAGCCGTTCCAGCGCGCGCGCGGGATCGCCCCAGGCGGCCCAGCGGTCCGCGGCCTCGCGCAGGAGGCGCGGCATCTCCGGCCGGAGCGCAATCGCCCGGTCGAGCAGCGCGAGGGACTCCTCCTTCGCCGGCCGGTCGGGTTCGTTCCAGAGCAGGTTCGCGAGCGCCAGGACGGCGTCAAACCGGTCCGGGTCCGCCGCGAGGGCCGTCCGGAAAGCCGCCGCGGCTTCGACGTCGCGCCCCTCGCGCTCCTCGAGCGTCCCGAGAGCGAGGGCGGCCTCCACGTACCCCGGCGAGATACCGAGGGAGCGCCGGAACGCGCCGCGCGCTCCGGCGGTCGCGCCGCGGGCGAGCAGCGTCTTGCCTTCAGCGAAGGCGGCGCGCGCCTCTGCCGAGGGCGGTGCGAAGCCCGGGCGCACGGGCACGCCCTTCGCTTCTTCCTCGGCGTCGAGGCGGCGGATGCGCTCGCCGATCCACGCCCCCGCCGGCCGGCCACGCCGGCCCTGCGCGGCGAGGACGTGGCCGTACTGCAACATCGCGTCCCGGCGGTCGCCGCGGGCTTCGGCCTGGCGGGCGAGGACGAGGCGGTCGGGCGCCGAGAGCAGGTCCGGAGCCTCCCGCGCCGCCGCCTGCAGGAGGCGTGCTTCGTCGTCCACGTCCCCCGCCGCCGCCGCGAGGTCTGCGGCACGCAGCGTGAGAAAGAGCGGTGGCCAGAGCGTGGAGAGCCTGGCCCGGCGCAGGAGGTCGCGCGCCTCTGCAACGGCGCCCGCATCCCGGGGCGAGGCCGCGACGAGCCCCGCCGCGGTCTGAGCGAGATGCTCGGCGTCGTCCTCGCACCCGGCGGGCGCGGGAGCCGCCGCCAGCGCGAGCGCGAGCACCGGGCCGAGCACGGAGGTCAGCCTTCCTGCCGCGCGGAGAGGCCGAGCTTGTTGAACCTCAGGCGCACCGCCCTCTCGTCCGCGGCCGAGCCCGTCATCCGCTCGGCCATGCGCGCGAAATCGCCGTGGCACTCGTGGAAGAGCTGCCGAAACGCCGCGCGCTCGAGCTCTCGCCGGTAGTCCTCGACGTTTGCGACCTTCGGGCGCGGCAGCGTGAGCACGTCCGCGGCGCCGGGCTCTTCTTCCTGCCGCGCCTCGGCAAGGAGGTCGAACAGGAGCCGGTTCTCGAACGCGAAGACGACCCGCCCCGCGCGGTCGAAAGACGCCGCCGATCTCCCGTAGAGAGTGGCGGCGAGCAGATCCGAGAGGACCATCCCGAACTGCCGGAGGTTGCCCGGCCACGGGTGCTTCGCCATCGCGGCCCAGGCCTTGCGCGGGAGGAAGAAGACGACGGGAGCGCGGCTGCGCGAGAGCTCCTCGTCGCCGCGCGCCAGCTCGAACGCGTCGCCCTTCTCGGGCTCGGGTGCGCCGGACGCGCGCACCTGGGCGAGGATCTCGGCGCGGTGGCCGGGGTCGGCGAAGAACGCCGCCGCGTGGTCGTCGGCCAGGTCTTCGAGGTCCTCCCGGCGCTCGGAGAGCGGCGGGAGCGCGAGGGCCAGCGCGGGATTCAGGCGCATTAGGAGGTCGGCGCGGAACGTCCCGTCGGAAACCTTCTTGCGCAGGTCGACGTTCGACGCCGCGACGATGCGGGCCGTGTGCGGCACCGACGCCGTCGCGCCCACGCGCCGGATCACGCCGTCGTTCAGGGCGGTGAGGAGCGACTTCTGCGCGTCGAGGGAGAGGTTCTCGATCTCGTCGATGAAGAGCGTCCCGCCGGCAGCCGCTTCGAAGACGCCCGGGCGGTCCGCGACGGACCCCGTATACGAGCCGCGCACGGAGCCGAAGAGTGCAGCCTGCAGCAGCGTGTCGGGCACCGTCGCGCAGTCGAAGGAGACGAGCGGCCCCCTGCGGCCCGAGAGCGGGTGCAGGACCTCGCGCACGAGGAAGTTCTTGCCCGAGCCGGTCGGCCCGGTCACGAGGAGCGGCAGCGGCGTCGGCGCCAGCGACGCGATCCGCCTCCTGAGCTCGCGCATCGCCGGGCCCCGGCCCCAGAAGAACCGCCCCGTCGAGAGCGGCGCATCGCGGTCGGCGAGGACGCGCCGTACGACGCGGACGAGGCCCTCGCCCGTCGTCTCGTCCTCTCCCACGGTGTACGTGAACGCGTCGGCGCGGAGACGGCGCGCCTCGTCCTCGAACGGGATGTCCTCGTGCGCCGTCGTCAGGACGACGGGAAGGTCCGGCGCGCGGCGGCGCAGGCGCTCGAGGATGTAGAGGCCCTGGCGGTCGCGCCGCTCGCGGCGCTCGCGCTTCCCCGCGGCCGATTCGCCGAGCGGCCTCCTGTCCGGCAGGAGATCCTCATCGGCGATCTCGAACCGCAGGTCGAGGACGACCGCGTCGGGCAGGCGTCCGCCGCGCGCGAGCGCCGTCTCGGCCTCGGCCCAGCTCGCGGCAAAAGCCTTCGATTCCGACGGACCCGCGAGGACGAGGTCCGGCGCGAACTTCCGGAACAGCTCCGCCGTGCGGGGCTGGTCGTCGACGACGAGGAGCCGCAGCCCACCCTTCACGGGCCGCTCCCGCGCCCGCCGCGGCCGCCCAGCGGCCGCAGGACCTCCGGCCCCTCCTCGATGGCAACGCGGCGGTAGAACGCCGTGCAGGCGCGGGACGCTTCCACGCACGCGTCATCCAGGGATTGAAGAGAGGAAAGAGAGATTTCTTTGAGTGAAAGAAGGCCGGGGGAGAGGCGCGCGACGGTCGCCATCGCATCCTCCAGCGCCAGCAGGTCGGCGTCACTCGAATCGAACATCGATCCCTCTTCCCTCTTCCACTCGAAGAAACTCTTCAGGACGTCCCGTCGCGCTCCGTCGCCTGCCACCTTGGGCAGGAGGTCGGCCGCGAGTCGGGCGCGCAGCGCCGCGGAATCCGTCTCGCGTTGCTCCGGCGCACTCCACCGGAGCGCCTTTCCCACGTCGTGCTTCAAGCGAAAGGCTGCGGTCTTGCGCCGCAGCCTCCGGTCTTCGACCTCGTGCGATATCGTCATCGTCCCGGATTATCCGCTCAGCCGATCGCCCGTCTGCGCGAGGCGCGGCCAGTCCACGACGCCCGGCGCCGAGAACGGCCGGTCCACGAGGACGGGCCGCCTGCCGCCCTCCACGTCGCAGAGGACGTGGCGCTTCGGGATGCGGGTTCCGTCCGCCGTGAAACCCTCGCAGACGACGAGGAGCAGTCGGCCGTCCGGCGAAAAGCCGAGCGACGTCGTGTAGCGATCCGCGTTCCCTCCGTCCGGCGCGCTCGCCCCGCTCGAGGCGAGGATCTCGGGCTCGGCGGCCGCGGCGGGGTCGAACACGCGCGCGCGGGCGAGGTCGAGGAGGCGCGTCCGGCGCCGGCCGGATACCGGTGCCTCGTCCCACACGAGCCTCCTGCCCGAGGAGTCGAACGCAAGGCTCGCCGGGTCGGCGCCCACGACCGTGAACGGCTGGATCGCGTCCTTCCCGTCCGGCTTCGTCACGACGAGGAGCGTCGCGCCGCCCTTCGAAACGAACTGCGCGCGGAGTCCGCCCGCCGAGACGACCGGCTTCTCGGAGACGACCCTCTTCGGGAGCGACTTCGTGAGGCGCGCGACGAGACGGTCGGCAGCGCGGCGGCGCGAGGCGTCGGACGCCGTGGAAGAGACCTCGGAGGCGGACTCGATGGCCGCGTCGCGGTAGAGAGGGAAGTTCTCCAAGTCACCCGTCCGGATCGCGTTCTCGGCGAGAGACGTCAGGAGCCGGGCGCGCTCGAGCTGCAGCGCCGTCCGCCGCGGCGAGGCCGGGAACGACGCGAGGAACTCCCCAAGGTCCTTCTCGCGCCGCGAGGCCGCCTTCGGGTCGAAGACGCCGCGGCCGTCGGTGATCGAGCCGCAAGCCGTCAGGAGGCGCAGTCGCACGCGCTCGGCCAGATCCGCCGGAGGCGCGAGCGCCATCGCCCGGCGGTAGGCCTCGCCGTCGTAGCGGAAGGTAGCACCGTCGCCGGCGGACACGACGTTCACGCCCCACAACCCGGCCACGAGCGTCGAAGACGGCGCGCGGCCGTCCTCGGCACGGCGGGCGCCCAGCGCGAGCAGCTCGCCGGCGTGGCCGAGCAGCTCCCAGGCGTCGGCGTTGGCCGGCTCGCGCCGCACGGCTTCGCCGAGGTAGGCGGCCGCGAGAACCGGGCGGTCGCGCGAGTCGAGGAGGAGACGCGCGTTCCGGACGAGATCCTCGGCCTTCGTCCCGGGATCGTCGAGGACGAAAAACGCCGAGGCGTCGGCCCAGCCCCTCACGGCGACGGAGCCGCCCCACCCCGGGGACGTCACGAGCATCTTGCCGCCCACGCGCTCGAGGAGCGTCGCGGGGGCGCTGGCGGCGACGCGCCCGCTGCGGGCGATGCGGTCGTCCGGGCGGTCCGCGAGAACGACCGAGCGCAGGGCCACGAGGCGCGTGCCCTTGAGAGCGGCCGCCTCCACGCCCTCGGCGCGCGCGATCGCAGCAAGGAGGAGCGGAGACGCGAGCAGTCCGAGGAACGCGAGGAGCCTGAGGATCGGGGCGACGTAGCGGCGGACCATGTGAACCTCCCGGCGCGGGGTGTTCTCGCGCCTGCCCCTCCCCTCTTCACGTCGCGTGCCGCCGCAGCCCGCATCGTCGACGCGGGGCTCGCCGCAATTTGATGATGCAATTCGGAGAAGATTTCTGCGAATAGGAAGATCTATTTGCGCGGGCGGCGCGCGCCGGGGCGCCTCTCCCCGTTGGCATCCTTCGTGGATTCCTCCTCAGCGGCGCTCCCGCCGCGAAGGAGACGACAAGTCTGGCTCTCTCAGGGGCCGGGGGCCGGGGGCCGCCGTCGTGCGCATCGAGGGAGAGATCGGCGCGCTTGCGCTCGTCGTGACGGCGCGGCCCGATGCGCCGCAGAAGGCCGCCGCGCGCCGCGTCCTGCACGCCCCGCTGCTGCCCGTGCCGGGTTCGCTCGCCCTCACGCCGGACCGCCGGGCCGTGACGTGGCTGGAGGCCGAAACGCCGACACGCCTCACGCGCGTCGCCTTCGCGCTGGACGGGTCAGGGCCCGTCGCCGTCCCGGACCGCGAAGTCTCAGCGAAGGGAAAGAAAGTGAAACGCCGCAATCACCAGTGAGTGCGTGATGCGGCCCTTCCGGATGAGGTCCGGGATTCGCCGCAGCGGGATGAGCTCGACCGCGAGGTCCTCGCCTTCGTCCGGCATGAGGTCGCCGACCTTCCGGCAGCCTGTCGCGAGGTACGTGAAGCAGCGGTTGCCCTGGATCGCGGGATTCGGGTGGACGACGCCGATGCGCTTCCACGACCGTGCCGCGTAGCCTGTCTCCTCGCGCAGTTCGCGGCGGACGGCCACGGCCGCGGTCTCCCCCTTCTCGACGCTCCCGCCCGGAATCTCGAGCGTGACCGAGCGCGTCCCGGCGCGGAACTGCCGGACGAGAACGACCTCGCCCGCGTCCGTCAGGGCGACGACGTTCGCCCAGTCGGTGCATTCGAGAACGAAGAAGTCGTGGGGCCTGCCGCTGCGCGGCGAGCGCGTCCGTTCGCCGCGGACGGAGAAGACCTTGAAATCGCCGAGCGGCTTCGACGACAGCAACGGCCAGACGGACGGCGTTCCTGCCCTCTTAACCATTCAAAGAAATCTTCTTCTCTTTCTTCTCTTCGTCCTACGAGTTCCCGAAGCCGGTCACGATGTACGAGCCGCTCTTGGCGTCGCGCTTCAGCGTGATGACCTTTGCCTTCTCGGCGGCCTCTAGGAGCTCGGAGAAGGCGCGGAACCCGTAATAGCTCTCGTTGAACGACGGGTACTTGCGCTGCATCGTCTGCTTGACCATCGAGCCCCAGAGAACTTCCTTGTTCTCGCGCTTGAGCGCCAGCATGGAGTCGATGAGGAGCGAGAAGGCCTCGGCGGTCTTCTCGGGCAGGCCCTGCAGGGACGGCGCCTTCGTCTTCTCGCGGATGAGGTCCTCGTAGTAGAGGAACTCGTCGCAGTTGTCGATCAGGAGCTCGGACGTCGAGCCCTTCACGCCGAAGCCGAGAACCTGCTTGTTGTTCTCCTTCAGCTTCGAGACGAGCGGGGAGAAGTCCGAGTCGCCGGAGCCGATCACGAACGTCGTGATGTGGGCCTTGTTCGAGGCGAGGTCCATCGCGTCCACGACCATCCGGATGTCGGCGGAGTTCTTGCCCGTCATGCGGTGCTGCGGGATGTCGATCAGCTCGAACGCGGCCTCGTGGAAGGCGCGCTTGTACTCCAGGTAGCGGTTCCAGTCCGCGTACGCGCGCTTGTAGACGATCTTCCCCTTCTCGAGCAGGCGCGAGATGAGGAGCTTGACGTCGAACTTCGGGTGGCCGGTCTCGCGGAGGCCGATCAGCAGGTTGTCGATGTCGATGAAGAGGGCGAGGTTCTGTTCTTCGGTATTCATGGCTCCAGACGGGGGCGGGCCGCCGACTCCCTCGCCGAATCCCGCGGGCACCCAGCCCGGGGCGAACGGCAGGGCCGGCACGGCCGGCATCGGTGCGGGTGCGGGGGGAATGGGCGAGGGCTCCGCCTCGGGGAACGGCAGGTCGGTGGCGTCGGCGGCGGGCTTCTTGGCGGTTGTCCGGCCGCGTCCGCCTCGGCGGCGCCGCCGGACGGCGCCCGCCTTCGGGGCGGCTTCGTGTTCGGTCACGGGAAGGCATTGTCGCACGGATCGGCGGCCCGCGCCGGGTGCGACAATCGCCCCGTGAGCGCCGCTCCCCTCCTGTTCGACCTCGCGGACCGCGGGACCGTCATCCTGACCGGCAAGGACCGCGCGACGTTCCTCCACGGCCTCGTCACGAACGACGTGAAGAAGCTGGCGCCCGGCCAGGGCTGCGCGGCGGCGTTCCTGACCGCGAAGGGCAGGATGCTCGCGGAGTGCGTCGTCCTCTGCGAGGCGGAGCGCCTCGTCCTCGACACGCCGCCCGAGCTGTCGGCGACGGTGGAGAGCCTCCTCAAGACCTACCTCGTGTTCAACGATGTGATGATCACGAACGAGACGGAGGAGACGCACGTCTTCCACCTCGCGGCTGCAGCGGAGGAAGACGGAAGAGGAGAAAAAAGCGAAGAAGATTTTCTTAGAAGGGTAATAGGGCCTGGCGCCGCCGCGTCCAAGCCGCGAGAGGCGCACGCACACGCGCCGGCTGTATTCACCTTCAAAGAAATCTCTTCCTCATCTCTCTCTCTCCTCCTCGTCCGCGAGAACCGCACAGGCGTCGCCGGCTGGGACCTCCGCGTCCCCTCTTCCCTTTCAAGAGAGATCCTCTCTTCTCTCCTCTCGGCGGGGGCGCGGGCCGGCACGGACGACGAATTCGAGAGCCGCCGCATCGCCGCCGGCATTCCGCTGTGGGGCGCGGAGCTGACGGAGGCCGTGCTGCCCGACGAGGCCGGGCTGCGCGAGCGCGGCTTCATCGCGGACAACAAGGGCTGCTACGTCGGCCAGGAGATCGTCGCGCGAATCAAGACGTACGGGCACGTGAACCGCCGCCTGGTCCGGCTGGCCGTCTCCGGCGGTATTCCGCGGCCCGGAGAAGAGATTTTCTTTGAAGGTGAAAAGGCCGGCAGTCTCACGAGCGTGGCGCCGGCGACGGGCGGCGGCGCAGCCGCACTCGCGTACGTGAAGAGAGAGCGCGCCGAGGTCGGCACCGCGTTGACCATCGCCTCATTCGCAGGAAATCTCCCCGCATCCGTCGCACCTGTCGCGCCCGTGCCGCTTGGCTGAGCCCCTTCCCTCCGGGCGCCCGCGGGACTTCCGCCCGTACCTCGCTCTCCTCGCCGTCCAGCTCTGTTTCGGAAGCTTCCCCGTCTTCGGAAAGCTGGCCCTCGCGGAGACCGCGCCGCTCGTTCTCGCCGCGTTTCGCGCCTTGGCGGGCGCGGCCGCGCTGACGCTCCTCGCTCGGGTCCTGGACCCCGGCGGGACGTTCGACGCGAAGGACCGGCGAAAGCTGATGGTCCTCTCGTTCTTCGGAATCGTCGCGAACCAGATCCTCTTCATCTTCGGCCTCTCGAAGACGACGGCCACGAACGCGACGCTCCTGACCGCGATGACGCCGATCCTCACGCTCGCCGTCGGGTCCGTCCTCTCCGAACAGCACACGCCGCGCCGGCGCCTGCTCGGGATCCCCGTCGCCCTCGCCGGCCTCCTCTGGCTGCTCGACGTGTCGCGCCTCGATTTCGGCGACCGGACCTTCGCCGGGAACGCCCTGATCTTCACGAACTGCCTGTGCTACTCGGTCTTTCTCGTCCTCTCGCGCGACATCCTGCGGCGCCACTCTGCGATCCGGGTCACCGCGGCCGTCTTCCGATTCGCAGCGCTCCCGATCGTTCTCGTCGCCCTCCCCGATCTCCTGCACTTCCGGCCGGCCGCCCTGACGTCCCGGGCGTGGACGGGAATCGCGGGCACCATCGTCTTCGCGACGATAGTCGCGTACGCGCTGAACGCCTGGGGACTCGCGCGGACGAGCCCGTCGACGGCCTCGATGTTCATGTACGTGCAGCCCCTCGTCGCCATGACGCTCGCGCGCATCGTCCTCGGCGAATCTCCCTCGCCGCGCACGGCGGCCGCCGCGGTCCTGATCTTCGCCGGGATCGCGCTCGCGACGTGGCCGGCCCGTCGTCCGCGTAACACGCCAGCCAGACCCGCGCTCACCTCGCCGGACTGAGACTCGCTCTTGACAGTCCGGCACCGGGGCACAAGAATGCGGTTGTCGCGATTCAGGAAGTCGATCGAAGCGCCGGCTGTTGAGGTGTCGCTCGCTCGCGGACCCTGAGTGTGAGCGCAGACACTCAAAGGAGATTTCATGAACCGTCGCGCCCGCCGCCTTGCCTCGACCCTGCGCACCGGACTCGCCCTGTCGGTCCTTCTCTGCACTGCGGCCGAAACCGATCTGCGCGCCCAGGTCGCCGGCCAGAACATCAACATGGTCTCCGGGACGAAGTGGCCCGGCGGCGACCCCTTCCTCCAGCGGCAGAACGAGCCGTCGCTCGCGGTCTCGTCCCGCAACCAGATTCACCTGATGGCTGGCGCGAACGATTACCGGACCGTAGACCTCCCGACCGAGCCCGGAAGCGTCCCGGGGACGCTCTCCGGCGATGCCTGGCTCGGCGTTTTCAAGTCGTTCGACGGCGGCCTGAGCTGGCAGAGCACGCTCCTCCCGGGGTATCCCCAGGACCAGTCCACGATCGGCAAGGCGTCTCCGCTGAAGGCCTACTCCGCCGCGGCCGATCCCACGGTGCGAGCCGGCGCGAACGGGCTCGTTTACTACAGCGGCATGGCCTTCAACCGGGGCACGAACATCGGTGCAGTCTTTCTCACCCGGTACTTCGACCTGAACAACAAGGAAAATGGCGACGCGACCGACCCTTCCCAGGCAAAGGATCCCATCGCGTTCGTCGACACGAAGCTCATCGACACCGGGACGTCCGGCCAGTTCCTGGACAAGCCCTGGATCGCGGTGGACGTCCCCCGGAGCGGATCCGGCGCCACGACCTGCAGCGTCGCGCCCTCCGGCGGCACGGCCCAGACCTTCGTCGGCGGGAACGTCTACATGACGTGGAGCCGGTTCACCGGTTCCACGAGCACGAAAATCATGTTCACGCGCTCGGTCGACTGTGGAAAGACCTGGGCGACTCCGATCAAGATTTCCGAGTCGAACTCGATCAACCAGGGGACGAACATCGCCGTGGACCCGGTGAGCGGCGCCGTCTACGTCGCCTGGCGCCGTTTCGCCACGAGCAGCCAGCCCGACGCCATCATCGTCTCCAAGTCGAACGATTTCGGCCAGACCTTCACGTCCAAGAACACCGTGCTGGTCACCACGATCGCCCCGTTCGATCAGGGAACGTCCGGAACGCGCTTCCGGACCAACGCCCTCCCCTCGATCGCCGCCTCCGTCGACGGGAGCGGCGCCAGCCGCGTCCACATCGCCTGGGCGCAGCGCAACGCCACGAGCCAGAACGCCCAGATCGTCGTGGCCACCTCGACGGACGGGCTCAGCTGGCCGACGCCCTTCGCCGTCGTCGACGGGAACGCCCTTCGGGACGACAGCGGGACCCTCTTCGGGAGCGGCCACCAGTTCATGCCGCAGGTGACCTTCTCGCAGGGCCGGCTGATGGTCCTGTATTACGACCAGCGGCTCGACCACACGCTCGGGCTGTTCACGCCGAACCAGCCCTTTTCCCCCGACGCGAACGGAAACTTCTACAAGGCATTCCGGAGCTCGAGGCCCATCTCCCCCAAAGTGGAGCCCGTGGCCGTCTTCGGTCTCACGATCGACGACCTGGGTCTCCAGTACCGCCGCCACACGATCGACCTCCGCGTGGCGGAGGCGATCCCGGGTGGAACGATGAGCTTCCGCTCCTCTAGCGTCTCGCAGTACAAGGTCGGACTTCGGGCGAACCTGAGTGACGAGGAGGGAAACCCTCTTGCCTTGCCGATCACGTCCCTGAACCAGCTCCAGTCGAACCCTCCGAACCTCCCTCTCTTCGCCCAGGGAACGGTGCCGTTCCTCGGCGACTACATCGACATCGCGGGTCCGACCATCGTCCAGAACGGAGCCGGCAGCTGGAAGTTCAACACGGCGCTGGCGGCCGCACCGGTCTTCTACGCGACGTGGACCGACAACCGGGACGTCACGGCACCGAGGGATGGCGACTGGACGCACTACACGCCGCCGGGGAGCACGACCACGGGGGCGCCGAGCGTCCTCGATCCGACGAAGACGACCTCCCCCTGCGCCCCGGGCCAGGAGGGGATGCGGAACCAGAACGTCTACTCGAGCCGGATCACGGAAGGCCTCGTCGTCGGCTCCCCCCAGAACATCAAGCCGCTCTTCGCGACGCCGAAGGCACGGGCCTTCATCATCACCCTCCAGAACCTCACGGCGCAGGACCGGACCTTCACGATGAGCCTCGCGCCCGGCGCCGGAGTCGCCGCGTCGTTCCAGCAGACGGCGTCGACCGGCATCCTGACGGTCACGGTTCCCGCACGCTCGGGCGCCGCGCGTCCCGTCTTCGCGAGCTCGTCGAACCCTGCGGGCTCCGTCGCGGTCAACGTCCTGGAGTCCGGTCCGAACTCGACCGGCCTCTCGGGTTCGGTCGTCCTGAACCCCGAAGGCACGGTCTCGCCCCTGGCCCAGCCGGACGGCTCCACGACGGACATCGGCACGATCGAGATCTACACGCCGACCCTGTCGACGTGGAACCCCGTCAACCCGAATCCCTTCCTGAGCATCGCGGACCCGAACCAGAACATCTCCAACCAGAACATCTCCAACCAGAACATCTCGAACGCCGATCCGGCGATCCAGAACATCTCCAACCAGAACATCTCCAACCAGAACATCTCGAACCAGAACATCTCGAACCCCGACCCGGCGGTCCAGAACATCTCCAACCAGAACATCTCGAACCAGAACATCTCCAACCAGAACATCTCGAACCAGAACATCTCCAACCAGAACATCTCGAACACGACGATCACGGACTCGACGTACGCCGTGACGAACTCGGGCAACACGACGCACTCGTACCGCATCGCGCTCTACGGCACCAACACGACGAACGCGCCGCTCCAGCTCATCGTCACCAAGAATTACTCCTCGCCGGCGAGCGTCGGCTGCGCTCTCCAGAACGCGCCGCAGACGACGATCCTCGCGAACGTGAACAACGCGCTCATCGCGCCGACGCTCGCCGCCGCAACCGACCCGGACATTCCCGACGGCGCGACGACGAACGCCACGATGGCCCTCGCGCCCGGCGAGACGGCTTTCATCACGCTGCGCGGCGCGATGACGGCCGGCCAGATGGCGCAGCTGACCCGCAGCCTGACGCCGGTCATCACGGCACACGGGAAGAGCGGTGCGGCCAACGAGTTCGCCGCGCTCCTGTTCATCCAGACGACCTCGGGCTCGCTCCCGGTCGCGGTCGTCGGCGTCCCCTACAGCTTCACGTTCACGTCCGTCGGCGGAAACGGGACGATCACGTGGACCTCCTCGGGAGCCCTTCCCGCCGGCCTGAGCCTCTCGCCGGGCGGGGTCCTTTCCGGAACGCCCTCGGCCGCCGGGACCTTCACCTTCACGGTGTCGGCCGCCGACGGCAGCAGGACACCGGAATCCTCCACCCAATCCATCACGATGACGGTCGCGGCGCGGACGACGTCGACAACGGTCAGCTTCGGTGCGAGCCCGGCCGTCGTCGGCCAGGCCGTGCCGGTCACGGTGACCGTCACCGACACCCAGTCCGGCGGCACTTCCTCGAGCCCCTCCGGAATCGTGGCGCTGAGCGGCGATCCGGGGCTTTCCGCCGCGAACTGCACGCTCGTTCCGGCCACCTCCTCGACGTCGACCTGCGGCGTCACCGTGACGCCGACGACGCCGGGCTCCCGCACGATCTCGGCGAGCTTCCCCGCCACGACCGTTCACCAGGTGAGCGGGAGCGGCAGCGGCCTCAACGTCAATCAGGCCACCACGACAACGGCGATCCTGGCGACACCCAGTCCGTCCGTCCCCGGACAGCCCGTGACGCTTTCGGCCACCGTCTCGGTTGTCGCGCCCGGCGCGGGCTCGCCCGGTGGAACGATCACCTTCTTTGACGGCTCGGCAACCCTTGGAACCGGGACCATCTCCAGCGGCGTCGCAACCCTCACGGCGGCCGCCCTGACCGTCGGAGCCCACTCGATCAAAGCGACGTACGCCGGCGACCCGAACTTCGCGACGAGCACCTCGGCGGTGTTCAGCCAGATCGTGAATCAGGCCGCCACGGCAACGACGTCGTCGGCAGCGCCCAGTTCTTCCATCTTCGGACAGGCCGTGACCCTCTCGGCCTCCGTCGCGGTCGTCGCGCCCGGCGCGGGCTCGCCAACGGGAACGGTCACCTTCTACGATGGCGCTGCTGCGCTCGGAACCACGGCAATCTCCGGCAACGTCGCGACGCTGACGACGTCCGCCCTGACCGGAGGTGGCCACTCCATCAAGGCCATGTACAACGGCGACACGAGTTTCTCCGGCTCCACGTCGGCCGTCCTCACGCAGACGGTTGCCAGGGCTCCCACGTCGACTGTCCTCGTGACCGCCCCCAACCCCTCTGTCCTCGGACAGGCCGTGACGCTCACGGCGGCCGTGACGACGACGGCCTCCGGTGTTCCGGGGCCAGCCGGAAGCGTCACCTTCTTCGACGGCGGCACTGCGATCGGGACGGCCCCCCTCACGGGCAGCCTCGCCACGTTCTCCACGGCAGCGCTCTCCATCGGAAGCCACGTGATCACGGCGACCTACGCGGGCGACGTGAACTACGGAGGCAGCTCGTCGGGGACGGTCGCTCAGGTCGTGAACATTCCGCCCTATGCGTTCACCGGCTTTGGATCTCCCCTGTCGACGCCCGGGACGCTCTCCAGCCCGACTTACTCCGGCACACAGAACTTCGGGTCCGCCACGCCGATCAAGTACCAGCTCCTCGACAGCCTTGGGAACATCGTGAGCGATCTCTCCTCCACGACGTCCATTCAGGCGATTGCGAATCCGAGTTGCAGCGGCGCCGCGACCGGGCCGTCCGTCCTCCTCTATTCGCCGACGGTCGGGGCGACGGGAGGGAGCACGTTCCGGTTCAGCAGCCCGGGCTTCACCTTCAACTGGGATACGAGCGTCGTGCCGGGTCCCGGCTGCTACACGATCGTCCTCCAGCTCAACGACGCAAGCGCCCCGAGGGCCACGACCATCAAACTACAGTAGTCCGGAAGCGCGCGGCGGTGCGGGGGGCCTCGCCCCCGGGCCGCCGTGCCGGCTACTTCCCGCCCAGCTTCTGGCGGGCCTCGGCGACCCGCGGGTCATTCGAGCCGGTCGCAAGCGAGACGTACGTCTTGAAGGCCTCGGCCGCGCCCGGGCTCTTCAGACCCTCCCGCGCCCGTCCGAGGTCGTAGTACAGCGGAGGGTAGAGCCGATACGTCGGGATCTCGTCGAGAAAGACGGCCGTCGCCTCGCCTTTCCTCTTCAGGCAGACCTCCAGCTCCGAGTCGGCCTCGGCGAAGCTCCGGGCGGCGAGATAGACCGACGCCCTCTCCCGGTGGACGAGCCACGAGTCGGCGAGTTTCTGTCCTTCCTTCAGGAGAGCCAGCGCTTCGGGATGCTTCCCCGCGCGGCGCTCGACCGCGGCCCTGATGACTTTCGCGTACATCTGCGGGTCGCTCTCGAGCCTCTTTTCCAGTCCCTCGGCCACCGCGAAGGCCTTGTCAGGCTCCCCCGCTTCCGCGAAGACGAGCGCGGCGCTGATCTCGACGAATTCGTCCTTGCTCGTCGCCCTCGCCCGCTCCGCGGCCGCGAGGGCCGGCGCCGTCTTCCCGGCGACGAGGAGCGTTTCGGCCAGCGTCGCGAGCTTTCGTCCCGCCGCATCGGCGTCCTTTCGCGCGAGGTCGGCCTTGAACCCGGAATCGAGGATGTTCTGGGCGTCGGCGAGCCGCCCCTCGTAGAGCGCGACGTCGGCGAGGCCCGTCGCGGCCATCGACGTCTCGGAGTCCCCGAGCGCGGCGAGCTTCTTCCACGTCGCCTTCGCCTCGTCGGGCATTCCGGCGCCGAGCTGGGCGATCGCGAGGCCCACGAATCCGTTCGCGAACTTCGGGTTGAGATCGAGGACCGTCTTCTGCTCGCGGATCGCCGTCTCGAAGTCGCCCGAATACGACGCGTCGAAACCATAGTTGTTCCGCTGCGGGACGTTCTTGGGGTAGACCTCGATGGCCCGCCGCGCTTCCCTGAGGGCGCTCGCCATGTCGCGCTTGAGAAAGTAGGCGAGGGCGAGATTTGCGATCCCCGCGGTGTCCGCGGGGTACTGCTTCACGAGGGCGCTGAACTCCTCGATGGCGCTGTCGGGCTTCCGGAGGAGCAGGTAGTACCCCCCGCGGGTCCGGTACTTCTCGCGGTCGCTCATCCGGTCGATCCGTGCGAGGGCGAGCTTGTAGTACTTCTCGGAGTCCTGCCGGCGTCCCCGGTTGTTCTCGATCGCCGCGAGCCCGGAGTAGGCGCGCCCCATGTTTGGGTCGATTTCCAGCGCGCGCGTGTAACGCCGGACGGCCTCGTCCCACTTGCCGCCCCACTGGAGGTCCTGCGCGACGGCGTACTCGTGAGCGGCCTCGACCGAGCCGGCCGTGAACGTCTCCGCCGCGGCGATGCGGGCCGATTCAGGCGTCTGGTCGCCAAGGGCTCCGCGGACCTTCGAAGCGAGCTTCGCGACGGTGCCGAGGACGGCGTTCTTCCCGTCCGCGGACGCGTCCGCCGAGACGATCATCTTCCCGGTCATCCCGTCGAGGGCCCGGACCGACACCTTGTAACCCGATCCTTCCGCGGACACGGAGCCCGAGGTCACGACGCTCACGCCCTCGCGGGCGGCGACGAGGCGGGCGACCTTCTCCGGGAGGCCGGCCGTGCCGGGCTGGAGCTGTTCCGCCACCTTCCGCGCCGCGTCGCGCCGGTAGGAGGTGATGAACGAGGCGTCCTCCAGGGCGATGCTGAACGCGGTCTCGAGCGTCCCGTCGAAAACCGGGTCGCCCGTCTTGTTTTCGAAGTCCGCCACGAGGACCGGGCGCGCCGCCTCGGGCGCTTGCGTCGCCGGCCTCCGCCTCGCGAGCCAGACCACTCCCCCGACGGCCAGGCCCGCCACGACGACGGCGGCGCCAGCGACGACGACCCACCGGCGCTGAAGCAGCTCGAAGCGGACGTTCGTCGAGAATGTCCCCGTCGCGAGGTCGGCGAGCACCTCGTCCACGCTCGGGTAGCGCGCGGCCGGGTCCAGGGCCAGGCAGCGCTCGATGATCTTCTGGAGGAACGCCGGAACCTCCGGGTTCAGCTCCGCGGCCGGCTTCGGCTTGTGCGACAGCCGCCGCATCATGACCTGGTAGGCCGAGTCCCCCGTGAAGGGCACGACGCCCGTCACCATCTCGTAGAGGATCACGCCGAGCGAGTAGATGTCCGAGGCCGGTCCGGCCTTTTCACCCTTGACCTGCTCCGGGGACATGTAGAAGGGCGTTCCGAGGATCGCCCCCAGCTCCGTCATGCCGGTGCCGGCGAGGCTCTTGGCGAGGCCGAAGTCCGTCACGTAGGCCGTGCCCGCCGCGTCCAGCATGATGTTCTGCGGCTTGAGGTCCCGGTGGACGACGCCCTGCTCGTGCGCGGCCGACAGGCCCTTGCAGATCTCGCCGAAGATCGAGAGCACGCGCGGTACGGGGAGGCGGCCATCGCGCTTGATGAGGTTCGCGAGGTCGTCCCCGTCCACGTACTGCATCGTGAGGAACTTGATCCCCTCGACCTCGCCGAGGTCGTATACCCGGAGAACGTTCCGGTGCGTCACACGGCTGGAAAGCTGGATCTCCCGCCGGAAGCGCTCCAGGGTGTCGGGGTCCTCGGCGATCTCGGGGCGGATCAGCTTGAGGGCGACGTCGCGGTCCAGCTCGAGGTCGTGGCACCGGTAAACAGCTCCCATTCCGCCGCGGCCGAGAAGCTTCGCGACCCGGTAGCGATGCCCGATCTCGAACCCCTCCGGTAGCGTCGACGGCCCCGAGAAGGATGCGAGGCTGCTGGAAGGTGTGCGCCGGGACAGCCCGGGGCCCGAGCCAGGCCGGTTCGGCGTCGCCGGCGCGATGGTGGGTGTCGCGGTCAGTCCCGCCGCTCCGGAGGGCGCGAGCGTCGCACCCGACTCGTCGAGATTCTGGTGGCACTGGAGGCACGTCGGCGCCCCGTCGGGGTTCGGGGTCTGGCAGTGGGTACAAAGCATCTGATTCAGCCCGAATGATAACCGGCGCGACGGCGACGAAGTCTCAGAGGGTCGCGGGCCGCCCCAGCAGGTAACCCTGCCCGTACGTGACGCCGAGACGCTTGACGGCCTCGAGCTCCTCCTCGGTTTCGATGCCCTCGGCGACCGTCGCGGCGTCGATGCGCGAGGCCAGCCGGACGAGCATCTCGACGACGTCCCTCTTGATCGAGTCGTGGTGGAGGCCCGTCACGAGGTAGTTCGAGATCTTCAGGTAGTGCGGCTTCAGCTCCGCGATCGACTGCAGGGAGGCGTAGCCGGAGCCCGCGTCGTCGATCGCGATCTTGAACCCGAGCCCGCGCAGAACCTGGATGCTCTCGCGGAAGAGCTCGTAGTCGCGGATGGCGGCGCGCTCGGTGATCTCGAGGACGACGCCACTCCGGATCGCGAGGAGCGGCTGGAGGACCTCGTGCCCGCGCAGCTTCAGGTCGTGGATGAGCTCGGTCTCCACGTTCACGAACAGCTTGCCCTCGCGCTTGCCGTGGAAACGCTCCGCCGAGAACTGCATGCAGATCTTCTCGAGAGCCCAGACCTGGTCCGACTTGAGCGCGTAGTCGAAGAGGACCTCGGGGTTCTCGAAGGGAGACTCGGCCGGACCGCGGGAGAGGGCCTCGTGCGCGTAGACCTGGCCCGTCGCGAGATCCACGATCGGCTGGTACACGGTGCCGATCTGCCGGTGCACGAGGATGTCCTTGAACTGCTCGCGCAGAAGGGCGGCGCGCTCCCCCTCCTTCGTCGAGGCCATCGAGATCGCCTCGCGGAGCGACCGGTAGACGAGCCGCTCGAGCCGGACCTGCGGCCTGTGGAGCAGCTTCGACCACCCGACGAAGAGCGCGATCTTCCGCTGGATGCGGTCCCGGAACTTCTCGTTGAGCTGGGTCCGGAGCGACTCCTCGACCTGCCGCGCCTTGCGCTGGAGGCGCTCGAGAGCTTCCTCGCTCCGGAGACCGGGCGGGATCGAGAGGAAGACGTAGAACTCGGAGCCCGACGGCCGGTTCACGGCGATGAGGTCCTCGGCCGAGAACAGCGTCCCGAGGAGGCGCTTCAACGCACGGGACGCCTCGCGCAGCACGTCGTCGAAGACCTCCCATCCGTAGAAGTCCTCGATGTGGGCGTAGTTCTCGAAGTCCACGAAGAGGACGCCGACCTCCTGGTCCACGAGGAGCCACTCCCGGAGCGCGTCCACGATCACGGGGATCGTCGGGAGGCCCGTGACGCTGTCAAAGAGCAGGTTTCGCGTGCGGACGTCTCCCGATTCCTTCGGCAGAAAAGTCGAGCGCGGGCCCTCGCGCGGCTCGAGGAGGCGCTCGACGGTGTCGAGGAGGTGCCGCTTCGTGAACGGCTTCGTGATGTAGTCGTCGGCGCCCACCTGCATGCCCGTGATGAGGTCCTTGATCTCCGATTTCACGGTCAGCATCACGATCGGGATCGAGGCCGTCTCCGGCAGGTTCTTGAGCGTCGCGCAGACCTCCCAGCCCGAAACCACCGGCATCGTGACGTCGAGGAGGATCACGTCCGGCTGGACCGCCACGGCCTGGTCGATCCCTTCCTTGCCGTTGCGGGCGACGACCGTCGAGTACCCCGCGTTTCCGAGGAGGGTCTGGACGATGAGGAGGATGTCCTCGTCGTCGTCGACGATCAGGACCTTTCGTTCGTTCACGGCGCCTTGATCTTAAACGCCCGTCAGAAATCCACGTCCCAGGAGCCGTCCGCGGGCAGCGCCGCGAGAGCCTCGACCTCCACGCGGTCGACGCGCGCGACCCGCGACCCCTCGGCCAGCGCGGCTTCCAGGCGGTCGAGGGCGTGCTGCGGGCCCCTGGCGACGATCTCCACGCGGCCGTCGTCGAGGTTCGCGGCGCCGCCCGTCAGCCGCAGCGCACGGGCCGCGCGGGCGGCGAACGCCCGGTAGCCGACGCCCTGGACACGGCCGGTCACGAGGAAGCGGCGCACCGAGAGGTTCCACCCGCCGGACTCGTCGACGTCGCGGTCGCGCATCATCGCCCGGGCTCCTTCGCGGCGAAACCGAACCGCCCCACGAGCGGGACGTACGCGACCTCGCCGGCGTCCTCCGTGCGGACGCGCCCGTTCGGGAGCCTCTTGACGACGAGAAGGCGCTGCCGGCCCGGCGCCCCGACCGGCACGACGAGGCGCCCCGTCGGCGTCAGCTGCGCGACGAGGGTCTCGGGCACCTCGGGCGCGGCGGCGGCCACGACGATGGCGTCGTAGGGGGCGTGCTCGCTCCAGCCGTACGAGCCGTCGAAGACCTTGATGGAGACGTTCGCGACGCCGAGCCCCTTGAGCAGCGCCTGCGCGCCCCTCGCCAGCTCGGCGATGCGTTCGAGCGTGAAGACCCACCGCGCGAGACGCGCGAGAACGGCCGCCTGGTAGCCGGATCCCGTCCCGATCTCGAGGACGCGCGCGCCGGGCGACAGACCCGCGAGCTCGGCCGAGCGGGCCACGTTGGCCGCCTGCGTGATCGTCTGCCCGTGGCCGATCGGGAGCGCGTGGTCGCCGTAAGCTTCGCCGGCGAGCGCGGCCGGCACGAAGAGGTGGCGCGGAACGGCGGCGAGCGCGTCCATGACGCGCGGATCCGAAACGAGGCCGGCGGCGCGCAGGCGCCCCACGAGGGCCAGCCTTTCCGCGGCGAGGGCCCGGGCCTCGCGCTGCACCCGGGAGTCCTCCGGCGTCACCCCTTCGTCTCCCCCCGCGGCCCGAGCTTCAGGGCGAGGCCGTCGAGATCGGCGAGCGCGCGGTAATCCGTCATGTCCATGTGGAGCGGCGTTACGGAGACATACCCTTCCGCGACCGCGAGAAGGTCGGTCCCCTCGGCCTTCGTGTCCACGAACGTCCCGCCGATCCAGTAGTAGGGCTTGCCGCGCGGGTCGATCTTCTCGACGATGTTCTCGCCGTAGCGGCGCCGTCCCATGCGCGTCGGCCGGAATCCCTTCGGCGCTCCCGCGGGGATGTTCACGTTCCAGAGCGTGTCCTTCGCCGGCGGATGGTCCTTCGCCCACACGATGAGTTCCCGGGCGGCGGACTCGGCGCCCGACCAGTCGACCGTGCCGACCGCGTCGCGCACGTAGTCCAGCGAGAACGCGATTGAGGTCACCCCGAGGAGCGTGCCCTCGAACGCGCACGCGACAGTGCCGGAATACGTCACGTCGTCGCCGAGGTTCGGGCCCGCGTTGATCCCCGAGAAGACGAAGTCCGGTGGGTCCGCCTTCAGGATCGAGCAGAGCGCGATGTTGACGCAGTCCGTGGGCGTCCCGTCGACGATCCAGGTCCGTTCGTCCTTTTGGCGCACGCGGAGCGGGCGGTGCATCGTGAGCGCGTGCGACGAGGCGCTCTGCTCGCGGTCAGGCGCCACGACGTACGTCTCGAACCCGGCTGCGCGGGCGGCGCGCTCGAGCGCCGCGAGGCCCTCGCTGTGGACGCCGTCGTCGTTGGAGATGAGGGCCTTCACGCTCCGGGCCCCTCGTAGACGACCTTGTTGCGCTCGGTCTCGTGGAGGACGACGCGCACGAGCCGCGCGGGCGCGACCGCGGGAGCGAGCTCATTCCAGATCGCGACGGCGATGTTCTCGGCCGTGGGGTTCACGCCGGCGAGGAACGGGACGTCGACGTTCAGGTTCCGCCGGTCGCAGCGCCTGACGACGCGCTCGGACACGACCCGCTTCAAGTCCCCGAAGTCCATGACCCAGCCCGTTTCGGGCTGGACAGGGCCTTCGACGGTGACCTCGAGCCCGTACGTGTGCCCGTGGCCGTGCGGGTTGTTGCACTTGCCGAAGATGCGGCGGTTCCACTCCTCGTCGCGCCCGTCCGTGTGGAGGCGGTGCGCCGCCGAAAAATGCGCCTGCGTCGTGATCCGGACGGCCGGGGCGCCGGTCCGGGTCGCCGCGGTCATCGAGCCCACCGCTCGCGCGCGCGCTCCCATAGGCGCATCCGGCGGTAGACCTCTTCGGCGGTCGCGTCCACCCAGATCGTCTGCGAGTAGGCAATGCCCCGCGCGCGCTGGCCTTCGCGCAGGATGTGGTCGGTCGCGGCCACCGCAGTGCAGGGGCGCGTCTCGAAGACGGGCGTCCCGTCGATCACGTCGCCGACCATGACGGCCAGCGCGGACACGCCGAGGAGCGTGAGGCACGAGGCGAGCTCCTCCTTCCCGTGGGCGACGGACTGGAGCTCGGAGGCGCCGCTCGCATCGAAGCCCGCGGGGACGAACCAGCGGACCGAGAACGCGAGCGGATCGCCCTCGTGTCCCCCCCGCAGGTAGATCCTCTGTCCGTTTTCGATGGCGCCGGGCATGCCCGGAGTTTACGAGACGAACCCCTTTTCGAGCGTCCCTTGACGTTCCGCGTTTTCGGACCCATATCTTGATTGGCCCTGCGCGCCGGTGACCCGGGGCGGACGGAGGGAGGACGAAGGCAGGCGAAAGCCGGTTCCCGACGAACGACGGCCGACGGTCGACGCCGTTTCAAGGACACGCGCCGATTGGCGCAAGCCAACAAGGAATCCTTCTGATCCCCCCGACGCGGGGCGTAGCGAGCCCGAGGGAACCGGTGCCCTCGGGCTCATCTGTTTCGAGGGACCGGCCACCGGAGGGTCAGGGCCGCCGCTTCAGCTCCTCCGCCCAGTTCTCGACGACGACCACCTTCTTCTCCCCGGTCGAGGTCCTCCTCATGAGGACGAACCCCTGTCCGTCGGGCATGGGATCGTATGCGCCCTGCGTCGGGCCGAACGGAGACACGGTCAACCCGGCGGCGGCGGCATCGAAGAGCTTTCTCGGCGGGGAGGAATGGAAGCCGTCGCGCGTCGACAGGGCGACCGACATCACCGCGCTGCCTTCGAGGTAGAAAAGCTCGTCCCCGCGCCGGCTCCACCTGGGGGCCCCACCCCCGTTCGTCGAGAGGGTCCACTTGCGATCGCCTTCCGGGAACGGGCGCACGTAAACCTCGAACCGGCCCGACTCGTTCGACATGTAGGCCACGTACCGCCCGTCCGGCGAGAACCGGCCGTCCGACTCGGTGAAAGGAGAATTCGCAAACGCGACCGGCGCCCCCTTGCCGGCCACGTCTCCGTACCAGAGGTCTCCTCCCGACCGGTAGATCACGAACCGTCCGTCGGGCGACCAGTCGGGGCTCACGTAGGAGCCTTCGGGAAGGGACGTCGACCGGAACGGAAGCTTTTCGGCTTCGCCGCTCCCGTCGGCACGCATCAGGACGACGCCGCTGTCCGTGTAGATACCCGACATGATCGCGACGCGTTCGCCTGAAGAGGACCACGCCCCGGCGATGTCTGTCTCGGGCCTCGTCGTCAGCCGAACGCGCGAGCCGCGCTCGATGTCTTCCACCCAGACGTCCAGGTTCCCGTCCTTCTCTTCGGTCAACATGACCCGCCTCCCGTCCGGGGAGACGTGGAGATAGCCGACTGTTCCGTGGCCCGGGCTGATCGTCCGGCCGATTCGTCCGGAGCGGTCGGCCAGCACGAGGTCATTGAAGGAATTCGAGCCCGTCCGGTAGACGAGGACTCCGTCGGCGGAGACGCTGGGGTCGCCGGCGTCCTCCGCCACGCGAACCGGCTCTCCGGTCACGGCCAGCTTCGAGGCGTCGAAGGGAACGGCGTAGAGAGGGGCGAGACCCTCCAGGTGGTTGAACAGGACGTACCCGCTCTCCGAGTACGTCGACGAACCCACGGGAGGCGACGACTCCGGCAGGAGCCGCCGGACCTCCCGCCCGTCAAAGGCCGCGAGATACAACTGCCGTCCCGTTTGCGGATGGACGACGAGGAGAAGGGAGCGCCCATCGGGCAGGAAGCTGGGCGTGTGAAAGTCGAAGATCCCCTTCGCCGGATCCGGCTTGAGCAGGAGCCGCAACTCCCCTCCTTCCGAGGAGACTTCGTAGAGTCCGAGAGCCGGTCCGAGGGCGAGGACGATCGGTCCCAGACGACTCCAGGCGGCGCCGAGCACCGTTCCTGACGGCTTCAATTCGCAGACCGTCTTCGCCGTGCCTCCCTCGATCGGGACTTTCTTGAGGAATCCTCGGGCGAAAAACGCCACGAAGCGCCCGTCCGGCGACCAGAATGGATTGCTGGCCGTCTCGCCCCCAGAGACCTCGCGGGACTCCAGCCGGTCCAGGTCGCGGATCCGCAGGTTGCCGCTTTCCACGTACACGATGTGCTTGCCATCCGGCGAGATCTGGGGCGCTCCCCCTGTCTTGTGGTCGATCTGAAATCGGCGGACAGGACCCAAAGAGGCGGTGCCCGATCTCTTCCAGAACGACCGGCCCGAGACGACGCCGACGGCGACGAGTGCAAGCGCGCCCAGCCCCAGCGCGAGCCGCCAGAGTGTCCTTCCGCGTGGCGCCGCCGTGGACGCCGGCATCGGGGCAGAAGAGCCGACTCCGGGGTTCAGCGCCTCGCCGAGAACGGCCTTCGCTTCCGCCATGTCGCGGAGGCGGTCGTCCGGGTTTTTCTTCAGGCTGCGCCGGAGAAGGAAGCGGACGAGATCGGGCGTTCCCGGTGGAAGGGCTGCGAGGTCCGGCTCGCGCTCGAGGACGGCCGCGAGGACCTCGGTGACGGAGTCGCCGGCGAAGGCGCGCTTCCCGGTGAGCGCCTCGTAGAGAGTCACGCCGAAAGCGAAGACGTCGGACCGCTCGTCGGCCGGCTTTCCCTTCGCCTGCTCGGGCGCCATGTACGGAGCGGTCCCCTGGATCACGCCCGTCGCCGTGTGGTGAACGGAGGCTGTCGGAGAGCTGGTGACGTCGCCAGCGCCGGCGGGAGCGATCGTCGTGGCGAGGCCGAAGTCGAGGATCTTCGCGAGGCCGCCCGGAGCAATCTTGAGGTTGCCGGGCTTGAGGTCCCGGTGAACGACACCCTTCCGGTGGGCCGCGGCTAGGCCGTCGGCGACCTGCCGGAAGAAGTCGAGGGCGTCCCGGACGGGCAGCGGCCCCTCGCTCAGCCTTTCGCCGAGCGTCTGGCCCTCGACCACCTCCATGACGAGGAAGCGGACGCCGTCCATGTTCTCGAACGCATACAGCGTCGCGATGTTCGGGTGATTGAGAGAGGCGAGGAGGCGGGCCTCGCGCTCGAGGCGTGCGAGGCGCTCGGGATCGGAGACGAAGGCCTCCGGCAGGACCTTGAGCGCAACCTCACGGCCGAGCTTCGTATCGCGCGCCCGGTAGACCTCCCCCATCCCTCCCGCGCCCAGAGGCGAGAGGACCTCGTACGGACCCAGGCGGGCGCCGGATGGAAGGCTCATGGATTGTTGGCTCGATTCTAGTAGTGTCAGGGAGCCCGGGAGGAAACCATGAACCTCATCCTGATGTTGATCGTCGGAGGAATCATCGGCTGGCTGGCGAGCATCGTCATGAAGACGAACGCCCAGATGGGGATGATCGCCAACGTGGTCGTCGGCGTCGTGGGGGCCGGTCTCGGCGGCTGGCTCGCGGGCGTCCTCGGCATCGGGGCCGCGGGCAGCGTGATGAGCTGGATCGTCGGAATCGCGGGCGCCGCGATCCTGATCTGGATCCTCAAGGCCGTCGGCGTCTTCAAGTAGCGGGACGGCCGTGCCGGGCCGCGCGGAACGCGGGCCCGGCGACGGGGAAACGGGGCTCCCGGCTCAGACCGGGACGCGGAAGCTCTGCAGGACCCTCATGTAGTTCGCGCGCTCGAAGGCCGCCGGGTCCGCGCTCGTGCGGTGGCTGACGGCGCCCGTCATCTGCGCGACGGACTCGTACTCGTGCTTCTCCATCCACTCTTCCAGCCCCTGCTTGAGCACCGTGATCTGGCGCGGGCCGTGCCGGAGGATCGAGGACACGATCTGGACGGCATGAGCGCCCGCCATGATCGCCTTCACGAGGTCGATGGGCGTGTGGACGCCGCCCGTCTCGGCGAGCGAGCACCGCACGCGTCCGGACAGGATGGCGAGCCAGCGGAGCCTCAGGAGGAGGTCCGACGAGTCGGAGAGCTGCAGGGCGGGCACCGGCTCGAGCAGCTCGACGTCGATGTCGGGCTGGTAGAAACGGTTGAACAGCACGAGGCCGTCCACGCCGAGGTCGTCGAGCTGGCGGGCGACGTTCGCGAACGAGGAGAAGAACGGCCCCACTTTCATCGCGACGGGAATCCCGAGGCCGCGCTTGACGGTCCGGAGGATGTTCTCGACCTCGTGGTCGATCGCCGTGCCCGGAATGTTGGGGTCGGCGGCGATCCGGTAGACGTTCAGCTCGAGCGCGTGCGCTCCGGCCTCCTGCATGAGCTTCGCGTAGCTCAGCCAGCCGGAGTCCGTCATGCCGTTGAGCGAGGCGATGACGGGGACCGAGACCGTCGCGCGGATCTTGCGGATCTGCTCGAGGTAGCGGTCCGGGCCGAGGTGGAACTCCTCCGGCGCCGGGAAGTACGACATCGCTTCCGCGAAGGACTCGGAATGGGCGTCCATCGCGCGGTGGATGCCCTCGCGCTCGCGGGTGATCTGCTCCTCGAAGAGCGAGTGCATGACGATCGCGGACGCGCCCGCGTCCTCGAGGCGCTTGACCGTGTCGAGGTCGTCGACGAGCGGCGAGGCGCCCGGCATGAGCGGGTGGGCGAGCGGAAGGCCGAGGTAGGTCGTTCTCAGGTCCATGTGCGGCGTCCTCAGTTCCCGGGCCGGGTCACGGCCTCGGCGACGTGCTTCTTGGCGAGCTGCTCGTACAGGAGAATCTTGTCGGCGGCCTCGCGGCGCGCCCGCGCGACGACGCCCTTGTAGAGCTCCGGGTCGCGCTCCTCGGCCACGCGGAAGCGAGCCTCGTTGCGCATGAAGGCCCCGATGTCGCCCTTGAGCGTGCCCGTGTCGATCACGAGCGGGGTCTCCCCCGCCGCCGTGCGGCGCGGGTCGAAGCGATAGAGCGGCCAGTAGCCGGACTGCACGGCCTTCGCCTGCTGGTCGAGCTGGAAGGCCATGTCGTAGCCGTGCGCGATGCACGGGCTGTACGCGAGGATGATCGAGGTGCCGGGGAAGGACTCGGCTTCCTGGAAAGCCTTGACGGTCTGAGCGTCCTTCGCGCCGAATGCGACGCGCGCGACGTAGACCGAGCCGTAGCTCATCGCGATGAGGCCGAGGTCCTTCTTCGAGACCGCCTTGCCGGCCGTCGCGAACTTCGCCGAGGCGCCGAGCGGTGTCGCCTTGGACGACTGGCCGCCCGTGTTCGAGTAGACCTCCGTGTCGAGGACGAGGATGTTCACGTCGCGCCCCACAGCCATCACGTGGTCGAGGCCGCCGAACCCGATGTCGTACGCCCAGCCGTCGCCTCCCACGATCCAGACGCTCTTCTTGACGAGGTAGTCCGCGAGGGAGGCGAGGCGCTTCGCCTCGGGCTTCGGGCTTCCCGCGAGGCGCTTCTTGAGCTCGGCGACGCGCGCGCGCTGCGCGGCGATGCCGCCCTCGCCCGACTGGTCGGCGCCGAGGATCTCGTCGACGAGCTGCGGACCGATCTCGGCGGCCTGCGCCTTGAGGGCCGTCCGCGCGGTGAGGTCGTGGTGGTCGACGCCGAGGCGCATCCCGAGACCGAACTCGGCGTTGTCCTCGAAGAGCGAGTTCGACCACGTCGGGCCGCGCCCGTCCTTGTTGACGGTGTACGGAGTCGTCGGGAGGTTTCCGCCGTAGATCGACGAGCAGCCGGTCGCGTTCGCGATCATCGTCCGGTCGCCGAAGAGCTGCGTCAGGAGCTTGATGTACGGCGTCTCGCCGCAGCCCGCGCACGCGCCCGAGTACTCGAAGAGAGGCTCGAGGAACTGGGCGGACTTCACGTCCGCGATGCGGAGCTTCGTGCGGTCGGCCTCGGGCAGGTCGAGGAAGAAGTCGTAGTTCGCGCGCTCCGGCTCGCGGAGCGGCGCCTGCGGCACCATGTCGAGAGCTTTGTGCTTCGGGTTCGACTTGTCCTTGGCCGGGCAGACCATCATGCAGAGCGTGCAACCCGTGCAGTCCTCGGGCGCGACCTGGATCGTGTACTTCTGGCCCTGCCACTCCGTCGACTTGAAGTCGACGGACTTGAACGTCGCCGGGGCGCCCGCGAGGGCCGCCGGCTCGTAGAGCTTGGCCCGGATGGCCGCGTGCGGGCAGACCATCGCGCACTTGTTGCACTGGATGCAGAGCTTCTCGTCCCACACGGGGATGTCCTGCGCGATGTTCCGCTTCTCCCACCTCGCGGTCCCGGTCGGCCACGTGCCATCCGGCGGGAACGCGCTGACCGGGAGGAGGTCGCCCTTGCCCGCGAGAAGGACGCCCGAGACGCGCTGGACGAAGTCCGGGGCCTGCATCGAGACCGGGGGCGGCATGTGCCGCTGCGTCGTGACGCCGGCCGGAACCTTCACTTCCTTGAGACCCTCGGCGGCGACGTCCACGGCGGCGAAGTTCTTCTGGAGGACGTCCTCTCCACGCCGGGCGTAGCTCTTGCGGATGCCCTTCTTGATCCGCTCGAGCGCTTCTTCGGCCGGCAGGACGCCGGAGAGCTTGAAGAAGCAGGCCTGCATGATCGTGTTGATGCGGCCGCCGAGCCCGATTTCCTTCGCGAGGCCGTACGCGTCGACGACGAAGAAGCGGAGCTTCTTCGTGACGATCTGGTCCTGGACCTCGAACGGCAGCTCGTCCCAGACCTCGCCGGGGCCGAACGGCGCGTTCAGGAGGAACACCCCGCCGCTCTTGACGCAGGAAAGCATGTCCTGCTTGTCGAGGAGCGAGAACTGGTGGCACGCCACGAGGTCCGCGTTCGAGACGAGCCAGGCGGCCCGGATCGGCGCATCGCCGAAGCGGAGGTGCGACGTCGTGACGGCGCCCGCCTTCTTCGAGTCGTAGACGAAGTAGGCCTGCGCCTCCTTGCCCGCGTCCTCGCCGATGATCTGGATCGAGTTCTTGTTCGCGCTGACCGTGCCGTCCGATCCGAGGCCGAAGAAGACGGCCTTCCTGCGGTCGGCGGGCTCGATGTCGATCGAGTCGTCCCACGGGAGCGACGTGTGCGTCACGTCGTCGACGATGCCGATCGTGAACTGCCGCTTCGGGGCGGCCTTCGCCATCTCGGCGTAGACGGACGCGACCATCGCGGGCGTGAACTCCTTCGAGGAGAGGCCGTACCGCCCCGCGACGACGCGCGGCTCGGAGGCGAACTTCGAGAGGCCGGTCGTGCGGGCCTCGGCGAGCGCCGCGACCACGTCCAGCCAGAGCGGGTCGCCGGGGGCGCCGGGCTCCTTCGTCCGGTCGAGGACGGCGATCGTCTTGACGGTCGTCGGCAGCGCCGCGATGAAGTGCGCGAGGGACCACGGGCGGTAGAGGCGCACCTTCAGGACGCCCACCTTCTCGCCCTTCGCGTTCAGCCACTTTGCGGTCTCGTCGCAGGTCTCGGCGCCCGAGCCCATCACGACGAGCACGCGGTCCGCGTCCTTCGCGCCCACGTAGTCGAACAGGTTGTAGGCGCGGCCCGTGAGCGCGCCGAACTTCGCCATCGCGTCGACGACGAATCCCGCGCACGCGTCGTAGAACGGGTTGCAGGCCTCGCGCGCCTGGAAGAACGCGTCCGGGTTCTGGGCGGTGCCGCGCAGGAGCGGTCGGTCGGGGCTGAGCGCGCGGGCGCGGTGCGCGTCGATCTTCGACTCGTCGAGGAGCGCGCGCAGGTCGTCGTCCGTGAGCTCCTCGATCTTTGCGAGCTCGTGCGACGTGCGGAACCCGTCGAAGAAGTGCAGGAACGGGATGCGCGAGGCGAGCGTCGCGATGTGCGCGACCGCGGCGAGGTCCTGCGCCTCCTGGACGGAGGCCGAGGCGAGGAGGGCGAAGCCCGTCTGGCGGCAGGCCATGACGTCCGAGTGGTCTCCGAAGATGGACAGCGCGTGCGTCGCGAGCGTGCGCGCGGACACGTGCATCGCGTAGGAGGTGAGCTCCCCGGCGATCTTGTACATGTTCGGGATCATCAGGAGCAGGCCCTGCGAGGCCGTGAACGTCGTCGTGAGCGCTCCGGCCTGGAGCGAGCCGTGGACCGCGCCGGCGGCGCCGCCCTCGGACTGCATCTCGATGACCTGCGGAATCGTTCCCCAGACGTTCTTAAGGCCCTTGGCCATCCACTCGTCGGAGAGCTCGCCCATCGTGGAGGAAGGAGTGATCGGGTAGACGGCCACCACCTCGCTGAAGCGGTAGGCCACGGAGGCGGCGGCGGTGTTGCCGTCGCATACGATTCGGCGTCGATTTCCCATGCGCCGGAGCTTAGAGACGGAGTCTCTCCGGAGACATGATGCAAACGGACCAAAGCTCCGCTTTCCGGCGTCGGCTGGGGCATCCGGCTCCCTTGCGGGACGCGGGGGCGGGTCCTAGGTTGTTATCAGGACCGGCTTTCTCCCCGGCCCCGGAGGGTGCCATGCAGAAGAGTCATTTCCGGCTCTGGGCGCTCCTGGGCGGCGGAGTCATCCTCGTGCTCGCCCTCGGAGGCCTCTGGAAGGTCCAGACCGCCCCGGTCGACATGAGCCTGACCCCGGCGCACCTGGCGCAGCCCCTGACGTCGACCGCCGACCGCTTCGAGGTTCTCGTGGCTTCCGTGCCCCTGCAGAAGGCCATTGCCGACAAGCGGCTGATGCTGGCCGGCGAGAACGGCGCCGCGGCGCTCGTCGTGCCGGAGGCGACCGTACGGACGAACGACGCCGAACGGGTACGCGCCCAGCGCATCCCGTCCCTGCTCGCCCTCTCGGCGATGGCGGGCGGCGGGTTCGTGCTCTTCCTGATCGGCCTTTTCACTCCGCGAATCGGGGCCTTCAAGCAGCACGGCCTGATCGACATGCACCTCGAGTCCATGTAGCGCCGGGACTCGAGTCGACTCAGACCATCCGGAGGAGGGACGCTTTGCGCCTCTCGTAGGGCGTCCCGAGGCCGAGCGCGAGCGCCACGTCGCACAGGCGAACGGCCTCCTCGAACTCGGCACGGTCGCTCCGCAGGGAGATGCCGCGCTCGAGAAAGCGCAGGTCGGCGACTTCCTTCGTGAAACGCCGCCCGAGGTCCTGCCGGGCGACGTCGAGATATCCCTCGGCCTCAACGAGCGCCGCCAGCGCCTCGTCCTCGTCCGGCGAGTCCGCGGCGAGGAGAGCCCAGGCGAAGAACTTCACGCCGTTCGGAAGCGAGTCCGACTGCTCGATCGCGCGGCGCGCGTACTTGGCTCCCTCGTTTCGCAGGGTCGCCTCGCGATGCCCCGCGAGGAGGTCGTCCAGCCGCTCCTCGGGGCTCTTGCGGGAGGGTTCGATCCGGCGCGCCACGGCCGAGGATTCTAGAGGCCTTATCCTCCCGCCGTGCCGAAGAAGGCCGTTTTCGCCCTCGGGTCCCTGCTCGTTCTCGCGGCGGTCGCGGCGTACGTCCCCGCGCTGAAAGCCGGGTTCGTCTGGAACGACGACACGTACGTCACGGAGAACCCGACGCTGGACGGCCTCGGCGGGCTCCAGCTCATCTGGACCGACACGAAGGCGAACGAGCAGTACTACCCGATGGTCTTCACGTCCTACTGGATCGAGAAGCGCCTCTGGGGGCTCGCGCCCCTCGGTTACCACCTCGTGAACGTCCTTCTCCACGCGGCCAATGCGCTTCTTCTCTGGGCGCTCCTCGCGCGGCTCCGGCTGCCGGGCGCGGGCTGGGCCGCCGCGCTCTTCGCCCTCCACCCGATGTGCGTCGAGTCCGTCGCGTGGGTCACGGAGCGGAAGAACACGCTTTCGCTGCTCCTGTCGCTCCTCGCAATGCTCGCGTACCTCGCGGCGCGGGACGAGAGAGAGAAGACCGGGATTTCTCTTAGAAAGGGTAAGAGGGGGCGGCCGCAGCAACCTTCGACGGCGGCGCCGCGTCCTTTTCTTCCTTTCATAGGATTCTTCCTCTTCGTCCTCGCGCTGTTCGCCAAAACGACCGCGGTCGTCGTCCCGGCGGTGCTTCTCGTCCTCGTCTGGTGGAAGCGCGGCGAGATCCGCGGGAAGGACGTCGGGCCACTCGTCCCGTGGCTCGCGGCGGGAATCGCTCTCGCCGCACACACGGCGTGGCTCGAGCGCACCGTGGTCGCGGCGAGCGGGAAGGAGTGGTCGCTCAGCCTGCCGGGCCGCCTGGTACTCGCAGGCGAGGTCGTTCTCTTCTACTCGAAGAAATTCCTCGTCCCCCTCGACCTCTCCTTCTTCTACGAGCGCTGGACGGTCGACCCGCACGCGCCCCTCAAGTGGCTGCCGGCGCTCGGCGCGCTCGCCCTCCTCGCCCTCGCGTGGCGATTCCGGGAGCGCCTCGGCCGGGGCCCGCTCGCGTTCCTGCTGCTTTTCGGCGGCGTCCTCTTCCCCGCGATGGGCTTCTTCAACGTCTACGCGATGCGGTACTCCTGGGTCGCGGACCACTTCGCGTACCAGGCCGTCGCGGTCGCCTCCACGGGCCTCGCCTGCGGCGCGGCGGCGCTCCTCCAGAGGGCGGCCGTCGCCGCGCGCCGCGCCGCGGCGGTGGCCGCCGCCGGAATCCTCGTTCTCCTCGGAGTCCTCACTTTCCGCCAGGCCCGCATCTACGAGGGAGAGGAAACTCTGTGGAAAGACACACTTTCGAAGAACTCCTCGTGTTTCTCCTGTGAAACGAACTACGGGTTCTTCCTCGTGAACGCCGGCCGCGCGTCCGAGGGTGTCGCGCATTTCGAGAGGTCGCTGGAACTGAAGCCCGACAACGTCCCGGCGCTCCTGAACCTCGGGCGCGCCGCCGAACAGCGCGGGAGCCTCGGCGAGGCCGCTTCGCGCCTTCGGGCCGCGTACGCAATCGACCCGCGCGACCCGGCCGTACTCGTCAACCTCGCAACGGTCGAGGTGAAGCTCGGGCGGACCGCCGAGGCGATTCCCCTCTACGAGGAAGCTCTGCGCCTCGGGACCGCGGACGCGCACCTCGCGCACAACGGGCTCGGCGTCGCCTTCATGCGGCAGGGCCGGGTGGCCGAGGCCGCGGGGCAGTTCCGCGAGGCCCTGCGCCTCCGGCCGGACTACGACTTCGCGCGCGCGAACCTCGAGCGGGCTCTCGCCGCCCTCGGCGCGGCCCCCTGACGCTTACTTCGCGGCCTGGAGCTGGGCGAGGTCGGCGAGCAGGTCGTCGCTGTGCGTCGCTGGGTTGACCTTCAGGTAGACCTTCCGGACCACGCCCACCGGGTCGATCAGGAACGTGTTGCGGGTGGAGTACGTCTTGCCGTCGCGCACGACGGCGGAATCGTAGGCCTTCGTGACGGCGCCTTCCGTGTCGGCGAGGAGCTTGAAGTTCAGCCCTTCCTTCGTGCAGAAGCTCTTGTGCGAATCCACGGTGTCGACGCTGACGCCGAGGATGACGGCGCTCGCCTTTTCGTACTTCGCGAGATCGCGCTGGAAGTTGTGGGCCTCCATCGTGCACCCCGACGTGAAGTCCTTCGGGTAGAAGTAGAGAACGACCCACTTCCCCTTGTTCTGCTCGAGGGTCACCGTCTGGCCTTCCTGGCTCGGGAGGGAGACGGCCGGGGCCTTCGCGCCGGCGGCCGGAGGCTCGGCGGCGGCAGGGCGCGCGGCGGCAAGTACGAGGGCAGCGGCCGTGATGGTGCGGAGGAGAATCTTCATGCCGGGGAGCCTAGCAGACCGAGTCTCAGCGCCGAGGGCGCGTCACTTGCCCGGGTCGTCGGCCGAAGGGCCGTAGATCGAGGGCACCTTCGCGCCCATGGGCCGCAGGTAAGTCGAAAGCTGGCCGCGGTGGTGGATCGCGTCGAAGAGGAAGCCCCACATCATGTCGCCGAGCGGCGCCTTCCACGCGACCTTCCCGTCCATCAGGAAACGGGCCGGCTTCTTCCAGGCCGCGTCCTTCACCTTCGCGAGGCGGCGCTTCACGGCGGCCGCGTTCTTCTCGTACGCCGCAACGGATTCCGCGAGAGTTGTGGGCGCGGGCCCCATCGCGAAGCTCACCTCGCCCTTGTCGAGGACCTCGCAGGCGTCGTGCAGCTCGCTCGCGAGCATCCAGACGAGCTCCCCCGCCGACATCGACCTCGGGTGCGGGCGGTAGCCGGCGCCCGACTCGGGCACGGCCTTCAGGACCCGGACGAACCTCGGGACCTCTCCCTTGAAGCACTGGACGAAGTATTCGCGTGTGTTCATCACGTCCTCCCCTTCTCTCTCACTTCGCTTCGGCGATCGCCTTCAGGCGCGCCGCCTCGAACTCGTCGCCCTTGTTCCAGCGCGGCATCTCCGGCGCGTCCGCGGTTCGGCAGCCGAGCCAGAACGCGAGGCGCATGTCCTCGACGGCCCCGGAGAAGTCCCAGCTCTCCCGGAAATCGTCCGAGGGCTGGTGGTAGTCGGTCTTCACGTAGGCCTCTTCCTGCGTCCTTCCGTAGCCCGGCGCTTTTCCGACCACGTCCGTCCCCTTCTTCAGGTACGCGGCCGGGACGCCGATCCTCGCGAAGTTGAACTGGTCCGAACGGTAAAAGGTCCCCTTCTCAGGGGACTCGTCGCCATGTGTGACCCGTCCCTGCATCGCCGCGAGCGCGTTGAAGTCGGAGTCGAGCGAGGATTTCCCAAGGCCGATCATCCCGACGTCTCGCGTCTTTCCATAGACGCCGATCACGTCGACGTTGACGTTCGCGGCGATCCGGCCGGCAGGAACGGGGGGATGCTTCGCGAGCCACTCCGACCCGAGCAGTCCCTGCTCCTCCCCCGCCACGAGCGCGAAATACACGCTGCGCGCCGGTTTCTCCTTCAACGCCGCAAACGCCTGCGCGATCCCGAGGATTCCCGCCACGCCCGACGCGTTGTCGAGGGCGCCGTTGTAGATCGTGTCACCCCCCGGCATCGCCGCGGGCTTGATTCCGAGGTGGTCGTGGTGCGCCGTGTAGATCACGGCCTCGCCCGCGCGCTGAGGATCCGAGCCGCGGACGAAGCCGATCACGTTGCCGGATTCCTTCTTCGACACGGTGCTCGTGAAGGCGAGCGACATCGTGACGCCCAGCGGCACCGGTTTGAAGGCACGCGTCTCGGCAGCCGCCCGGAGCGCGTCGAGGTCCTTTCCGCCGAGCGCGGCGAGCTTCTTCGACAGCTCGTCGGTCGCCCACATCTTCATCGCCACGCGGGGGCTGCCGTCCTCGGGCAGCTCGAAGAGCTCGCCCTTCCACGACGTCTGGATGACCTGCCAGCCGTAGCCGGCCGACGGCGTCGTGTGGATGACGATGGCGCCCGCGGCCCCGGCTTTCGCGGCCATGAGGTACTTGTAGTCCCAGCGTCCGTACCAGAGGCGCGTCTTCCCGGCGAAGAGGTTCGGCTCGGCCGGCGTGCCCTCCGGGTCGTTGTTCATCATCAGGAGGACCTTGCCTTTCAGGTCGGCCCCCTTGTAGTCGTCCCACGTGTACTCGGGCGCGACGATCCCGTACCCGACGAACACGATCTCGGCGTTCTCGATCTTCGACGCGGCTTTCTGGTCGCCGGACACCGCGACGAAGTTCTCACCGAGGGCTCCCGGGGCCGTTCCCTTCGGCGACGCGAAGGCCGCGGGGCCGGCGTACGACGGCCGGATGCCGACGAGCGGGACCTTCTGGATCCACCCTCCGCCGGGGGCGCCGGGCTCGAGGCCGAAAGCCTCCAGCCGCGCCTGAATGTAGGCCTCGGCGAGCGCGTCGCCGCGGGACGCGGGACCGCGGCCCTCGAGGAGATCGGACGAAAGGAACCGGATGTCGGCCTTGAGGCCCTCCGCCGTGATCCTCCCGGCGGCTTCGCTCTGCGCCGGCGTCACGAGGTCGGCGGCGAAGAGGGCGGGCGAGACGAGAGCGGAGAGAAAGGCGGTCGCGAGGACGAAACCGTTGCGCATGACAAGTAAGCTAACAAGGCCGAGCGTCCGGCGCAACGAAGAGGTGACCATGCCCGAGCCCCCCGTGGAGACCTACGTGAGCACCGACATCGAGGCCGACGGCCCGATTCCGGGTCCTCATTCGATGGTCAGCCTCGGCTCGGCCGCCTACGCCGCGGACAAGACGCTCCTCTCCACGTTCAGCGCCAATCTCGAGATGCTGCCCGGCGCCGCGCCGCATCCCGTGCAAGCCGCCTGGTGGGCGAAGAACCCCGAGGCGTGGGCGGCATGCCGGCGCCACCCCGAGGAGCCCGGAGCGGCGATGCGCCGGTACGTCGCGTGGCTGAAGACGCTCCCGGGCAAGACCGTCTTTGTCGGCTACCCCGCTGCCTACGATTTCCTCTTCGTCTACTGGTATCTCATGCGTTTCGCGGGCGAGAGCCCGTTCACGCACCAGGCCCTCGACGTGAAGTCCTACGCGATGGCGGTCCTCAAGCGCCCGTTCACCGAGAGTCACAAGAAAAACTTCCCGGCGCGCTGGTTCGACCCTCTTCCTCACACGCACGTCGCGCTCGACGACGCCCTCGAGCAGGGGGCGCTCTTCTGCAACATGCTCCAGGAGAATCTCGCGCGGCCGACCTGACGCTTAGCCGTCGCGCTCGCGGAAGTCGTCCCACTCCTGCTCGGACCACCACTCGCGCTCGAGGCCCTCGCACGAAAGGCCGTAGGACGGGCAGATGACGCAGCCTTCCCCGCGAATGGCGCCGGGGTCCACGCTCGGAGGGTAGAGCGACGCGAGGCGGTCAGCGTCCGCTCGCGCGGCGCTTTCCGCGTCGTCGGGAGGGCGGCCCTCGAGGACCGGCGCTCCCGCGCGGCGCAGGCGGGCTTCGGCCTCTGGCAGGAGCACCGAGTTCTCCGCGTCGATGTGCGCCAGGAGGTCGCGCCGGTAGCGCGTCGTGAGGTCGAGCAGGCGCCCTCCCTGCCCCTCCGGCCTCGCGAGCAGCGGCGCGAACTCCTCGAGCGTCTTCGCCATCGCCGCGTGCTGGTCGAAGAGCGAGCGCACCGGCCCGGAGTCGGGGCGGATCGGCAGGTGCGCGAGGAGCGCCGGGAAGAGCGTTTGCTCCTCCCGCGCGTGGTGGTAGCGACCCGCCCAGAGCCGGAAGAACGCGAGAAACGCCCCGGCGTCGGCCGGGTCGCCGTTTCCCGCGAGACGCGCCTCGACGTACGTGCGCAGCGCACCGAGCGTGCGCTCGATGACGTCGTGCTCGGCGCGCAGGTCTTCAATCAGGCCCAAGGCCGTTGTCAGCCGAGCTCTTCGGCGAGCGCGTCAACGAGGGCCACGTACTTCTTCATCGCGTCGTCCTTCGAAGCGCCCTTTCGTTTCGCCCACGCGTCGTATTTCGCGCGGCCCTTGAGATCGAAGAGCCCCGGCCGCTCGCCCGCGACGTCGCCGTCGGTGGCCTGCTTGTAGAGGCCGTAGAGGTCGAGGAGCTGGTCGTTGGACGGACGGGACGAGAGCTTCTCGACCCGGGCCTTCGACTCCTTGAACTGGTCGGCGACGGATTTCGCCTTCTTGGCCGGCATGGGTTGTCCTCCGTGCGCGCGATTCTGAGGCGAAGCCCTGCGGTCCTGCAAACGTCGCCGCAGGATCAACACCCCGGGAAGCCTCATGAGGCAAAGCACGCGCGGGCGTCTCCCCGCCGCATTTGCATCATGGCGTGCGGCGGCGGCCGGGCCTAGGTTCCGTCCAAATAAGCGGGAATCTCGTCCAAAGAGGCCGAAGGAGCAGCCACAAGAGCACTCAAGGAGTGCGCCTGCAGCCGATAGGAGGCAACCAATGAATCTCACGATGCGTCGCGCTCTCGTTCTCTCCGTGCTCCTTGCTCTCGCAGGCTTCCCCGCGGCCCGCGCCCTCGCGGCAACCGACGCGGAGACCATCAAGGTGTTCAAGGACGCCGGCGAGAGCGGTCAGTTCTTCGGCAAGTGCTACGGCTACGCCGTCTTCGCCAACGTCGGGAAGGGCGGCATCGGCGTCGGGGCTGCTCACGGCACGGGCCGCGTCTACGAGAAGGGCAAGTACGTGGGCGACACGAAGATGAACCAGCTCTCGATCGGCGCCCAGCTCGGCGGGCAGTCCTACAGCGAAATCATCTTCTTCGAGGACAAGCGCGCCTTCGACGAGTTCACGAGCGGCAGCTTCGAGTTCGGCGCGGAGGTGTCGGCCGTCGCAATCACGGCAGGGGCGTCTGCCTCGGCCGGCAGCGGCGGCTCGAAGGCGGGCGCGAGCGGCGGCAAGCACGACGCCACGACGGCCGGCGGATACCACAAGGGAATTGCGGTCTTCACGGTCGCCAAGGGCGGGCTGATGTACGAAGCCACCGTCAGCGGCCAGAAGTTCAAGTACACGCCGAAGAAGTAGCGCGCCTCACCCCACGCGGCCCGCCGTCGCCCGGTCTCGTCCGGCGAACGCGGTATCGTTCCGCCTGTTCATGCCGCTCCTGTTCGTCCTTTCATTCCTGGCCGGCGTCGCATCCCTGATCTGCGAGACGGTCTGGATCCACCGATTCAGTTTCGTCTTCGGGTCGGCGGCGCCCGCGGCGAGCGTGGTCGTGGCGGTGTTTCTCGGCGGCCTCGCGATCGGGAGCTGGTATTTCGGAAACCTGTCCGCGCGGAAGACCAATCCTCTCCGGGTCTTCGCTTTCCTGCAGCTGGCGCTCGGCGCCTGGGCGCTGGCCTTCCCGTCCCTCGTTCGAGGGGCGGAGCTCCTCTACGCGGGCGTCTATCCGCGGATCGCGGCGAGCGCGGGCGGCACGGCGGCCGTGCGAATCGCGATGGCGTCCTTCGTCCTGATCCTGCCGACGATCCTCATGGGCGGAACGCTACCGCTTCTGCTCCAGGGCGGGCTGGGCGAGCCCGGATCCATCGGGCGGCGTGCCGGCTTCCTGAACGCGTGGAACACCCTTGGTGCAGCCGCCGGCGGAGTTCTGGGCGGATACTTTCTTCTCGAGCTGTTGGGCGTGCAGGGCTCCGGATTTGCCGCGGGCGGAATCAATTTAGTGGCCGGCGCAGCCGCGTGGCTGCTCTCGCGGAGACCGTCGGCCGGCGAGAGCGCACACGCACCGGAGAAACCGAAAGAAGGCGAGAAGGCGTTTTCGGGAGCCGCCGTCCGCTGGGCCGTCGCGTGCTTTGCCGTTTCGGGATTCGCGGGCATCGCGTACGAGATGCTCTTTCTCAGGGTCCTCGTCCTGTATTTCCGCGACACGATCCATCTCTACTGCGGCGTCATCGCGGCCTTCATCCTCTGGCTCGGCCTCGGAAGCGCCGTCTCGGGGGCGCTCCTGAAGAGGGTCCGGTGGCCGGTCACGGCGCTGGGGTTCACGCAGATCGCAATCGGCGTCTCCGCCTTCCTCGCGTTCTATCTGCCGGGGCCATGGCACGGACACCTCTTCCTCGCCGGCCGATCGAGCCCGACGATGGTGTTCGCCTTCGTGCTCGCGCTGCTCGCGGTTCCGGCGACGCTCATGGGCGCGACGTTTCCGCTCGTGGCGAGAATCGTCGCGTCCGACGCTCGTTTCGCCGGAAAGAGGATCGGAGCGGTCTACGCGCTCAATACGACCGGCTCCATCGGAGGGTCTCTCGCGGCGGTTTTTCTTCTCGTACCGATGCTTGGAATGGAAGCGGCGATCCTCGTCTGCGTCCTGGTCAATTTCTGCATGGGAACGGCCGTTGTCGTCGCGGACCGCGAGTTTCCGCGCCGGCGACTTGCCCTGGGAATCTGCGCCCTCGGCGTCCTCCTTCCCGTGGCGGTCAAGTCGGCGGAGCGGGTGTCGTTGCCCCTGACGCTTCTGCGAAGCCTGATCTCGCCGGGCGACGAGATCGTCGAGGTCCGCGAGGGCGTCATGGGGACGACCTTCGTCGCGAGGTCCTCGAAGGGCGGGCACGAGCTCTGGTCGGACTCCGTTGCAATCAGCGCGACCCGCAACGGTTCGTTCTACGCCACCGGCATCGTGCCGGCCCTTCTTTCTCCGAGGATTCCGCAGACCGTCCTGAGCCTCGCGTTCGGAGGCGGATTGTCGAGCTACGGGACCCGCCTCTTTCCGGAAGTGAAACGACTGGATTGCGTCGATCTGTCCCGCGAGAACATGGATCTCGCGCTGACGCACTTCCCGGAAAACGCCGGGTTCCGGGAGGATCCGCGGGCGCGATTCATCGCCGACGACGCGAGGAACACCCTGCAGTACTCCCCCGCGACGTACGACCTCATCCTCGTCGAGGCGACGCCACCGCGGCTCGGATTTCGAAACGCGTTTCTCTTCACGAGGGAGTTTTACGAAGCAGGCGCCCGGAAATTGAACGGCGGCGGGCTCTTCGTCCAGACCCTGCCGCTGGCCGACCTCTCGCCTGCGGAGACGCGGGGGGTCATGAGCACGTTCGCCGCCGTGTTTCCCGAGCGCGCGATGTGGTTTCTCGGCGGGCCGGACGTCCTCATGATCGGCGGCTCGGCGCCGTTCGTCCTGAGCTACGGGGAAACCGCGCGACGGCTCGCCCGCCCGGAGGTCAAGCGGGTCCTCGAGGAACGGTTGACCATCGCCCAGTACCAGGCCGTCGGGAACCTGTTCTCGGGAATGCTCCTGGACTCGAAAGCCTGGGATCGAGCGGCGGAAGGCGGGACGATTTACACCGAAGACCGGCTCGCGCTCCTGTTCTCCACGGGTCGCGAAAGAAGCGCCGACAACATCCGTCGGATTCACGAACGGCTCGCGCCGTGGGCCGACGTTCTCGCCCGGGTCGCGGATCGCGAGGCCGTCGATCGCATGTACGGTCCGGGCGTCTTCGAGCGGAACCTCGAGGACCGCCGCCAGTTCTTCGTAGCGCACATGTACGGGCCGGACCTTTTCTATCCGGCCATGCTGAACTACGTGGAGCATTTCGCGCTCGACAAGGCCGGGGAGCGCGCGCGGCTATACGAAGTCCTCCGCGCGCGGGGCCGCGACGCGGAGTAGGCTTGGGCCCGGGAATGCCGACGTCCTCACTCCATCCGAACGAGCTGACGATGCTCCTGGACCTGAGCGAGGCGCTCGGGTCGCCGCTGAACCTCCGGGCCTCGTTCGCACGGGCTCTCGAGATCCTCGAGACCGACTTGAAAGCGGTCTTCGGGATGGTCGCGCTCTTCGAGGCGGAAACCGGGGAGCTGAAGGTGGAGGCCGTCACGGGCCGGCACGACGCGGCCGCCCGGAAGGCGCGCTACCGGCTGGGCGAAGGGATCTCGACGCGCGTCGTCAAGACCGGCAAGCCGATCGCGGTCCCGCACGCGAGCCAGGAGCCCCTGTTCCGGGACCAGCTCGGCCTCCTCGCGTCACGGAAGACGTCTAAGGACGACCTCTCTTACACCTCGGTCCCGATCAGGATTGACGGCAAGAGCGCCGGCGCCCTCGCCGTCGCCTTCGTCTACGAGAAGAACCGGGATCTCGGCCATCTCGTCAAGGTGCTCGGGATCGCCGCCTCGATGCTGGGCCAGGCAGCGCGCGTGCATCGCCTCCTCGAGGGCAAGCGCGACCGGCTCATGGAGGAGAACCGCCTGCTCAAGGAGAAGCTCCGCGAGCGGTACGACGTCGGGAACCTCGTCGGAACGAGCCACCCGATGCAGAAACTCTTCGAGGAGGTCGCGCAGGCGGCCCCCGCGAACACGACCGTCCTGATCCGGGGCGAATCGGGGACCGGCAAGGAGCTCGTCGCCCACGCGATCCACTACAACTCCCCGCGGGCCGCAAAGCCGTTCATCAAGGTCAGCTGTGCCGCGCTGCCGGAGAGCCTCATCGAATCCGAGCTCTTCGGGTACGAGCCGGGGGCCTTCACGGGAGCCGAGAAGCAGAAGAAGGGCCGGTTCGAGCTGGCGCACGGCGGCACGCTGTTCCTCGACGAGGTGGGCGACCTCCCCGCCTCGACGCAGGTGAAGCTCCTTCGCATCCTGCAGGAACGGGAGTTCGAGAGGCTCGGCGGCGTCAAGCCGGTCCGTGTCGACGTCCGGCTGATCACCGCCACGAACGTCGATCTCGAAGAGGCGATGAAGGAAGGCCGGTTCCGCGAAGACCTCTACTACCGGCTGAACGTCTTCGGCCTCTTCGTGCCCCCGCTCCGCGAGCGCCGGTCGGACATTCTTCTCCTCGCCGACCACTTCGTCGAGAAGTACGCCGCGGCCCACGGGAAGAGCGTCCGGAGGATCTCGACCTCGGCGATCGACATGCTCATGAGCTACCACTGGCCCGGCAACGTGCGGGAGCTCGAGAACTGCATCGAACGCGCCGCGCTCATCTGCGAGGGCGGCGTCATCCACGCCCACCACCTCCCCCCCACCCTCCAGACCGCGGAGGTCTCCAACACGCTTCCGGAGCAGTCGCTCTCCGACGCGGTCTCCGGGTTCGAGAAGGACCTGATCCTGGACGGCCTGAAGATCGCGCGCGGCAACCGGGCGAAGGCGGCGCGCCTCCTCCGGACAACCGAGCGGATCCTGAACTACAAGATCGAAAAGCTCGGGATCGACGCGAGCCGCTTCCGGACGTGAGAGAGAATAGAGAGAGAGAATCCTACGAATGTGTGGGAGTGCGGGGGGGCGACGACAGATTCGTTGCCACAATCGGCTCGCAACCCGCACCCGCGCCGAACAACCGCGCCTGTCGCGCGGCCGCTTCGGCCAACTCCGCCGACACAAGACCGTGCCAAGGTACACTTTCGTAGGGCTTCTCTTCTCTTCTGACAACCTCGTAACCAGGGCGGAGTTGCATCGATACGAGGCCGCCGCCACCTAAGCGACTCCCCCTCAATTACTTTCAAAGAATCTCTTCCTCCCGGTCCCTCCGGCACGCGCCGTGCGAGATGCGCCGCAACGGGAGGGCGACGATGAAGAAGAAACTGGTGACAGTCCTTTTCCTGCTCGGCCTTGTGGCGACCTCGTGGGCGCTCCTGGCCGCCGATCCCTCGGGGGCGAACACCGGCGGGATCGCGAACGTCCCGTCGAAGGTCGCGGGCAAGCCGACGATCGAAGAGATCGGGGCCGCCGTCGGACAGACGCGGGTCTCGCTCAATTTCGTCTGGACCCTCATGGCCGGGTTCCTCGTCATGTTCATGCAAGCCGGCTTCGCCCTCGCGGAGACCGGCTTCACGCGCGCGAAGAACGCCGCCCACACGATGACGATGAACTTCATGGTCTACGGCATCGGCATCCTCGGCTTCTGGGCGGCCGGCTTCGCCCTCCAGATGGGAGGCTCCGGCGCCGCGATGGGCGCGTCGCTCTCGGTTCCCGCGGAGATGGGCAAGCTGATCGGCCCGACGATCGGCGGGAACCTCTGGGGCCTCTTCGGCGGAACCGGGTTCTTTCTGAGCGGCGTCTCGTACGACGTCGCCGCCTTCGCGATCTTTCTCTTCCAGATGGTCTTCATGGACACGGCCCTGACGATCCCGACCGGGTCGATGGCCGAGCGCTGGAAGCTGTCGGCCTTCGTGATCTACGGGTTCGTGGCGTCCGCGGTCATCTATCCCCTCTTCGCGAACTGGGCCTGGGGCGGAGGCTGGCTCTCGATGCTGGGCAAGTACACCGGCCTCGGCCACGGCTACGTCGACTTCGCGGGCTCGGGCGTCGTCCACCTCACGGGCGGCGTCATGGCGTTCGTCGGCGCGAAGATCCTCGGCCCCCGCATCGGCAAATACGTCAAGGGAGAGGTCCGGGCGATTCCCGGCCACAACCTCCCGATGGCTCTTCTCGGCTGCTTCATCCTTGCATTCGGCTGGTTCGGATTCAATGCGGGCTCGACGCTCGCGGGCACGGACCTCCGGATCTCGGTCGTCGCGACGAACACGATGCTCGCCTCGGCCTCGGGAGCGTTTCTCGCGTTCCTCGTGACGTGGAGGAAGTACGGGCGCCCCGATCCGTCGATGAGCGCCAACGGGATGCTCGCGGGCCTCGTCGCGATCACCGCTCCCTGCGCGTTCGTGAACGCGCCCGTCGCCGTCCTGATCGGCGCCATCGCGGGCGTACTGGTCGTCTACGCCGCCCTCTTCATCGAGAACACACTGAAGGTCGACGACCCGGTCGGCGCGATTGCCGTCCACGGCGTCAACGGGGCATGGGGACTGATCGCCCTCGGCCTCTTCGCGGACGGGACGTACGGCGGCGGCCTCAACGGCGGTCCCGACGCCGGAGTCGCCGGTCTCTTCTACGGGGACCGAAAGCAGCTCGTGGCCCAGCTGATCGGGATCGGCGCAAACGTCGTCTGGGTCGGCCTCTCGAGTTTCGTCCTCTTCAAGGTCCTCGACGCGACGGTCGGGATGCGCGTCACCCCGGAGCAGGAGGTCCAGGGCCTCGATTTCAACGAGGTCTCCGCTCCCGCTTACAGCGGGGACCGTCCGTCCGTCAACACGCCGGTCTTCGTCGCGCGGCCGGCGCCAGCCGCCATGTCGGGCGTCCTGAAGCCGGCTCCGGCCGGCGGAAAGTGAAGGGAGCGCCGTCATGAAGCTGATCACCGCCATCATCCGTCCCGAGAAGCTCGAAGACGTCAAGGTCGCGCTCTTCGCGGCCGAGGTCGAGGGGCTCACGATCCAGCAGGTCTCCGGCCACGGCGGAGAGAAGGCCGTCATGGAGAGCTACCGGGGCCATCCTCTCCTCTACGAGTTCCACGACAAGATCCGGCTCGACATCGCCGTCTCCGAACCGTTCGTGCAGATCACCGTGAAGGCGATCGCGGACGCCGCGCGAACCGGCCAGGTGGGCGACGGGAAAATCTTCGTCCAGCAGCTCGACCATGTCGTCCGGATCCGGACGGGCGAGGCCGACGTCCAGGCCCTGACTCCGGTCACGGTCAGCGCGAAGACTTAGGGAGACGCCATGAAAACACCCTTTTCGGGCGGCCTTCGGGCCGCCCTCGCGGGAGCCCTGCTCTTTTCGTCCCACCTCGCGTTCGCCGCCGACGTCGTTCCACCCGCCGTGCTTCCGCCCAACCCGGCCGCTCCTGCGCCGCCGCCGGCGCCGGCGCCGAAGCCCTGGTACGAGGAGATCTCGGTCAATGCTTTCGTCTCGGCGAGCTATTCCTACAACTTCAACCGGCCCGACACCGGAACGAACCAGCTCCGCGTCTTCGACTTCGACGACAACACGTTCAAGGTGGACGTCGCCGAGATCGTCCTCCAGCACGCGATCAGCAAGCCGGGTGAGGCCGGATTCCGGATCGATTTCGTGGCGGGCTCGTCGGTCCCGCGCGTCTCGTCTTCGTACGGCCTCCTGCAGGGGCAGGACGTCGACTTCCAGCAGGCGTTCGTGAGCTGGATCGCGCCGGTCGGAAGCGGCCTCCGGCTCGACCTCGGAAAATTCGTCACGCATTTCGGGTACGAGGTCATCGAGGGATACGACGGTTGGAACGACAACGCGACGCACTCGTTTCTGTTCGGATTCACGATTCCGTACGCGCACACCGGCCTGAAGGCGACGTACACGTTCAGCGACCAGCTGGCCGGGATGCTCGAGATCGCAAACGGCTGGGACGTCGCACGCGACAACAACACCTCGAAGAGCCTCGGCGCCCAGATCGCGTGGACGCCCTCGAAGGCCGTCACGGTCGCCGGGAACTTCATGACCGGCCCCGAGCGCGCGAACGTCAACTCCGACCCGCGGACGACGTTCGACGTCGTCGCGCAGTGGAAGCTCAGCGACCTGACGGCCTTCACGGTGGAGGCCCTCTACGGCACCGAGAAGGGCGCCGTGACGCCGGGCGCGACGGCCTCGTGGTCGGCGATCGCCGGCTACGCTCGCCTCGGGCTCAGCGACACCTTCGCCCTCTGCCTGAGGGCCGAGTACTTCGACGACGCCGACGGAGCCCGGACGGGCGCGGTCCAGAAGCTGACCGAGGTGACCGTAACGCCCGAATGGAAGGCGACGCCCCATCTGATCTTTCGGGCGGATCTGCGCGTCGACTGGTCGAACGCCGACGTCTTCGTCAAGAACGACGGCGCCTTCAAGGGAGACCAGGCGACCGTGTTCCTGAACGGAATCTACGTCTTCTAGCTCCGCCCGGCACAGGTATCGGATCATCGCCCTCTGATGGAGACACCGGCCCTCTGGCTCCTGCCCTTCGCTGCTCTGCTCCTCTCGATTGCCGTCCTGCCCCTCGCCGTTCCCGGGCGCTGGGGCAGGCCGGGATTTCAGGCGCTCGTCGCGGGCCTCGCGGCGCTGCCGGTCGCCGTGGGGCGCCCGGGAGCCCTCGGCCACGTTGCGCCCGAGTACGCCGCGTTCGTTCTCCTCCTCGGCTCCCTGTACGTCGTCACGTCGGGCATCCGCGTCACGGGCGACATCCCGGCGCACCCGGTCACGAACGTCGGCCTTCTGCTGATCGGCGGGCTCCTCGCCTCGGTCATCGGCACGACTGGCGCGTCGATGCTGCTGATCCGTCTCGTCCTCGAGGTCAACTCCGAACGGAAGAACGTCTCGCACACGGTCCTGTTCTTCATCCTCGTCGTCTCGAACGCGGGCGGCCTGCTCACGCCTCTCGGAGACCCGCCGCTCTTCCTCGGCTACCTCGCGGGCGTCCCGTTCCTCTGGACGCTGCGGCTCGCCCCGATCTGGGCGCTGGCGCTCGCCGCGCTCCTCGGGACTTACTTCGTCGTGGAGAGGAAACGCTACGCGGCCGAGCCCCGCGAGGCCATCCAGGCCGACGAGACCACGCTCCGCCCGATTCGCCTGTCCGGGGGATGGAACCTCCCCCTCCTCGCCGGCATCGTGGCGGCCACGGCCCTCCTGCAGGCGCCATACCGCGAAGCTGCGTATCTCGCATGCGCGGCCCTGAGCATTCCGCTCACACCCAGGGGACAGCGGGCCGAGACGCGGTTCTCGTGGCATCCGATCCTCGAGTTGGCGATCCTCTTCGCGGGCATCTTCGTGACGATGGAGCCCGCGCTCGCCGTGCTGCGCGAGCGCGCCCCCACGCTCGGGCTCACGCGGCCGTGGCAGTTCTTCTGGGCCGCGGGCGCCCTCTCGGCCTGGCTCGACAACGCTCCGACGTACGCGGCGTTCTTCGCGCTGGCGCGCGGGCTTGGGCGACCCGAGGTGGCCGGCGTTCCCTCCAGGATCCTCGAGGCGATCTCGACGGGCGCCGTCTTCTTCGGCGCGCTGACGTACATCGGGAACGGCCCCAACTTCCTCGTGCGCTCGATCGCCGTGGCGCACGGAGTCGCGATGCCTTCCTTCTTCGGCTACGCGGCCCGGGCGGCCGCCGTGCTGCTGCCGCTCTTCGTCCTGATCACGTTCCTTTTCTTCCCGGCCTAGGAGTCGCTGTAGTCTCGTGCTCCGTGATCGGGAAACCGGGCCCTCTGAACTGGCGGGGCGTAGTGTTCGCGCTTCTCGGCCTGACCGGGCTCTGGGTGGGACTGCAGGCGGCGGAGTTCCGCTTCTTCGGCGTCGCTCTCGCAATGTTCTCGTTCTTTCTCGCGGGCAGCTTCCTCGGAAAGGCCGGACGGCTCGCCGCCGCGCTCCGGCCTCTCGTGGGGCGAACGGTGCGCGTGGAGATTTGGGGAATGCCGCCTCCGGGCGCCTCCGGCGCCCTCTTCGACGTCAACTCGGTCACGGGATTCGGCGCGGGCCTGCACCTCCACCTGCTGCCGGATTCGGACGGCCCGGGAGCCGTCCTCAAGGTCGCTCAGCCCGGGTCCGAGAGGCTCGAGGACACGCGGATCGAGATAGGCACGGCGGTCTACGTCAGCTGGGCCGGGAAGAAGGTCGCACCTCCCGCCGGGACGAGCGCGCCCCCCGTCGCTCTTTGCGTGCCTTAGTCCCGAGAGAGCGCCGGGGCCGCGTTCAGCGCGACCCGAAACCGATGACGTCAATGCGCGTGAGGATCCCGACCGGCCGGCCCTTCTCCTCGACGAGGAGCGCGTGCGCCGACGTCAGCATCCGCGTCGCGGCCGCCACGGGCTCGTCGGAGGAGAGTCGCGGCAGCGGCGCCTCCATCGCGGTGGACGCCGTGGCCTCGGGCGTCGTCCTCCCTTCGAGGAGGGCCTCGAAGAGATGCGGCTCGACGACCGTGCCGACGACCTCTCCCGAAGCGGACATCACCGGCAGCTGCGAGACGTGGTGCCTTCGGATGAGCGCGAGCGCCGCGCGCACGGGGTCTTCCGGCTTCAGTGTCAGGAGGGCAGGCAGGTCGCCTCCGGCCGCCTTCTGGCGCAGCAGGTCGCCGACGCGCATCTCCGCGGCGTCGAGCATCCCGTGGTCCGCGAGCCAGCCGTCGCTGTGGAACTTGCTCAGGTAGCGTTCGCCGGTGTCGGGCAGCATGACGACGATCACGTCGTCCGCCGTCATCCGCGCGGCGACCTTCAGCGCCCCCGCGAGCGCGGTGCCCGACGAGCCGCCGACGAAGATCCCCTCCTCGCGCGAGAGGCGCCGCATGAGGGCGAACGACTCGCGGTCCGTGACCGTCAGGATCTCGTCGATGTACTGGAACTCGACGTTGCCCGGGATGATCTCCTGGCCGATGCCCTCCACGAGGTAGGGCGCCGACTCGATCATCTTTCCCGTGCGCTGGAACTCCCCGAGGATCGACCCGACGGGCTCGACGCCGACGACGCGGACCGCGGGGTTCTGCTCCTTGAGGTAGCGCCCCGCGCCGCTCGTCGAGCCGCCCGTGCCGAGCGAGGCGACGTAGCAGGTCACGCGGCCCTCCGTGTCGCGCCAGATCTCGGGACCCGTCGTGAGGTAGTGGATCCCTCGGTTGTGCGGGTTGAAGTACTGGTTCGCGAGGAACCCGCCGGGAGTCTCGGCCGCGATTCTCTTCGCGACCTCGGTGTACCGCTCCGGCGATCCCGGCGGAGCGCTCGTCGGCGTGATGACGACGCGCGCGCCGTGCGCCTTGAGAAGGTCGCGCTTTTCCTGCCCCACCTTGTCCGGCATCACGCAGATGCACTTGTAGCCCTTCACGACGGCCGCGAGCGCGAGGCCGAGGCCCGTGTTCCCGGACGTCGCCTCGACGATCGTGCCGCCCGGCTTCAGCGTGCCGTCCTTCTCCGCCATCTCCACGATGTGGATCCCGACGCGGTCCTTGTTGCTCTTGCCCGGGTTGAAGGACTCGAGCTTCGCGAGGACGAGGGGCATCAGCCCCCTCGTGACGGAGTTCAGGCGGACGAGCGGCGTGTCGCCCACCGTCGCGAGAATGTCTTCGAAAAAGCGCATCGCGTTCAGAGCGAGAGGCCCGGGTCGACGTCGCGCGCCCAGGCGAGGATCCCGCCGGCGAGATTGTACGTGCGACTGAGTCCGGCCCCGCGCAGGAGCGCGACGGCCCGCGCCGAGCGGGCGCCGGAGCGGCAGTACACGACGACGGGACGCGAACGGTCCACCTCGTGGAGGCGCGCCGGCAGCGAGCCGAGCGGCACGAGCACGGAACCCTGAATCGCGGCGATCGCGGCCTCCGCGGGCTCGCGCACGTCGAGAAGCTGGAACGCATCCCCTTTCTCCTGCCACGCCCGCACGCCGGCCGGGGTCATCTCGGCGCCCTCCGGCAGGATGGGGGCGCCCGCGCCGCAGAGCACGTCGTAGTCGACGAGATCCGTGATCGATGGCCGGTCGCCGCAGAGCGGGCACGCGGGATCCCGCGGCACGGCGATCTCCCGGAACGAAAGCGCGAGCGCGTCGTAGAGGAGCAGCCGGCCCGCGAGAGAACGGCCGATCCCGAGCAGGAGCTTCAGCGCTTCCGTCGCCTGCAGGGCCCCGACGACGCCCGGCAGAACGCCCAGCACTCCGCCCTCGGCGCAGCTCGGGACGAGGCCCGGCTCGGGCGGCGACGGATAGAGGCAGCGGTAGCACGGCCCCTTCCCGCGCTGGAAGACGCTGACCTGTCCCTCGAACCGGTAGATCGACCCGTAGACGTTCGGCTTGCCGAGGAGAAAGCAGGCGTCGTTCGTCAGGTACCGCGTCGCGAAGTTGTCGGTGCCGTCGAGGACGACGTCGAAGCCGGCGAAGACGTTTCGCGCGTTCTCCCGCGCGAGGCGCTCCGGGAAGACGGCGATGTCCACATGCGGGTTGAGGGCCGTCAGGCGCTCGCGCGCGACGTCGACCTTCAGCCGCCCGACGTCGTTCGTGTCGTACAGGACCTGGCGCTGGAGGTTCGAGACGTCGACGGCGTCGAAGTCGGCGAGGCCGATCCGCCCGACGCCCGCAGCGGCGAGGTAGAGCGCGGCGGGCGAGCCGAGGCCGCCCGCGCCGACGACGAGGACGCTTCCGGCCTTGAGTCGCGCCTGGCCGGCCGCGGACACCTCCGGCAGCAGCAGGTGGCGCGAGTAGCGGGCGATCTCGTCGCGGGAAAGGGGCTCGGGCATCGAGCCCATCCTGCCACGCACTGCGGCGTCCCCGATAATCTCCGCGCGGAGGGAAGGCCATGCCGTCGTTCGCGGAATACTCGGTCCTCGTCGCGGGCGGAACGGGCGGTCTCGGCCGCGCCATCGCGCTCGCCTTCCTCGCGGAGGGCGCTCGCGTCTCCGTCACCTTTCGCAATCCCGCCGAGCTCGCCGAACTGCAGCGTGGGGCTGGCGCAGGCGCGACGCGCCTCGAAGGCCACGCGTCCGACGTCACGGACGAGGAGGCCGCCCGGAAGCTCGTCGACGCGGTCCGTAAACAGCAAGGACGCCTCGACGTCCTCGTCAACGCCGTCGGGGGCTTCACGGGAGGCAAGCCGCTCTGGGAGTCGGCGGCCGGCGACCTCGACAAGATGCTGGGCTTGAATCTCCGATCGGGCTGGGCGCTCGCCCGCGCTGCGTCGCCCGTGATGCTGGCGCAGGGACACGGCGCGATCGTGAACGTCGCCGCGCAGACCGCCCTCGCTCCCCCCGCCGGCCTCGGGGCCTACGCGGCTTCGAAGGCGGCTGCGATCGCACTTATTGCGTCGCTTGCCGCCGACCTCAAGGGCACCGGCGTGCGGGCGAACACGATCCTTCCGTCCATCATCGACACGCCGGCAAACCGCGCGTCGGTGCCGGACGCGGACTTCTCGAAATGGCCGAAGCCCGAGGAGATCGCCCGCGTCGTCCTCTTCCTCTCCGGCGACGAGGCGAAGCTTGTGAACGGCGCCGCGATCCCGGTGTGAGGGGGCCCCGCCTCAGCGCGGGATGACGCCTCCGGCCTCGACCGCCGCCGGGAAGAGTGCCGGGTCGTATCGGATGCGCAGGAGCGCGTCGGCCGTCTCCGGCGACGTCTTCCGGAGCAGCGCAGCGAGGTTCGCGCGCGCGCCCTCGCCGACCGGCACCTTCGACACGGCCTCGACGGTGACGGCCGTCTTCGGGAACCGCTTTGCGCCGCCCTCCCTGAGGACGACGTCCGTCATGAGGGGATTCGGGTCCAGCACCTTCACGCCCGGATGGCCGGCCGCCGCGAACGCCTGCTCCCAGAGCGGCTTCACGTAGCCGTAGTGCGTGCAGTTGAGGCTCACGACGAGAGAGCCGCCCTTCGTCGTCTTCTTCTCCAGCGCGTCCGCGACGAACTTGTTCACGTATGAGGCCGTCTCCGCGCTGGCCGAGCCGCGCTCGATCGCGCCCGCCAGCTTCGGGCAGGCTTCGCCCACGACGTGGTTCGGCGCGACGCCCTGGGCGACGAGCAGCTTCTTGTGGGCCTCCGACTCGATCGTCGTCTTCGTCGCGAAAACGAGCGCCGTCGCGTCGGGCTTCGCGGCCAGCTCTTTCCGGATGAGGCCGGCGCCGAGGCCGACGATCTCGACCGTCTCGACGCCGCCCGTCTTTGCGTGCTCCGTCCGCGGCCAGACGACCGACAGCGTGTTGCACGCGATCAGGATGAGGTCGGGCTTCCAGCGCGCCTCCATGGCCGAGAGGGCGCCGTCGAAGATGCGGACCTTGTCGGCGTCGTTCTTCAGGTCGTTGTAGCCGAACGCGGGGTCCGGCTCGGCGTTCACGAACACGATGCGCGCGGACTTCACGATGCCGCTCGCGGGCAGGCGCGCCGCGAGGTCGGCCGCGACGGAGAGGCCGCCAAGGCCGGAGTCCGTGACGACGATCGTGACGTCGGCCTTCTTCTTCGCAATTTCGGCGAACGCGGCCGGGCTCCCGGCGTGCGCGACGCCCGAGGCGAGTGCGAGGGAGACGAGAAGAGCGGCGGGAAGCGGGAAGAGCCGGGGCGTATTTCTCATGGCCATACGCCCCGGAGCTTAAACCGTCGGGCCTACTCGAGCGGGATGCGCTTCGCGTTGCGCGCGAGCCACTGCTCGAAGCTCTGGAGCCCGGGGTGGAGGCTCTTCGAGAACTCCACGCTCCGCACGGCGCAGAAGTCGTCGCTGAAGTCCCGGTTGAACTGGAACATGTTGCCGAGGTCGTCGGCGCCGGGGAAACCGAAGCCCCGGTAGGCGTCGGGGGTCACGGCTGCGTAGCGCACCTCGCGGCCCAGCGCCTTCGAGAGCCCGGCCGCCATGCCGGCGCCGGTGACGTGCTCGCCGGCGATCCCGACGCTCTTCCCGATATGGGTCGCACCGGCCTTGAAGATCCCGTACGCACACGCGCCGATGTCCTCGGCGGCGATGCCCGGGAGCTTCTTGTCGCCCATTGGCATCGCGATCGCGAGCGTGCCGTCGGGACCCTTCTTCGGGCCCATGCCGAAGAAGACGAAGTTGTCCCAGTAGAACGACGTGTACAGGAACGTCGTCGGGACGCCGAGGTCGGTGAAGAAGTGGTTGGACTCGCCCTTCGCGTCGAAGTGCGGAACCTTGTACTTGCCCTGCAGCGTCGGCATGCGGGTATCCGAGAGCGGAATCCACTTGCGGGAATCCTCCAGCGTGGACCAGATCACGTGCTTGACGCCGGCGTCCTTGGCCGCCTTCGCCATCGCCGCCGCGTGGGCCATCTCCTTCTCCGGGGAGAAGTGCGCCCAGAAGAACGTGACGCAGTACGCGCCGTAGGCGCCGGTGAACGCCTTCTTCAGGCTCTCCGCGTCGTCCACGTCGCCCGCGACGACTTCCGCGCCCAGCTTCGCGAGCTCCTTCGCCTTCTCGGAGTTGACGTCGCGCGTGATGGCCCGGGCGGTGAAACCGCCGCTGGGGTCCGCGAGGATCGCCTTGACGAGCCCGCTGCCCTGCGCCCCGGTGGCGCCGACGACGGCGATGATCTTCCTGTCTGCCATGGTGAGTCTCCTCCTGACGAGTGCCCGCCAGTTTGCGATAGAATCTCAATGCTAGAGGAAAAGTTTATGAAAGGAACGCCGACCCCGCGGAGTCCTACGCTTCGCGCTCCTTCTCCGGATTGCCCTCGTGCTGGGGATCGGCTCGACCGGCGCCCTGAACGCTCAGCCGCAGGCACCGCCGCCCGCGCTCAAGCCGGTCCGCCCGGGGAAGGCCCCGCCGAATCCGTACAGCAAGATCGGCCCCGGTGACATCGGCCTCATCGGCCCGACGTTCACGAGCTTCAAGCTCCCCTTCGGCGTCACGTACTCGATGAACCTGACGCCCGACGTCGAGACCGGGAGCGGAGGCTGGACCGAGGAGAAATTCCTGAAGATCTTCCGCACGGCCCGCCATCCGGACGGCCGCGTCCTCCTGCCCCCAGTCAGCGCTTCTTCGTCACCTTCGCGATCGTGATCTTGAAGCCGTCGGGATCGGTGAGGGAGAAGTCGCGCATGCCCCAGGACTGGTCCGTCGGCGGCTGGTCCAGCGTGCCGCCGCGGGCCACGATGCCCTTCGCCATGGCGTCGATGTCCCCCGTCGCCATGCAGTAGAGGCGGAAGCCCTCGCCCTTCTTGCGGTCGCGGCCCTTCTTCCAGTCGTCCTGGCCGAGCATGAAGACGATGTTGCCCGCCCGCAGCTGAGCGCCCGCCACCTTCCCGTCGTGCATCCACGTTTCCTCGACGGCGAACCCGACGACGTCGCGGTACCAGCCGAGGCTCTTCTCGAGGTCGTTCGCCGTGATGCCCGGCGCCACGCTGTCCAGCTTCCATCCCGGTTTCGCGGCCGGCGCACGGCGTTTCGCGGGGGCCTTCTTCGCGGCTTTCGCCTTCTTCGGGGAGGATTTCGCGGCGGTCTTCTTCGCCTTCTTCTTAGCGGCCATGGCCATTCTCCTTTTCGGGCGCATCCTACTCGCGGTAGAGAGCGAACGCCGCGCCCTGCGGATCGGCCAGGACAGCGAAGCGGCCGGCGCCCTCGAGGCTCGTCGGCGGCACGTACGTCCGCGCGCCGAGCGATGCGGCCAGTGCCGCCGCCGCGTCGCAATCCACGACGGCGAAGTACGGCAGCCAGTGGCTCGGGACGCGCGCCCCGTCCGGAGGCGCCATCATCCCGCCGATCGGCTTCCCGCCCAGGATCCACTCCGTGTACGTCATGCCGCCGCCCGTGCCCGTCTTCGCCGTCCAGCCGAACAGCGCGGTGTAGAACGCCTCGGATTTCGCGGTTTCGTTCGTGTTGAGCTGCCCCCACGAGAAGGCGCCCGGCTCGTTGTGGATCCCGATGCCCGGATTCGACTTTCCCTTCCAGATGCAGAACATCGCGCCGGCGGGGTCCGAGAGGATCGCCATCCGGCCGAGCTCCATCACGTCGAACGGGCCGGACTTCACGGTTCCGCCCAGCGCTCCGGCCTTCAGGGCCGTCGCGTCGGCATCGGCCGAGGCGATGTACAGCATCCAGTGAGGGGGAGCGCCTCCGTGGCGCTTCGGGTCGAGCGTGTAGGACGCTGCCGCGTCCCGCCCCTTGAGCTGAAACGTCGTGTAGACCTCGCCGGGACCCATCGGCGTGTCCACAAAGGACCAGCCGAAGAGCTTTCCGTAGAACGCCTTCGCGGCGTTCTGGTCGGTGGTCCCGAGCTCGATCCAGCAAAACGCTCCCGGCGCGTGCGACGTCACTTCGGCCATGGCGGTCTCCCCTCTCCTGTCGGTCGTGCCGTTGATACGGCCGGCGGCAGGCGGGTGTTTCAGGACTCGTCGGCGGTCGGCCCGTAGACGGGCGGCATGGACACGTTGAGGAGGCGCAGGTAGACGGAAAGCTGGCCCCTATGATGGATCGAGTGGTTCAGCGCCATGCCGCGAATCACGACGATCCGGGGCGCCTCGAAGATCACGCGCTCGCCGTACCGGTACCGCCAGGAGCCGCGCAGGCGCTCGTCCGTCAGCCTTTCCAGGACCTCCGCGCCGCCGCTCATTTCGCCACCTCGCCGACGACATCAGGCGCCCCGGGCGCCGCATCAGGGGACGCTGGGTTCTCGGCCATTGCGGGTCTCCTTGGTTAAGAGTTCTCTTACGCGGGCCCGGACCGGTATCGTAAGTCGGATGAAAGACCGCTCCGGACCGGGACGCGGCGGGCCCGTCGGCCTCGGGTGCGGGCTGCTGCTCGGGCTCGCCGAGCACGGCTGGAAGCTGCCCTGGTTCTAGAGGAGTCGCCTCGCCGGATTCGTTGCGATAATCGCGGCGAAATGAGGGAAGCATCGCGGTCCGCCGCCGCCTGATCGCGATCGGCCTTCTGATCACGTCCGTCGGCCCTCACGTCGCGGCGGGCCAGGAGCGTCTTCCCGCCGTCCGCCGCGAGGTGACGGCGGCGTCCGCTTCCGGCGTCATCAAGGTGGACGGCATCCTCGACGAGCCCGCGTGGCGCAGCGCCGGGGTGATCGCGAACCTGACGCAGCAGTCGCCGAAACCGGGCGAGCCGACGCCTTTCCGCACGGAGGTGCGCGTTCTCGTCGACGCGACGACGCTGTACGTCGGATTCGTTTGCACGGACCCCGAGCCGTCGCGCATCGCGTTGAACACGATGCAACGCGACTCCTGGATGGACGGGGACGACGCGGTGTCGCTCTACCTGGACCCGTTCGGCGATGGCCGGAACGGCTACTTCTTCCGGATCAATAGCGCCGCGACGCGCACCGACGGTCTCGTTTCCGGCGCGGAGCCGACCTCGCTGGACTGGGACGGGATCTGGTACGCCGCCGCGACGCGCACCGCCACGGGGTGGACGGCGGAGATCGCGATTCCCGCCCAGACCCTGCGCTTCACGGCCGGCCGCGAGACGTGGGGCCTCGAGATCGAGCGCTGGGTGGCGAGGAACCGGATGGCCCTGCGCTGGTCGGGCACGACGCTCGACGCGAAGGCCGACGACATGAGCCGCGCCGGGAGGCTCCGCGGTGTCGCGGGGCTCAGGCAGGGGCTCGGGCTCTCCATCGCACCCTACGGGCTCGGAAGGCTCGCGACCGACTTCGAGGAACCGAACCGCGCCCTCACGGGCAAGTTCGGGCTCGACGTCGCGTACAACGTCACGCCGCAGCTCAACGCCGTCCTCACGGTGAACACGGACTTCGCCGAGACGGAGGTCGACACCCGGCAGGTGAACCTCACGCGCTTCCCGCTGTTCTTCCCCGAGAAGCGCTCGTTCTTCCTCGAGGGGTCCGACCTGTACGTGTTCGGCCTCGGCCTCGGAAGCAGCTTCATTCCCTTCTACTCCCGCCGGGTGGGGCTTTACGACGGGGAGATCGTGCCGATCGCCGCCGGCGCCAAGGTCCTCGGCCGGGCCGGGCCGTTCGGGATCGCGGTTCTCGACGTCGAGACCCGGAGCACGGGCGCCGTTCCCGGCACGAACCTGTTCGCGGGGCGCATCACATACGACGTCGACTCCCACCTCCGCCTCGGGACGATCGTGACGAACGGCGACCCTTCCGGGACACGGAAGAACTCGCTGCTCGGGCTCGACGCCGTCTGGCGGACCTCGACCTTCGCCGGGGACAAGAACTTCGCGGTGGGCCTATGGGGCGCCGGCAGCGCCGGCGACGTCGGCTCCGGAAAGCGGACCGGCTGGGGGCTGAAGGTCGACTACCCGAACGATCTCTGGGACCTCAACGTGAACTTCCGCGAGCTCGGCGACTCGCTCCAGCCGGCGCTCGGATTCGTCCCGCGTCCAGGCACGCGGCAGTACGACGTCACCGCGGCCTACCAGCCGCGCCCGGCGGGCGGGCCGTTCGGCTGGGTGCGCCAGTTCTTCTTCGAGGTCGAGGGAAGCCTCGTCACGGACCTGTCGGACCGCGCGCAGTCCTGGCTGGTGTTCACCGCTCCGTTCAACGTGACGACGCAGTCCGGGGAACACCTCGAGGCGAACTGGGCGCCGCAGTACGAACGCCTCGACGCGCCGTTCGAGATCTCCCCGGGAGTCGTCATTCCGGTCGGCGGCTACACCTTCAACCGCTTTCGCCTGCAGGCGGAGTCGTCGACGTATCGCCCCGTCCGGGCGGGGGCGACCGTGTGGTTCGGCCCGTTCTTCGACGGCACGCTGACGCAGGTGATCGCCTACCTCAACGCAACCGCGCCGGGCGGGCACCTGCGGGGCGGGATCTCGCTGGAGAACGACTACGGGTACCTGCCGTGGGGGAACTTCATCACCCGCCTCTACCAGGTCAACGGCGTCTACGCGTTCACGCCGGACCTCGTCCTGTCGGCGAACGTCCAGTACGACACGGAGTCGCGCGACCTCGGGGTGAACACGCGGCTGCGCTGGACGATTCAGCCGGGCAGCGACCTGTTCTTCGTATGGAACCGCGGCTGGAAGGAAACCGGCGACGCGCGGGCCTCGCTCCCGCCCGTGGCCGAGGAAGTCGTCCTGAAGCTGCGCTGGACGTTCCGGCCGTAAGCCGCGCGGCGCCCCCGGAAGAAATGAGGCAAGTGCTTCAGGCGGCCGCGCCTCGATTCGGAAAAGAATGTCGTCGAGACCGACGATGAACCCGCGCGATCCCGGGGCTGCCGTCTTCCCTGTCCGCGCCGCTGCCCTGCTGGCCGCGTTGGCTTCTCTCGATCCCGGCGTCGGCTACGCGTTCGCCGCCGATGGCGACCCCTGGCAGGGCACGGTGACCGTCGTTGCGAAGTCTCGATCCGAGAGCGACAAGACGGACGTTTCCAGGCCGGACGGCGGCGGAGAGGAATGCTCGTTCTCCCAGCGCCGGGTGAGTCGCACCGGCGATCAGAAGACCACCACGTACTCGGACTTCCGACTGCTGCCCGATCGCGAGGCAGACGGGACCGGGTGGCTGGGTAGCGCACGCGCGAACGTGACGGTCAACAACAGCTACTACAGCCTGGACGTCAGGAAATACGCGCAGTGCGGCGTCCTGTCGCCGCCGAGAACCGAGGAAGAAGGCTATGAAACCACGACGTCGGGCGCCGGCGTCGGACAGGGCAAAGTCAGGTTCTCCCGCTATGCCGAACCGGGCTCCCGCCGCGCGACCTGCCACATCGAAGCCGACGTCGAACAGGAAGTGGCGAAGGTGCCGGAAATCGGCCGCAGGTGGAACTCGAAGGGAGAAGAGTCTGTGAGGGAGCAGTCCTCGCTTCACGCCGGCTCTATTTCCAATTTCTCCTTCGCCTGCGACCCCCAGAGCTCCTCTTACTCCGGCCAGAGACAGCAACAGACGTCTTCCAACGTCAACGACACCGAGGTCGTTACCTGGAACATCCGCCGCGGCCCCGGAAAGGCCGCCGCTGTCACGATCGACGGCTGCGCGCACCTTGGCATGGGCAAGGCGGCGACGCTCACGGCGAAGGGAAGCCCTCCGGGCGGTACGTACAAGTGGTACGGCATGCCCATGTCGGTCCTCGAGGTCACGGAGGCGGGACCCGAGGTGACGGTGACGCCTCTGAAGGCGGGGCGGGCGCTGATCCAGGTCGAGTACACGCCGCCCGGAGGCGGCGTCGCGGAGGCGACTCTTTCCGGCAGCGTGGCCGAGGTGCGCTCGGTGAACGGCGGAGCGGCTCTTCCCGAGATCGGCCTCAAGGACGAGAACGGGCACACCCCTCCCCCCGTGCGGGTCCCCGTCGACCAGGCGCCGCCTGAGGGGGACCTCGTGAGCTATCCGGTCGCGGACCCGGCGGTGGCGAACGTCCTGAACGAGGGGCGGTCCCTCCTGATCCAGGGCGTGCGCGTCGGGAAGACGACGGCGCAGGCGCAAACCGCGTGCAAGCTGAAAACGGGCCCCGAATTCTCGATCGAGGTCGTGAGATGCACGAAGGAGACGCGCGAGAAGCAGTTCGAAAAGGAGAAGGAGGCCCAAAGGAAGATCATCGAAGACTCGGAGAAAGCCCGCGAGGCCCTCGAGGGGGAGAAGCTCGAGGAGGCCGCGAAGAAGCTGACGGAGCACTCCGTGGACGCCTTCGCGAAGCTGAGCGAGCTTCTCCTGTCGCTCACGAGCGGGGCCGGCCACGGGAAGGCCGAGTCCCTCGAGCACGGGCTCGAGGCGGCGGGCAAGCTCTACACCGCCTGGAAGATGATGCAGGGGAACACCGAGGCATCGGCCGTCCTGCTCGCGCTGATCAACCCCTCGACGAAGAAGGTGGCGGCAAAGTACGAGCTGTACGAGAGCTGGAAGGAGTACCTCCACGACCTGGACACGATCCTCTCGGCGCTCGAGAAGTGGCACGAGGCGATGCAGCGCGTCGCGCGCGACCGGGAGGAGCTCGATCTCCTGCAGCGCCGCCACGCGTCGATCTGCGGCAAGAAGCCGGGCGACGGCGAGCCTCCTCCCGCTCCGACTCCTCCTGGCAGGACGCCGGCTCCGACCGTGACGCCTGCTCCGGCCGTGACGCCTGTGCCGCAGGAACCGACGCCGGCCCCCCCCGTGCCGACTGCCGTCCCGCCGAAGCCGACCGGCGTACCCCCCGGGGCCACGCCCCCCCGGGGACCGCCCCCGCAGCCGACGGCCCCGCCGGCGACAGCGGGCGGTATGCCGTATCTCGCGTGCGGTTGCCAACCCTACACGACGTCGGCGTGGACGATAAGCGTCGCCGGCGTGACGGCGGTGGGGGCCGACCTGACGAAAACGCAGCCGTGCGCGAAGGAGTTCGCGGGCCGCGTCGAGACGCTCGGGAACGACCTTCAGAGCTTCGGAGACGCCTTCACCCAGGCACAGCAGGCCGCCGGGCTCCCGCGCGAGGCGGGGCTGGCGAAGCTCGGATCTGCGATCGAGGTGATGAAGAAGTCTCTCTCGGGGATCACCGCCTTCGGGAAGGACGCCGAGACCTTGAAGTCCTCGCTCGGAGGATGCGAAGGGTCATTCCGGAAGGCGGGCGACCTGATCATGAAGGCTCCGGGGCTGGGGATGAACGAGACCCGGGTGCCAGAGGCACGGCCAGGACGGAAATAGGAGAGCCGCGATGGCCGGCCAACTCGATCAGAAACACTGATCGAGGCCGCCGAAGGCCACCGTCATCCAACGAGCGGCCCGAGTTTGAATTCGACGCTGGCTACTTCGGGACGTATACGCGCACGAGGCACGTCGTCGCCGCGCCCGAGCTGTACGTGAGGGCAGCTGGATCCGAATGGCTCATCTGCATCCCACCCTTCGGATCGACGGCGACCGTGAACTTCGGCGACGTACAGCTTTTCGTGAAACTGACCCCGTAGCCGATCTTCTTTCCCGGTGGCGGCAGTCCCGGACTGAAATTCGCCTTGTACTTCAGGGGATACGGGAATGCGCAGCCAGGTCCGGGAGGTCCGCCCATATATCCGCCGAGGGAATCGCACACGGCTTTGTCCGTCATCAACGGAGCCTCGTCCCATACCGAGTCGGGAAGTCCAATCCATCCTATCCACTTCAACTTCGTTAGCCCCGGGAAATAGAGGCATCCGCTGGCGTCGGCGGCGCCGCAAAAAGACCTGTAATCGGCTGCACCAAACGTAATGGCCTGCATCGGCACCATCGTGCCATTCACGGTTAGAGACGTCTCGGTCAGGGCGCGATCGCTCTGGACGGCGCCGCTGCTTCCGAACTGCGCCCGAGCCGGCGTGCTCGAGAGTCTCGCCATTCTGTGCTGCTGTTCGGCACGCAAGGAGCCGAGCGAGACGGTTCGCCCCTGGAACGTCACCATCGTGGAATCCGGCGCGTTCATTCGTTGCGCCGGAGTGAGCGATTCGATCTTGATGGGCCCCGCGACGGGAACGGCGGCAACCGGCTTGGCCGAGGTCGACGTGGTCCCGCTCGCCTTCGCTTCTGCAACGAGCAAGGTGCCGGCCGCGACAATCAACCCGCCGACGAGCGCTGAAACATCTCGACGCATTGGGTCCCCTTTCTTCACGGTCAGCAGGATCGGAGATCATTCTAGCGCGCGTGTCCCATCCGCCGTTGAATTCCTGCTCAAGAGCGGCGGCACCTGAGCCGAATGTGGACAGACAAGAAAGGCCCGCGTTAGCGGGCCTGAGTGTCTGATTTGTCGGTCCTGTCGGATCAGAGATGGTCGGGACGGTGGGATTCGAACCCACGACCCCTTGAACCCCATTCAAGTACGCTACCAGGCTGCGCCACGTCCCGACCGAGGACACGCGTCGAAGGGCGCGAAGCCCTTCGGGGGTAGCGGTTTATACCACGGGACTCAGGGCTCGGACCGCGAGAGGAGCGCGAGGATCTCCTTGAGATCGGCGACCGCGCTCTCGACGCGCCCGTCGGCGGGAGCCTTCGCAGCCAAGGCCACCGCAACCTCCACGGGCTTCGTGACCTCCGGGGCCGACAGCTCGACGGCCTTCGGAGGACGGGGGGCTTTTGGCTTTTCCGTCTTCGCGGGCTTCGGCGCTTCGGGAATCGGGATGACCGCGGGATTCGTGTCCGCGCCGGCATCCTTCGATTCGGCCTTGCCGCTGGCCTCGCTCTCGAGGCGCTTCTTGGCGCCGGCGATCGTGTACCCCTCGTCGTAAAGCAGGCGCTTGATCTGTTCGATGAGCTTCAGCTCGCGCGCGCTGTAGGTGCGGGGGCCGGGGATCGACTTGTCGGGCGCGAGGACCGGGAACTCGGACTCCCAGTAGCGCAGCACGTAGGGCTGCACGTCCGCGATGCGGCAGACGTCCCCGATCTTGTACCGGGTATCGGCGCCGGAACCGTTGGCTTCGGCCATCTGCGGTCCGTTTTTAGCACGGATTTCCGGTCGTTCTAAGAAGTCTTTCTCCGATCTTCGTTCTTCACGTCCCCGGGCTTCACGATGAACTTCACGGGGACGCCGTCCAGCTTCCAGTGCTCGCGGATCCGGTTCTGGAGGAAGCGCTCGAACGAGAAGTGGAGCGCCTCGGCCCGGTCGGCGAACAGCCGTACGAGCGGCGGCGCGGAGGCGACCTGGACGGCGTAGCGGATCCGGAGCTCGCGGCCCGAGCGGCCCTTGGGGATCTCGCGCTGGAACGCCTTCTGGAGGACGCGGTTCAGCTCGCCCGTGGACATGCGCGTCGCGAAGCGCGTCGCGAGCGCGTCCGCCTCGGTCAGGATGCGCCCGACACCCTTCCCCGTCTTCGCGGAGATCGGGAGGAACGGCGCGTTGCGCAGGAACACGAAGCGGCGGACGACGTCCTGCTTCATCTCGCGGACCTTCTCGTGGTCCTTCTCGACGAGGTCCCACTTGTTCGCGACGAGGAGGAGGCCGCGGCCGGCTTCCTCGGCGTAGCCTGCGATGTGGGCGTCCTGCGCCGTGATGCCGTCGCCGGCGTCGAAAACGATGACGACGAGCCGGGCGCGCTCCATGGACTTGCGCGCCGCCACGACCGAGAGCACCTCGGGGGCCTCGGTCGTGCGACCCTTCTTGCGGATGCCCGCCGTGTCGACGAGGACGTACTCGCGGCCGTTGACGGACAGCCGGCAGTCGATCGCGTCGCGCGTCGTGCCGGCGATCTCGGACACCATCACGCGGTCGCGGCCGAGGAGCGCGTTCACGATGGACGACTTCCCGACGTTCGGGCGCCCCACGATCGCGATCGGCAGGGGCTCGGTCCGGGTGTCGGGGTCGAGGTCAAGCGGGACGGCGGCCTCGATGGCGTCGAAGATCTCGTCGGCGCCCGTGCCGTGGAGCGCCGAGACACCCACGACCTGCGGGAAGCCGAGCTGGTAGCCGTCCGCCGTCGAGTTCGCGGCGGACTTCGCGTCGATCTTGTTCCACGCCACGAGGACCCGCTTGCCGAGCGCGTGCAGGCGTTGGGCGATGCGCTCGTCTTCCGGCAGCCGGCCCGATACTCCGTCGAGGACGAAGATCAGAAGGTCGGCATCGGCGACGGTCGAGAGCGTCCGGTCGCTGGTCCACGCCGCGAAGCCGCCCGCGGCGTCGAGGTCCAGGCCGCCCGTGTCGACGAGCTCGTAGGCGCGGCCGTTCGGCGTCTTCGCGACGACCGCGAGCGCGTCCCGCGTCATCCCCGGCTGGTCGTGCACGAGCGCGCGGCGCGAGCCCGCGAGGCGGTTGAAGAGGGCGGACTTCCCGACGTTCGGGCGCCCGACAAGGACCACCTTGAAGGCGGCCATCAGCGCCGCCGACGCGGGGCGGGGCCCCTGCGCGGCGCGGGCCGCCGCTGCTGGCTCCGGAGAGCTTCCACGCGGCTCCGGCTCTTCGGCCCCGCACTCGCGCCGACCGGCACGAAGTCCAGGCCGCGCTTCTCGGAGTCGGCCTTCACGAGCTTCACGCGCAGCCGGTCGCCGAGACGATAGATGCGGCCCGACGAGGCGCCGACAAGGCGGTGCTCGACGTCCTCGAACCGGTAGAAGTCGTCTTCCAGCGACGAGATCGGGATGAGGCCGTCGACGTAAATGTCCTCGAGCGTCACGAAGAGGCCAAAGCCGACGACGGCCGAGACGTACGCCCAGAACTCGTCTCCGACGCGCTTGCTGAGGAAGACGAACTTCTTCCACGAGACCGCTTCGCGCTCTGCGGACTCGGCGCGCCGTTCGCGCGACGAGCAGTGGAGCGCCGCCTCGCGGAACCAGCGCGTGCGGCCCTCGGCCTCCTCGGGCTGCGGAGCGCGGCGGGCCGCGATCCACTCCACGAGAGCGCGATGGACGAGAAGGTCCGGGTACCGCCGGATCGGGGACGTGAAGTGCGCGTAGTACGTGGCGGCGAGGGCGTAGTGCCCGCGGCAGTCTTCCGAATAGAGCGCCTTCTTCTGCGAGCGCAGGACGAGGTCGTCCACGAAGCGCTCCTCGGGTTTGCCCTGCGCCTGGTCGAGGATGGCCTGGAACATCGCGGGCGTGACCTCCTCCTCGTCCTCCGGGAGGTCGTAGCCGAGGGGGCCGAGGACGACGCGCAGCGCCGCGAGGCGCGTCTCGTCGGGGCGGTCGTGGACGCGGTAGAGCGCGGGCGTCGGCACGAAGACGAGATGGCGCGCCACGGCCTCGTTGGCCGCGAGCATGAACTCCTCGACGAGGCGGTGGGCCTCGTTGCGCACGGCCTTCTGGATCGCGACGGCCTCGCCTTCCTCGCCGAGGATGACGTCCGAGTCCGGCAGGTCGAAGTCCAGCGATCCGCGCCGCACGCGGCGCGACTGCAGAGCGTGCGCGGCCTTCTGGGCGACCTTCAGCATCGGCGCGACGCCGTCGGGGAACCAGCTTCCCTCTTTGCCTTCCAGGAAATCCCCCACGGACGTATACGTCAAGCGCGCGCGCGACTTGATGAGCGAGCGGTAGAACTCGCTCTTCACCGTCTCGCCGTGCTTGTCCAGCGTGAGCACGGCCGACACGGTGCGGCGCTCCTCGTCGGGGCGCAGCGAGCAGAGGTCGTTCGAGAGGCGCTCGGGAAGCATGGCGATCGCGCGGTCCGGGAAGTAGACGGACGTGCCGCGCTCGTAGGCCTCGGCGTCGAGCGCGCTGCCGACCGGGACGTAGTGCGAGACGTCCGCGATGTGGATGCCGATCCGGAAGCCGCCGTTCGGAAGCTGCTCGGCCTCGATCGCGTCGTCGAAGTCGCGCGCGGTCTCGCCGTCGATCGTGACGATCGCGCGGCCCGTGAAGTCCGTCCGCTCGCGCCGCTCGTCCGCGCCCACCTCGCGCACGGAGGCCTCGGCCTCCGCGATCACGGTCTCGGGGTACTTCCGCGGGATCCCCCACTTGCGGGCCACGACCTCGACGTCCACGCCGGCGTCGCCCTCGAACCCGATCGTGTCGATGACCTCCGCCAGCGCGAGGCGCTTGTCGTCGGGGTACGCCGTGATGCGGGCCTCGACGAAAATCCCGTCGGGCGCGTTCAGGTCCTTGCCGTCCGGCACCGCAAGGCGCGCGTCGATCTTGCGGTCGAACGGGACGACGAACGTCCCCTCCGGCCCGCGGACGAGCTTGCCGACGACCGTCTCGCGCCGGCGGACGAGCACCTTGACGACCGTCCCGGTCGGGCGCGGGTCGAAGCGCGGCGCGCGGCCGCCCTTCGACTTCGGCGCGACCCTGGCCTCCTCGACGCGCACGAGGACGACGTCCCCGTCGAGCGCGCTGCCGAGTCCGTTCACCGGCGTGTCCGGAACGCCGGGCACTCCGGAGAGGAGGAACGCGCGGCCCTCGCCGCGGACGGCGAGCGTCCCGGCCTGAAAGTCGGTGAACTCGATGAGCGAGAGCTTCTCGCCGCGCACGCGCACGATCTCGCCGCGCCGCTCGAGGTCGGCGACGGCGGCGCGCAGATCGTCCTCGTCCGCCGCCGTGGGCGCGAGGCCGAAGACCTTGCGGGCAAGGTCGTTGAAAGGAAGGACGCGCTGGCCTTTGGGCTTGAGAGCCGCAAGGGCCGCGTCACGGAGCTGATTGGGGTTCATGAAGAGGGTCTCAAACCCTGCCGTTTCAAGCCTAAATGACTCTGGGCAGGGAATTTCTGGCTGAGCTGGCGATTCCGGGCCGGATGCCCGATGCCGCGCTCGGCCGGGGGAAGGCTACCACGGAGACGCTGCCTCGATGCGCCGGCTTCCACACTGCATCACGGCGATCGTGCGGGTTGACCATGGCGATACCGAAAGCTGCCTGTGATCCTTGGCACTCCATGGGAAGGCGGGCGCGCGTCGGCCACGTCTTCCGGGAGACTCCAGTGTCGATTTCGAGGCTTTCGCTCCTCGGCTTCTTCGCCCTCCTCGTGGCTTGCGACAATCAATCTCCCACGGAGCCTGCTGGCAACCTCTCGCCGCGCCTTCAGATCAAATGCGAGCCACTCGGCAGCGAGATCTCTTGCGTGGCTCGAGTGACGGGAATGGACACCTCTGTGACGATTCAGTCGGCATGGTTCTCATCCGATCCGACGATGGGGACGTTCACGGCACCGGGCCGGTTCACGCCATCGCGGCGCGGACAAGTCTCGCTCTGGGCGACCTACGATTACCCCGGTTCCGGCGCGGGCAAGGTGAAGTTAACGTCGGACCCGACCTCCGTCGTCGTCGATCCGTCGGGTACCGCGCTGGTTCTCACCTATCTCTTCGGCGGCGTCCAAGATGCCGACACGAATGCGGCGCTGGTTGGTGTCGAGGTGCGAATTCTCGATGGATTCGCCCAAGGTCAAAGCTCGACCACCAACGCCAATGGCTACTACTGGATCAACGGCGTTCCGTTCAACCAGATCTTCACGATCACCGCGTCTGGCGCGGGCTACCAACCGCTGACCCTGACCTATCACATCGCGGTGCCGAACCCGGCCACCTTGGAATTCCGACTTCATCGCTTGCCGTGATGGGACCTGGGCTCGCGTGGGACCTCAATCCGGTTCTGTTCCTTTCGTCAGCTGCCGCAGGTAAGCCGAGTAGGAATACACCCTGCCCCGCTTCTTCTTCGTGACCTCGCGGACGATTCCGAGCCTTTCGAGCGCGCCAATGGACTTGGTGACTGTCGGGACCGTGAGATGCGTCGCCGCACAGAGTCGCCCGATCGTACTGAGCGGTCTCTTCTGCAGTTCGTGGTGCACGAGCAACGCCGAGCCCGCTCCCCTGCCGACCGCCTCGATGCGGTGCCTGTCCTTCTCGAAGAGCTTCGCGAGGGAGCGCGCGGTCTCCACGGCCCCTTCCGCCGTCGTCGTGACCCCCTCGGCGAAGAAGTCGAGCCACGCCTCCCAGTCTCCATCCTGACGAACAGACTGAAGGAGCTCGTAGTAGCGAGTCCGGTTCTGCTTGAGGTAGAGGCTCAGATAGAGCAGCGGCTCGGTCAAGACGTTTTCCTTCCACAGAAGGAGCGTCACGAGCAAGCGGCCGACACGCCCGTTGCCGTCGAGAAACGGGTGAATCGTCTCGAACTGCAGGTGAGCCAGAGCCGCCTTCTCGAGGGGTGGCGTGCGCGTCGGTTCGTCGTTCAGGAATCGCTCGAGGGCGCCCATGCATTCCTCGACCCTCTCGTGGGGAGGCGGGACGAACAGAGCATTTCCCGGTCTCGAACCTCCAATCCAGTTCTGCGTCCTCCTGAATTCTCCGGGCGTCTTCTCCGAGCCACGCCCCCTGGAGAGTAAAACCTCGTGGATTTCCCGGATGAGCCGGTTCGTCAGCGGGAATCCGGAGCGCAGCCGTTTGAGGCCATATTCGAGGGCCGCGACGTAGCTCGACGCTTCGGCAGCGTCGTCGAGAGGCGCTCCTGGCATCTCTTCGAGCTCGAAGAGGAGGAGGTCCGAGAGCGTCGACTGTGTGCCTTCGATCTGCGAGGAGAGAACCGCCTCTTTCCGAACGTACGTGTAGAGGAAGAGTTTCGTATCCGGGAGCAGAGAGGAAACCGCGTCGAGGCGCCCGAGGGCGAGAAGGGCGCGGTCCAGCCTTTCCCGGATCGCTTCTGCGACGAGCGCCGGCACCGGAGGCAGGTCGCTCGGCACGAACGAGCGGACCTCTTCCCCGCCAAGGACTCGTACGGAGAACTCCCCGGTCAACCCGCGCCGCATCTCACCTTCCTCGAGGAACCTTTAATAAGGCCGATCGCTATTAAAGCATAAGGCTCTAACCTTTAATAGCGGAGGGATCCGCCCGACGCTCCCCAACGAAAAACCTCGCCCCAAGGCCGGTACACCCCTTGCGATTACGGGGTTGCACGAGGAGGACGCCATGAGAAACCCCCACGACATCTCCAGCCCCATCAGGACGTTGGGCGCCGCAACGATCGCCGTCACGGCGGCCGCCGCGTTCGTCGCCGGCGGCTGCGGCTCCAGAACGGAGCACGCACAGCTCGTCTCGGAGAAGAAATACCTGGCGACGGAGAACCGCCGTGTCTCCGACGCCCTCGAGGCGAAGAACGTCGAGATGCGCGTGCTCGAGGTGGCGCTCCTCGAGGTTCAGAACGGCCTCCAGGAGATTCGCGGCCAGGAGCTCGCCGCAATCCGCACGTCGATCCACGTCGCCAGGGAGGGCCGGGCCTCGGCGACCCTGCGCGAGGAGCTGCGGACCGAGGTCCGGACGATCCGGGATGCCGTCCGCGAGAACCTTGCGAAGCTCGCCCGGCTGGAGGCGCAGAGCGCCGAGAGCGGCCTCAAGACCGCGACTCTCGAGAGGCAGACGGGAGAGCTGCGCCGGTCACTCGAGGCGAAGGACGCGCTCGTGAAAGACCTCGACGCGCGCGTCCGCGACCTCTCCCTCGCTGTGAAGACGCAGGCGGCGAGCCTGAAGGAGAAGGACGCCGCCCTGCGCGACGGCGAGGCGCGGCTCGCCCACAAGACGAAGGAAGCGAACACGGCCTGGGTCGCGGTCGCTTCGAAGCGCACGCTCGCGCAGAAGGGCGTCGTCGTGCGCGCGGGCCTCGGCGGGGCGTGGACGCAGACGGGCCGATTCGACCCGGACGTCTTCCGCGAGGTGGACGTGACGCGGGACCTCTTCGTCGAGATCCCGGCGCCCGCGAAGAGCATCCGCGTCGTGACGGCGCAGCCGAAGGAAAGCTACCGGATCGTAGACGCGGACGCGAAGACGTCGAAGCTCGAGGTCGCCGACGCCGAGGCGTTCTGGAGAGGCGAGCGTTACCTCGTCGTCATGCTCCCCGACTGAGGTCGGGGGACCCGCCCTTCCCCCCGAGTCACGCGCGCACGGAAGCGGGGTGACGAGGCGGTCAGTCCGACGCCGTCAGGATCCCGAAGTCCACCAGCTTGCGCAGGAGGGTCGGGGCGAGCGTCAGGTTGCACGCGGAACCGATCGCGTCGAGGGCCTCGCGCGTGGGCCTGCCGTCGAAGTGCCGGAGCGCGTCGAACAGGGCGTCGGGCATCGTCACCGGGTCGTAGGGGCTGTAGGACGACACGCGCACGTCGCCGCCGGCGCCCCGCGTCGAAAGGAGCGGGGCGAGCCGCAGCCGGCCGGGAACGGCGTCCGAAACGAGCCGTTCGCGCCCCTGAGCAAGGAGTCCCGCGAGCACGCGCACCACCGGTCCGCAGAGCGACAAGACGTCGGTCCAGGTCAGCCGCTCGACGCGTGCGGCCGAGGCGAGAAAGAAGTCCTTTTCGCGCCCGTCCCACGGCCCCCAGACCTCGCGATGGAGAGCAGGGTCGACCGGCCCGCCCAGATCGGCCGCGTTCGGCCGGTCGGCGGCGTCGGGATCGCGCCGCTCGAGGTCGGCGCCCGCGATCCCCTCCTCGGCGGCGCACCAGAGGGCGAGATCGCCCTCCACGGCCCGGAGCAGCTTGTCGGCGAGCTTCCAGAAACGCGAGCCCGTCTCTCCCCGCACGTGCTTGCAGTACCACGTGGCGCAGACGCCCGGCCTGTGGCGCCACACGCCGCAGGCGCCGTCTCCCACGAGGTACGGACACGTCAGGGCCGGTGCGCGGCCGAACACGTCGGCGGACCGGTTCGCGTAGAGAAAGCGGAGAGTGGCGTCCGGCAGGACGCCTCTGGGGGCGACTCCGACGCGCCGCGCGATTCTCTCTTCGAGAGCCTCTCGTCCCGGCGCGAGGCCGGGATCGGGGTCGGCGAGGATCCGGCCCGCGAGAAAATTCGGGATCGTCGGCTGATACGTGCAGCACTTCACGCCTGGGACGAAGAAACCGGGCCCCGGCGCGTGCCCCGCAGGAGGGAGCATCACGCACGTGTCGCAGGTCGCGACCGTCTCTTTCGGGACGCGGCCGCCGGCCGCTTCGCGGACCCACGCGGCGTAGAGGGGCGGGAGGCTGGCTTCGCCGGCGTCGCTCATCGTTCGAGGGCCAGAATAGTATGATCTTGAGACGGAGGCTCAATATGGTCGGCGAAAAGAAGCAGGATGGGCAGGATCCGAAGCCGACCGAGCCCGTCGAGCTGACGGACGAAGCGCTCGCCCACGTTTCGGGCGGGATGCACGGCGGAGGCGGATTCGGCGGAGCGGTCCAGAAGGTCTCCCATGGCCTCTCCATCGAGCAGGACATCTCCGTCAACAAGGCTAAGACCGCCGACAAGGCGGCCAGCGCGATGGACGCCTACATCCGGGGCTGAGCGCGCCGCCCCCGAAACGAAAAAGCCCCGCCGAACGCGGGGCGTTTCGTCAAGCTGGTGCGAAAGGGGGGACTCGAACCCCCACAGCCGGTAAGGGCTACAAGGTCCTGAGCCTTGCGCGTCTACCAATTCCGCCACTTTCGCGCGGGCGAGGAGGATAAGCGGGCCCGGCGGCCCCGTCAAATTTGCTAGCGCCGGAAGCCGGCCCGCTCGCGCTCGGCCACGAAGGCGTCGATGCGGACCTGGGCGATCTCGCCGATCTCCGTGAAGCGGATCCCGAACGCCGGGTGGAAGTGATCGAGGTCGGTCGTGCGCC
>Ga0315270_10000014_pt1 | contig 98908 bp, 102 predicted proteins | sample C1_bottom_MG_FD_204932 | JGI IMG/M metagenome (GOLD analysis project Ga0315270, IMG submission 204932) | Sediment microbial communities from Yellowstone Lake, YNP, Wyoming, USA - C1_bottom | ecosystem: Environmental > Aquatic > Freshwater > Lake > Sediment | place: USA: Wyoming | collected... | reverse complement strand
GTGGACATCGCCGTCCAACGTGGCGGACTTGCGCGACGCGGAAAAAAGCTGGTGGTGATGGATGTCGATTCGACGTTAATTCAAGATGAGGTCATTGAATTATTGGCTAAGGAAGCCGGTGTTTTCGCCCAAGTTCGCGAAATCACTGAAAGAGCGATGGGTGGCAAGTCTGATTTTGCAACATCGTTAATAGAGCGTGTTGCTCTATTAAAGGGTCTGCCCACCACCTCCATAGAAAACGTAAAGCATCAGATAAGACTCACGCCGGGTGCTCGAACGTTGATTAGGACCTTAAAAAGATTGGATCACCAGATCGGTTTAGTATCTGGCGGATTTCACGAGGTTATCGATTCGCTCGCAACCGAGTTGGGAATCGAATACGTCGCAGCCAATAGATTAGAAATTGTGGACGGATTTCTCACCGGCCGAGTGATCCTGCCCATAGTTGATAGAGCAGGTAAAGCACGAGCCCTTGAGTCATTCGCCATAGCAGCCGGTGTTCGTTTGTCCCAAACGGTGGCTATCGGCGATGGAGCCAATGACTTGGACATGCTGGCACTAGCCGGTCTTGGAATCGCTTTTAACGCAAAACCAGTGGTGAAAGAAGCGGCAGATACTTCAGTGAGTGCGCCATATCTAGATGGCGTACTTTATTTATTGGGAATCACAAGGGAAGAAATCGAAAGCGCTGACCGAGAGATCCTTTGATCAATCAGGTCGAGAATACTTGAAGGACGTCGACCCCTCACCTAGCAAAATATCTGCATAATTCCTAAGTAGATCCAAATTTCTATCTTCAAGATGGTCAAAAGATTGTTTGATATTGGAACCCGGAGTCAACGAAGACATCGCAGCCTCAGGATCCAACTTAGCGCTTACCCAACCCTCATGAGTGGCGGCTCTGGCGATCACTTCGGCGATAGGAGTAACGATCATGGAGTTACCAAAATATAAAGTTCCGGCAGGATCCATACCAACGGCATTTGCGCCGATAACGAAAACGTGGTTGTCGTAGGCACGAGCCCTATTGGTCAATTCCCAAATATCGGCCGAACGTAACAATGCAGAAGGTCGAACAATAATTTCAGCGCCCAGCAAGGCTTGAATTCGAGAAAGCTCTGGGTAGTCACCGTCGAAACAGATGATCATTCCAATTTTCCCAAGATCGGTTTCAACTACTGCGACTTCATTGCCAGGAATCACCCATCCGCCACGAGACAACATTTCAGTGCAGAAGGGATGTGTCTTTCGGTAACGAGACAGCAAGGCACCATCTGGACCGAAGAGGATCGATGAATTAAATATCTCGCCGCGTCGTTCGCCACGCTCATAAGTAGCATGAACCAGATGGATGCCAAGACGCGAAGCCAATTCGGAAAACGGAGTCGTTAGCCGACCTGGAATCTCATCAATCAAGTCCCAGAGCAATTCCGGTGAAGTCGCCGGCGTAAAGCCAGTGGTCACAGTTTCTGGCAGGACGACAAGTTCGGCACCAGTGCTGGCTACACATCGCTCAACAAAATCAATAGCTTTGGCAACGTTGGCCTCAATACTGGCAGTTGTTAGAGGGCCTGGAGCGGGCGATATCTGAATCGCAGCTGCAGTAAATGGTCGCATATCAACAACCTTTCAGTGGGAGATTAACCAACCAATAACTACGCCGATAAGCGCAATGGCAGCGCCAGTAGTTAGCAGTATCAGGTTGTTGCGTTGACTGGAGTCGAATGAGTTGCCAGAACTTTGGATTCGTGCCGCTGGTATTGACGAGATGCCAGGTTTAGCAATTGAAGGGGCAGGTGCAGACAACGGTGCAGGAAAAGAACCTCCACCTGAAAGATAACCATCTATACTTTTAAAGAATTCTCCCGCAGTTTTCTTGGCTACACCACCGAGGACTCGCTGTCCAACGCCTGCGATAACTCCTCCGACTACTGCATCAGCATCGTAAGAAAGTAACGTTCCATTGCCCTCAGGGGCCAGACTTATCTGAACATCAGCTTGAATTGTGCCTGGCGCACCTGAGCCAGTAGCGCGCATCATAAAACTACTTGGCGGTGCTTGCTGGCTTAACTGGACTTGACCGATGTAACTACCCTTAATGGCAGCCACACCCGCACTGACAACCATCCGATAAGTGTCTGGACTTACTTGTTCAAGAGATTGGCAACCAGGCAAGGTTTTGGCAAGAACCGAGGGGTCAGTTAACGCAGCAAAAACTACTTCAGGCGAATGATTTAGGCTCGCGGTGCCGGCGATCTTCATGATTAGTTCTCCTTAGTAGTTCTCAGCGCTGGGATAAGACCATTCTCGTGCTCAATCCGAAGGCTCCACAGTTCGCTTGGCGAAATTGGCATCTTCGTAATAGTGAACCCTTCAGCATCCTCAATCGCTGACGCGAAGACTGCCGAACTTGGAATAACACCGGCCTCGCCCGCTCCCTTTATCCCCAGCGGGTTTAATGGTGACGGTGTTTCTAAATGTCCAGTCTCAATGAAAGGAACTTCGGTTGCATACGGCATTAAAAAGTCCATAAAAGAAGCATTCAGTAACTGGCCGTTTGAGTCGTATTCCATCCGTTCGTATAACGCTCCGCCCACGCCCTGGGCGACACCACCATGAATCTGTCCCTCGACGATCATTGGGTTGATCAAGCGTCCACAGTCATGCACAACCACATATCGAAGGATTTTGATCTCTGCAGTCTCTGGATCTGTTTCGACGATAGCCGCATGCATCCCACTGGCGAAAGTTGATTGCATAGGAGAGTAATAGTCGCGGGATTCTAGTCCTGGTTCTTCACCAACCTCGATTGGTGGTCTAGAGGTGTCGCCTACCTGAAATTGAGTTGCGGCCTTAGCTGATTCATCGAAGGCGTATCTCAATGGATTGGATAAAACCGATATCGATTTCAACGGAATGCAGTGCGTAGGATCACCTTTGACTTGAACAATTCCATTAACAATTTCAAGATCTCTTGGGTCGCACTCGAGGGCATCTCCGGCAATTCTTAGCGCCTTCTCCCTGACCGACCTTGCCGCCATTGCGATTGCATTCCCACTCATAACGGCAGCTCTTGAGGCAAATGTTCCTACCGCGTATGCGAACCGCCTGGTATCGCCTGTGGTGACAAAGACGTCTTCAATCGGCACGCCCAGTTCTTCGGCAACAATCTGAGCAAATGCGGTCTGGTGACCCTGGCCCTGACTAGTAAGACCGGTTGAAACATTTACTCTCCCGCTGGTTTCTACTTGAACAAAACCACCTTCATATGGCCCCACGCCGGTTCCCTCGACGTAGCAGCCAAGTCCAATCCCAACTTTGCGCCCAGAAACCCTGGCTTCAATCTGGAACTCTCTAAACCCTTCCCATCCGATCATCGATTTCAGCATCTCAAGCGATGCTGGGTAATTTCCAGAGTCGTAGATAAGCGGACGGCCATCTTGAAACGTTAGTTGATGGTCATAGGGCATGTCGGCGGGCAGAATGAAATTTGCAGAGCGAACCTCATCTCTTCCTATTCCTAAATAGTCTGCGATGGCATCCATAGTGCGTTCCATAACAAATACTCCCTGCGGTCTGCCTGCACCGCGGTAAGGAGTCACCATGACCGTGTTCGTATACAAAGATCTGAATTCCACCCGATACGCACCCGGCTTGTATGGGCCCAAGAGTTGCGTTGACGTAATGATGGGAACGATGAGCCCATAAGGGGTGTATGCGCCATTGTCGTGAAGGAAGGTCACATCAAGACCCAGGATTCTTCCTTGATCGTCAAATCCAACCTCTACGTGATGGGACTGTCCTCGTTCATGAGCACTCGAAATAAAGTGCTCTCTACGATCTTCGGTCCACTTAACCGGATGATTGAGATTTCTTGCCACCCAGGGGATCAAAACTTCCTCAGGCCAGGGGTGCATGATCTTTACCCCGAAACCTCCGCCAACATCTGGCGCCGTACATTCCACTTTTTGAAGCGGCAACTCAAGTTTTGCGGCAACTGCGGCTCTAACCCCAGTGGAGGTTTGAGTAGAGGACCAGAGTCGCATTTCCCCAGAATCAGCATCCCAGACGGCATAGACACCTTTACCTTCGAGAGGCATGCTGGCGCTGCGTTCGATTTCCAGATCCAACGAAATTTTATGCTTTGCCTTTGCTACCGCTGCAGGCGCATCGCCCACCTGTTGAATCATGTGTGCAGCAACATTGCCTGGCACATCGGCATGGACTAAAGATTGCGCATCTCGCGCCGCTTCCACCCCGATGACCGGCTTGATCAACTCATAAGTGACATCTATCAATCCGACGATGTCCTCGGCGACATAGCGATTTACTGCAACAACCATCACTATCGCTTCACCGACGTGGCGAACGAATTCTTTAGCCAAGGGATAACCGGTTCGCCCATGTGTCAGCGTTGGGTGAGGTATTAGCAGTGGCAGCGGTTCGCCAACTCGGCCATTCAAATCTTCATAGGTGTAAATCCCGATCAGACCCTCGACTTCAAAAGCATTAGAAACATCAATGCTGAGAATTCGAGCACTCGCATGTGGGCTCCGCAAAAATGCTGCCTCGTACGCTCCATGACCTAGATCATCAAGATAACGCCCATTGCCGCTAACCAACCGAGGATCCTCTCGGCGCAAGACCGGTTCGCCAAAAGATCGCGTTGTCATACTTGATTCACCGTATTACGAATCTCAGCTGCCCGCATAACACTTTTGATTATGTTCTGGTATCCGGTGCACCTACATAGATTGCCCGCAATCGCCTCCCGAGCTTCTTCTTCGGTCGGATTAGGGTTTTGATCCAAGAAGGAGCTAATCGTCGTGACAAATCCCGGAGTGCAAAATCCGCATTGAAGTCCGTGGCATTCATGCAAGGCTTGCTGCACAGATCCAAGCGAACCATCTGAATTAAGAAGACCTTCAACTGTAACGATTTCTTGTTGATCCACGCTTACCGCAAACAACAAACAGGCCCGAACAGCCTTGCCATTTAGCAATACAGTGCAAGCCCCACACACGCCATGTTCACAGCCAACGTGTGTCCCGGTTAATTCAAGATCATGTCGCAGAAAATCCGAAAGGAGCCTTCTTGCCGGTACTCTGCCTGACCGAAGCATTCCGTTGACTAGGACTTGAACGTCAAAGAGAGTCTCACTCATCGGTTCTGTTCCATTCTGCTAATCGCGTTTTCATAAGCTTGGTTGAGACCTTTTCGCACCAGGACAGCCACCAGGTTTGATCTGTATTCAGCCGAGGCATGAATATCACCCTCAGACTCCACACTGGCGGCGATGTGTAAAGCGGCCCGGCGCCAGGACTCTTCGTTCGCTGAAGAATCTCTAACCAACTCTGTTACGTCAATGACGATGGGTGTAGGACCTACCGAAAATAGGGCGATACGCGCTCGGTCAATTCGAGAATCTTCTGATAAAAGCACCGCAGAACAAACGCCCACCAATGCGTAATCTCCATGTCTGCGTGCTACCTCAACACAGGAGGTGCCCATCGCTAGCGGAAGTGTTGGAAAGGTGACTTGAGTGGCAACTTCTCCAGGCTTCACGGCTGATTCCAATGGTCCAAGGAAGAAGTCAGAACCTGTTACTTCACGCGATCCATTAACACTTTCTACTCTCACAACTCCGTCTAACAAGGCCAGAACAGCGGTTAACTCCCCCGATGGATCTGCGTGAGCGATGGAGCCTACGCATGTTCCGCGATTGCGAATCACTGGATGGGCCACATGGGCAAGCGCCTGGGCTAATAGCGGAACGGAATCTTTGATCTGATTGGATTCAAGAACCTGTTGGTGTCTTGCAGTAGCGCCGATAGTCACACTGTCTGCGCTAATCCTAAAACCTGAGAACTCTGGCACTTGGTTGATATCCACTAACACTTTTGGACTAGCTAATCTCATTGACAGAAGTGGGATCAGGCTCTGACCGCCGGCGAGCACTTTGCCATCTTCCCCGGCCCGTGCCAATGCCTCAAAGACCCCCTCGCGGGAGTTTGGCCTCAGATACTCAAATGGCGCCGGTTTCACGGGACAATGCTGCCCTTTTCTTGGTTGGTTTGCGTTGTTAACTTCTAACCTATTACTTCGATAAGTATGGTGGAAAAGCGACGGGGGCCTCCCAAAAGGAGAGACCCCCGCCTACATTTTTTCAGTTTAGTGCTTGTGCTTGAGTGAATCTGGCGCCAACTGATTGGCCAAGTGCCACCCGAGGACCGCCACGATCGTTCCAGCCGCAATACCTGCGATTGAGAACGTCTTAGTGATCTGCATCGTCACATTACCAACGGCCAAAATAATGCCAGCTGCTAGTGGGACGAGGTTGACCGGGTTAGAGAAATCAACCTTTGCTTCGATCCAAATCTTGGCACCGAGCAGGCCGATCATTCCGTAGAGGATGGCGGTGATTCCGCCAAGCACTCCACCCGGCACTGCAGTAATAATTGCCCCGAACTTCGGTGATAAACCGAAGATGATCGCAAAAATTGCGGCAATGTAATAGGCCAGAGTCGAATAGACGCGGGTTGCGGCCATAACGCCAATGTTTTCTGCATAGGTCGTTGTTGGTGAGCCACCTACCGCTGAGGTAATGATCGTGCCAACACCATCACCGATCAGTGCACGACCGAGAACGTCATCCAAGTTTTCACCGGTCATTTGGGCAACCGCTTTTACGTGGCCAGTGTTTTCGGCAATTAGTGCGATGACCGCAGGTATTACCAGGATGATAAACGAACCGTGAAAAGTTGGTGAGTGAGTTGTCGGTAGGCCAAACCAATCAGCCTTACCCACTCCACTCATATCAACTCGGTGAGCACCGGATGGAATCAACTTTCCACCTGGTGCAATTCGGTCGTAGCCATTGATGCCCATGACATCAAAGAGCCAAGATACGACTAAACCAAAGATCAGACCAAGAAAGACCGTAATCCGGGAGAGGAACCCGCGCAGCACGACAGCCATCACCAAAGTACCAACAAGGGTAATGAAGGCGACCCACTGGTCTTGCGGCCAATAGATAGTCGCAGCAACCGGGGCCAGGTTAAAACCAATCAACATAACGACGGCACCCGTTACCGCCGGTGGCAGAATCTTGTTCACCACGGCACCGCCGACGAAGTGAACTAAAACTCCGACTAGTGCCAGCAGGACCCCCGCAATCAGAATTGAACCGGTTACTGCGGCGTTATCTCCACCGCCAGCTCTGATCGCGGCAACTGCACCAACGAAAGAAGCAGAGGTGCCTAAATAACTGGGGACTCGGTTGCCAACGATTAGAAGGAAAATGATGGTGGCAACGCCAGACATCATCACAGCCAGATTGGGATCCAATCCCATAATCAGTGGGAAGACGAAGGTGGCACCGAACATCGCCATAACGTGTTGAGCGCCAAGGCCAATCATCCGGCCATAACTGAGTCTTTCATTTGGGCGTACGACAGATCCTATTTCAAGGTGTTTGCCGTCTCCCGCGAGTTTCCATCCAAAGGTCATGGGCGAGCCCCCTCCTAAAAGGGCGTGATATCGAGATATGCGTTCCCGATACCTCAATCGTGACCCACGTCACGAACTTTTTCGCTGATTGGAAATCTACGGTTCGATGTGTCTTATAACTTCTTACAACAATGACAGGGAATTCACTTGCATCTTGTATAAATTCTCCGGCGCGCCATCCAAAATATTTAAGGCTTCATACCGTAACTTTAGAAGTTGCGCTTTCTACTGATTGTTTAGATTCCGCGCATGGTTAATATTCGAAGCGCCAACGCCAGAGACAATCGCAAATGGGCGTCAATCGTAAAAGGGCCAAGCATCCGCTCTAGTTTTCCGATGCGATAGCGCAATGTGTTGTAGTGGAAATGAAGAAGTCTGGAAGTTTCAGCAACATTTAAATTCGTATCCAAAAGCGCTTGCAAAGTTCTGCGCAAATCGGCGGCTTCAGGATCTATGCGGGTGGCCAACTCCCCCAAAGTCTCTGTCAGGAAGGAACGCAGTTCGGTCGAATCGGGAACTAAACTCAAAACTCGAAAAACACCAAGCGAATCAAAATCTGCAACTCGCCCTGGCCCATGAACCTGTCGACCAACACGTACTGCCTGTCGGGCTTGCTCGTAGGCCATCGGGAGTTCGGCTGGCCCGTTAGCAATTCTGGAAATGCCAGCAGTGAATTTACGTCGCCCTCCCCCGCCATCACCAGAAACTGCTGCTGCCACCTCGGTCAAAGTCGCAAGTGGAGTTACCCCGTCCAGACTGCCAAAAACCGCGATCACTTCGCTGCTAAATCCAACTACCGCAGCTTTAGGGTCTCTGGCTCTAACCACCGACTCCCAAGCTAAGCCAAAGCGGTCAGAGGCCGCTCTTAGGTCGGTTGCACTCAACCCTGGCTCGGGATCCAACTCGGCCACCACAAGCAGAAGGGACCTATCTAGGTCCCAGCCAAGAGCCTGACTGTAAGCCAACGTATGGTCGACTCCGCCGGCCCGTCCGCCCAGAAGATCGCGGAGAAAATCACCCTGATATTTGCTCTCGACGGCGGCAATGGCTTGACGCTTGGTTAAGGCCAAAGCAGCCACGGTTGCCGAACGCTCGAGAATTGTCACATCAATGGGGGTTAATTCTCGTAATCCAAAGATTGCGATCCGTCCCTGTTCCCCTTGAGAGGCAACGATCGGCGCAGCAGCTACGAAAGCAGTCGCTCCATCGTCATAGTGAACCTCTTGTGCGCCATAACGTTGATGTTCAACGATCAATCGACCAGAAGCATCAAAGGCCGATGGCGGAGCTAGTGAACTATCTCCAGCCGTGGACAAAACTCGGCCATCTGGGGTCGTGACCATTACATAACCATCAAGGAGCCTGGTTACTTCTGCCACTAGTTCTGGCAAGCCACCACCTTCGAGCACGATTCCAACTAGCGCTCTATGCACCGCATCTGAACGTTCAAGAGTGGCCACATGCCGTTCAAGAATTATGGACAGGCACTCATTGAGAATGTCATCGAACCCAATGTCATTGGGCAATTCCAGAATTGGAAAATTTAACCGTTCAGCCTGAGCAATCATGTCGGCTGGAATCTGGTCTAGGTAACGACCCAACTTGATAGCTATCCCGGCCAAGCCACGGGCATCTAGGTCCTCGATTAGGTTCGCCGTAGCCTGCGGGTGTTCTCTCAATGGGTACCCGGTAGTCAAAAGCAGTTCGTCAGGTTTAACCCAGGATTGAATGTCGGGCACTTCCATCACGTTCAGGCGCGCCACCAAGCGAGACAGGCCCTGGGCCCCGGCGATTACCTTGGCTTTAGCCAACGAGGAGGTGGCAAGCAGCTCCGCCAGCGAGACGCCATAGCGTCCGCTCTCACCACTAGGCATCTCCTGAAGCGAAGTGGGCATTTCGTTGGCAATACCTGACACAGGTAGCACCGTAGCGAATCCGATACGTTCCTGTCATGGCGGCGGCGGCATCATCCTTACTTGCCCCCTTATTAGCCGAGAAATTAACTCATTTAGAGGTTCTGGGGAGTTCAACTGAGATCTCTTGGTTCAAATTGAACGATCAGGTACTCACAGTCCAGAGAGCTTCACCAGGTTCGGCCCGGGCTTTGCCGACTTCGATCTTCACTCCAGTTGGAAGTTCTCTTAAATCCCAACTGGAATTACGCGAAGCTCAACTCTGGCTAAATGGGAGGGAATTAAGAATCTCCCGCTGGTGGCTCCCACCTAGAGCTCAGTTGAGTTCCTACTCGGGGATCTTCGGACCAGAACCAGAGGTAGCGACCCTCCTTGGTCGAGGTGCAGGACTGACCCCCGAGGGCGACGATCTCATTGCCGGCTGGCTAGTGGCTGCCAGATCCATAAGCCATCCAAGTTTTGAAACCATCTGGGTCCAAGTTAAAGAAAATTCGACACTTAGAACAACCTCCTTTTCGGCCGCCTTACTGGACTACGCAGGAAAAGGTTTTGGTATCGAATCGCTAATTAATTACGTGAGCGCGCGTCTGACAAATGCGCCAAATACCCAATTAATGAAGCGCCGATTGGAAACAGTGGGACATACTTCTGGAAAAGCGTTAGCGCTTGGGGTAGAGATGGCAATTGGTTTGGTTCCAGATAAATTTGATCCAACCCGGGTATTTATCGAAGAAAGAGCAAACGCCTAATGACCGTAATGCATGTGGAAGCTAGACCTGGTGCCTACCGAGATTCCGTAACGCTACTTGAGATCAGCAGAGCGGTCTCTAACACCGAAGGCGTTTCAGATGCGATTATCGCGATGGGCACTCCACTCAATATTGATTTGATGCGCGAGATCGGTTTCATACTTGAAAATCCCAACCCAAACGATCTAATCATTGCCATTCGGGCAGTAGATGAGATCACGATTCAAACCGCCTTGGCAAAGTTGAGCAGTGAGTTAGTGGCCATCGACTTGCGAGCTCGCACCGCCGGAGAAGGCGGTCAACTTGCTCCGCCACGTAGCGTCGGGCGGACGCACGGCACTGACCTAGCTTTGATCTCTGTTCCAGGCAGTGGCGCTTTCGCCGAGGCGATGGACGCCCTGGAATCGGGACAGTCAGTCATGATTTTTAGTGACAATGTCGCCACTTGGCAAGAAATCGCGCTGAAGGATCGAGCCGCGAGCGAGGGCTTGCTAGTCATGGGCCCTGACTGTGGCACCGCGGTTATCGGCGGTGTCGGTTTGGGCTTTGCCAATGTAGTTGCACCAGGTCCAGTTGGAATCGTTGCTGCTTCAGGAACGGGCGCTCAACATGTTCTGTCGCTTCTTGATATCGCTGGCGTTGGAATAACGCATTGCATCGGAGTTGGTGGCCGCGATCTTTCTGGCGAAGTTGCGGGTCGATCAACATTAAGCGCATTAGATGCACTGGCAAACGATGATCGAACCAAAGTGATTGTCCTAATCTCGAAACCTGCATCCCCTGCGGTCGCACAACTCATTCAAGAACGCGCCGCCTTGATTTCCAAACCGGTGGTCTTCGCTTTTCTTGGTGAGAACGCAGCGGACTTAACCGCCGCAACCGAAACCGTTCTCCAAACTCTTAGTGTGAGTATTCCAACTTGGCCATCTTGGGGTACGACTTTATCTTTGAAATCCGGCGGACCTTATTTGCGGGGTCTTTATTCCGGCGGAACTATCTGCGATGAAGCGATGGTTATTGCCGCAAGTCAATTAGGCCCAATCTATTCCAACATCCCACTCCGTCCTGAGTGGAGGCTCGACCCATTCAAACAATCACATGAACACTCTTTTATCGATTTTGGTGATGACGCAATGACTGTTGGACGCGCCCACCCGATGATCGATTCCACGCTTAGGATCGAGCGATTTATAAAAGAGCTTGCTGATCCTGCTTGTGGGGTCATCATTATGGATGTGGTGTTGGGTCATGGCGCCGATCCAGATCCAGCGCGAACTCTGGCGCCGGCAATTAGAGATGCCGTTTCACAGCGGAAGTTGCCGATCGTAATTTCGCTGATTGGAACTTCAGGTGATCCCCAAGGGCTTGACCGTCAAGCCAATCAATTAAGTCAAGCAGGCGCGTACGTCACCGTTAGCAATGCTGAGGCGATCAGAACTGCAATTGCTCTTATTGAATCGAGTGAGCATCATGCCTAAGTTTCGCGGATTGTTAGAGAACAACAACCTCAAAATCGCCACCGCTGGAGTTCCGCTATTGGCAGATGCACTGACGAATCAACAAGTCGAACTCTCACGAGTTGATTGGCGGCCTGCGGTAGCTGGCACTCAGGATGCCTTAAATAGGGTCATGGCTGATTCCAGGCGCAATGAAGCAAACTCCTTAGCGCTGACCAAAATGTTGGCTGCTGGTGCGCTATTAGTTGATGTCCGGCAAGCAAAAGATGCGCTTAATCTTGAAGACAATACTTTTCTACATGCCGGACCTCCAATCGATTGGGACCGCGCCTCAGGACCAATGCGGGGAGCCCTACTTGGCGGCGCCATTTTTGAAGGACTTGCAAAGGATGCAGAGGAAGCAGAACGAATTCTTTCTAAAGGCGTTGTCGAATGGGAACCCTGCCACCATCGAAATGCCGTAGGTCCAATGGCTGGCGTAGTCACTCCGTCGATGTGGATGTTTGAACTCCTCGACCCATCAACAGGAAATCGATCCTGGTGTTCATTGAACGAAGGACTAGGAAAGGTCCTTCGTTACGGCGCTTACTCCCAAGAAGTTATCGATCGCTTGAGATGGATGACCGAAGTGCTCGGCCCATTGCTGAAATCCGCCGTAGATCGACGGAACCAGAGCGAAGCTGGACCAGTAGATGTTCATGCAATCTTGGCTCAGATGATTCAAATGGGCGATGAAGGGCATAACCGAAACAGAGCCGGAACTTTGATGCTAATTCGTGACCTACTTCCAGAAATGATCGAATCAGGAGCGCCCACTACTGACCTTGCTACTGCGACCCGCTTCATCGGCGGAAACGACCACTTCTTCCTCAACCTGGTAATGCCGGCCTGCAAATTGCAGACCATGGCTGCCAGCAACATTCCAGGATCAAGCGTGGTAACAGTGATGGCTCGAAATGGAACCGACTTTGGAATTCAAGTTTCTGGAACAGGTCAAACTTGGTACACCGGCCCAGCCCAAACCCCAGTTGGACTTTTCCTTGGCTCATTTACTGAGGTGGATGCGAACCCAGACATTGGCGATAGCGCCATTACCGAAACTGCTGGCGTCGGCGGTTTCTCAATGGCAGCAGCACCGGCCATTGTCAGATTCATTGGTGGAAGTGTTCCTGATGCCCTGGCGGCAACAAGGCGGATGTATGAAATCACTGTTGGCGAAAACGTAGGCTTCGGAATTCCAGTTCTGGAATTTAGAGGCGCACCAACTGGCATTGATGTCACCCGAGTTGTTCGCACTGGAATCTTGCCTCAAATCAACACTGGCATGGCAGGAAAATTAGCTGGAGTAGGTCAGGTTGGAGCAGGACTAGTCAATCCCCCAATGGAATGTTTTGAGTCAGCAATTCAAGGGCTCGCGTTGGCCGCACCTCAGGTCGGTTGAAAGTCCAAATCCTTCCCATCGGCAACATCGTCGATAGCAATATTTACCACCTTCGCTCCCTGCGAAATTAGGTATTTGCGCGCGCCTGAATCACCTTCGAGTTGGGCTAGAAGAGGCGCCCAATGGTCGCGAGCAATAACCACCGGATGAGAAGGTTTGCCCGCATAAGTTGCCTGAATCAACTCACCCTCTGTATTCAAAACCCTAGCTACTGCTATGGGAGTAAGCCCAGGCATATCGACGAGCGTTATACAACAACGGTCAACTGATGAATTAAACAATTCTTTAAGGGCGATTGCCAAAGAAGTAGAAAGTCCCTCGGACCAATCAGGATTGACCACGATTACATCTGCTAGCGGAACCTCACCTACCCAGGCACCTAAAACTGCAATAACTTGATCGCACCCGCCTTCTTTCAAAGTCATCACGGCACGATCTATCAGTCGTTTACCGTTGTATACATATGGTGCCTTAGGCCCACCAAATCTCACACCAGCACCAGCTGCGAGAACCACGCCGTATGTTTTCAATTCGCTCATCCAGCAATCTCTTTACAGAGGTCCTCAAAAGATCTAAAAGAATGTCCAGACACCAAACGATCTATGTTTGGCAAAACAATTTCCATTCCAGCAGTAAGCGGAGAGAATCCTGGTCGATGCAGATGTGGATTGACCCAGATGATCCGCTTGGCTAAACGAGACAACTGGGCGACACTCTCCCCTAATGCCATCACGTCTCCACGCTCCCACCCATCGCTGGCTATCACAACGATAGCTCCACGAGCAGTTCCTTTTGCCCAATATTCCCTTATGAAACTTCGGAATTGGATGCCAAGCCTAGTTCCACCAGACCAATCTGGAATTTCTTCTAGTGCTCTGCTTATCGCGCGTTGCACATTCGCTCCAGTTAAAGCAGGAGTTACTCGGGTCAGCCGGGTGCCGACCGTAAACACTTCCGTGTTGCGTCGAACTTTCTTTGTCGCGTAGGCAAAACGCAGATAAGCACTGGAGTAAGCTCGCATTGATCCACTTACATCTATTAGAAACAACACTCGACGAGGAACAACTCGGCGACTGCGAAAAATGATCTCCGATATTTCACCACCAGATTTCAGTGCTCTGCGAACACTTTTTCTACGGTCGATCATCGAACTTCCACCAAGGTCAAAACGTCTACTTTTTCGAGTTAGGCCCATGGGTCGCAAACTTGAAATCCACTCCTCAACCTGAGCCTTCGATTTCGGACTCAACAAAGCCAAGTCCGCATTTCTTAAGAATTCCCGTTCGGAGGCAGTAGCTGACTTTTTCTCTTCTTCAAGCCCTCCATCTTCAGATAGGTCATGACCGCCGACCGGAGTAGCTACAAGAATTTCATGCTCCGGCGCCTGAGATTTGGAAGCGATAGCCGGTAACTCATGAAACCAGGCCTGAAACGCCCGATCATAGATAACTAAATCCTCACGACTTGAGCAAAATGAAACTCGGCCAGCCCAATAAAGGTGATCACATTTTTCCAAGCCACCCAAAGCCGCAACTACCCGATAAGCCGTCTGAATTCGTAGCTGACTAGTTTCAATCCCAAGCCCCATCAAAAAATGAGCAAAGCCCAAAAAAGCTCTATCAAAAGAATCTATGGTCGCCTCAACCATCATCGCCTCCAGCTATGAGACAAGCAAGGCGCGTACGTCGACGATGTCGTCTTGGTACTTCAACAACGCACCTAAAGAAGCTTGGATCATTTCCGGGGAAATTGTCCTGGCACCCAATGCCAATAGAGTCGCCGCCCAATCCAAAGACTCAGCCGTACCAGGCGGTTTCAATAAATCCAATTTTCGAATTCTTTCCACAGTGGTGGCCACTTCCATTGCCAATGATTCACTAATCTCAGGCAACCTTGCTTTGATGATGGCAATTTCTCGATCAATACTCGGATGCTCCAGATATTGATAGAGGCACCGACGCTTCAACGCATCATGCACATCCCGCGTTCGATTAGAAGTCAAGATAGTCAGCGGTGGCTCCACAGCAGCGATTCGTCCTATTTCGGGAATGGTAATTGCGAAATCGCTCAAAATCTCAAGTAGAAACGCTTCAAATTCGTCATCGGCTCTATCAACCTCATCGATCAAGAGCACGCAAGGAAATTCAAGAGCCTGCAGCAAAGGGCGAGCAATCAAGAATCGTCGATCGTACAAATCGCTTTCAATTTTCGCTACGTCCCTCACGCCGGCGCTCTCAGCCGCTCGAACATGAAGAATCTGACGAGCGAAATCCCAGTCGTACAACGCTTGAGCCGAATCAATGCCTTCATAACATTGAAGCCTGACCAGGGGCAGGTTCAAAACTTCTGCCATTGATCTGGCTAATTCGGTCTTTCCAACGCCAGGCTCACCTTCAAGAAACAGCGGCTTCTTAAGTTGGATCGACAACCACAGAGTCAACGCAGTGCTCTCTTGCGCCACATAGCCAGTCGCGGCTAGTCCCGCTTGAATCTCCGCTGCGTCCATAGCGATTAGGTTACTCGCTGCATCTGTTAGCTAGTTCAACGGCCAACATTCGAGCTCGTTGCCCATCAGAGTTTTGAACGGCCATCAGGTTCAGTCTGGTTCCATCAGCCAGATCTAGGCTGGCCCACGGCGCGTCTTTGGCAAAGCGAACCGCCAGAATCTGTGACCATTTGAGATGGCGGCGATTAAACATATTTACGACGATTAGTTCTTCCTTACTGATTTTCAGATGTGGCCTAGCGACCAGGAGCAGGGCCAAAATCACAATGGCGCTCACTACTGGCATAGTGACTCGCCAAACATATGAGAAAAATTCGCCGCCAGGTTGAACAATGACCGCGAAAATGGTGAGTGCTAACACCAAAAAAGCTAAGAGCAGTGGGATTTTTCGCCCGAGATTAGGTCGATATAGGTTCGACTGCATCTCTGTCTTACTAGAGACGACAGGCATGGATGTCAGTTACCAGAATCCCACGAGCTCCTAAATCCCATAGTTCATCCATAATCCGGTTGGTCTGTTTCTTGAGAACCATTGCTCTAACGGCCGCCCAACCTGAATCATGCAAAGGTGCCACCGTCGGAGACTCGATGCCCGGTGTGATAGCACATGCAGCTTCTACCAATTCAAGACGGATGTCGTAATCCACCAATACATATTGGCGAGCAATTATCACACCCTGGATCCGGCGCATGAGTAATTCCAAAGACGCTGAAACTTCGGCACGATCGCGAGTGATGAGAATTGCTTGACTTTCCAAAATAGGCGATCCAATGACTGCTAAGCCAGCTTGTCTAAGAGTGGTGCCAGTTGAAACGACGTCAGCGATCGCATCGGCCACTCCAAGTCTCACGGCACCTTCGACAGCACCGTCTAGTCGAACCACTTTCGCGCTAATACCGTTGGCAGCTAGGTGGTTTGCAACTAAAACTGGGTAGGAGGTAGCTATTCGCAAGCCATTCAAACCCGAAATATCTTTGGTTCTTTCTGGCGTGGTTGCATATCTAAAAGTTGACTCGCCAAAGCCCAACGGCAAAATCTCATGTGCTGGCGCACCAGAATCAAAAAGCAGATCACGCCCAGTGATGCCAGCATCCAATTCGCCAGAGCCAACATAGACCGCGATGTCACGTGGACGCAGAAAGTAGAACTCAATGTCGTTCTCGATATCTTGGAGGATCAAGTCCCGCGGATCATGCCGTTGGCGATAACCAGCCTCTTTGAGCATGTCAATTGCAGCCTCTGAGAGTGAGCCCTTATTCGGGACGGCGACGCGCAACATGGTTCCCCTTAAAGTTTCTCGTAGACATCTGTCGGCGTAACACCGCGAGCTAGCATCATTACTTGCAGGTGATAGAGGAGTTGGCTAATTTCTAGGGCCAAGTCCTCCTTGCTTTCATACTCTGCTGCAAGCCAAACTTCGGCGGCCTCTTCGACCACCTTTTTCCCAATTGCATGTACTCCAGCGTCCAATAACTGAATAGTCCTTGAGTCTTCTGGTTGATCTTTGACGGTTTTTTCCAACTGTAACCAGAGATCCTCGAAGTTCTTCATACGGTTAAGTCTAGGCGATGACCCCAGCCGGCGATGGCTCAATAACAACCGACTCGTTCCGTTGAATCTTCACCCAGGCCACGAATCCCCAGATGACGAAAGCCCCGTAGACCAGGTATAGCGTCGCGGACGGGTAATACCCAGCTTTAACCAGGAGCGGAACCCCAACCGCATCTACGGCCAACCAGACCAACCAGAACTCGACGTAACCGCGGGCCATGCCGTAAGTGGCTAAGGCACTGCCGGTGAATATCCAGGCATCTGCCATTGGGCCCCAAGAGCCCAGGTATTTCAGCACGTAATAGGAAAGAAGAAAAAATGCGAGGGTAACCGGAACTATTTGAGCCTTTTCAATGGTCCTCGTCCAACGTGGAACGACAGCCCGGTGTTCCCCAGTGCTCCGACGGCTGCGACTCCAGGTGTACCAACCAAAAATGCTCAATGAGGCAAAGAGAATCTGTCGGCCAGCTTGTCCATAAAGATCTTTATGTTGCGGGGTTTCAAAGACTGCCCCAAGAAACACCGTGAATAACAGCACATTTCCGACAATACCAATCGGCCAGGTGATGACCTTCCTACGCATTCCAAGAACTGCACTGGTTAAACCAAATATGTTTCCAATGACCTCACGCCAAAGTATCGCTTTACTGCCAATATGGATCTCCGAAGCAAACAACCAGTGAAGCACTGACATTAGGCATCCTTAAATGTAGTTGTAGCTCGTTCCCTGAGGGCCGTCACCATTTCGTCAGGATTGTCGGCTCGGTATACGGCCGTTCCTGCCACAAAAACATCGGCCCCTGCTCTGGCACACAATTCGACAGTTTGAAGATTTATCCCACCATCGACCTGAAGCCAAATCTCACCACCATGACGCTCGATCTGTTTTCTCGCTTCAGTAATTCTTGGAAGGCACTCTTCCATGAATGCTTGACCACCAAATCCAGGCTCGATAGTCATAATCAAGATCGTGTCCATCTCTGGAATCAAATCCAAATAAGGTGTCAGCGGGGTCTTTGGCTTGAATGCCATACCAACGCGGCCGCCAACCGCTCGAACATCTTTAGCGATATTCATTGGATTAGCCGCGGCTTCGATATGGAAGGTGGCGCTTTTTGCTCCGGCCTCGATAAAGGCAGGGGCCCATCGGTCAGGATCTTCGATCATTAAATGACAATCCATCGGCAACGCAATGCTTTTGGCCAATGACTCCACCACTGGAAGCCCAATAGTTAAGTTCGGCACAAAGTGCCCGTCCATGACATCGACGTGCACCCAATCTGCACTTGGAATACGAGAAATCTCATGCGTTAGGTTCCCAAGATCGGCATTGAGAATGCTCGGAGTGATTTGTATTCCCATAACCAAAACCTAGCCGAGCGGCCGTTGAATCAAGGCGAAAAACATCGCATCTGTCTGATGAATATGGGGCCAAAGTTGAACTGTTCGGCCAGTTCCTAATTCCGGAACTCCCTCAAAGAGGCCTTTAGCATCCACTAATTCGCCGCCGGTGCGCTTGAGTCCTTCGATGACCAGGAGTTCAGTTTCAGCTAGATGAGGCGAGCAAGTCACATAGGCCATCACGCCACCTGGTCGTAAGGATGCATAGCCAGATTCAAAAAGTCCAAGTTGTACCGGTCTTAGTCCAGCGATATCTCTTGGCTGCTTTCGCCACCTGGCTTCTGGCCTTCTACGCAATGCGCCAAGCCCGGTACAAGGCACATCAGCCATCACTCGATCAAAGCTGTCTGGATTCCAACTTGGAATTAGGCCATCTCCGACGATGACTTGCACACCATTATCAACGGTATTTCGAACCAGTCTGGCTCGATGCTCGCTTATTTCATTGGCCAATAGTTTTGACTCAGCCTCCTGAGCTATCGCACCAAGGAGGGCAGCCTTGCCGCCAGGTCCGGCGCAAAGGTCTAGCCAATTTTCACCCGGAGATATTTGGCCGAACCTGGCCAAGGCCAACGCCACCAACTGGGAACCTTCGTCTTGAACACCTGCCGCGCCATTTCGAATCTGAGGAAGTAAGGATGGGTCGCCAGTCCAGGTGGCCGCGTATGGCGAATACCTTCCAGGTTCTGCACCTTCCTCAATCAACTCTTCTACAGTGCAGCGACCAGGTCGAGCCACCAATGTCACAGCGGCCGGTGAATTGTTCGCGGCTAATAATTCGCGCAATTCACTCTCTTCAGGAATTCGCTGTAGGTACGCAGAGATAATCCAGGCCGGATGCGAAAACTCAATCGCTAAGCGATCTACAAGTGGAGTGCTGTCCAGTGGCGCAAGAATTTCCACCCACTCTGCCTCAGATCTTTGAGTTATTTTTCTAAGTACTGCATTGACCATCGTCGCACTTGCCGGTCCCACGCAATAGTGAGCCAGATCCACTGTCGAGTTAAGTGCAGCGTGATCAGGAACTCGCATGTGCAGAATCTGGTGAGCACCTAACCGCAAAATATCCAAAAGTGGAGGGTCCAATTTATTAAGTGGACGATTCACTAAAGTGGCAAGAATTGCATCGTATTGGCCCTGCATTCGCAGAGTGCCGTATCCAAGTTCAATCGCAAAGCCAGCATCTCTTGGATTCAGATCGTGAGAGGCAATCAGACCAGGCATAACGAGATTGGCGTACGCGCCTTCTTTCCAAACCGCCCTTAACAATTCAAAAGCGGTCAGTCGTGCAGGGTCTGGTTTGACCGTTCGCCTTTGGCTCATGAATGGCTCATGAGTGGCTCATGAATGGCTCGATGAAAATGTAGCGCCAACTATTAACCGAGTTCCTCTGATCCAATCGGCGGCAGGCATTTCTTTCTTGCCTGAAGGCCGCACATTTCCAAGCTTTATCGACGTACTTCCGGTTGCTACAAAAACCTCATGTTTGGTCACGATTAACTCACCTGGCAAGCCAGCCAAGGCAGAATCCAAAATCGAAATTGGTCCAACTTGAATTCGTTCTCCATTGAGAAGTGTCCAAGCTCCAGGCTCTGGCGTATAAGCCCTAATCATTCTCTCAATAGCCAGCGCAGGTTGATTCCAATTGATCTGAGCATCTTGTCCTGAAATCTTGGACGAGAATGTTGCCTCTGCATCGTTTTGTGGCATCGCACGCAGTTGCCCGTTTGAAATTCCGGTGAGGGTTTGGACCAACAGCTGCGCTCCGGAAATCGAGAGCCGGGTCAACAAAATTCCGGCGGTGTCCTCGCGCCTGATCGTTTCGGTCAGCACTCCAAATATTGGACCGGTGTCCAAGCCCTTATCAATTTGGAAGGTGGTGGCCCCTGTTATTTCATCTCCGGCCTTGATCGCAGCAGGAACGGGTGCGGCCCCTCGCCATTCCGGAAGCAATGAGAAGTGCAAATTTAGCCAACCGAATCTGGGAATCGGTAAAAGTTCATCCGGCACCAAAGCGCCATAGGCCACCACGGCGATGGCGTCGGGATTTAGAGCAGTTATTTCTTGACCAATAAGAGGATCACGCAGATTGGGGTATTTTAAAATTGGAATGTTTCTATTTGCGGCTGCGATTGCGATCGGTGATGGAGTTAAATGTCGGCCTCGACCACTCTGTGCATCTGGCCTAGTAATAACTGCGATGACATCGTGTTCTGACTCAATCAATGCCTCCAGGGACGGAACAGCAGTCTCTGGGGTTCCAGCAAAAATAATTCGCAAGAGTTAGAGCACCAGACCGAATGTTGAATGCGGTGAAACCTTGATAGTCAGATCCACGCCTTCAGCACGGGCTTGCCCAAACCAGGCAGATTCACGAATTTGTTTCATCGCCTCTTTGCGTTGCGCAATATCAAGGCGATCGATAAATAACACTCCATCAAGATGGTCGGTCTCATGTTGGATCGCCCGTGCTAAAAGTTCAGTACCAGATATCTCTACCGGATCGCCGAACATATTGAAACCTTTAGCTACGACGCGAAATGCCCGCGGAGTGTTGTAAGCCAGGCCGGGGAAAGATAGACATCCTTCGTCACCTTCTTGAATCTCGCTTGATAGATCCAATGTGGGGTTAATCAAGTGGCCCAATTCGTCGTCAACATCCCAGACAAAGACTCGAAGCGGCACGCCTATTTGAGGTGCGGCTAGCCCGGCTCCCGGCGCCTCCAGCATGGTCTCTGTTAAGTCTTGTACCAGCCCGCGTAACTCTTTATCGAAATCAATCACCAGGCTCGCCGGAGTCGTTAGGACTGGATCTCCGAAAAGTCGGATCTGCTGAATCGCCACGGACAAATCTTAGAGGGTAACTGGATCTACCCGGATCCGCAGTGGTGTTGATTTCGAGGCACTAACGGTGGCAACCAGCGTACGAAGTGCTGAAAATAGTTCGGCAGTGGCACTTTTAGGCACTCTGATCACAACTTCGCCTCGGTTTTCATCGATCATTCGGGGTCCTGATATCTCGGCCGTTGAAATGGAAATCGAAGCAATAGCTTTTCTCAATGTCGAGGGATCGCCTTGCAATACCGCCACTCTAGATACCGGTGGCAATGAAAGTTTCTCTCGTTCAGCCAGTTCCCGTTCGGCTAACCCAAAAGCGTCCCAACGGCTCAACGCCTGGGCCAAGGGATGTGCGTTCTCGGTACCCAAGAAAAGAGGTGCCCCTGGTCTCATTAGGGCTGCTACTTGAAACCACCGCGTCGCCGCATCCTCGCTAGATCGCAGGACTGGTCGATCAAAGAATGCCCAGCCATCCAGAATCACACCTCCCGCATAACCTTCGGGGCACCACGGCTCGGCTCCTGGCGTGGAAACAATGATTGCGGGTTCATTGGGCACGCGCTCGATTCTGGATTCTCCAGTAGAGGTTCGGACTACAAGACCGGGAAATGCTCTTCCAATTTCGCTAGCGGTCCTTTCGTTGCCAATTGCAGAAGCTCGAAAACGAGACTCTTGGCACCAAGGGCAGATCCAATTTGAAAATACTTGTCCACACCAATTGCAACTTGGCACTGCGTGTGTTGAAAGCAGTTCCAATCTGCCACCGCAGGGACAGTGCGCCGCATTTCGGCATCCCGCACAACGCAACCCAGGAGTGTGTCCACGACGAGGAACAAGGATGAGCACTGGACCGGTTCGAGACGATTCTTGAATCGTCTTCCAAGCATTGGTCGGCAACCTTATATATGTTGCGCCCTCGCCGATCGTGCCTATTTTGGGAAATGTTTTTTTAACTCTTTCACGCTCTGGAGAAAGCAGTTTTGCCCAATTTTGTTTTACCAACTGGGCACTTTCCACTGATACCGACCAACCTCCGATGGCTAGCGCCACTTGTTGATGGTGAGATCGAATAATCGAAACTTCACGCGCATGCCAACCAGGTGAGTGTTGCTCTTCGAAAGATTCATCAACATCGTCCCAAACAATGATCAAGCCCAACTCTTTAACCGGGGCAAAGGCTGCGCTTCTGGTTCCGATGCACAGATTTGAAATTCCCCGCGATAAATTAAGGAAACTTGCATAACGTTTACTTGGACCATCTTCTGCGGCAAGTATGGTCGGCGATAATTTTGGGTTTGAAATCAAAAAAGTCTCTACCAACCGTTTTATGCTGATCTGATCGGGAAGAAGAATCAAGACGCCTACGCCAGTGGCTAGAGCGGAAATAGCTAGTTCAGATATTTGTCTCATTGGGTCAACGCCTGGAATGGCGGACCAAACCATCCGAGGAAACGTTTTTCGGTCAATAGTTACCTTAACAAAATTTTCGAAATTAGGAAAAGCAGACCAGGCTTGAGTACTTTCCGGCGACGCTAAAGTCATGGCCGGTTGTTCGGGATGAACTTTCGCTTCAGTGTGCGCGTGGCGAGGCGGAATTGCGCTGCGAATTACCTCAAATAGTGAACCGACATAACGATCCGCAACCAACCGAGCCAACTGAGCGATCTCTGGCAGCAACACAATTTCAGGTGAGATCACTTTGCCAATGAAAGTTTTGGCGTGCGCGGATTCTTTTGTCCTTTCAATGATGTACCCATCGAGAGTCCGACCAGCAAAGGGAACCCTAACTCGTACTCCAGGTTGAGCTGCCGCACTTTGACTTTCGTCAATCAGATAGTCGAAGAGTCGGTCAAGATGGGCCAAACCAGTATCGACACAGACTCGAGCAATTGGTAGGTCGAGGGCCGGTACGTCAACAGAGCGTCGTACCGGATTTTGCCGGACCAGTTTCAACGGCTTCTGATCGCTCATGCCCACATTCTGCCTTGTTGCACCGTCATTACGAACGGGAACGAAGCCAGAGGTCTATTAAAGAGAAGCTTTAAGTTCTTCTACCCGGTCCGTACGCTCCCAAGTGAACTCGGGTAGTTCGCGTCCAAAGTGTCCATAGGCGCTAGTAAGGGAATAGATAGGGCGCAGCAGATCAAGATCTCTAATGATCGCAGCCGGGCGCAGATCGAATGTATTCAAAACTGCCGCTTGGATTTGCCCTACCGGGACAGCTTCAGTGCCAAAAGTCTCGACGAAAAGCCCTACTGGATGTGCTCGACCGATTGCATAGGCAACCTGAACTTCGCAACGAGTTGCAAGGCCTGCAGCTACCACGTTCTTGGCGACCCAACGCATTGCATAAGCCGCAGATCGGTCTACTTTTGATGGATCCTTACCGCTGAAAGCACCGCCACCATGACGGGCCATCCCACCATAAGTGTCAACGATGATCTTTCTTCCGGTAAGTCCAGCATCTCCCATTGGTCCACCAATTACGAAGCGACCAGTCGGGTTTACCAATAAGTCAAAGCCATCTTTGGCAATATCCAATTCTGCAAGGATGGGATCTACAACATGAAACTTGATTTCCGGAACCAAAGTGCGTTCAAGATCAATTTCATCTGAGTGCTGGCTTGAGACAACAACAGTATTTATTTTTACGGCCCGATTACCCTTGTATTCGATAGTCACTTGAGTTTTTCCGTCGGGACGCAAATATGGCATCAAGCCTTCGTGTCTGACATCGGATAGTCGCTTAGCAAGTCGATGTGCCAACGCAATTGGCAACGGCATGAGTTCTGGCGTGTCATCGCATGCGTAACCAAACATTAATCCTTGGTCGCCAGCACCTTGTAAATCCAAAGGATCTATCGAGTCATTGACACGGTTTTCAATAGCGTCGTCAACGCCTTGCGCAATATCGCTTGACTGTTTGCCGATTGAAACGCTAACCCCACAGGACTTACCGTCAAACCCTTTTTCGGATGAGTCATAACCGATTCGTAAAACAGTCTGACGAACCAACTCGGCAATCTCTGCGTACCCATTGGTCGTAACTTCACCGGCCACGTGTACCTGTCCAGTTGTAATAAGAGTTTCAACTGCAACGCGACTGGCTGGGTCTTGGCGTAGAAGATCATCCAAAATCGCATCGGATATCTGGTCGGCGATCTTGTCTGGATGTCCTTCAGTTACGGACTCGGAAGTGAAAAGGCGAATTGGCACTCGGTTAGGTTAGCCGTTTTGCCAACATATTAAGAACTGAATGAGCCAGCGTGTCCTTGGGGCCATAGGGAACTTCAATTAATTCACCGTCTGAACCGGCAATAAGAGCGCCATTATTCAAAGTTCCGAAGACTCGACCTCCTGAGACATCATTGATTACCAGCAGGTCAGCGCCCTTGGCAGCCAACTTGGCAAGGCCGTGTTCTTTGACGCTTCCATTTTGATCCCCCGTTTCGGCAGCAAAACCGACAATCACTTGATTCGGACTTCGATTGGCTACTAACCAAGTCAGAATGTCAGGGTTTTCAATGAGTTCTAACTGCCTACTCCCCTGCCCTTTCTTAATCTTGCTTTCTTCTGATTTGGCTGGTCGAAAATCCGCCACTGCCGCCGCCATGATTATTGCCTCTTGCTCGGCACCAACTTCGGCCACTGCCGCTGCCATCTCAAGGGCGGTCTCCACTTTGATGAGCTTCACGCCAGCCGGTGGTTCAACTTCAGTGACGCCAGCGATCAAAGTGACCTCAGCCCCTCTGGCTTTGGCTGCTGTAGCCAAGGCAAAACCTTGACGTCCTGATGAACGATTCCCGAGAAACCGAACTGGATCCAATGGTTCGCGAGTGCCACCTGCCGTGATCAATATTTTTCGACCAATCAGGTCTTTTTCATGCGCTAAGGCGAGCGCAGAGCTCACAATTTCAGCGGCTTCTGGCAACCGGCCGATTCCTGAATCATTTCCAGTCAGTCGTCCAACAGCAGGAGTGATGACAGTGATTCCTCGCCCGCGCAAGAGTGCCACATTTGCTTCGGTAGCCGAGTTAAGCCACATGGCAGTGTGCATAGCCGGAAAAATAACCACCGGAGCAGTAGTGGCGAGCAATGTGCCAGTAAGTAAGTCATCTGCCACGCCATGCGCCATTCGAGCCATGAAATTTGCAGTTGCCGGAGCTATCAAAATCAGATCAGCGCGTATGCCAATTCCCACATGTGCCACTTGATCTATTGAATCAAAGAGCGTGGTTTGAACTTTTCGCCCACTCAAAGCTTCCCAAGTTGCTGTTCCGATAAACTTTAAGGAATTTTCGGTAGGCACGACCGTTACGCCATGCCCCAGCTCCCGCAGCGCGCGTACTACTTCACAAACCTTGTAGGCCGCGATTCCGCCGGTAACACCAACAACAATTTCCAGGGGGTTTGAGTTACTCATGGCTTCTGACCCAGCAGGTGGAAACCTAGGCTGGTTCGATTGGCTCGCTGGTGAGTAGGTTCGCATTGATCTCGCGAAGGGCGATCGACAGCGGCTTCTCATGCACGTGGGTCTCTACAAGCGGACCAACGTATTCCAACAGCCCCTCGCTTAATTGCGCATAGTAGGCGTTGATCTGGCGAGCCCGCTTGGCTGCGTAAAGCACCAGGCTGTATTTCGAATCGACCTTTTCCAATAATTCGTCGATCGAAGGGTGGGTAATGCCTTGGGCAAGTTCGCTGGCAGAGATCGTCACAATTAGTCCCTAATCTCGGGTTGTCCCTATTCGAAGTACTTAGATAGCCCCTAAGGCTACCAGCGCATCGACTACCTCATCGACCGAAGAGTTAACGATGGTCCGATCAAACTCGCTTTGGGCCGCCAATTCAGCACGGGCTACCTCGAGTCGTTCATTTCTAGCCTCAAGGCTCTCGGTGCCTCGACTGGTTAGTCGACGCTCAAGCTCCTCCCAGCTCGGTGGGGCCAAAAAGACTAAAAGAGCCTCTGGATAACTGAGTTTCACCTGTCGAGCGCCAGCCAACTCAATCTCCAGTAGAACTGATCGTCCCGCTTCGATTTGGTCAATCACCGGCTTGCCTGGAGTTCCATACCTGGCGCCAGCGAATTCGGCCCACTCCAGAAACTTCCCGGCAGCAATCCGGTCGGCAAACTGTTCAGGGGTCACAAAATCATAATGAAAGCCCTGGATTTCACCCGGGCGTGGAGGTCGAGTTGTCACCGAGACGCTCAACCAGAGCGGGGAGCCCACTTCTCGAAGCCGTTTGAGGACGGTCGATTTGCCGACCCCACTTGGCCCGGATAACACAATCAGAGCGCCACGGTTCATGGTGCAATCATGACGTAGGAACTAGTGGAATCCGAATTCTTTCCTGATTGCCTCAATTTGGTTGGCGCCAAGACCTCGAACCCGTCGACTGGCGGCGATTCCAATTTGGTTCATCAGTGCCTTGGCTTTGACCTTGCCAACGCCTGGCATCGATTCAAGCAGCGCCATTACCTTCATTTTGCCGATTGCATCGTTTACCTTGCCTTGGTGAATCACTTCCAAAATAGAAGCTGTCGAATTCTTTAGGCGGCCTTTGATTTCAGCCCGTTCGGCCCTGGCGGCAGCTGCCTTTAGCAGGGCCGCGGCGCGTTGTTCAGGAGTAAGCGTAGGCAGTGGCATACAACTCTCCGATCCATAGGACTCCGAGGAAGATCGGAATCACCGTTTAACTTTGGGGTGGAACTAGTACTACTTATAACTCTTTATAACTATGCAGGTGATCTAGGACATTCCCGAGCGCAATGGCCATGGCGTCTTCACCACCTACTTTCCAAGCATCTGTGATTGGACGACCCATCACAAGTAGGGTTGACCCCTCAATTAGGGCCTGAACTGGGGTGGAAACCCTTCGTTGATCGCCAAGTCCATCACTGTCGAGGCGGACTCCCGGGGTGATTAGGGCAATCTCAGAGCCGACTTGAGCTCTAATTACCGCCACCTCCTGGGGCGAGCAGACCAGGGCCCCTGCGCCAGCAGATATCGCCACTTTGGCCAGAGTCGTTGCCAAATCGGCCAGGGTGCCCAGTCCCAAATCTGACAGGTCACTTTGCGCCATCGAAGTTAACACAGTGACAGCGGCGATGTTCGTATTGGGTAGCGCTTGCGCGGCACTTGCGATCATCTTCGCTCCGCCCAGGGCATGCACGGTTAGGTACTTTGGCTCTAGGGAACTAACTGAGCGGCAGGCACCTGCCACTGTGTTAGGAATATCGTGAAGTTTAAGATCGAGGAATAATTCACAGGAAGGCGCGGCAGTTCTAATCGCACTGACCCCGGCTATCCCATCCCGAAGATAAGTTTCTAGACCGATTTTTAAAGTTGAAATTTTGCCGTCAACAATCTTTGCCCAGGAAATGGCTGTTTCCAGATCAGGTGCATCCAGGGCTAAAGCGATCGGCGCGCTCATAAATTTCCTCTTCTGTTGTCAGGTTTTGTTGTCAGGCTCGGTCGTCTGGGTCGACTATCTTTCGGTGTCCAAAAGCGATCGCTTCGGTCAACGAGGTGAAACCTCGCTCGGATAAGAGATGACTCAACTCATTTTGGATTCGTAACGGAGCCCCAGGATCATGGAAGATCGCAGTGCCGACACTGACCGCACTTGCACCCGCGAGAATGTATTCCAAAGCATCATTTCCGGTCATGATGCCGCCCATACCAATGATCGGCACACTGGGTAGCGCTGCATGAACCTGCCAGACTGCCCGTACCCCGACTGGTCGAATTGCCGGACCAGATAGTCCACCAGTGATTCCGGCTACCTTGGGTCGCATCGTCGTTGTGTCCATAACCATGCCAAGCATCGTGTTGATCATGGCCAAACCAGTGGCTCCGGCCTCAATGCAAGATTTGGCAATCGCAACCAAGTCAGTCACATCTGGCGAGAGTTTGGCAAAAATTGGAAATTGGCTACCAACTGCACGGCGAACCGCCGAAATAACCTCTCCTGCCGATCCCTGATCGCAGGCGAATACCAAGCCTCGGTTAGAAACATTTGGACACGAGATATTTACCTCAATCGCGCTTATGACTTCCCCGGCGCGCCGTACCCGAGTTGCTGTTCTAGCAAATTCTTCGACATCGTTTCCGGCAATGGAGACGATGATACGTGCCCCTGTTTTGGCCAACCAAGGCACATCATCATTCATAAATGCCTCAACGCCTGGTCCTTGTAAGCCAATGGAGTTGAGCATTCCGCTCGGTGTCTCTGACATTCGAGGAGTTGCTCGCCCTGATCTTGGATTCATCATTATTGACTTTGTTACGACGGCGCCAATTTTTGAAAGGTCAAAGAAGGCAGCCAACTCTTTTCCTGAGCCAGCGCATCCACTTGCGGTTAGAACCGGAGCCGGTAGCGAAAGAGGACCAAGTTTCGTACCAAGATCAATATTTTCATTAACATCTTTGGCTTTTCGATTTACAACTTTTAATCCCATTATGAATTCACCGCACCAAAGGTTCCAGCAGGAATTGTGCCGATGTCATTCCAAAGTACGCTTTCGCCATCAAAACTTGGTCCAGCCGTACACGCGCGAGTCATCCGAATAATGTTGTCATCGCCACGAATAGGCAACACACAAGTCATACACACACCGATACCGCAGGCCATTTCCTCTTCCACGGAACATTGAGCTGAGATACCGCGGCTCTTGGCGAATTCGGCTACTGCTTGCAACATACCCATTGGTCCGCAGGCATAAATCAGTTCACTCTGATTTCGCTCCACGATGTCACTTAGATGATCAGTCACTCGACCTCGTAGTCCAACACTCCCATCTTCGGTAACCAAAGTAAGTTGGCTGGCCGCCCGGCGGCCTTCAACTATCCCAAAGAGACGAGAACCCGTACTGGCTCCTAGAACTAAATCAACTCGACATTTACGGGAACGAAGCAGCTCGGCCAGTGAAAGAAGTGGCGCAGCACCGTAGCCGCCACCGACGAGAAGTGTTTTCACCGGGTTTGCTGGAATCGGAAATGGCATACCCAAAGGGCCCACTACATCAATCAAAGAGTGGTTTTGAAGTTGGGATAACCATCTGGTCCCAACGCCTTGTACCGCGAATACTATTTCGATAGTTCCGCCGAAAACTCCTCGTTCATCATAGGCATATATTGAAAAACTTCTTCGCAATAAAGTTGACGTGGTGTCTCCACCAACGCTCAAAGCCACAAATTGGCCTGGCCTAGTTCGCTCTGCAATTCCTGGTGCGGCAATTGCCATTTGAAAATATTCACCAACACGTTTTATTGAAATTACCTCGCCTTGTACTTGCAGTGGAGCAAAACTGCCTGGGTTCACTTGGCCACCTCCAACCATTCTTGGAGTGAACGTACGCCAAACTCGCCCTTTCGCATGGCCTCAACACCCTGTACAGCAGCATTGAGCGCAGCGATCGTTGTTATGCAAGGGATGCCCTTTGCTACCGCCGCCCCCCTAATCCGCCAGCCATCTTTTCTTGGACCAGATCCGACTGGGGTGTTTACCACCAGATTGATTTCGCCGCTGGCAATCAGATCTCCAACTGTAGAGATCCCATCTATCGCCCCTTCGGATTCTTTTCGGGCCAGACGCGCGGTAATCCCGTGTCGAGCAAGAACATCCCTTGTTCCCTCAGTGGCGATGATTTCAAAGCCCAGACCGGCTAATCGTGAAATTGGCAAGATCATCGCTCGTTTGTCGCGATTGGCTACCGATACGAAAACGGCTCCGGACAACGGAAGCGAACCATAAGCGGCTGCCTGAGATTTGGCATAGGCGACTCCAAAATTTCGGTCCAACCCCATGACCTCGCCAGTTGATTTCATCTCCGGCCCCAAAGTGGCGTCCACATTGTCACCACCAGGTCGGCGGAAGCGGTTCCATGGAAGTACTGCCTCTTTAACAGCAATGTGCTCACTAACTAATGTGTTTCCATCTCCGACAAGGGGAAGCATTCCCTCAAGACGTAAATCGCTAATGCTGGCCCCTAGCGCAATCCTGGCCGCGGCCTTAGCAAGTGGAACACCCGTTGCCTTGCTGACGAAGGGCACAGTTCTAGAGGCTCTGGGGTTGGCCTCTAATACGTAGAGAAGGTCACCGGCAATTGCGAATTGGATATTGATTAGTCCTCGAACGCCAACGCCTTCGGCGATTTTTCGGGTCGCTTCGGTGACTCTTGCAATTTCGCTTTTTCCTAGAGTCATTGGTGGAAGGGCGCAAGCCGAGTCTCCCGAATGGATCCCAGCTTCTTCAATGTGCTCCATGACTCCGCCGACATAGAGATCAATGCCATCAAAAAGCGCATCCACGTCTATTTCGATTGCGTCATCAAGGAATCGATCAACCAACACCGGATGGTTAGGACTTATCTCAGTTGCTTTGCCAATGAAATTAACCAGCGAATCATCTTCGTAAACGATTTCCATTCCTCGTCCACCAAGAACATATGAAGGTCGAACTAGCACTGGATATCCGATTCGGTGGGCAACTTCCAACGCCTCTTGCGCATCCATCGCCATTCCGTGCGCAGGGGCCAACAATCTGGCTTCTTCAAGAACTCTGGAAAACTCTCTCCGGTCTTCAGCTAGGTCAATAGCGGTTGGACTGGTTCCAACGATGGGGACACCGGCCGCCGCGAGCCCCTTTGCAAGTCCAAGAGGTGTTTGTCCGCCAAGTTGGACGATAACTCCGGCGATGGGTCCAGCCAAACTTTCAGCATGGTAGACCTCAAGTACATCCTCCAGAGTTAGCGGTTCAAAATAGAGTCGATCAGCCGTGTCGTAGTCGGTTGAAACCGTTTCAGGGTTGCAATTGACCATCACCGTTTCGTAACCGGCTTCTTTTAGGGCGAAGGCGGCGTGGACGCAAGAATGATCGAACTCCACACCTTGCCCGATTCGATTCGGGCCACTGCCCAAGATCAGGACTGCAGGTTTGGTTCTTGGCAGAACTTCTGTCTCGGTTTCATAAGTTCCGTAGTGATAAGGAGTCGCAGCCGCAAATTCACCGGCACAAGTATCTACCGTTTTGAATATCGGACGCAGGGCGAGAGAATGCCTCAATTTTCTTACTGATTCCTCATCTAGTGCGCGGACTTGCGCAATTTGCAAATCCGAAAAGCCCAAACGTTTGACTGTTCGAAGCGTTGGCAAATCAAGGGTCGCTGCTTTTGAGAGTTCAATCGCAGCATCGCTAAGCAATTTCATTTGATCCAAAAACCATGGGTCTATTCCGCTAGCTTTATGTAAATCTTGAAGAGATGCTCCCGCATGAATAGCCAACTGGGTTTGACCCAACCGGTCTTCGGTCGGAATAGCTGTCGAAGCCACTAGTTCTTCTATTTCGTGCTGATCAAGAGTCGGAACTCGCCAATCAAACGGCGCGCTCTTTCTCTCCAACGAGCGCAAGGCTTTTTGCAGTGCTTCAGGAAATGATCGACCAATCGCCATTGCCTCTCCGACGCTCTTCATCGTGGTCGTCAAGGTGGTGTCTGCACCAGGAAATTTCTCAAAGGTAAAGCGAGGCACTTTCACGACGACATAATCAAGGGTTGGTTCAAATGAGGCTGGAGTGACACGGGTGATGTCATTGGTAATTTCAAACAGTGAATAACCCAAGGCCAGTTTCGCAGCTATCTTGGCGATTGGAAATCCGGTCGCCTTTGAGGCAAGAGCACTAGAACGAGATACCCGTGGGTTCATTTCAATAACGATGACTCGTCCAGTTCGCGGATTTACAGCGAACTGGATATTGCAGCCACCTGCGTCGACCCCAACAGCTCTGATAATGCCAATGGCCAAATCCCGTAATGCTTGGAATTCAACATCAGTCAGTGTCATTGCTGGAGCCACTGTTATTGAATCTCCGGTGTGCACTCCCATTGGATCTAGATTCTCAATGGAACAGACGACAACCACATTATCTTCTGCATCACGCATGAGTTCGAGCTCGTACTCTTTCCAACCAATGAGTGACTCTTCTAAGAGCACTTCAGAGGTTGGACTATGTTGAAGCCCCGCTCCGCCGATTAGTGCAAGATCCGACCAGTTATAGGCAATTCCAGAACCTAAACCGCCCATCGTGAATGAAGGGCGTACCACAAGCGGATAGCCCATGGATTCGGCAGCTTTTTCAAGATCATCCATCGAATGACAGACGATCGATGCTGCTGATTCACCGCCTACACTTTCAACGATTGTTTTGAATTTCTCTCGGTCTTCACCCTTTTTGATCGCCTCAATATTGGCACCGATCAATTCGACATTGAAGCGATCAAGAACACCTGACTCGGCCAGAGACATCGCTGCATTCAACGCTGTCTGTCCGCCCAAGGTGGCAAGTAATGCATCTGGGCGTTCTCGCTCGATGACCATGGCGACAAACTCTGGGGTTATTGGTTCGATATACGTCGCATCTGCAAATTCCGGGTCAGTCATGATGGTGGCCGGATTTGAGTTGATCAAAATAACCCGGATGCCTTCTTCCCGAAGAACGCGGCAAGCCTGAGTTCCGGAATAATCAAATTCACACGCTTGGCCAATCACAATCGGCCCAGACCCGATTACCAAAACACTACGAATATCAGTTCTTTTAGGCATTATCGGCCACCGTTTTCTTGCAGTAACAACTGTTTGAACTTGGCAAACAGATGAACCGCATCATGTGGACCGGCAGCTGCTTCGGGATGGTATTGGACGCTAAAAACTGGTTTGTCAACCAATTCGAGTCCTTCAACAACATTGTCATTGAGACAAACGTGACTGACGCGTCCAGGTCCGAATGGAGTTTCGAAGTCACGCCCAATTGGGGCCTCCACAGCAAAGCCATGATTGTGCGCAGTTATCTCAACTCTTCGGGTAGCCAGATCCTGAACCGGTTGATTGATTCCATGATGTCCGTAGGTCAACTTGTATGTTTCAAGACCGAATGCTTGACCGATTACTTGATGTCCGAAACAAATTCCAAAAAGCGGAACCCCAGCTTTGATTAGTTCGCTAGCGACCTTGACCGCATGAGTCGCGGTTGCTGGATCGCCAGGACCGTTTGAAAGGAATACGCCATTTGGACTTTCCGCAAGAAGTTCTTCCACCGAGGTCCAAGCCGGAAAAATGATGGATGAGATCCCAATGTTGGCAAAGGAACGAGGAGTGTTTCGCTTGATCCCAAGATCCAAGACAGAAACCTTCAAGTCAGTTCCGCCGTCGACTTCATATCTTTCTTTGGTACTCACCTCATTGCAAAGATCCGCGCCAGCCATTTGTGGGGTTGCTTTTACTCGGGCAATCAATTCGTCTTCAGTGGCGATGTTTGCCGTTCCACTGAAGATTCCAACTCTCATTGCGCCGCGCTCACGTAAGTGTCGAGTCAGTGCTCTGGTGTCGATTTCTTTAATTCCGACAATGCCTTCTCTGACCAAGGCATCATCAAGGCTCTCAGTTGAGCGCCAGTTGCTTGGGGCTGGAGATGGATTTCGGGCAACCACGCCGGCGGCCCAGATTCGGTCCGACTCATAATCAGCTTTGTTGAAACCGGTATTGCCGATTTGCGGTGCTGTCATTACCACTACTTGTCGGTGGTATGAGGGATCGGTAATTGTTTCTTGGTAGCCAGTCATCCCGGTTGAGAAAACAGCCTCACCAAATGTCTCACCCACACTCCCCCAGGCCGTCCCTTCAAAAACACGCCCATCGTCAAGAACTAACCTTGCAGAACTCATCTAATCGAACTCCCATTGAGAACCGTCGGCATCCCACGTAAAAAAGTGGCTATTACTTGTCCTGGCAAACTCATGCCTAGATAAGGACTGTTGCGACTCTTAGAAACGATGTTCGTCTCAGAAATAAGAGTGAGCGCTGTTGGATCGTAGAGAGTGATGTTGGCAGGCTCTCCTGCCGAAAGCGGTCTTCCATGGTTTGCAATTTGACCGATTCGCGCTGGTTTAGAGGACATGCGTTCTGCCACTTGAGCCCAAGTGAGTAGTCCAGTATCCACCATTGTCTGTTGAACCACAGAAAGAGCGCTCTGTAACCCAAGCATTCCGAAGGCGGCAGCTTGCCACTCACAATCCTTATCTTCGATCGGATGAGGAGCATGATCTGTGGCTACTGCATCGATCACGCCCTCTGCCAAAGCTTGTCGAAGCGCCTGAACATCTTTGGCGGTTCGTAACGGCGGATTTACTTTGTAAATCGGATCATATCCTCGCGCCAACTCATCGGTGAGTAACAAGTGGTGCGGAGTTACTTCGGCAGTAACGTTGATTCCACGGGATTTTGCCCATCGAAGTATCTCAACGCTTCCGGCTGTTGAGACGTGGCAAATGTGCAATTTCGAGCCAACATGTTCGGTCAGCAGAACGTCTCGGGCGATGATGGCCTCTTCGGCAACGGCCGGCCAACCTTTCAACCCAAGTGTGGCTGACACCTCTCCTTCATTCATTTGGGCACCCTCAGTCAATCGAGGTTCCTGGGCATGTTGGGCAATCACTCCGCCAAAACTTTTGACGTATTCCAAAGCTCTGCGCATCAGAATGGGATCGCTAACGCACTTTCCGTCATCGCTAAACACCCTTACTCTGGCATGCGAATCTGCCATGGCTCCCAATTCAGCAAGACGTTCGCCGCCTAAACCGATGGTCACCGCTCCGATCGGATAGACGTCGCAAAAACCAGCTTCTTTCCCAAGGCGCCAAACTTGTTCAACCACTCCGGCGGTATCGGCAACCGGATCGGTATTTGCCATTGCGTGAACAGCGGTATATCCGCCAAGTGCTGCTGCACGCGTTCCGCTTTCAATGGTTTCAGCATCTTCACGCCCCGGTTCGCGAAGGTGTGTGTGCAAATCAACTAACCCAGGTAAAGCAATCAGACCGTCGCCTTGGATTGTTTTTGCTCCAGTGATTCTAAGTTTCGTATTTGGTTCTGAAACTTCTGCAATCACTCCATTATCCAGATGCAGATCCACTTGCTCGTTTCCTAAGAGGCTAACTCCGCGCAGCAGGTAACCGCTCATGCCTCCACCAATGCTTTCTGTCCATGCTCGGCTAATTGCGCTCCGCCCAGAAGCAAATACAGGACAGCCATTCTTACGCTCACGCCATTTGCGACCTGTTCGACGATTACTGAACGAAGTCCATCGGCCGCTTCAGCGCTAATTTCCAAGCCTCTGTTCATCGGCCCTGGGTGCATAACGATTGCTCCATCCGGCAGGCGAGCAAGACGAGTTGAATCCAATCCGAATCGACGCGAGTATTCGCGTGCCGATGGAAAAAACGCGGCATTCATTCTTTCAAGTTGGACTCGAAGCGCCATGACTACGTCAACTTTGGCGATAACCGAATCCAAGTCGTAGGAAACTGAACACGGCCAACTCTCCACGCCAACCGGAAGCAAAGTGGCCGGGGCAACCAATGTTACTTGCGCACCAAGAGTGGCTAAGAGAATTACATTGCTTCGAGCAACTCTTGAATGTAGAACATCTCCAACAATTGCCACTTGGATCCCAGACAGGTCACCCTTGCCTGCTCGTAAATGTCGCCGCATTGTGAAGGCATCAAGTAGTGCCTGAGTTGGATGCTCATGTGTACCGTCTCCGGCGTTCAACACCGAACCCCTTAGCCATCCTGCATTAGCCAGACGATGTGGAGCTCCAGAGGCAGAGTGCCTAATGACCACTGCGTCTGCGCCCATTGCCTCAAGAGTCAACGCAGTATCTTTTAATGATTCGCCTTTGCTTACGCTGGATCCTTTTGCCGAAAAATTAATCACATCAGCAGAAAGTCGTTTGGCTGCTGCTTCAAAAGAGATCCGTGTTCTGGTCGAATCTTCGAAGAAAAGATTTACCACCGTTCGGCCACGCAGCGTTGGAAGTTTTCTAACCGGCGCATCTGCAACTCGACTCATCTCTTCTGCCGTGTCGAGAATCAATAACGTGTCTTCTAAACTTAAATCTGCCGCTGAGAGTAAATGTCTATGCATTGGTAACCTCGCTAATACTTACTCGGTCATCGCCATCAACTTCGGTTAGCGAGACCTTCACTACTTCTTGCAAGGACGTAGGCAGATTCTTACCGACGTAATCAGCTCGAATCGGAAGTTGTCGATGACCACGGTCTATCAGAACTGCCAACTGCACCGACGCGGGCCGTCCGATCTCACCGATGGCATCAAGTGCGGCTCTAATGGTGCGACCAGAGAAAAGAACGTCATCAACGAGCACGACGATTCGCCCATCAAGTCCATCAACTGGCATTACCGTCGGAGTTAGGGTACGTGCGGGTCTTAGTCGAAGATCATCCCGGTGAAGGGTCACATCCAAGGTGCCCACCGGTATCTCAAGGCCCTCGATTTTGGAAATCAGACCAGCTAGACGATTGGCCAGGTGGACCCCACGCGTTGGAATTCCAAGCAGTAAGAGGCCTTCGGCGCCTCTATTACGTTCCAGGATTTGGTGGGCAATTCTAGTTAAGGCTCGAGAGAGATCACCCTCATCAAGCACTGTGCGACCTTGGGTAGACCCCATCAGCCGACCTCCTTCCCCGCCTCTCATGGACGGGTCGTTAAAGGATGTACGGAACAATCAGCAATCTACTGGCATCGACCTGGTTTGACCAACCACTGGCGTGTCTTAAATGGCTTGTCCCCCGTAGCGAGTCTTCCGGCAGGTGTGACCTGCCCTGATAGCATGAAATATGGCAAATACCAGTAAAAATCCGCCAAAGACCAGGTACGGCAAAGAAGTTGGCGAACGGCTTCGAGCAATTCGGCTGCAACAAGGTCTAACCCTTCAAGAGATTGAAGCGCGCTCAAAAGGCGTTTGGAAAGCAGTTGTTGTCGGCTCTTATGAGCGTGGCGAGCGGGCTATAAGTGCCAATAAATTGATGGCGCTTGCTGACTTCTATGAGGTTCCAGCATCAGCCATGCTCGGTGATTTCCATGAGACCCCAAGCATCCCGAGTATTGATAACACCGTCGTTCGAACCCTGGTTGATCTCCCAGCTCTTAGGAACAGCGAATCAGAATTTCTCTCCACCATGAAGCGTCTGGTGTCTGCGCTAGAACTGGCCAGAGGCGACTGGAACGGGCAGGTTCTCTCCTTGCGCAGAAGCGATCTGTCGATGCTAGCTATGGTCGCAGATACTTCGCCGAATGTTTTCGCCCAACGCTGTGTTGAATTAGGGGTACTGCACGTTCGATAAGTCGTTAGAGGTTGGATTTATCTTTCAATTTAGCAATTCGGCCAAGTACCCCATTAACAAAGCTAGAAGATTCATCAGTTGAAAGAGTTCGGGCCAACTCAACTGCTTCATCAATGGCGACCGAGGTTGGAACTTCTTGCGACCATAGAAGTTCGAATATCCCGATCCTGAGCAAATTGCGATCAACCGGTGGCATTCGGTCCAGATCCCAACCTTGTGCGTAAGTTGCGATCAACTCGTCAATGCGAGCCCGATTCGCTTGCACTCCTGCGACTAATTCCTCTGAATAAGCACCGATCGGTGGATCAGCTTCGTCTCTACGCGCAATTAGAACATCAGCCGGATTAGTGCCACGTAAATCTGCTTCAAAGAGGACGTCTAGAGCACGCTTGCGCGCTTTGGTGCGTGCTGACATTTAGGCGCGACCGAGGTAGGAGCCATCGCGTGTGTCGACTTTGATCTTTTCTCCATTGGCAATAAACAGTGGGACTTGAATTTCGACACCAGTCTCCAGGGTCGCAGGCTTTGTGCCGCCTGATGAGCGGTCACCTTGAAGCCCTGGCTCCGTGTAGGTAATGGTGAGTTCGACTGAGGCTGGTAATTCCACATAGAGCGGGTTGCCTTCGTGCATAGCAACGACTGCACCAGTATCAGGCAACATGTAATTGATTGCCTCGCCAACAGTCTCTGGCTGAATGTGGATTTGGTCGTAGGTGTCGTTATCCATAAATACAAATGCGTCGCCGTCTTTGTATAGGAATTGCATATCCCGCTTCTCAACGATTGCAGTGTCTACCTTGATGCCAGCGTTGAACGTTTTTTCAACCACCTTGCCAGAGAGAATGTGCTTTAACTTAGTTCGGACGAAGGCTGGTCCCTTGCCTGGTTTGACGTGTTGGAAATCCACTACGTTCCATAGTTGACCATCGAGGTCAAGAGTCATGCCGTTCTTAAGTTCATTTGTTGATGCCACGTGACGCACTCCTAAAAGTAGGCCACCTTGGACCTGGGTTTATGTTTGATTAGCCGTAGAAACTCAATCCTGAGATTCTACCCTCTTAAATCAGGCTGCCTAGCGCCCTTAACGCCAACCGGTATGAATCCACCCCAAAACCTGCGATAACTCCGGTAGCCACCCCTGAAATCACCGATGTGTGCCGGAACTCTTCGCGAGTGTGGGGGTTAGATAAGTGCACTTCAATCAGGGGCGCGACCAATGCTGCCGCGGCATCTCTTAGAGCGTAGGAGTAATGGGTGAAAGCCGCCGGGTTCAGGATTATTGGTGTCTTCGAATCGGTGGCCTCATGAAGCCAGTGAATTAGAACAGCTTCGTCATCGCTCTGTCTGACCTCCACCTCCAGCCCTAGGGCAGCTCCCTGTTCAATGCAGATCTGACTCAGTTGCTCATAGGTGGTGGATCCGTAGATTTCTGGCTCTCGACTGCCCAGACGGCCAAGATTTGGCCCGTTAATGATGAGGACCTTCTTTCCTTGCATCACTTTGCCACCTGTTCATAGGCACGCTTCAAAAGCGTGGGATCTGGATCTTCAAGTCGACTCGGCACTGCCAATCCATCAAGCACCACAAACCTCAGTCTTTTTGCTCGAGTTTTCTTATCTAGGAGCATCGTGTCCTGCAAGGCCGGCCACTCGTTCAATGGGTAAGTAACCGGTAAAGCTAAGGAAGCCAATATTTGCTTGTGTCGATCGACTATAACTTTCTCAAGACGCCCCGCTAGCCCTGCCAAGTTAGCGGCGTACACCAATCCAACAGATACCGCTTCGCCGTGTCGCCAAGTAAAGTTCTCGTTCTTTTCGATCGCATGACCAAGAGTGTGACCGTAGTTGAGGATTTCGCGGAGGTCACTTTCCTTAAAATCGCTAGCAACTACTTTGGCTTTCACATTCACTGATCGCTTAATGAGTTCAAAAAGAACTTCACTGTCCCAGTGTTGAGCACCCGAAGGGTCCTTCTCTATTAGATCAAGAATCACCGGATCGCTAATAAATCCGCATTTCACAACCTCGGCTAAACCGGCACTTATATCGCGCTCGTCTAAGGATGAAAGAAAGTCCGTGTCGCAGAAAACGGCAATAGGTGAATGGAATGCTCCGACTAGATTTTTTCCCGCTTCTAAATTTATTCCGGTTTTGCCGCCAACAGCGGCATCCACCATGCCTGCCAAAGTCGTTGGAATCGCAATCCAGCTAACCCCTCTGAGCCAAGTTGCGGCCACAAAACCAGCCATGTCGGTCGTTGCTCCGCCACCTAGACCAATGATCAAATCGGTCCGGGTAAATCCAGCATCAGCCAATTTCTGCCAAGCCTTTGTCACTGGTTCGATTCGCTTTTGGGTTTCACCAATTTCAGTTTCGATAACGGTCACTTCGCAACCTTGTGCATTTGCGATCGCTAGCAAATCCTCGGCAAGTGGGAGCAGTATTTCGGGCACGATTACGGCAACTCGCGTGATGCCTTGGAGGTGAGATGCGATCTGGCCAATCACGCCGCGGCCAATTGTTACCTCGTACGGCTCGAATGCAGCCACATTTACCCTTGCGATCAAGCCACTCATATCTGCTCCGTCAAACTTAGGATCATGTCAATTGTTTCTTCTGGCGTTATCTCACTGGTGTTAATCACAATATTGGCCAGCGATTCATAAATTGGTCGACGCTCTTGCATGAGCGATAACCATTGGGCTCTGGGGTTGCCAAGTAGAAGTGGGCGATCGCGATTGAAGCCAATACGTGGCGCGGCAGCTGCAATGGATACGTCGAGAAAAACTACTTTCGTTCCAGTGTCTTTAGACAGAAAAATTTCCCGCTGCGTTTGCTCGTTCAAAACCGAGCCGCCACCAAGAGCTAGGACACCGTTTTCTGTATGCAATTGATCAGCGACGACGATCTGCTCGATACTACGAAAAGTTGCTTCGCCATCCAAAACGAATAGATCGCTGATCGATTTTCCAACTTTCTCGACGATCACTTTATCGGTGTCAGAAAAACTGGTGTCCAGTCGACGGGCCAAGGCCGCGCCTATTGTCGATTTGCCTGCGCCAGGCGGGCCTATCAACACGAAGCGTGGTGACATTTGTTATTTGATTTTCAAAGAGGCAATAAAGGAATCAAAGTTGGTGCGTGTCTGAGCAACGCTATCGCCGCCAAATTTCTCCAAAACAGCATCGGCTAAAACCAGTGCCACCATCGCCTCTGCGACCACGCCAGCGGCTGGAACCGCACAAACATCTGATCGCTGATTGATCGCTCTGGCAGGCTCTCCAGTAACTACATCGATGGTTTCCAAGGCCTTTGGCACCGTAGAGATGGGTTTCATTGCCGCTCTGACACGTAATACTTCGCCGGTACTCATTCCGCCCTCAATGCCACCAGCTCGTCCGGATTTACGAGCGATTTTGCCGCGTTCGTCGCGGTGAATTTCGTCGTGAGCTACTGAACCGCGTCGGCTAGCGCTAGCAAAACCATCTCCGACTTCAACACCTTTGATCGCTTGAATGCCCATCAAAGCTCCGGCAAGTCTTGAATCTAAGCGTCGATCCCAATGGACGTAGGAACCAAGCCCCACAGGTAGCCCGTAAACCAACACTTCGATGACTCCACCAAGGGTGTCGCCATCTTTGTGCGCCGATTCGATTTCGGCTTGCATTTGAGCACTTGCATTGGGATCAAAGGCGCGGACCGGATCGGCATCTATTCGGACCAAATCAGTTGGAGTGGGCAGCATCTCCTGATTGGCGTTGCCTACCCCGCCGATCGAAATAACATGGCTAAAAACATCGATCCCAAGGCTCTGTTTTAGAAACGCTTTTGCCACGGCTCCAAGAGCCACGCGGGCTGCGGTCTCCCTTGCGCTTGCTCGTTCTAAAACTGGTCTGGCATCCTCGAAACCGTATTTTTGCATTCCAGCCAAATCGGCATGTCCAGGTCTTGGTCTGGTGAGCGGAGCGTTTCTACCTAACCCAGCCAACCTGACCGGATCTACTGGGTCGGCCGACATAACTTCTTCCCACTTTGGCCATTCGGAATTGGCCACCGCCAATGCGACCGGGCCACCTTGACTAAGGCCATGTCTAATACCGCCGGTAATGGTGACTCGGTCGGCTTCAAAGCTCTGTCTGGCACCTCGTCCAGCCCCTAGGCGGCGTCGGGCCAACTCCACGTCGATCTCGTTGGTGGTCACTTCAACTCCGGCCGGCAGCCCCTCTAAAATTGCCACCAGACCAGGACCATGGGACTCACCAGCAGTTAACCACCTCAGCATGGGCTAAGTCTGGCAGAGATTGGTCAAGCGATGTCGTCATCTGAGGGTTCAAGCCGATGATTCAGCCAGTAAGCAAGGAAGTTAAGGTGCCGATCAACATGAACGGCCCAAAGGGAATTTGGGTCCCCCGATCCCCCTTTTCGATTCGGTAGAGCGCGTAGCAACCACCTGTGATCAATGCGAAAAAAACCGCAGTTGGAACCATTTTCAAATCAATCGCACCAATGTCAGCACCCAGCAAGCCGGCAAATTTAACGTCACCCCAACCAAGCCCGCTCGGATTGATCATGGCCAACAGTGCGAAAGCGCTGAACCAAGCACCAGCTCCGGTCGCAGATGCCCGCCCGTGCCCACCGATAGCGATCAGAATTATCGAGACAGCAAAGGTCGGTAGGAGAAGTCGGTCTGGCAACAAATGATGTTCCCAATCGATCAGTATTGAAAGAGTGCCGACGGCAAGCAAAAGCAGCCAACTGCTCTTAAGCCACCAATTAGCGATACGAAAATTTAGAAGAGCAAGCGGCAGGAGAAGGGCCAGCACCAGAAACGCGATGCTTGGCAGTTTGGTGACCCGGTAGCCCTTCAAATAGTTCGACTTGTTCATTAGAACAATGGATATAGCCAGGATCAACAAAGTTACCGGCGCCATCTAAAGCAGAATACCGACAAGGCTGCGATCTATCGATAAACAATTTCTAAACTGTTGAATTCCTGGCTAATAACTCAACGCGTCCAGCAGTTAACATCACTTCGCGTAACTTCGCCACATCCGAGAACTCAAGATCTGGAGCGAACAATTTCAACTGTCCAATCGCCTGTTCCACTAAGAGATCAAGTCCACCGAGTACTTGGCCTCCTTTGCCCTGCCAAGCAGCAACCAGAACGGTTGGCCAAGGGTCATAGAGAGCTTCGAAGAGCAGACCAGGACTAATCGGCACCTGATCGACCAGTGAATCCGTGGCTGCCTTTGGGGTCGTGGAAATAACTAGTGGAGCGCTTAACCCCTGCCCAATTTGCGACCAAGGAGAAAGAAAGAGTTCGCTACCGCTATCACCAAGCGCATTACGCAATCCGGCTGCCCGCTTTGGATTGCGTAAATACACAGTGATCTTCTTTGTGAATTCCGAGGCTGCCGCAACCGCGGCTCTAGCCGTTGCCCCACCACCAATGATGGTTACTGCTTCAAGGTCTTTAAGATTCGAACGTTTGAGAGTATTGGAAAAGCCGAAAACATCAGTGTTATGAGCGGTGGTCTTGGCGCCCTGCCAAGTAATTGTGTTTGCCCCGCCGACTTGGCTGGCTAACGGATCGGCTGCACCGCAAACAGTAATAGCTTCCGCTTTCAATGGCATGGTCAAAGACAGACCCTGCCATGGTTCATCGGATGAGTTGAGGAATTCGCGAAGACCGCCTTCTTTTACTTCGATTGCCTCATAGGTCCAATCCAGATTAAGGAACTTATAGGCGGCGCGATGAATCGTCGGAGAGAGCGAGTGTGCAATGGGCGAGCCAAGAACGGCGAGACGGGTCACGGTTGAGATCCTGACACACCAAAGGCTCCAGCGGCGTAATTGCGTTGGTATTCGAGTTTCCAACGGTAGAACTCAGATTCTGAAGCGGTAAACCTAGTGTCTCCTGGCTTGACCGTAATGAAGTAAAGCCAGGGACCGGTGGCCGGATTTAGCGCCGCTAAGAGGGCGTCACGACCTGGATTCCCAATAGGACCCGGCGGCAGACCAGCATTTTTGTAGGTGTTGTATTGAGATGAAACCAACAGGTCAACATTGGTTACCTTGATTCGCCCAGAAACCTTGAGTGCATATAGAACCGTCGTATCCAACTGTAATTTCATTCCATCGTTTAGCCGATTAAAAATCACTCTGGCAATTTTTGCGAAATCCGAGGGATCGCCTTCAGCTTGAGCCAGCGACGCCACGGTTACTACTTGCGCCGGGGTCAGGTTTGACGCCGTTGACGTATTTTCTAAATCAAGAGAAATCGCTTCTGTTTTAAAGCGATCAACCATTGTTTGAAGGACTTGGGTTGCGCTAGTTCCTTTAGCAAAGGAATACGATGCAGGAAATAGATAGCCTTCCGCATTCGGTGACTTGTAACCCTTAGGCGCTTGGATTTTTGCGTAAGCGGATTTCAGTTGCGCAGCACTCCACCCAGATTTGCTAAGCAACTTTAAAATATCTGCAGCTCGCATGCCTTCGGTAATTGTTATCAGGCCGACCATTCGACTTCGATCAAGAAGTTGCTCCAATGCCATTCGAGCTGGCAGCAGAGTTTGAAGGCGGTGTGATCCTGGTTGAATTCCGACGGAGCGTGAATCTACTGTCGCGCGGTTGAAAAAAGCTTGCCAAGTCATGACCACATTGCTCTTGGCAAGAATGTGTGCGACATCTGACCCAGAGGCGCCAGTCGGGATGGTCACCACCACTTCAACTCCTGGATGACCGGCAGGGTAGTCAATGACAGGATCCGAATAGTGTCTAATACCAACAAGAAGTCCACCGACCAAGACGGCGATTAGCAAGAGAGCGACTCGGAATCGTTTAATCATCGATTAGACAATTTCACCTGGTGCGCGTCCGGTCATCCGCTCAGCATCCAGAGCAGATTGCAGAATCACCACTGCGGCGGCTTGGTCGATGCTTACTCGACCTTTCTTGGCGTTGACTCCGGATGCACGCATAGCGTGAGTTGCCACCACAGTGGATAGTCGTTCATCCACTAATCGAATGGGCGTTGGTAGGTGAGCTTTAAGTTTCAAGGCGAAGTCTCTGGCTTTTTCGGCGGCTTCGCCTTCTTTCCCAGACATCGAGGTAGGCAGACCAATCACGATCTCAATCGCTTCGGTCTGGTCAACCAAAAGACTTAGTTCCTTCAACGTATTCCGATCAGCAGGCAGAGTCATTACCGGAGTTGCGATGAGACCTTCTGGGTCGGATTGGGAAACCCCGATCCGAACAGCGCCGACGTCAACGCCTAATCGTCGACCCAATCGCATGATGATTAGGCAAGTTCACTTAGGGCTTTAGCAAAACCTTGCAATGCCTCTTCGATCTTGCTCTTGTCCGTGCCGCCACCTTGAGCCACATCGTCTTTGCCGCCGCCGCCGCCGCCAAGGATGGCTGCTGCTCCTCTTACGAGTGCACCTGCCTTAGCGCCTCGTTCTCTAGCTTTTTCGTCGGTTGCCACAATGACCAGCGGTTTGTCGTCATTAACGGTGGCAATCGCCACCACAACTGGCCGATTCTGGAGTCTATTAACGACGTCGAGCACAAGTTTTCTTACATCATCAGCACTGGTGCCATCTGGTACCCGATGAGTTACCAGAGCAAAACCATTTACCTCGCTTGCGCTTTCAGCGAGTCCAGGAGCGGCAGATAAAATTTCCTTGCCCCGAATTGCAGAAAGTTCCCGCTCCACATCGCGCAACTTGGTAACCAAGCCAGAAATTCGATCAGGCAACTCCTCGGTTCGAGCACCCTTAATGATCTCGGTCAGCGAGTTGAGCAATGTGTGTTCTCTGGCCAAAAATTGATATGCGTCCACGCCCACCAGCGCCTCGACGCGTCGAACACCCGCCCCAATGGAGGATTCACCTAATAGTTTGACGACACCTAGCTGACCTGAACGACTGGCATGAGTGCCACCGCAAAGTTCACGAGTCCAATCCCCGACGCTGACGACACGAACTTGCTCGCCGTATTTCTCACCGAAAAGTGCCATCGCACCAATCGCTCTGGCTTGATCTTGGGTCATTACTTCTGCACTGACACTCAAATCATCAGCCAAAATTTCATTTACTCGCGCTTCGACGTCAGCCAGAACGCTTGGTGAAACTGCGCCGGTAGCCGCGAAGTCGAATCTGAAACGCCCTGGGGCATTCTCTGAACCTGCCTGCGTCGCGGTCTCCCCTAGTGCTTCGCGAAAAGCTTTATGTACTAGGTGAGTTGCAGTGTGGGCTCTAGAAATTGCCCGCCGGCGCTCAATATCAATTAGCGCGTGCGCATTGGCGCCTAGCGTGAACTGTCCATCGATAACTCGTCCACGGTGAACGATTAGACCGCTCACTGGCACTTGAACGTCATCAATTTCAATGGTGGCACCATCTGCAGTAACAATGCGACCAGAGTCTGACAACTGGCCACCACCTTCGGCATAAAACGGGGTTCGGGCAAGTACTAACTCGACCTCGTCGCCAGTTACCGCACTGCCCACATTCTTTCCATCAACTAAAAGTCCGCCAATGACAGCTTCTGCTTCAAGTTGTTCATAGCCGAGGAACTCGACGCGACCAACCGAGTCAAGCATCGTGCGATATGCCGAAAGGTCTGCGTGTCCACTCTTCTTGGCTCGCGAATCTGCCTTTGCCCGTTCGCGTTGGTCTTTCATCAATCGGCGGAAACCATCTTCGTCGATTGATAGACCTTGCTCTGAAGCCATTTCAAGGGTGAGGTCATACGGGAAGCCATAGGTGTCGTGAAGTTTGAAAACTTCCTCACCTGAAATTTTGGTTGATCCCGACTTCTTTACGCTGGTTGCTGCAATGTCGAAGATCTGGGTTCCTGCTCTGAGGGTCTGCAAAAATGATTCTTCCTCGCCAATTGCAATCGCTTCGATCCGCTTCTGATCTGAAATCAGTTCCGGATATTGCGGACCCATTGCGATGATCGAAACCTTAATCAGCTCTTGCATCGTTGGATCATGAGCCCCAAGCAAACGCATGTTACGAGTAGTCCGACGCATCATTCGGCGAAGTACGTAGCCCCGACCTTCATTGCCTGGCGATACACCATCACCTATGAGCATCGCCGCAGTGCGGGCATGATCGGCGATCACTCGCAACATCACATCAGATACGTGATCAGAACCGTAACGAACGCCAGTTAATTCACTCGCGCGGTTGAGGACCATCGCCGTGGTGTCGATCTCGTAGATGTTTTCAACGCCTTGAAGAATCGCTGCCATGCGCTCCAGGCCAAGCCCAGTGTCGATGTTCTTTGCTGGCAAATCTCCAAGGATTGGGTAGGAATCCTTACTTGTTCCAGTCCCTCGTTCGAATTGCATGAAGACCAGGTTCCATACTTCGATGTAGCGATCCTCATCGACGATGGGGCCACCTTCTTTTCCGAAAGCTGGACCTCGGTCGTAATAAATCTCTGAGCAAGGACCACATGGTCCTGGCACGCCCATGGACCAGAAGTTATCCGCCATGCCGCGTCGCTGAATGCGCTCAGCTGGTAAACCGATCTGATTGCGCCAAATATCAGCCGCTTCGTCATCGTCTTGGTAAACGGTCACCCAGAGACGTGCTTCTGGGAATCCATATCCGCCGTCAGCAACGGGCTTGGTTAGTAGTTCCCACGCCAGTGCAATGGCACCTTCTTTGAAGTAGTCGCCGAAAGAGAAGTTCCCGCACATTTGAAAAAACGAAGCATGACGAGTGGTCTTTCCGACTTCATCAATATCCAAGGTTCGTACACACTTCTGGACGCTGGTGGCGCGAGTATAAGGAGGAGCCACCTCGCCAAGAAAGAAAGGCTTGAAGGGAACCATGCCGGCATTGACCAGCAGCAGGTTTGGATCATCGGCGATAAGAGAAGCCGATGGAACCACCGTATGCGTTAGACCCTGCTGGTTGCCAGATTCGAAGAAGCGCAGCCATCGACTACGGATCTCAGCGGATTGCATGGGAACACCTTTCGAAAGTTTAAAAAATTAGCCTTGGTCTGGATCTACCGAATCATAGATTTCGCGCTCGCGAAGTTTTGAGGCGACGCGAACATCGTCAACAAAATCAAAAAATTGGTTAGTGACGGTTGAAAAGATTGATCCGGCAACGCCAGCGGCGATCGAACCAATTTTTTCAGCGTTAACGTTTTGCTTTGTTTGATCAACCTTGCGAAGAACGCCCAGAGTTGCTGCAACGCCTGCTAAGAACCAGAAAGTCCGCTTCATTATTTGTGACCCTGCCCTTTCCCATATTTCTTCGCCGAACGGCTCAAGCCATATGCCAGCGAAGCGATTTTGACGATTGGGGTTCCAACTGTTTTAGAGACCAAACTTGTAAGCGAGGAGACGCTTTCAGAGGCATCCTGAACGTTTCTAGTGATGACATCCACGCGCTCCAGTTGTGCGTTAGCCATGGTGACTGTCGTTGTAACCTCGCCGATCAATGGCAAGGTCTGAGCGCCGACATCTTTAATGACTTTGGCGGACTCGTCCATCACTTTGCCCAACTTAATGACCGGCACCGCCATCGCAAGTACGAAAATGAGAAATGCGCCTGCGGCAACAAGGCCTGCGATATCACTCCAAGTAAGTGAGTTCACGAGCCACCCCTCTCCCCTTTTAAAATTACGCGGATTCGCGCCAGAGCATCTGCGATTCGGGCTTCAGCTCCGTGCCGGGTGGGCTGGTAGTACTCACGTTCGCGCAGGTCGTCTGGGGCGTACTGCGCAGCAATGATTCCGCCCGGATAGTCATGAGGGTACCGGTAAGGCTCCCCACGGGGCGATTCCTCCCATTGCACCGATCCATTGGTATCGCGTAGACCAGCGGGAATGGGACCGCCCCTTCCAGCTTTGAGATCCTCAATCGCTCCATTGATCGCCAAATAGGCTGCATTCGACTTTGGGGCTGTGGCTAAATAGATAGTGGCATGTCCAAGAATTATTCGAGCCTCTGGCATCCCAATCATGGCGCACGCCTGAGCTGCGGCAACGGCCAGTACCAGGGCGTTCGGATCAGCCATCCCGATATCTTCACTGGCACTGATCATTAACCGACGAGCAATAAAACGCGGATCTTCACCGGCTTCCAACATCCTGGCTAGGTAATGAAGCGCTGCATCGGCATCTGAACCGCGAATGCTCTTGATCAGGGCACTCGCCACGTCGTAATGCTGGTCGCCATTTCGATCGTAGTTAACAACCATCCGATCGACGGCTAACGCGAGGGTTTCATCGTCGATCTCCACGGCCCCACGACTGAGAGCGGCTCCGGCGGCCGCCTCTAAATAAGTTAAAGAACGGCGAGCATCTCCACCGGACAATCTAATAAGGGTCTCAAGGGCCGAATCTGAAATGGTTATCGAGTTATTCAAACCTTTTGGATCTACTTGCGCTCGCTCAATCAGACTCCTGATTGCATCTTCGCCCAATGGCTTAAGAGTCAACATCAATGATCGCGAAAGGAGCGGGGAGATAATTGAAAAAGCTGGATTTTCAGTCGTAGCCGCAACCAAGGTTACGAGTCGGTTCTCCACGGCAGGAAGCAAGGCATCTTGTTGGGCTTTGTTAAATCGATGAACCTCGTCCACGAATAGAACCGTCTCAATACCTGTGGAACCCAGTTCGTATCTGGCCCGCTCGATTGCTTCGCGCACTTCTTTTACCCCGGCCGCGACCGCTGACAGTTCTACAAAGCGACGCCCACTTGCCAGTGCTACCAATTGAGCCAGCGTCGTTTTACCTGATCCGGGCGGACCGAAAAGAATGATGCTTGCCACCTTGGCCGGGCCATTCTCGGGCTGCAGTAAACGCCTAAGGGGCGAACCTTCACCCAGGAGGTGATCCTGTCCGACTACCTCGTCAAGGCTTGTGGGCCTCATCCTGGCGGCTAATGGTGCGCCCTCGCGCACTCGTTGCTCACCAGAGGCGTCAAATAGATCCACCGGCTGACCATATCTTGCTTGGTCGCCGCACTCCTATTACCTCTGAATATCGGAGGGTTAGGATCTAAAGAAATCTCGAGCAGCCGTTAGCGAAAAGGCCTCAGGTCCGGAGCCATTTTCGCGAAGTTGCATCAACTTCTCTTCAGCTTCTTCCAAAGTCGGAATCTGCCCTTCAGGAACAGCCCAGCACACCACTTTCGCATCATTGGGAAATTCAAACCACTCTCGACGCTTACGCAACGCCTTGGCATGTTCTTCTTGTTTATATACAAAATTAATCAGAGATTCAGCATCTTGCCAGAGCGACAGATTGACCAGCATGTCATCACCGAATGGGCGGATCGAAAGCGCACCTGGTCCGTCATCCTTTAACCGCCAAATAAATCCGGGAGCTGCATCAGCTAACGCATTGACACTCTCCAAGGCGTCTACGAAATCAGCCATCTGAGGTGAGTCCAAAGGTGCGAGCATTCTTGCAATGTTGAGTTGAGCTAAATGCATGCCAGTCATCACCAAATACATCCCGTGTCATTAGAAAGAAAAATGGAAGTAAAAGGGAAGTTGTAGGACAAGTCACGGACAGTACTCCAATCACAATGAAAATTGGTAGACCTTGGGAAAATTTCGTTGGCGTGTCGAAAGTTTCAATTCCGCGGTTGAAGGAACTCAATGCGATTGCCAAATGGATCATTGGCGTAGAATCGATCAAACCCAAGAAAGGCGTCATCCCAGGTCAAGGCGACATCATTCGCTTCAAAACGATTAGCAAGAGCGACCAGATCCGTAACAAGAATGGCAGGATGTGCCTTTCGGGTGGGGCTAAAATCCGCTTCAACCCCTAAATGAATTTCAATCCCATCTCCCCGGAACCAACACCCACCGCGCCCAATTAGCGTTTCGGGCTTAGCTAATTCCGTGAGTCCGAGCATCTGCCCCCAAAATTCTCGGCACTGTTCTTCGCCACCTTCAGGAATAGCTAGCAGAACGTGATGGAAACCTTCAATGCGAAACTCTTTGTGGAGGGTCACGTCGCCACTATGTCAGTAACAGATCTCAAAACAGCGGCGCAACCCACCACTCTGACGCGATACTCATCTGGCTTCCTGTCAACGCCGACCTTTTCGCCTCGTCAAGGCGACCAGAGACCACGACAATCTGTACTGCTCCACGTTCACACGCGGCGAGCTTGGCCGCTTCAAGGAGCGTGGCGCCGACCGCTGGCCAATCTTCCTGCTCTTTGAGAGCGAAGTCGTCGATGCTGCACGTAAGTCCACCAGGATCGTAGACAACTGGCGCTTCAACTAGTTGCCCAATGACAAACCCAAGCAAGATGTCGTCAGAGACGGCGACCAGTGAAATGACCGAGCTGTCGAGAATCAATCCTTCAAAATACGAACGTTGAAGCGCGACTGCGTCTGGAGTGGGGTGCCAGAAGACTGGTTGGTAACTCGAGTATTCGTTTCGACGATTTTCAGCGATAGCGAGCATTTGTTCAAGATCAACTACTTCAGCCGGACGAATCGCGAAATCCTTCATGGTGTTTGCGGTAATTCAATCGAAAAGAGTAGCTCCTCATGTCCTATTTCAAGACCGGGGAAGTTGAAATCAGAACCGTGTGAGGTGAATCCCAGTTGCTCATGTAACTCGCGAGAAGGCACATTGTGAGAAGAAATGAGGCAGTAGGCCTTCTCCGCTCTTTCTGCTAGCCAATTGAGTCGAGCCGACGTCAACTGCTGACCAATTCCGCGTCCACGCGCGGCTTCCTCAACTCGTAAACCCATTAAATACCAACCGTTCGGCGCGGAATTCTCCTCGCCTAAATCATCTTCATGCCAACAGGTTCTGGCGTATCCCACAATTGAGTTCTGGGAATCCAGGGCAACCACCGGATAGTGCCTAATATTTTCGATGTCTCTATGAAACCGAGCAGACCAGTCCGATATCGACCCATTCCCCGCGTCAAAGGCGATACGAGCCGCGTGTTCCACGTCAACAGCCAGCATTTCCCGAATCACAACCGTGATAATACCGATATGTCTAACTTCTATGACGAAGTCGCCGTACGGCTAGGAGGTTATGACTTAACCATTGAAGAGCCAAAGCACATTTCCACGTACCAAGATCGCAGCCCTGATGAGATTTTCAGAGAAAAGCTTCTTGGCATCCTCCGACCAGAACACGTTGCCCTTGACGTTGGATGTGGCGATGGCACCTTCTCTTTCACTCTCAGCGACAAGTTATCAAAGTTGATTGGCCTGGATTCGTCGAGGGAGTTGCTCCGAATCGCAAATCAGAAAAAGGTGGCCTTCGGCGTTGATAACTTCGACTTTGTTTTCGGTGATGCCAGCCGCTCCCCCTTTACCGATGATTCCTTTGACGTGATCTTCAACCGTCGCGGCCCAAGCTTTTATGGAGAGTATTTGAGACTGCTTAAACCTGGCGGCCACTACTTAGAGATTGGCATCGGAGAGAAAGACGCTCTCGAATTGAAGAAGACTTTTGGTCGAGGGCAGAATTTTGGAGAATGGGACCAGCCTCGCCTGATCGACGACACAACTGAATTCTCCGAGCTTGGGGGCAATGTGATATTTGCTCAGAACTATTTTTATTCAGAGACCTATCTTTCAAACCATAACTTCGAACAATTCCTTGACCGAGTCCCGATCTTTGAAGACTTCAACGTCGCAGCCGACAAACAATTCCTTAATGACTACTACTCGACGCACTCAAACGGAACCACGGTCCATTTGGACAGACATAGAGTCGTTTACGTAATTCAGAACTAGTCAGTTGTTGGCTCAACACCCCTCACAGCATCATCGACAAGTTCGATTGGATCCAGACGAAGACCAGATACTGCAGGTATCAGCAATGGGCCGAGAGATGCGAAAACAATGATGACCGCTGCATATCCCATCGACTTTCGCTCGCCGATGGCCGCCGACAATGGACCGACAATCGCAAAGCCAAGTGGATTCAACGCCAATGAACCAAGCCAGTCAAAACTAGAAACCCTGCTTAAAGCGTCCGTTGGAATCAGTCTTTGCATGGTGATGAACCAATTAGTTCCCGCTAGAGCGAACCCAATGCCAGTCAATACAGCAGTGCCAATCAGCGCCTGTAATGGCCAAGCCAAAGCAAAACTCGTCAGCTGGAGCACCGCCGGAATTCCCGCCAAGCAGTAGACGACCAGGGGTCGGGTAAACCGAATTTTGTACGCGATTGCGCCGCCAATAAGACCGCCGATTAGTTCCCCGGTAATGATGCTTGCCCACGCACTAGGACCACCAAGATGTTTGCGAGCAATTTCAGGACCCAATACTGCGAAGACCGGAAAGTAAGCAAAATGAAAGGTAGCTCCGGTGAGAATCAACGACCAGAGCCAAGACCGTGACTTGACTTCTCGCCATCCGTCTTGGAAATCGGTCAGCGGGCTGGTATCTCGTTTTAGCGTAGGCGCAATACCGGTCAAAGTAAGAATTAGAAGGCCTGCAACAAGAAAAGTAAGAGAATCAAATGCCAGCGCGTAGCCAGCGCCGACGGAAGTGATTAACCAAGACCCCAAGGCCGCTCCGGCGATTCCGATCAACTGAGGTGCCAACCCAAGAAGAGCGTTTGCTTGTTGCAATCTTGCGGAACTAATTATCTGAGGAACTATTCCATTACTTGCCGGGCGTGAAAACGCGGCAGCGGCACCATTGACCGCGGCACAACAAGCCAAGGCGAAAATATTTGGCGAACCTGCAATCAAGATAGCGGCGGCCACTAATTGACTTGCCCCAGCCACGAATGATGCGCCAGCCAACACAATTCGACGAGGCATGCGATCTGCCAGAACACCTCCGACAAGTAAGAGCACTAGAACCGGAATCTCTCGCGCCATGAAGATGTATCCAAGGGCCGTAGGGCTGCTGGCGGCCAATACTGCGAAACTTAAGGCGATAGTGCTGGCGTAAGTTCCGGCCTGGGTAATTATTAAGGCAGAAAAGTAACGGGCGAACAAAGGCTCAGACAGTGGCCCCAGTGCCCGCTTCAAGTCCATTGCGCCACGGTACCGATTCGGTTGCCTTTTTGTACCCTCTAATCAGAGGACTTTTTACGCCGCAGGCGAACTACTAACGATCGCTGAAGGTCTCAATCCCAGCGCCGACTTCATTTAGCCGAGCGGCCAATTCTTCATAACCTCGATTGATAACGTAAACGTTTCGCAAGATCGAGTCGCCCTTTGCGGCCAGCATCGCCAACAGAATCACCACGGCCGGCCGTAGAGCTGGCGGACACATGACTTCGGCACCAGACCAGTGCGTTGGTCCTGCAACATAAACGCGATGCGGATCAAGCAAACGAACGTTCGCGCCAAGTTTGGATAACTCAGTCAAATAGATCGCCCGATTTTCATAAACCCAGTCATGGATAAGGGTCGATCCCTCGGCGACGGCCGCAATCAGTGCAAAGAAAGGGAGATTATCAATGTTCAAACCTGGCGCAGGCATCGGGTGAATCTTGTCGATCGGAGCTTTGAGTTTGGAGGGGTAAATCGTCAGGTCCACTAATCGGGTATGCCCATTTTTTGCAAGGTACTCATCGCTTCGGTCGTGTTTAAGACCCATCCCCTCAAGGATCGCTAGTTCGATTTCCAGAAACTCAATCGGTGCACGGGTGATCGTCAGTTCAGAATTTGTGACGATTGCTGCGCTTATCAAACTCATCGCCTCGACTGGATCCTCAGACGGCGCGTATTCAACATCAACTTTAATATTTGGAACACCGTGGACTGTAAGGCTAGTTGTTCCGATACCCTGGATCTGAACACCAAGACACTGAAGATATATACATAAGTCTTGAACCATATAGTTGGAACTGGCATTACGAATGATCGTGACCCCGTCTGATAAAGCTGCTGCCATCAAGGCATTCTCGGTAACGGTGTCGCCGCGTTCAGTGAGCACGATGGGTCTTGTTGGGTGTTTCCGGTGATCTACTTTGGCGTGATAGGCGCCATGAGTCGTGGTGACCTCAAGTCCGAAGTGTCTAAGTGCCGACATGTGGGGTTCAACCGTGCGATCTCCAAGATCGCACCCGCCAGTGAATGGCAATTCGAATTGATCGAGATGATGAAGCAGCGGAGAAAACAACATAATTACCGAGCGAGTCCGTCGGGCCGCTTCGTTATCCATTCCTGATAAATCAAATTCAGCAGGCGGTTGAATCTCAAGATCACGACCGCCGTTTAACCAGCGGGTTACAACTCCGATGCTATTAAGCACTTCAATAATTCGATTTACTTCTTCAATCTGCGCAAGACCGCGAAGCGTAGTTTTCCCGCGATTCAATAAACTCGCACAGAGCAGCGCTACCGAGGCATTCTTGCTCGACCTGACCTCTATGGTCCCCGATAATTTCGCACCGCCAGTGACCCTAAGGTGAACGGTCTTAGGCGTCCCAATAGTCACCAGATCGCTATCCAGGGCCTTTCCAACTCGGGCCAACATTTCAATGCTGAAGTTGTGGCGCCCGCTCTCCATCCGGTTTACCGCGCTCTGACTAGTGCCCAAAACCTCTGCCAGCCTCGATTGGGTCCAACCCCGATGTAGCCGCGCATCGCGGATTACCTGTCCGGCGTGCTGTAACTGATCGGTTTGCATGACGAGAGGATATCTCATGTTTGAGATAATTCATTGCCTTGCCCGTTCGAATGCCCTGAAAATGGCCACCCCCTCACGAGACGAACTCAATACAGGTGTTGATGGCCTCCTTAGCAACCTTCAAGGCGATTCAGGTGCCAGATAGTCTGACTCAGTGCATAGCGACCAGGTGTTCCCAACTGACTCATTTGGGAGCGACCTAATCACCCTGCGCATGCTCAACGAGGATGATGCACCAGCTATCGCTATTGCGTGCAATGACGTTGAAATCCAAAAGTGGCTTCCCCTTCCAACGCCGTACACCATTGAATCTGCAAGGTGGTTTGTAAATGATCACGCAACTAAAACCCAAGAGGCTGGAACCGGAATCATCTTCGCGATCGATCACGCTGGCGATTTCATTGGCTGTATCGACGTTAAACGTGCCGAATGGATCAACGGTGAGTGCGAAATCGGCTATTGGACCATGCCAGAACACCGTGGTCACGGATACATGGCCCAAGCACTAGACATTCTGAGTAGGTGGGTACTTCTGTCTCAAGGTTTCACTAGAACGTATGTAAGAGTGGCTGTCGAAAACATAGCTTCACAGCGAGTCGCGGAGAAAGCAGGCTTCATTCGCGAGGGCATTGCTCGTCAAGCAGGAAGAGTTCATAGCGGACGGGTAGACCTAGTCATCTACTCCAAAGTTACTACCGACCTAGTGCAAGAACAGTAGAAGGGTCTCCCCATGGAACTCGTATCAAAGTTCACTGTTGAAAATAGGGACTTGAATTCATTACATGCTCGTGCATTCGGGGAGATACCAAAGGAGATCGATTGGGCTCAGCGACTAGCTGATCATGCTCTCACTTGGATAGGTGCCTTTGACTCTGAAGCACTCATTGGTTTTGTCCAGGTGATCTGGGATGGCGGAGCACATGCTTTCCTTTTAGACACTGTCGTAGACCCTGAATGGCAACATCACGGAATTGGAACTGCTCTCGTGAAACAGGCCGCGCTTGAAGCTAAGACAGGAGGTTGTGAATGGCTCCACGTGGATTTCGAAGCCGAACTGGCTAATTTCTATCTCGCAGAATGCGGTTTCCAATCGACTACTGCCGGATTGCTAAATCTCTCTACAAAAGTCCCTGGTTAGAACACTGCAATCAGGCGTCGGGATCGCCAAGTTCTCTTGCAAAGACTAATGAAGTTACTCGACCAATCTTAGATCGTGCTTCTTCATTAAGTTGATCTACAAGAATGGACGCTCCGGCAAACCGAGCGCCGCACATCTCAACGAGTTCTCGCGCAGCAAACGCTTGACTTCCTCGCTCAGCCCAATCGTCAACCAGGAGCACGACGTCCTTGGAGGTGAGAGTGGTTTGCATTCGCAGCAGATGGTCACGACCACGGTAATCAGGGGCAGACCGTACAGTCACTTTAGGACCTGGTAATAAACCCTCTTCTTTTCTTACTGCCTGAAATCCAGCACCAAGCGAAATAGCTACGGCTCCACCAAGCAAGAATCCGCGCGACTCGATACCCAGTACATGAGTTATGCCGGCATCTCGCCACGGCTCGGCAAGGCCTTCCACGATGGCGGAAAAGGATTCTGTCGTGTTGAACAGTCGCCAAACATCGGCGTGTCCTCCACTCCAACGAAATTGCGAGAGAACCTTGGCTCTGGCAACATCCGCTTGAATATCAATTCCACTTTGATCCATCTAGGTAATCTAGATCAAAAAGTTAGTGAAAGGTGGGAATACCGACGCCCTTTAAGAGCAGGAGTTAACGCTTAAGTTTGATCCTGGGGTCAACTAACGGACTGATTAAGTCGGCCAAAAGGTTCCCTAAAACAATTGCAATAGCAGAGACCAGTGTCACGCCCATGATGATCGGGATATCAACTCTCTGAATGGCTTGCCAGGCGAGTTGTCCTATTCCCGGCCAAGCAAAAACGGATTCAACCACAACGACTCCGCCCATAAACACGCCAATGTCTAGACCTATCATTGCCACAATCGGCAAAATGGCATTACGTAATGCGTGGACAAAGACGACTCTAAATTCATTTGCACCTTTTGCTCGTGCAGTTCGTATGTAGTCCTGGCGCAAAACGTCCAACATGGACGAACGCATAACTCTTCCATACCAACCGCTACCAAGAATGCCAAGTGTGAAGGCCGGCAGGACGAAGTGTTGAGGTGTCCCATAACCGCCGATTGGGAACCATCGCAACTTCACTGCGAAAACGTAGAGCATCAGAATTGAGAGAATGAATTGGGGTGCTGATACGCCAACAAAAGAGAACAGCATTATGGCGTTATCTGTTGCTTTCCCGCGTTTTACCGAGGCGATGATTCCAACCGATATACCAATAACTAATTCGATCAGGATCGCAAAGATCATGAGATAAAGGGTTGGTCCGATCCGACTGGTGATAAGGGAGGACACATCCGTGCGTTGGATATACGAACGGCCGAAATTCCCATGCAGCAGATTAACCAGGTAGTGCCAATATTGCGTCAGGAGCGGTTGATCAAGACCAAGTTGCGCGCGAATATTGGCGATGGTCTCTGGAGTCGCACTCTTTCCCGCGATCTGTTGTGCCGGATCGGCAGGCAAAATGTAGAGAAGGAAGAAAGTTATAAAGGTTACGCCAAGCAAAATGATTACTGACTGCAACAATCGGCGGACGACGTATCGTGACATTAGGACCGCCCTCGCTGAGTTGGATCCAGTTCATCCCGAAGAGCGTCCCCAAGCAGATTAAAAGACAGAGCCAACGCAATGATGGCAATTCCAGGCAGGAAGACTAACCATGGAGCGGTTGAAAAATAGGCCTGATTTTCGAAAATGATATTTCCCCAACTAGGCGTTGGCGGTCGAACTCCAACACCTAAGAATGAAAGCGTCGCTTCTAGCAACACGGTCGTAGCGATACCCAAGGTGGCCCAGACCAAGATGGTCGGTAATAAGTGTGGAAGCAAATGTTTAAACAATATTCGTTGTGTGCTTGCTCCCAGGCTCCGAGTTGCTTCGATGAATTCACGCTCTGAGATAGAGATTGTTTGGGTATAGACAACACGCGCAATTTGCACCCAGTTGACCATCGCAATAACTAAGGCGACGATGAACAGGCTTGGAGAGAAAATCGAGGCAAGGGCAATAGCCAACAACAGAGCTGGAAAGGCCATCATCAAGTCGGTAAAACGCATAACAGCTGAGCCCACCCGCCCGCGCATAAACCCTGCAATCAATCCGAGCAGGGTCCCAATAAATACGGCCACCCCGTTGGCAAGAATTCCAATCAACAAAGACGTACGCGCACCGAAAATTAAGCGGGAAAAAAGGTCTCTGCCAAGCAAGTCGGTACCTAGTAGGTAATGATGGCTCGGTGGAAGAGGAGATCCTTGCAGCGATAGGCCATTCATAAATTGCTCATCCGGGTTATACGGTGAAATCCAAGGGGCGAAAATTGCAGCACCAGTTATGAGCAAAATAATAATAATTGCAAAAGTAGCCAATTTACGCTTTAGCAGACGTCGCACGAGGTTGCTCATGATTCGCTCCCCTCGGTATATAAATGACAGGAAACCGTGTGAGCATCCGCGGACTTATCTAAGGTTTGGAGAGTCAAACTGGCCGGAGTGATTTGAGAACAAATCGGCATCGCAACCGGACACCGTGGGTGGAAATGACAGCCAGTTGGTGGCTGTTGAGGACTCGGGATATCTCCCCCTAGAACAATTCGCTCCCTACGTTGGCTAACGTCGACCTGAGGAATAGCAGAGATAAGTGCGCGCGTGTAAGGGTGCTTCGGATTCGTAAAGATTTCCGTCGCGGAGGCCATTTCGACAATCTCGCCAAGGTACATAACGGCGACCGTGTCTGCGATGTGCTGCACAACCGCAAGATCATGCGAGATAAAAACATAAGTCAGATTGAGATCACGCCGTAAATCCAGCATGAGGTTGAGGATTTGCGATTGAATCGAAACATCTAGAGAAGAGACCGGTTCATCGGCAACGATAAGTTTTGGCAGCGTGATCATCGCTCGGGCGATTGAGATGCGTTGACGTTGCCCACCAGAGAATTCATGCGGGAATCTATCCAAGGCATCTTTAGATAGTCCAACTCGTTCAATCATGTCTTTGACTTTGTCGGACTGTTCCTGCTTAGTACCCAAGCCATGGATGATGAGGGGCTCACCAATCAAATTACGAACAGACATTCTTGGATCAAGCGAGGCAAGTGGATCTTGAAAAATCATTTGCATATCTCGACGTTTGCGCCTGAGGTCTTTGACGTTCAGGTCGGTGAGAGAGATTCCATCGAAGGCGATATTTCCCGAAGTAGGTTCAAGCAGCCGTAGCATCAAACGTCCCAAGGTCGACTTGCCAGAACCTGACTCGCCAACAATGCCAAGGGTTTGCCCCGGAGCAACGTCAAGAGAAACATGGCTCACCGCTCGAACACCGTCACCTTTACCCTTAACGTCAAAAGTTTTGACTAGGTCGCGAACCGATAGAAGTGGCGTCATGATTCTTCGTTCCAACATTCGACCGCATGCATGTCAGCGGTTAGGACGGGACGTTCGACTTTACATTTGTCTAGAACACGAGTGCAGCGCGCAGCGAAAGCGCATCCATGCTCTCGCTCGGCTGGGGAAGGCACTATTCCAGGGATGGTGGGCAAGTGCTCTTGATGCACTCCCATGCGAGGAGTGGACTTCAATAACGCGGCCGTATAGGGATGTTTTGGCGATGTAAAGACTTCAGTTACCGATCCGCTTTCAACAATGCGCCCCGCGTACATAACAATAACGCGATCACAGGTTTCAGCGACTACTCCTAAATCATGAGTGATCATCAGAATCGCCATGCCGAGTTGTTCTCGCAATGACCGCAATAGATCCAGGATCTGTGCCTGGATTGTCACATCCAGTGCAGTTGTTGGCTCGTCTGCAATCAGCAAACGAGGAGAACAGATAAGCGCCATCGCGATCATTACCCGCTGACGCATTCCCCCAGAAAGTTCAAACGCATATTGCTTCATTCGTAGCTCTGGCCCACTGACGCCAACCAATTGGAGCATCGAAATCGCTCTCTGCGTCGCCTCTGCCTTACTTACCTTTCGGTGCAACCGAAGCGCTTCGACCAACTGAAATCCGATGGTGAGAACGGGATTCAGACTGCTCATCGGCTCCTGAAAGATAAAACCAACCTCTCCCCCGCGGACCTTGAGTAATTCCGCATAAGAGAGCTTCGCCAGATCTTTACCATCAAGCAGAATCTGGCCGTTTTTCCGCTTACTTGGCGGGGAGGGCAAGAGCGAGATCAAACTCATAGCTGTAACGCTCTTGCCGCACCCACTCTCCCCTACCAAGCCAAGTACTTCGCCCTGCTTTATTTGAAAATTAACATCACTCACGACCGTGACATCTTTTCCAGCAATGGTGAATGCAATCTCCAAGTCCTTTACGACCAGAAGATCTTGATCATTCTCCATCCCGCTCATCTACACCCTCGAATTATTCGTGAACAGAACGAGGAAAATAGAAGGAAACAATCCAGTTCGGCATATCTACAATCTCCGAGATTCGTAAATCACCGGCGACACTGCAGAGCATGTAGGCATCTACGGGAGAAATTCCATGTGACGTAGAAAGCCAGTCGACCATCCGCGACACAGCTTCTTTAGCTGCCTGCATCAAATCAGGACCAATACCAGTTGTTACTTGGTAGCCCTTGGTATCCAGGTGTCGTGATACCGGTCCGCTCGTTGTGAACCGAGGGGTCTGGAGATTGGCACCCTTCACAAGATCAATATTGATAACTACCTTGATTGGACTTTCAATGGCTGTTCCACAGACTTCGCCATCACCTTGTGCGGCGTGAGTGTCGCCTAGTGAGAGCAGCGCCCCTTCAACCTCAACGGGCAGTAACAACTCAGTGCCCGCGGACATATCTCGGATGTCCATATTTCCGCCCACCCGTCGTGGCGGTACTACCGAGTGCAAACCCACTTCCGCTGGCGCAAGACCGATAGTGCCCACGAATGGTTTGAGTGGCACCTGGCCACCTGCAGCAAAGGATGAGACTGTCGGATTTGCGGAGTCATATTTCCAAATGTGAAGTGCTGGTTCTGGGAATTGATCAGTAAGCAGACCAAATCCTGGAATGTTGGCTGTCCAACCCCAACCTGAGGGATGGAATTCGTCGAACCTCACCCGAATGGCATCACCAGGTTGCGCACCTTCAATGAAGATGGGACCAGTGACGGGATTAACTCTTGCAAAATCTAAATTGATGAGATCTTGCAAGGAAGACGAAGCAGTTAACTGACCTGCTGATGAATCGAGGGTTTCAACCTCGATGGTCGAGCCCGGCGAGATGATCACTTTGGGCGAGATCGAATGATCCCACCCAAAGTGATGTGCCTCAGCATGAATGCTGTGGTGCATCTTTAACCTCAGCTACCGCTCTTGACCGATACATAGTCATAGTTAACGGGGATGTGCACTGGATCGACGAAGAGTGAATCCGCGCCAGCAAGGCGACCTGACTTCATCGTGATTGCCTTCTGATTAAAGATAGGAATCCATGGCGCATCGCCCATAACTCGATCGTAAATGGAACTCCATAAAGCTAACCGTTCTTGCGCCTTAGCAGGATCGGTCATTGAGTCAGCCTTTGTGGCATCAGCGTCTAGAGCTTTGTTGCAGTACTTAGCCCAGTTCCAACCGCCAGCACCGGTTGAGCCACAGCTCAGAATCGGTCCATAGAAATCGCTTGGATCTGGGAAGTCGGCAATCCAGGCCATTCCCCCGGACCAAATCATTGGAGCCTTGCCATTGCCGCCAGCTTCGATTACCGCCGCCTGCGCCAAGGATTTCAAATCGGCCTTAATGCCGATTACGGCAAGATCCTGCTGAATTGCCTGAGCAATACGTGGGTTTGGGTCGGTGTTGCTCGTCCAAAGTTCAGTCTTGAAGCCATTGGCGAATCCGGCCTCAGCCAGAAGTGCCTTTGCTTTCGCCACGTCGTATGCGTATCCCTGGTAACTCTTGTCATAGCCAGGCATTCCTGGTGGAAGAGGTTGATTGGCTGGAATTACCCGGCCGTTCATGATCTGTACGATCCGAGCTTTGTTGACGGCCAAGTTAAGAGCCTGACGAACCTTGACGTTGTTGAACGGTTTGATAGTGACGTTAAGAGTGACATAACCGGTTTGTAGTTGGCCACCTTCGACGATCAAACCTTTATTGGCTGGATCTGCAGATTCGGCAACATAGTTGGCTCCAGGGATTCCATCCCCAAGCACATCTACTTCGCCGCTCTTGAGACGAGCTAGCGCCACAGTTGGATCGACTCCGACTTCGAAGGTGATCTTGTCGAGCTTGGGTACGCCGGCCTTGAAGTAGTCGGCGTTCTTAGCTATTACTAGGCGTTGACCCGAAACCCATTCACCGAACTTGAATGCGCCGGTGCCAACTGGATTCTTTCCGAAATCTTGACCGTACTTTGCCACCTCTTCTTTTGGCACCACGAAGCCAAAGTTGAGCGCCATCACTTGCAAGAAGGTGGCATCTGGGTGAGAAAGCACAAATTTGATCGTGGTCGGGTCTACTACTTGAATTCCGGACAGTGTTGAGCTTTTGCCTGTTGAGGCTGCGTCATATCCTTCGATCATCGAAAAGAAGCTGGCGCCTGGGCTCTTCGTGGCCGGGTCCACCGCACGTTCGATCGAGTATTTGACGTCGTCGGCCGTGACTTCGCGTCCATTGTGGAACTTGACTCCGGTGCGCAGTTTGAAGGTGTAAGTCTTGCCATCTGCCGAAATCTCCGGCATCGCTGCCGCTAGGTCGGGAACCAAGTTTGTGGTTCCTGGTTCATAGCCCATAAGGCCATTAAATAAACTCTTAATGATTGACCAGTTCTGCCAGTCGTACCCGATCGCCGGGTCCAAAGTACCAATGTCATTTTGGAAGGCAACTGTTATCGCGCCGCCGCCTTTGGCACTGGTGCTGGGCGCTGCTGAACTACTTCCACCGCTTGAACAAGCCGAAAGAAGAAGTGCTGCAACGGCTAATAAACCAAGTTTGCGTGTCTTGCTAAAAGCCATCGTGTCTCCTAGATAAAAGTGGGCGGAAACTGTGCTTCCTCTGGACTTGTCTGCCCATGTTGGAGCATTCGCAGTTTCTTTGAGTTCTTGAGCCGTGTCAAATAAGACCAGCCAGATCTTCGCGCTTAACTTGCCGAAAGGAGATTACTGGAGATACAGACAGTCCCCAGACAGCGACACTGTAGAAACAAATAAGCACCTAGGACCCCTAGCAGGCTCGTTCACAATCGGGTTCTCTATCTCACGCCCGAGTAGTATCGACTGGTGAGCAACGGCAAGGTGTTCCCCCAACTTTCACTGCGGAGCGGGGAAATCACGCTTCGGGTTCTCAAACCAAGCGATGCCCCTCGAATCGTCACAGCTTGTAATGAGCCGGAGACACAAAAGTGGCTGCCGCTTCCAATGCCATATCGCATTCAGAACGCGGACTGGTTCATCGATGAACACGCGGTTCTACTTCAAGCATCTGGCCAAGGAATCGTTTTTGGAATTGAGCACGAAGATAAGTTTGTGGGCTGCATCGACATCAAGCACGCGGACTGGATAAACCGAACTTGTGAAATTGGCTTCTGGATGATGCCGGAATATCGTGGCCGTGGGTGGCTGACCTACGCCCTGGACATGCTTAGCGAATGGGTTCTTCGTCAGAAAGACTTCGCCAGGGTTGAACTCAGAAGTGCAGTTGGAAACTTCGCCTGTCAAAGAGCTGCGGAGAAGGCCAATTTCATTCGCGAAGGAATTGCTCGCGATGGGGGCAGAGTACATAGCGGCCGGGTTGACCTAGTGGTTTTCGCTCGTCTAGCAAAAGACCTCGTCGAACATGAGAGTCTGTGACACACTTTCAAGGTGAACGGCGTTGACGAGGTAGACACTGCGGACAGATACAAAAGTTTTGCTCTAGAACAGGCACATGGCGGATCAGCCATCTATCAAATGCTGTCGGAATCAATTGCCGCAGACGCTGACTTTATCCGCCTGCTTGATGAACTACCTTCCATCAAGCGTCAACCTAATCTGTTATTTGGTGCAGTTAGATTTTTAGATGGGCCAATCACCACCTTCGAGACTTTCAAAAACTGGACTCTGGAAAATTGGGAACAAGTTTCAGCGGCAATGCAGGTGCGTTTGACTCAAACAAACGAAGTTGCCCGCTGCGCCACCCTGCTCCCATTACTGGCAAGAATCAAAGGGCCGTTGGCGCTACTTGAAGTTGGCGCTTCAGCCGGGTTGTGCCTGTATCCCGATAAGTATCAATATCAATATGGAGAGGTTCGCGTCGGCGACCCAAATAGTCCGCTAGTCTTGAATTGCAAAATATCCGGATCTGTTCCAATTCCAGATCAGTTGCCCGAAGTTGTGTGGCGCGGAGGTATTGACCTAAATCCCTTAGATTTAGCCAATCCAGATGATTATCGGTGGCTTGAATCTCTAATTTGGCCCGATCAACCAGAGCGGCTAGATCACTTCAGAATGGCAGCGAGCATTGTGCAAGCAGATCCACCAAATTTGGTGAAAGGCGATTTGAACCAAGATCTGTTGACGCTAGTAGAAGAAGTGCCAACAGATGCAACACTGGTGATTTTTCACAGCGCAGTTCTCGCCTATCTTTCGCAAGATTTGCGAACTTCCTTTGCCAACGTAGTCAGGGAACTGCCGGGACACTGGATTTCAAATGAGGGACCGCGCGTCTTTCCAAGTTTTGCCCAAGGGCTCAAAGAGCGACCAGCGGGTTCACCGGCTCGATTCCTCATGGCCCTAGATGAACAACCCATCGCCTGGACCGGTCCTCACGGCCAGTGCCTCGAATGGTTAGCGAACTAACCGATACGTCGCGCGGCGAACAATAAGTGGGTTCCGCCATCCAACGCACCTGGTTCCGCACAAGCCCTGACTTCATGATCTAGAAAGTTCTGCCATCTCGCGGAATCATTCTCCAACTCGCCGAGTATTTCCGGAGCCTCTAAGGATGCCCAATTGCTCGAACTCATCGCGAGTACTTCTCCTCCACATCTTTCAACAAGATCGACGATTTCACGTGAGCGAAACATCTGACAGACATGCCGCCCGCCAAAATGCCTGAGATCACCGGTATTCAGCACCGCGTCATTTGCTTCTTCACCCAGTCTGACCGTCTCGGTAACTACATCTTCAAGAAGAAAGCGCCAAGTGCCCAATAAAGACATGACAGAGGCGACTACGACGCCGTCCGTACGGGTGATTCTAAACAACCCAGACAATGCCAGATCGACATCTTCGAATGCGTATGACAGTGGTCCACCATAGGCAACGACAGCATCGAATTCTCCGTCAGCATATTTCGAGGTATCGCAAACGTCGAGGAGGCTCCATGATTCCACCGAGACTGTGCCAAAAAGCCGCTGACGATTGAGTTCTAGTTGAACGGGCGAAAAATCCGTCACCGCAATTTTGGCACCTAGATCAATAAGTTCTGAAGTAAAACGCCCAGGACCGGCCCCGACTTCCAATACCCGGTCACCCGATTTAACGAATCGAGCCAGAAAACGACGATGGACCTCAAGGCTCACTCGTCCGGCAACTGTTGACTCCAGCCGGGTCCACTCCTCCTCGCCAAATTCGTCGTAATACTGACGCATGAATTGGCGATCCGAATGAGCCATAAATCACATCATGCCAGAGCACAAAAATCTAGGCGCTCCTATTGATCGAATGCACTATTGAGTGCCACGCTGGCCGACATGGAATTCATATCGTTACTCACAGGTGAAGAGAGTCGATTCGATAGCAAGCAAGTTCGGTTGTGGGAAGCAGCAGTACTCGATGGTGCTGAAAAGACTCGAGTACACATCGCGCAATATGACAAAGAGGCATTACTCGGTCGCCACCCAACCAATCTCTGGCAACTGTTTATGGTCATTGAGGGATCAGGCTGGGTGGCCGGTGAAGATAATGTCCTGCACGCAATTTCGGCAGGTGAAGCTGTGGTTTGGCATCCTGGCGAGGAACATAAATCAGGAAGCGCAACCGGTATGAGTGTCCTGATTCTTTCCTCTACTAACGATCCAAGACAAAACGCCGCTTGAGATGCCCTAATTATAGAAAAGCTGTGCACCAACGAACTTGAATAACTGCTCTTTGGTCCACGAGTAAGCCGTGAGAGCACGAGTCGGTTGCGTTTCGGGTGACTCGTCGGGGGTGACCCCCACAAAAGGGACCGTAAAAGTTGAACAAAACTTCTTTTGAATCCCCCAAAGTAGCCAGAACGGGGTTACGATCCAGGAATCAAGTTCCGACAGTGCGTAGTTTCGAAGCGTAGTTTTGAACTGTTATCCCTAGCCCTTTGGAGTCCAGATGAAAATTTCTCGCCACCGCAGCGCATTAGTTGTTGGAGTGCTGTTTTCCAGCCTGGTTGGATTCACCGGCATCGCAAGCGCGGATGCTCCACCAGAGCATTACGGGAATAACCCGATTCATGCGCGGCCATTCACCACTACCTCGCCAACTGGATTGACGCCAGCAGCAGTCTTGGCCGCATACGGATTCTCGACGAGCCAAACTGCAGGTGCGGGTCAGACAATCGCGATTGTGGATGCCTACGACGACCCGAATGCAGAAGCAGATCTTGGCGTTTTCTCAGCCCAGTTCGGATTGCCTGCTTGCACAACCGCTAATGGTTGCTTCAAGAAAGTAAGCCAGACCGGCACCACGAAATACCCAAGAGCAAATGCTGGATGGGCTCTAGAGATCAGCCTTGATGTTCAATGGGCGCACGCAATTGCCCCTGGCGCCAAAATCTTGTTAGTGGAAGCAAGCTCTAACAGTTTCACAAACCTGATGGCGGCCGAAGACTATGCAAAGACGCATGCCGGATATGTTTCAAACAGTTGGGGTGCCGCTGAGTTCTCAGGCGAAACTGCCTACGATTCGCACTTTAGCCAAGCCGGTGTGAGTTTCTTCGTCTCCTCCGGTGACACCGGCTCCCCTGCGCAATACCCGTCCAGTTCACCAAATGTGATCTCAGTCGGTGGCACCACATTGAACTTCACCGGTGGGGTACTAACTAGCGAGACAGGTTGGTCTGGCTCCGGTGGTGGTTGCAGTGCTTACGAGAACGCTAACGCTGCTCAACAGACCGGCTCAGTCAATTGCGCGGGTAAGCGCGCAACCCCTGATGTTTCACTTGACGCCGACCCTGCCTCAGGCATGAGCGTCTATGACTCAGTGACCTACCAGGGTCAAAAAGGCTGGTGGGTTGTTGGTGGAACTAGCGCTTCCGCTCCAATGTGGGCGGCTCGTTCGGCAGGTGCTGGCGTGACGGTCGATGCTGCTTATGTCTACGGCTCAAGCATCACCTATCGAGACATCACCAGTGGTAACAATGGATTGCCTGCGCTAGTTGGGTACGACCTAGTTACTGGTCGAGGCAGCTGGCTCGGTTAATCAATTTTAGAAACACCTGGGTAGCCATTCTCAATGCACAACGGCTATCCAGGTGTTTCTGCTTGTAGGCTCAACCAATGCCTGAGATTGAGATAATTGAAGACTTCGATAGGGCAATGCAGAAACTGCGCTTCTTCAAAGCCGCCAATAACTATGCGGAGTTGGTTGCAAGCGATTCCACAAATTTCAAAATCGCGGCGCTATCAGAGCATGGCTTCTGTTCGTTGTGGGAAATTGAAAGTGGCTCTTGGATTCTTGGCTTAGGCGAATTTCATCCTGCCTTTATCCCGTCCCTGTTAGAGCATGCTCCTTCTAATCAAATTCGTGCATCACTCCCGCGAACCTGGACTGATGTTCAACTTGAAAAAGGAAGTGAGTGGAACTTCTTTCTAATCCAATCCGCTACCGCTCCAAGCCAGCCGATGAAACACCGGGTAGTTGAATTAAGTGATGACGATGAAATCAATGTTTTCATGGATACTCATTCGACGGACTCATCAACGCGACCCGGTGATTCTGAGATCCTCTTCTGGCATGGCATCAGGAGCGAAGAAGGCATCCTGTTATCAATTGGCGCCGCAGTGCGATGGAAGAGCGGAGCCAACATGCTTGTCTCAATCGCCACTGCACCAAGCGAACGCGGCAAATCAATGGCTCAAGAAGTGACGGCCTCGTTGGTAAAGCGACTGTTCGATCTGGGTGCGCCTTTTGTGGGCCTTGGCGTTTATGCCCACAACACAACGGCAATAAAAGCTTACGAACGCGTCGGCTTCCAACTTAAAGAAGAGTTCGTCAGCGGCCCGCTACTTCGCTCTTAGGGGTGTCGACTCCGGTCTCTTTACGCTGCTGATCAGTGATCGGAGTTGGCGCACCAGTAAGTGGATCATTGCCACTGGCGGTCTTAGGAAAGGCGATAACTTCGCGAATAGATTCGACGCCTGCGATAAGAGCCACTAGACGATCAACACCTAACGCGATGCCGCCGTGTGGTGGCGGGCCGTAAGCGAATGCTTCTAGTAAGTAGCCGAATTTGCTCTCGGCTTGCTCTCTAGTCAGACCGATGAGATCAAATACCCGTTGTTGCATCTCGCTGCGGTGAATACGAATTGATCCGCCGCCGATTTCGTTACCGTTCAGAACAATGTCATAGGCATAGGCCAGAGCGTTCTCAGGTTGCAAGTGGAAGTTGTCAGCGAACTCAGGCTTTGGACCAGTGAATGGGTGGTGCACGGCGGTCCAACCACCGTCGTCAGTCTGCTCGAACATCGGCGCATCTATCACCCAGAGGAATTCCCAAGCGCCTTCATCGATCAAGTTGCAGCGCTTGCCGATTTCCAGTCTGGTTGCTCCAAGGATTGCTCTGGCATCGTTGGTTCTTCCTGCGCCAAAGAAGATGCAATCTCCAGGTGCCGCGCCAGCGGCTGCAGCCAAACCACTCTGCTCTGTTTCGGAAAGGTTCTTGGCAACTGGGCCACCAAGGGTTCCATCTTCGTTTACCAAGACATAGGCAAGACCTTTAGCACCGCGCGACTTTGCCCATTCCTGCCAGGCATCTAATTCGCGTCGAGCTTGGCTGGCACCTCCTGGCATCACTACCGCTCCGACGTATTCAGCTAGGAATACTCGAAATGTGGTGTCAGCAAAATAGGAAGTTAGTTCGACGATCTCGTTGCCAAAACGAAGGTCTGGCTTATCTGAGCCAAAACGACGCATGGCCTCGGCATAGGTCATCCGGCGAAGTGGAAGCGGAATTTCATAGTTAGCAACTTCGCGCCAAATGCGAGAGACAACGGCCTCGCCAAGAGCCAGAACATCGTCTTGATCGGCAAAACTCATTTCAATATCAAGTTGAGTAAATTCTGGTTGACGATCGGCGCGGAAATCTTCATCTCGGAAGCAGCGAGCGATTTGGTAGTACTTCTCCATGCCGGCCACCATCAACAATTGTTTAAACAACTGCGGTGACTGCGGAAGCGCATACCAACTGCCAGGCTTCAAGCGAACCGGCACCAAAAAGTCTCTAGCACCTTCAGGACTGGTAGCCGTTAGGTATGGCGTTTCAAATTCAAGGAACCCGTTCTCTTCCATGACGTGACGCATTAGAGAAGTGATTTTGGAACGAAGTTTCAATGCCTTAGCGGGACCTTCGCGACGAAGATCCAAGTAGCGGTAACGCAAGCGCACTTCTTCCCCAACAAATCCTGCATCTCCCCCATCAATTGGGAACGGCAATGGGGCGGCTTCGCTGAGAACTTCAACTTCGGTGGCAATTACTTCAATGGCACCGGTGGCTAGTTCAGCATTTTCATTTCCTGGTGGTCGCAAGGAAACCTGTCCAACAATTTTCAGACACCACTCGGCACGCAAGTCATGAGCAATATCGGCTTCACGGATAACCACCTGAACCATGCCGCTGGCATCACGTAGATCAATAAAGGCAACCCCACCATGATCGCGGCGTCGTGCCACCCAGCCGGTAAGAGTTACAACTGTTCCTTGGTCGCCAGAACCTAGTGTTCCAGCGGCATGAGTACGAATCACAGAAGCCTCGCCTTTATCGTCGAAATCAGAGTGTTGAGAGTAATTGTTTCTTGCACGCCACTTTTCATATCTTTTAATTCGCAAGTACCAGCAGTCAGATCTCGATCACCAATCACGATAGAAAAGTGTGCACCGCTCTTGTCTGCCGCTTTCATCGCACCTTTGAGTCCGCGCTCACCATATGCAATATCGACCGGCAAGCCAGCTGCTCTAAATTCAGCAGCGATCAAAACAGCAGTCTTCTTTGCCTCATCACCGATTGCCACTACATAAAGGGCCAATTGGTTTCGCGGTGGCAACACAATCTCTTCGGCTTGAACCGCAAGTAAAGTGCGATCAACCCCAAGACCAAAACCGATACCTGACAAATCTTGCCCGCCGAGAGTCGACATGAGTCCGTCGTATCTACCGCCGCCGCCAACCGCAGATTGTGCGCCGAGCCTTGCATGCGAGAACTCAAAGGTTGTGCGCGTGTAGTAATCAAGACCACGAACTAGACGTGGCGCAATCACATATGGAATTTTCAAAACGTCCAGATATGACTTGACTGCCGCAAAATGGTCACTGCAGCTTTGACATAAATGATCAATCATCAAAGGAGCGTCCTTGACTTGATCAATAACCGATTGGCGCTTGTCATCCAAGACTCTTAATGGGTTGACCAGTGCCCGTTGTCGCGTTTCGTCATCCAAATCAAGATCGGCCAAAAATTCTTGCAGCAAAACCCGATAGGCCGGACGGCAGTTGGCATCTCCTAGCGAAGTCAGGTCAAGTCGGAAATCGCGAAGCCCCAATGACCGGAATCCTTCATAAGCAATCGCGATCACTTCAGCATCAAGAGCTGGGTCTTCGCTACCGATCGCTTCGATTCCGACGGAGAAGAATTGCCGGTATCTGCCCTTTTGCGGCCGCTCGGCTCGAAAGAAAGGTCCGGCATACCAAAGCTTGACGGGGAGTTGGCCCCGATCTAGTGAATGTTCGATCGTTGAACGAATGACCCCAGCCGTGCCTTCCGGGCGAAGAGTGATGGATCTGCCACCTCGATCATCAAAGGTGTACATCTCCTTCGAAACAACATCGGTGGATTCACCAACGCCTCGAACAAACAGGGCGGTGTCTTCAAAAACCGGCAACTCGGCGTATTTGTAGCCAGCGTTCCTGACCGGTTCGCAGAGCGCCTCTCGAACCGTTAAAAAATCATCTGAGTCCGGCGGTACATATTCGGCCACGCCCTTTGGCGCCTGCAGTTGGGAACTCACTGGCTAAAACTACCCTCACGCGCGGTGCCAGCGGAGACTAAATAGGGATTGGAGACCCGTTCGGCGCCAATAGTGGTGCGAGCGCCATGTCCTGGGAGCACCAAATATTCATCAGAGAGCGTAAGAATCTTGGTGCGAAGACTGGTCTTCATTGCACTGGCCGAACCGGTTGGCAGATCCGTGCGACCAATCGCACCGGCAAAAAGTACATCCCCCGTTAGGACCGTCGGCTCGGCTCCTGGGAGTCGGATCAGAATTGAACCAGCCGTATGCCCCGGGGCATGATCAATAACCAAATTCAGCCCGGCCAGACTCAATTGGACTCCATCGTTAAGTTCAATCACTTCATCAGGTTCGGAAAAACTCAAGCCCACAAACATCTCATTGAGTGGTCCACCCGCTGAAAAAGCCCGCTCAGGATGGGCTAGCAGCTCACGATCCGCGCTGTGCACGTAGGCCGGGATGCCTTTGGCGCCACAGACCGGCCCAATTGAGAAGGTGTGGTCCAAGTGACCGTGGGTGGCAATCACTGCAACTGGCTTAAGGCGATGGCGAGTCAGGACCTCATCCAGGTACCTGATCGCGTCTGGATTGGCGATCCCAGGGTCAACCACGAAGCATTCTTCCCCGGCCGCTGGGGCGATCACCCAACAATTCGTGCCGAACATCTCGGCTGGAAATCCGTCGATGATCATGGGCTTAGGTTACTTGGCTTAGACTTCTGCGACGAACACGTAATAGGTCTTCAACTGCCAAGGAGAATACGTTGTCTTCAAAACCGCCAGTACAGCGCGTGGGTGGAAGCACCAAGCGGCCTAAGGGTCCAAAGATTCAGCCCAAGGTCGAACCAAAGCCAACCTTCAGCCGAGGCACCATCGGAGTTTTGATCGCACTTACGGCAATCGCGGCTCTTTCGGTGAGCATCGGGCTCGGCGGTTTCTCCTCTACTCCCAAGCCATTGGCTAGCGCGAGTCCTTCGAGCACTCCCAGTGCTTCTTCTACTGCTACGCCAACCTCGGGATCAACCGTGCAGTGTGAGTACACCAAAGAAAGCGGTCCGCAGAGCAAATTCGTCGGGCTGCCAGACCCGACGGCCACTCCCGCTACTAAGACCGCGACGGTTACCACTAATCAGGGCAAAATCGTCTTTGAACTATCTCCAAAGACGCCTTGCACCGAAAACTCATTTGCCTTCTTGGCCAGCAAGAAATACTTCGACAACACCCCATGCCACCGACTTCTGAATGCTCCAGGCTTCACCGCCCTTCAATGCGGCGATCCATCTGGCACCGGAACCGGCGGACCTGGTTACAAGTTCGCAGATGAAAATTTGGCTGGAGCGACCTACCCAAGAGGCACCATCGCGATGGCAAATGCTGGGGCTGGTACCAATGGCAGCCAGTTCTTCTTTGTGTTCAAAGACTCAACCTTCGGCCCTAATTACACCCCATTTGGTCGGGTAATCTCTGGGCTAGATGTTCTGGATGCCATCGCGGCAAATGGAACAAGTAATGGTTCAACCGATGGCGCACCAAAGAAGGCAGTTACGATCAATACCCTGACAGTTAATTAACCCATCCGCAGCGCGACCCCAAAGCCGTAAAGGCGCAACAGAAGGAACCGAAATGACCACGATTGACCCGACTCCAGCAGCACCCATCTCCGCAGCAGCAGCGTTAGTTGGCGATCCAGCTCAATGGGGTCATGTTGCAGATGATGGCACCGTCTTTGTTCGAACCTCAGAAGGCGATCGGGCAGTCGGTTCATATCCTGGAAAGAGCGCTGAGGAAGCGCTGGCTTATTTCGTTCGAAAATTTGAAACTCTGGCTGCAGAAGTCGCCCTCACGTCAGCGCGTCTGCGCAGTGGTGCGATCACCGCGGAGGACGGCACCTCTGCGATTAAGCGTCTTCGCGATCAAGTCGAGAACCTAAATGCGGTTGGTGACCTTGCAGCACTAAAGATCGCGGTCGACAACATTGCCCCTATCGCCGAAGAGCGCCGCGCAGCTGAGGCTGTTAAAAAAGCTGAAGCCGCACAGGCCAAAGCCGCTGCTAGAGAGGCCTCCCGAATCCTAAAGGAAGCCTTAGTGACTGAAGCTGAAGAGGTTGCTGCCAAAGATGCCTGGAAAACTTCGGGCGATCGTCTGAAAGAGATCCTCGACGAGTGGAAGAAAGCACCACGATTGGATCGTAAAAGCGATGAGACTCTGTGGAAGCGTTTCTCAGCCGCTCGCAATAGTTTCGATAAGCGTCGCCGCACTCACTTTGCTTCCTTGGACGCGGCGCGTTCGGAAGTTGCTTCTGCAAAAGAGACATTAGTAAAAGAGGCCGAATCATTGGCCACCTCAACCAATTGGATCCCAACTGCTCGTCGTTACAAAGAGTTAATGGACCAATGGAAGGCCAGTGGCCGAGGCAACAAGAATGATGATGAGAAACTTTGGCTCCGCTTCAAAGCCGCACAGGACACTTTTTTCACTACTAAGAGTGCGGACCTAGAAAAGCTTGAAGCCAACCACGCAGTGAATTTGGTAGTTAAAGAAGAGTTGACTGGCAAAGCCGAAGCACTACTGCCGATCACCGACCTGGCAAAGACAAAGCGGGAGTTCCGAACCATCTCAGAACAATGGGAAAAAGCCGGAGCTGTGGGTAAGAAAGACAAGGAGCGCCTTGATCGACGACTGCGTGCCGTCGAACACGCCATCAAAGAAGGCGAACGGGTTGAATGGCGCCGAACCGATCCAGCCGCCAAAGCTCGAGCGGCCGATACCGTCAGACAACTCTCTGAGGCGATTGATGGCTATCTAAAGACTTCGGAGAAAGCCACTAAGGCTGGCAACGAGAAGAAGGCCAAAGAGGCTCTGGCGGCCGCGGAAGCCCGCCGCGAATGGCTGACCGAAGCTGAGCGCACCTTGGCTGAATTTTCTCGTTAACTCAGAGGTTGGTTACCCGGTAGACGTCATAGACGCCGGGAATGCCACGAACTGATTGCAGAACTGAATCCAAATGGCTTGGGTCTGCCATTTCAAAAGTGAACCGGGAATAGGCAATCCGGTCTTTGTTTGTGTGCACCGCTGCGCTCAAGATATTTACATGTTGATCCGAAAGCGTTCTGGTCACATCGGAAAGCAATCTGGCGCGATCTAACGCCTCAACTTGAATGTTGACTAAGAAGACGCTCTGGCCGGTAGGTGCCCAAGTGACTTCTACCGTTCGGTCTGGCTGAGATTTCACCAAATCTTCGGCGTTGAGGCAATCAACTCGGTGGATCGAAACTCCACTGCCGCGAGTTACAAAACCCATGATGCTATCCCCCGGCACCGGAGTGCAGCACTTGGCTAACTTCACTAGAACATCGTCAACACCCTTAACTCTGATACCAGGGTCGCTGCCGCGAGCATGGATCATTTTAGTTAGCGGAATTGATTCCGGAATATCTTCAGGATGAGCATCATCACTTCCGATGCTTTGAACCAATCGGCTAACCACTGAGGTTGCAGAAACATGGTTATCACCGACCGCTGCATATAAAGCAGTGACATCGGTATAGCGCAACTCGTGTGCAAGCCCAATAAGGGCTTCGCCGGAAAGTAATCGCTGCAGTGGAAGCCCTTGTTTTCTAAGTTGCTTGGCAATGGCTTCTTTGCCGTTTTCAATGGCTTCTTCGCGACGCTCTTTGGTAAACCAAGCTTTGATCTTGCTTCGAGCCCGAGCGCTCTGAGCAAAATTCAGCCAATCTCTGCTTGGCCCCGCCGACGGTGACTTATTGGTGAAAACCTCTACAACATCGCCGTTTTGGAGTTTTGATTCAAGCGGAACCAACCGACCATTGACTCTGGCACCCACACATTTGTGGCCGACCTCGGTATGAACGGAGTAAGCAAAATCGATTGAAGTAGATCCTTGCGGTAGTGCGATGACATCACCCTTTGGTGTGAATACAAAAACTTCGGCTGAATTAAGATCAAAACGCAGAGATTCTAAGAACTCCCCTGGGTCTTCGGTCTCTTGCTGCCATTCGTGAAGTTGGCGAAGCCAGAGCATGTCTTGGCTATCTTCGGTTTTCACCTCGCTCTGTTCGCTGCCATTCAATTTGTATTTCCAGTGAGCCGCGATTCCATACTCTGCGCGTCGGTGCATATCGTAGGTACGGATCTGAATCTCGACGGCTTTACCTTGTGGCCCGATCACTGTCGTGTGCAAAGACTGGTAAAGATTAAATTTTGGCATCGCAATGTAATCTTTAAAACGACCAGGAATTGGATTCCATCGAGTGTGGATAGCTCCAAGAGCGCCATAACAATCGCGAACATCTTCGACCAGAATCCGAATCCCGACCAAGTCATAAATATCTGCAAAATCACGGCCGCGCACGATCATTTTCTGATACACCGAGTAGTAATGCTTGGGGCGACCAGTCACGGTGGCAGAAATATTTGATTCGTGGAGATCTTCTTTCACGGTTTCAATGACGTTATCTAGAAAGAATTCGCGCGACGGGGCGCGCTCGGCCACAAGTCGTGATATCTCTTCATACATTTTGGGATAGAGAGCACCGAAAGCCAGATCTTCTAGCTCCCACTTAATTGCATTCATGCCAAGGCGATGCGCCAGGGGTGCATAGATCTCCAGAGTTTCTCTTGCTTTACGCTCTGCGGTTTCAGTTGAAACATGTTGCCAGGTGCGCGCATTATGCAAACGGTCAGCCAACTTGATGACCAAAACTCTGATATCTCGGGCCATGGCCACAACCATTTTGCGAACAGTTTCGGCTTCAGCGGCTTGCCCAAAAGTGACCCGATCTAGTTTTGTTACCCCATCGACTAGCCCAGCGACCTCATCGCCGAATTCTTTTCGAAGCAGGTCAAGGGAGTAATCAGTATCTTCAACCGTGTCATGGAGGAGTGCTGCCACCAGGGTCGGTGGCATCATCCCCAGATCAGCCAAAATAATTGCTACCGCAAGTGGGTGAGTTATGTAAGGCTCACCCGATTTGCGTTTCTGATGCCTATGCGCGTGCGCTGCTACCGCATAGGCACGTTCAATGTCATTCGTTGGCGCATCAGGATGAATTGCATGTAGCGAAGAAAGAAGTGGAGCCAGGGCGACCGAATTCTCGCTCGCACTTTTGGTGCGGGCAGTATCGGCCACCTTCTCCTGGCTCATGTGCTTGCGACTAGCGCTTCTTCTTCTTGGTCTTTCGTTTTGGCTGATTACGAGGACCAGTTGCCCCAGCTGAATGCGATTCGGCTGCAGCGCTAACACCTGCGAAAACCTCAGCGCCTTCAACTGATGATTTGGTCGTCGCATTGCCCTTTGCCGCAACACGTCTTGCTAATGCCTGCATTGCAGGTTCACGTTCGTGCAACGAAGCCAACAATGGAGTCGCTACGAAGATAGACGAGTAGGTACCAGTAGCAAGACCCACAAAGAGCGCTAGCGAAAGGTCTTTGAGGGTGCCGGCACCAAGCAATCCAGCGCCGACGAAGAGAATGGAAGCCACAGGCAAAAGCGCAATCAAAGAAGTATTGATTGATCGAACCAAAGTTTGATTCACTGCGTGGTTTGCTGCTTGCGAGTAAGTCATTCTCGATCCGCCGGTTAGCCCACGAGTGTTTTCGCGCACCTTGTCGAATACCACGACAGTGTCATAGAGCGAGTAGCCAAGGATGGTTAAAAATCCGATAACAGTCGCCGGCGTTACGTCGAAGCCAACAAGTGCGTAAATTCCCACTGTGATTAGAACGTCGTGAATTACTGCCACGATCGCCGAAATCGCCATCTTCGGTTCAAAGGCTAGTGATAGGAAAAGTACGACTACGAATAAGAATGCGAAGAGACCGTAGAGCGCCTTGTGTGTGATGTCAGCGCCCCAAGATGGTCCAACAACCTGAGTATCAATGGTGTCGCGGTTTACTTGGAACTCTTTAGCCAATGCGTCTTGAATTGCTTCGGACTGAAGGTTGGTAATAACTCCGGTTTGAATCCGAACCTTGTCAGAACCGACCGTTTGAGCAATCACTTCGGTCTTGATTCCGGTGCTGGCGAGAGCTTTTTCGGCTGCCGCCACACTTACGCCGGCCTTCTTAACACTGAACGAGGCACCACCTTTGAACTCGATTCCAAGGTGCAAGCCCTGAACTCCAAGAGAGATGGCCGAAATCAGAATTAACAGGCCAGAGAAGGCGTACCAACGCCGACGCTTTCCAATGAAATCGATTGAAACTTCACCGCGGTAAAGTTTCGAACCTAACGAACCGGAGCTAGACATCAGGCCTCCTGCACAGACGATTGCGCCGTGCTGGACGCACGAACCACGGGAATTTTTGCACCAAGTCGGTCAGGAGAAAGTCCGGAAAGCGGATGGCCGCCTCCGTAGAACTTCGTCCGAACCAGAAGCGTTACCAGCGGCTTGGTGAAGGTGAAGACAATCAGAAGGTCGATCAAGGTGGTTAGCCCCAACGTGAACGCAAAACCTCGTACCCCGCCAACTGCGAAGAAGTAAAGCAATACTGAGGCGATAAGCGATACCGAGTCGGCAACCAGAATGGTATGACGTGCTCTGACCCATCCGGTTTCAACTGCGCTGCGCAATGATTTACCTTCACGCACTTCATCTCGTAAACGTTCGAAGAACACGATAAAGGAGTCTGCGGTAATACCGATAGATACGATCAGACCAGCGATACCGGCCAACGTCAGAGTGAATCCGATGCTCTTGCCTAGTACCAAAGTGAGCAAGTAAGTCAAGCTACCTGCGATAGCCAACGAGCCCACTGACACCAGGCCTAGACCACGGTAGTAAAGCAGCGAGTAGAGAAGGACAAGTAGGAGTCCAATTCCACCAGCCAGCAATCCAGCGTGAAGTTGATCAGCGCCAAGCGTCGGTGAAATTTGTTGAACTTCGCCACGGTCAAAGGCCAGTGGCAAAGCGCCATATTTCAATACGTTTGCTAAATCGCTTGATTCGATTTGAGTGAAGCTTCCAGTGATCTGGGCGCTTCCAGCGGTGATCGCCGAAATGATTCGTGGCGCAGAAACAACCAGGCCATCAAGGACGATCGCCACTTCGTTCTGTGGAGCAGGCAGGCTCACCACTCGCGAGGTGACGTTGGCGAATGCGGTTGTCCCATCGCCGTTGAAGTTAAGGAGCACCATCCAACCTCCGCCGCCTTGTTGGTCAAGGACTGCTGAGGCGCCAGAGATTTGGCTACCTAAAACTTCAGCTTTAGCCAGGATGAACTTTGACGTGCCGCTCCGGTCGCAAGCAACCAGCGGCGCATTGGCCTCATCGCCTCCGCCACCTTGGCGGTTGATGGCTTTGGTGCAATCAAGTGCGTTGTATTTTGCAACCATTTCGGGGGTAACCCCGGCTGGCAGTTGGGTAGGTGCTGGAGTCGTCGCAACTGGCGTTGGTGTTGCGGCAGGGGTTGCGGTAGGTGTTGCGGTAGCGGCGGTGCGCGGTGCACTCTTACCCTTTTTGGCCGTTGGCTTTGGAGTCGCAGCCGTTGACGCGCTAGCCGTAGGTGCTGGAGCTATTCCAGCTGCACCTGAAACCAAAACTTGCCGGAAACGCAATTCGGCGGTCTGTCCCACTAACTCAACGATTCGTCGTCCGGTGTCTCCCGGTACTGAAATGACAATCTGACGGTTGGTACCGGTTCCTGTTGAGGTCACTTCGCTCTCGGCCACGCCAAGGGAGTTCACTCGTTGCCTAATAATTGAAACGGCCTGATCGATTGCTGCCGTAGTTACCTGACCTTTTTGACCAGGAACAATCCGGGGCTGCAAGGTCACGCTGGTACCGCCACGTAGATCCAGGCCGAGTCGGACGCTTGATGCGCTCTGAAGAACCGCAGTAGCACCGAGGGTGATGAAAATCAGCAGTAGAACCAGAAGGGAACGACCTGGCCGAGAAGTAGTTGGTGTCTTATTGCTTGCCATTACTTACGCGCCTTCCACGTCTGTTTGCGGGATTACTCGCGAAATGGCCCCTTTGAGCCAGGTGACCTTAACCCCAGGTGCAATTTCAAGATCAAAACTCTCGTCGTTGATTCCTACGATCGTCCCAAAAACTCCTGAGGTGGTGACCACTTTCTGGCCCACCGCCAATGAGTTTCGCAAGTTTGCCGCCTCACTCTGGCGCTTCTTGTTGGGTCTGAGAACCAGGAGCCAGAAGGCCCCAACTAGGACGATCATTGGCAGCACGCTGCTCAGGGACTTCACGCGTTTTCTCCTCAGAGTTAGCGCCACCGGTCCAAGACCTGCGACGCGCCAAGCGGACGCCGTTGGGCGTACCTACGCAGAGTCTAAAGGTTAGGCGCTAGGAGAGTCGAACAGGCTCAAGTTAGGTATCAGGCCAAGATGTTCCCAGCCGGCTTGGGTGGCGACCCTCCCCCTTGAGGTTCGAGCCAGCAATCCGGCCCTGACCAAGAATGGCTCAGCCACCGTCTCAACAGTTTCGGCCTCCTCCCCTACGGCCAGAGCCAAGGTTGATAAACCAACTGGGCCGCCCGCAAAACGTAAACAGACTGCTTCTAAGACTGATCTGTCTAATCTGTCTAATCCCAAGTCATCCACCTCATAGACCGCCAAAGCTAATTTGGCATTGGGCAGATCGACTCGCTTCTCACCATGAACCTGGGCGTAATCCCTGACTCGACGGAGAAGTCGGTTGGCGATTCTGGGAGTACCTCGTGAGCGAGAGGCAATCTCATCAAGTCCATCAAGATCAGCTGAAACACCTAATAGTTCCGCACTTCGTTGCAACACTATTGAAAGTTCTTCAGAGGCATAAAAATCAAGATGCGCAGTGAATCCAAAACGATCACGAAGCGGGGCAGGAAGCAATCCTGCTCTGGTGGTGGCTCCGACCAGAGTGAAGCGCGGCAGCATTAGTGGAATTGCAGTGGCTCCTGGCCCTTTGCCAACTATTACGTCAACGCGAAAATCTTCCATTGCCATGTAGAGCATTTCGGCGGCTGGTCTTGCCATTCGATGAATCTCATCTAAGAAAAGAACCTCACCTTCGACCAGTGAAGATAAAAGTGCGGCCAGATCTCCTGCGTGTTGAATTGCCGGACCACTAGTGATGCGTAGTGGTGCATTCATTTCGCTGGCAATAATCATGGCCAGTGTGGTCTTGCCCAAACCGGGCGGCCCCGATAGCAATACATGGTCAGCCGATGTGCCTCGTTGGCGAGAAGCTTCAAGAACTAAGGAAAGTTGTTCGCGCACTCTCATCTGCCCGATAAATTCGGCGAGAGTTTTTGGACGCAGCGCACCCTCAACAGCTATTTCATCATTAAGGATGTCGCCAGCCACAACTCGCTCGTTGAATTCGTCGTTAGGCACGATCGCGACTCCGTAATGCGATTCTTAATACTTCGGATATTGAAAACTCAGATACCTGGACTTCGTTCAGTTCTGCAATAACTGAATCGATCGCCTCCGAAGCATCCCGAGGCGTAAAACCCAAGCCCAGTAAGGCTGATTGGACCTGCGAGCGCCAGGCGATGTTGCCCTGACCAACCTTGTGAACATCCGTTGGAATGGCACCTAGAGCGCTTATTCGATCCTTTAATTCCAAGCAGATTCGCTGTGCGCCCTTACGTCCAATCCCAGAAACTAATTCAAGAGTCTTGAAATCGTCTGACACTATGGCCTGACGTAAAGCTCCAGCAGAGTGAACAGCTAACATCGCTTGAGCGAGTTTAGGTCCAACCCCACTTGCTGATTGCAGTAGTTCAAAAAGCATCCGTTCGTCATCGTCGTGGAATCCAAAAAGTGTGAGCGAGTCCTCTCTGACGACCAAACTTGTTGCAAGCCTTGCTTGGGAACCAAGGTGCAGGTTTCGAAGTGCAGCTGGAGTGACGTGGACAAGTAGTCCCACCCCACCGACTTCGATCACCAGATGATCATTGCCAAGTGCGGTTACGGTGCCACTTACCGTGGAGATCATTGCGACATCGCCGCACTTAACCGAGCCAAGGCAGGTCCTCGCCAAATCTGACAGATAGCCAGGGCTAAGGCATCGGCGCTGTCGGCAGGCTTTGGCACTACATCAAGGCGCAGGATTCGGGTCACCATGGCCCCAACTTGAGCCTTATCGGCTCGACCCGAACCAGTCACGGCGGCCTTGACCTCGCTCGGGGTGTGCATCACTACTGGAATTCCAAATCTGGCTGCGGTGAGCAGCGCGATACCTGCCGCCTGAGCGGTGCCCATTGCAGTTTTTACGTTCAACTGGGAGAACACCCGCTCCACCGCAATTGTTTCTGGACGCCACCGCTCAACAATCGCAGTAAGTTCGATTTCTAGGGCCAGTAACCGCTGATCTAATGGCGAGTCGGCTGAGGTTCTAATAACTCCAACCGTAATCAAATTCAGCGCCTGCCCGACCCCTTCAACTAGGCCATAACCGCAACGCGTCAAACCAGGGTCGACCCCAAGAACCCGCACCGGCATCTCCCAATCGACTAGACCCGAACAAGTGTTCTAATCAGCCTAGCCGACTTTTTCCATAACTTCGTCGGACACGTCGAAGTTGGCAAAGACGTTCTGAACATCGTCGCAGTCTTCTAAGGCATCGATCACCTTAAAGACCTTGGGTGCGCTCTCTTCATCAAGTTCAATTGAAACGCTAGGTAGAAACGGCGAATCCGCAGATTCATAATCAATACCAGCTGCCTGCAAAGCGCTTCGCACAGCAACTAAATCGCTTGCCTCAGAGACAATTTCAAAGGAATCACCAAGGTCATTTACCTCTTGAACGCCAGCGTCCAAAGCCGCATTAAGAATGTCGTCCTCGGTAGGTTTAGCCTCCACCTTGGAAACAATGATGACGCCTTTGCGATTGAACAGGTATGAGACAGAGCCTGGGTCAGCCATCGTCCCGCCATTGCGGGTCACCGCGACTCGAACTTCAGAGGCAGCTCGATTCCGATTGTCAGTTAGACACTCGATCAAAAGTGCCACCCCGTTGGGGCCATAGCCCTCGTACATGATCGTCTGCCAGTCAGCTCCGCCAGACTCAGCACCACTGCCCCGTTTTAAAGCCCGATCTATGTTGTCCATCGGAACCGAGTTCTTACGAGCTTTGGCAATTGCGTCATAAAGGGTTGGGTTAGCCATTGGATCTGCACCACCGGTACGGACCGCAACTTCAATGTTTTTAATTAGCCGGGCAAATAATTTGCCGCGCTTGGCGTCGACGATGGCCTTCTTATGCTTGGTCGTCGCCCATTTTGAATGGCCTGACATTCGTAACAACCCCTAGGAATTTAAGTTCTGAGACGTTCGGTTAGCCTATCGGGCTACCTCATCTATGAAGTACCTATGGATGCGTAAATCCCCGGTCAACTCGGGGTGGAACGAGGTAGCCAAGAGGTGTCCTTGCCGGATTGCCACCGGATGGGAAATATCATTCACCTGAACACTTCCCAGTACCTCTACCGCAGGACCAACTTGCTCTACCCAGGGTGCACGAATGAAGACCGCATGCATGGGTGGCAGGCCAACCGCTGGGATCGAAATTTCGGCTTCAAAAGAATCAACTTGCCGACCAAAAGCGTTTCTGCGGACTGTTACATCGAACCCGCCGATAGTTTCTTGACCCTCAACGGCATCAAGAACTCGGTCAGCAAGCAAGATCATCCCGGCGCATGAACCATACGTTGGCATCCCTTCACTCACTCGCTCACGCAATGGCTCAAGCAAATCGAAGGCTTTCATTAAACGCCACATTGCCGTGGATTCACCGCCAGGAAGAATCAATGCATCGACGGAGGCCAATTCCCCAGTGCGACGAACAGGAAGTGCTTCGCCGCCCAATGCTTCGAGCGCTGCAATGTGTTCTCTGACATCGCCCTGGAGTGCAAGCACCCCAATTACTTTTGTCACCAGCCGCGCTCAGCCAATCGATGCGGTGCTGGAATATCAGCCACACTGATTCCGACCATTGCTTCACCGAGCGAGCGAGAAACTTGAGCTAGGACGCCCGGGTCATCGTAGAAAGTCGTAGCTTTTACGATCGCGGTTGCTCGTTGTGCCGGATTGCCAGATTTGAAAATTCCTGAGCCAACAAAAACACCATCGGCGCCAAGTTGCATCATCATTGCCGCATCGGCAGGAGTGGCTATTCCACCAGCGGTGAAAAGAACAACTGGGAGTTTTCCTGATTCGGCGACTTCCCGTACCAGTTCGTATGGAGCTTGCAGTTCTTTGGCTGCAACATACAACTCATCTTCGCGAAGTGTTGATAGCCGACGAATTTCATCGCCAATCTTGCGCATGTGAGTTGTGGCGTTTGAAACATCGCCAGTTCCAGCCTCGCCCTTTGAGCGGACCATTGCCGCGCCTTCATTTATTCGACGCAGAGCTTCTCCAAGATTTGTCGCACCGCAGACGAACGGAACCGTGAAGCGCCATTTGTCGATGTGGTGTTCGTAATCAGCTGGCGTTAAAACTTCAGATTCATCAATGTAATCCACCCCGAGGGACTGCAAGATCTGGGCTTCAACAAAATGTCCGATCCGAGCCTTAGCCATTACTGGGATTGAAACTGTGGCGATGATCTTGTCGATCATGTCTGGATCTGACATTCGGGAGACTCCGCCTTGAGCCCTAATGTCGGCTGGGACACGCTCAAGAGCCATGACGGCTACCGCGCCGGCATCTTCGGCGATCTTTGCTTGTTCGGCGTTGATAACGTCCATAATGACGCCGCCTTTGAGCATCTCAGCCATGCCACGTTTTACCCGTGCGGTCCCGGTATTTGCCTGAGTCACGATCGTCATCCTTTGAGTAATGAACTGAGTAATGAACTGGTTAAAAAGCCGTACTCCAATATTCTACTTTGTAACTGAGGCGCTTGGCGTCGCCGAAGGCTCTGGAACTGGGGTCTGGAAGACCGGCGCCTTGCTCTTGTCTGAGAGGAAAACCCAGATTGACCCGGCCGCAAAGGGCATTTCGGATCCGTCAGCCAACCGCCACAACGTCCCTGACTCCGCTGAAGTTCGCGACCAGGTCGTCTGATAAGCCTTACCGTCTCTGAGAATCCATCCAGTTCCATCGCCAACCGTTTCCGACATCGGGGTGTTGCTGCCGAATTTGTCCCCGTAAGGACTGGGGTGCATCAGAACTTGCTGGATTACCAGAGTCGTCGGCCCTAAATGAACTCCCGACGAAGCTAAATCTGGGGTCTTGTCATGGGCCAAGAGCCATCTTCCCTCAGCTTGGGACCATGTTGCCTGATAGTGACTGTCTGGCCACCGGACGCTCACCCCGATTATCGGCACCCCGCCCAGAGGGGCTGGACCAAAAGTCCAACCGACGTTATGAGCTGTTACTGCGTCGGGGGCTTTGGGCATCAGTTTGGGAGCATTCAACAGCAGATTAACCGGTGCCGAACGAGTTGAATCACGGGCAAAAATGCTGGCCGGTTGAGCGCCAGCACTTAAATTAACCAGGTTCGCCGCGGCTATAACCGGGCGCATCTTGGCCTGCGCGCCAGAATAAGCAAAGGCCACTTTGCCGTATTGGGCAAGTAGATCGATATCGCTAATTCGAGCACTACGCACTGGTCCAATTTGGGCTGGAATCGTTGACGAGAAGATTGCAGCCAACCGAGTCAGCCCACCTTCCACCTGCTCTACATAAACGACATCTGCATCTTCAAGACCGATTTGCGGATGCGCAGGTCCGGTGTCATCCACTTTCACTGCAAGCACCTGACCATCGGGACCAATTCGCCCACTCAACGCGTTGTAATGAGGTGGGGGTGGCGGTGTCGTAGGTGTAGAGGTTTTCAAAACGAGCGCTGAGGGGGTTGAGTTAGAACACGCCGCCAACAAGAGTGCACTAGAGAATAAAAGAATCAGTGAAGGTCGGCGAATCATTCGTGCACAATATCCAGCGAGGCTGGGAATTCGAGTGGATCTTGTGCGCGTCCGGCCAACCGAAATATTTTCACAATCTTTTTTCTACGCACCTGCATGGTCGAGGTGACTGCATCCAAATGGAAGGACTGAGCAAACTGCACTCGCGAGATAGCGTCCTCAACTTCACCAACCAGATCTTCTCCGTGTCGATCGTGAATCAGAGCCTCTAAATCCGCGCGAGTTGGAAAGAGCAATTGCAGATTTGAAGTTAGATCGCTTTCGGCTTGGACCCGATTCCCACGCGCTTCTCTAGCTTCGTGCGCAGCAGCCGCCAACAGCGCAGAGGAAGCCGGATCTAAAAGCCCGGAGGACGCCAATTCAAGAGCGACCCCAGCTCGACGTTGAAGCGCCGCATCAAGGGCTGCCCAAGAGGTTTCCACTCGATGGTGAAGACGGTCCAGACGTCCTGCCGAAAAAGACAGATACCAGCCCAGAAAAGCCAAAAAAAACAATAACCCGATGACGAAAGTACTCAGATTCATTGTTCGCTCTCTCTACGCCTACTTGATAAATTCGGTTCGCCGACCGTTACTTTTCCGCCTTCAATCGAAATCATTTCGTAGACAGACAGAATCTGCGATGCAACTTGGGACCAGTCAAATTGGAGAGCAGAGATTTGAGCTCTGCGACCCAAATCAATCCGAGCCAACCCATCGTCAAGCAAGTCTGAAATTACTCGCGCTGCATCTTCGAAATCGCCATTGGCAAAAAATAGTCCCGCGTTGCCATCGTCCAAGACGGCATGAAAAGCTGCCAGGTCACTTGCCACGATTGCCGCACCGGCTGCCATCGCTTCGGCGACGATAATGCCGAATGATTCTCCACCCGTGTTCGGCGCGACATACACGTCAACTGAGGCGAGCAACTCTGCTTTGGCTTGATCATCGACCATGCCGAGAAATTCACAATGCTGCCTAACCGAATCGGACATGTGATTTAGCACAGACTCAGCATCTCCTGGTCCGGCAATAATCAACCTAACCGTTGGGTGTCGCTCAATAATTGAGGGCATAGCATCAAGCAGAACTGCTAAACCTTTCCGAGGTTCGTCATATCGGCCAATAAAGCCGAGCGTTACGGTCTGCCATTTCTCTTGCGGAATCGCGCCAGCAAATTGATCTACATTAATTCCATTGGGAATGACAACAGCATCTCCGCCATGGTGATCAATCAGCGTGGCTCTAGCCTCTTCGCTGACGGCAACTCTGGCACTTAACTTCTCAAGTGCCGGTACCAAGATTGGGCTAGCCGCATTCAGTGCTCTACTGCGCGAATGCGCTGCATGAAATGTGCCGACGATCGGTCCAGCAGCACTCCAGCAAGCCAGTAACGACAGTGATGGAATTCCTGGTTCGTGCAGGTGAAGTACATCAAAATTGTTTTCACCTATCCATCTACGCACTCGTGCTGCAGCAAGTGGACCGAATTGAACTCTGGCTACTGCCCCGTTATATGGCACCGCTATGGGTCGCCCTGCATCCACCAGCCAATCAGGTCGTTCTACTTCTTCTGAGGCCGGTGCCAGAACTGATACCTCATGTCCCCAGGCAATTAATTGCATGGCTAAATCGCGAATATGAAATTGGACTCCGCCGGGAAAGTCCCAGTCATAGGGGCAGACAATTCCGATTTTCATTTCTGACACCTCATACCAGCATCGAGGTTCTATCTATCGTCCAAAAACGAGCGAGCATGTGCCATTGAGCTGGATCTTTTGCAATCTCTTTCTCAAATATTGATGCACAAGCCTTAACCATTGCCTCCACGCGTTCCGTTCGGGTATTAGTCTCGGAGTCAACTACTGGCGGAAAAAACTCAATTTCAATATTAAAGCCATGCGAATCTCTTGGCTCTAAATACCTTACGAACGTCGGAATAAGTGGAGCTCCGGTTTGAACTGATAACGCTGCGGGTCCCACTGGCATTGATACTGTCTCTCCAAAGAAATCAATAGGGATACCACTTCCGGACAAATCCCGATCAGCAACCAGCGCCACTAGTTTTCCTTGCCGCAACCGGTTAGCTAGAACTCCAACAATATGATTCTCATCAGAGGCGAGGACTTCCATTCCAAGAGCTTGCCGATAACTCAAGAAAGCTTGAAAGAGAGATTCCGGCTTCAACCTCTCAGCGACGGTGGTGAGCGGCATACCGCTTAAACAAGCCCAGGCGCCAGCATGATCCCAATTCCCAACATGCGGTGTAGTCACAACACAACCTTTGCCACCGGCTAATGCGGTTCTTAAGTTTTCTTCGTTGATTACCCTGATGGTGCTAATAATTCGCTCGGAACTCCAATCAGGAATTCGAAATGAATCGCACCAATAGCGAAGATAGAGCCGCATTGAGTTCTTAGAAAGCGACCGCAACATCTGCTCACTTGCATCTGGCAGTACTCTCTGCAAATTTTTTTCCAACTGACGAATCCCCGTGCCACGAAGCCGCCAAGATCTATCCGCCAACCATTGGAAAACCAGATATGCAAATCGCTCTGGCATCACTCGAACTACTTTCCAAGCAACCAAGTACCCCTGAGCGAAGAACTTGTCCTTCACTTGTTCCTGCTCGCGATGCCGACTTGACGCATTCTCTGAGCGAAGGTGAAAACACTTCCGATAGAAAGCAGCCAAAGACCAATACCAGCTGCATATGGAACGCCCAGTCCAGTCAATCCAATTGCCGTGAGCAGGATGATCAGTCGTTCTGCCCGTTCCATTAGACCGCCAGAACATTCAAAACCCAAAGATTCGGCCCTGGCTTTTGAGTAAGAAACCAAAAAGCCCGCAGAGAGCGAGACGAGACAGAGAATCAATAGAAGTTGATTCCTAGTTGAAAAATAGATGGCCCAAGCTCCAAAAATCGCAGCATCTGTGACTCGATCTAGATTTGAATCAAGAAAGGCACCCCAATCGGATGTCTTCCCAGAGATTCGAGCCATCGTGCCATCCAGTAGATCCGATGAAGCAAAGGCGCTGACCGTTAGGGCGGCGGCAAAGAGGTGTCCGCTGGGGATCAACACGACCGAAGCCAAAACCGCACCTGTCGCGCCGGTCGTAGTCACCATTCCCGGGGAAATGCCTGCTCGAGTCAGCGTCCGAGCCAGCGGAGTGATCACGTGAGTCAAGGGCGCCCGTAACAGTCCATTTAACATAGTGAGGTAATCGTATGCCTCGGATACTTGTGTACCGGCCTTTCCCGTACCAAGGTGGGCGATATGTCAGGACAAACTTCAGAATCCATCGGTCAAGTAATCGAACGAGCAAGCGCAGATCGAATTAGAAACGTGGTTCTAATCGGTCATACCGGTTCCGGCAAGACCACCCTGATCGAAGCCATCCTCTTTAGCGGTGGCGCGACCACCCGGATGGGTAGCGTCGAGGCTGGAAACACCGTAACTGACTTCGACGAGGCAGAAATCAAGCAGCAACGCTCAATTGGTCTGGCGTTGGCGCCGGTCGATTTCAAGGGGGCTGATGGGACCAACTTCAACATCAACCTTCTGGACACCCCTGGCTACCCAGATTTTGTGGGCGATCTGCGCGCGGGACTCCGCGGCGCTGATGCCGCGATCTTTGTAATTAGTGCCGTCGACGGTGTCGACGGCACTACTCGTATTCTCTGGGATGAATGCGCGGCCGTAGATATGCCAAGAGCAATCGTGGTGACCAAATTGGATCACCCGCGCGGAGATTTTGATGAAACCGTTGCCATCGCCCGACGAGTTTTTGGCGAAGGAGTCCACCCAGTGGATTTGGTTCTACACGCCGACGATGGTTCGCCTACCGCTCTGATCAACCTGATCACCCTGCAAATCTCCGATTATTCAGCCGACAACCGAACCACAAGGCCAGCCGATCCCGAACACATAGCGCTAGTTCAAGATCAGCGGAATGAGCTAGTCGAAGCCGTAATCGCTGAGAGCGAAGATGAAACTTTGATGGAGCGCTACCTAACAGGTGAAGAAATTGATCCATCAATTCTGATCGCTGATTTTGAAAAGGCGATGGTTAAGGCCCGCTTCCACCCAATCATGGCCACCTCGGCAATAAACGGTCTTGGATTGCATGACCTATTAGACGTCATCGTCAGAGGCTTTCCATCTCCCTCAGAGCATCCGATGCCGCCAATTAGCAAAATTAACGGTGCCGCGGTTGCCGATATCACGTGTGACCCAGATGGACCTTTGGTAGCTGAGGTAATCAAGACGACCACGGACCCATTCATGGGACGCATTTCTCTAGTCCGAGTCTTCTCTGGCTCACTCAGGCCAGATCAGGTGATTCACGTCTCTGGGCACGCAGCCTCCCTACAGGGAGCCGAGCGCGGACATTCAGATCACGACTTAGAAGAACGTGTTGGCACGGTAGCCTCCCCCCTTGGTGCCAAATTGCGTGGGCTGAAGGTTTTACGAGCTGGCGATATCGGGTCCGTAACGAAATTAACTAGGGCTGAAACCAGTGACACGCTTTCGGCAAAAGAAAACCCCCTGCTGATGCAACCTTGGCTGTTGCCAGAAGCGCTGCTGCCCATCGCAATAGTGGCTCACTCCTCTGCTGATGAAGAAAAGTTGGCTTCGGCGTTGGCACGTGTTACTGCAGAGGACCCGACTCTTCGATTAGAGCAAAACCCTGAGACGAAACAAACAGTCCTATGGTGCATGGGTCAAGCTCATGCTGATGTCTTACTTGAGCGATTAAGTAATAAGTATCAAGTGAAAGTTGATGCCATCGAGGTCAAAGTCGCATTGAGAGAAACTTTCTCAGCTGCTACCGCAGGCCATGGCAAACATGTTAAGCAAAGTGGCGGGCACGGCCAATATGCAGTGTGCGACATCGAAGTAGAGCCACTGCCTCAAGGAACTGGGTTTCAATTCGTCGACAAGGTGGTGGGCGGGTCTGTGCCCCGTGCTTTCATCCCTTCGGTGGAGAAGGGAGTCAGAGCACAATTGGAACGCGGATTGCTAGCCGGTTATCCAGTAGTGGACTTGAAGGTAACTCTTGTGGACGGGAAGGCGCATTCAGTCGATTCTTCGGATGCCGCCTTTCAGATGGCGGGCGCTCTCGCGCTCAAAGATGCAGCTGAAAAAGTTCCGGTCTCACTTCTAGAGCCAGTCGATTTAGTAAATATCACCGTCGACGATGAGTTCGTCGGATCAGTTATGAGCGACCTTTCCCCTAGGCGAGGTCGGGTACTGGGCAGTCAGAGCGTGCGCGATGGACGAACCATAATTAACGCCGAAGTTCCGGCCCTGGAACTAAGTCGCTATGCCATTGAACTTCGATCCTTGTCCCATGGCACTGGCTTTATGACTCGGGAGTATTCACACCATCAGCCGATGCCAACCCACATAGCGGCAAAAGTTGGAAAGATTGGCGGCTAAGGTTACGCAAGTGACCGAATACCAAGTAACCAGTTGGCGTGAAATTCCATCTTTAGTCGTGGCTCGCTCGGGTGAGACGGTGATCAAAATAAGTTTGCCGCCCATCTTCCAAGAGGCCATAGACGAGGCAGCGATGCGCCTTGGGGACGTCGATTCCGATGCCTATCTGGCTGGCTGGATCCGTGGGCCTTGGCTAGCCAAAGAAGGAACTCCCGAACAAGTGGCCACCTCAATTAGCGATGAGTTAATTAGTGAATTCACCGAACTTCGGCTTGCTGCGATTCTCGATTCCCTATCACCGGACTCCGCAAGATGAGCTCCCCGATTTATCAGGCTCTGGCAGCTGGGAAGCCCCTGGTTTCCGATGGGGCTATGGGCACTGTGCTGCAAGATCTTGGCTTAAACGACGGTGGCGCGCCAGAACTTTGGAATGTCGAAAAACCTGAAGTCATTGAAAAAATTCTTGAGGATTACGCAGCTGCTGGCGCCAATTTCTTAACCACAAATACTTTCGGCGGCACCAAAGCACGACTGGACCTACACGGATTAGCTGAACGAGTTGAAGAACTAAATGCTGCGGGTGCTCAAATCGCCAGGAAGGTGGCCGATCGCCACTCAGGGGTTTTCGTAATGGGAGACATCGGGCCAACTGGTGAATTGATGGAACCCATGGGCACCCTCACCATGGAAGATGCAAAGGAAATATTTTCCGAACAAATTCGTGGGCTAGTTGCTGGCGGTGTCGATGCAATTCTGATTGAAACCATGAGCGATCTAGCTGAAGTGGAAGCGGCAGTTCTAGCCGCGGCTGAGGTGGCACCTGGACTACCAGTCATTGCAACCATGAGTTTTGATACAAACCTGCGCACGATGATGGGCACTAAGCCTGAGCAAGCGGTTAAAACTCTCGCGGCATTGGGCGTGCGTATCATTGGGGCGAATTGTGGACGTGGAACTGATGAGATCAAACTTATCGCAGGGCAGTTATCTGATGCCCGCGTTGACGGGGTATATCTGATCACCCAGTCAAATGCCGGATTGCCAAAACTTCACGGTGACGTATTCGAATATGACGGAACCCCGGAAGAAATGGCTGTCTATGCGCGCGAAATGGCAGATCTTGGAGTAAATATTATTGGCACCTGCTGCGGATCGACCCCAGCCCATACAAAGGCAATCGCCGATGCTTTAGCCGAACGTAATTCGAAAACTTCCTAACTCAAGGATAGAAAAATTAAACGATGCCTGAAATAGCCAATCCAAAAGATGTAGGTCCGGGCGAGTTCTATGCCGCAGTGGGAGTGGGACCCCATCCTCTGCCCTGGCCTGAGGACTCACGGCTTGATCTGGAACTTTTAGCCAACGGGGATCGTCGAAATGTCGTAGACATGTATCGCTATTGGACCGTCGAAGCAATCGTTGCTGACCTAGACACAAAACGTAATCCGCTTCATGTTGCGATAGAAAATTGGCACCACGATCTAAACATTGGATCAGTTGTCCGAACCGCAAACGCTTTTAACGTCGCAGGAATTCATATTGTTGGCAAGCGTGACTGGAATCGGCGCGGCGCAATGGTCACCGACAGATATCTGACTCGATACCACCACCCGTCGATGGCTGACTTTGCAATCTGGGCGAAAGAATCGAACATTCCAATCATCGGAATCGATAACGTGCCTGGATCAAAACAATTAGAAGCTGCTTCCCTACCGAAATCTTGCGTTCTTCTCTTTGGTCAAGAGGGAAGTGGAATCTCAGATGAGGCAATTGCCGTTTGTGAAGTCATCTACGCAATCGAACAGTACGGCTCAACCAGATCCATGAACGCTTCAGCAGCCGGCGCAATCGCAATGTACGCCTGGGGAATGCAGCACTTAACTCCAGTGCTCAGCGATTAGCGCTCTGGTATCGGCAAGAAGAGCTGGAAGTATTTTCGTGTGTCCAATAATGGGCATGAAATTGGAATCTCCACCCCAACGCGGCACCACGTGCTGATGAAAGTGCGCAGCGATTCCTGCTCCGGCCTTACTGCCTTGGTTGATTCCTAGATTAAAACCTTCAGCCCCACTTGCAGCACGAAGCGCTCGCATGGAGCGTTGCGTCAAATCTCCTACCTCAGCAACTTCGGCTGCGCTCAGATCTGGGTAATCGCCAACATGACGAAACGTACAGATAAGAAGATGTCCGGCGTTGTAGGGATAAAGATTCAGCACCACATAAGCCAGTTCACCGCGAGCGATGATCAGACCCTCTTCATCGCTTCCAGTTGGCACTCTACAGAACGGGCAGCCGCCTAAATCTTCGGCATCTACTGGCCGGTTCTCCCCTGCTATATATGCCATCCGATGCGGAGCCCAGATTCGTTCCCATACATCTGGAACCCCCACGCCGGTGATCTGCATGCCGGAGTCCACGACTTGTCGCTATACCTGAACTCGAGTAGCGATCGCATTAACGATTTCTTCAATCGCCTCGGCCACCGGCACTCCGTTGCGTTGCTCACCGTTGCGATAGCGGAAAGAGACCGCACCAGCGGCCTGATCCTCGCCACCTGCAATAAGCATGAAAGGAATCTTCTGAGTTTGAGCATTGCGAATTTTCTTCTGCATTCGCTCATCGCCCGAATCAACTTCGGCTCGTACACCACGCTTGCGCAGTTGTGCCACGACCTCATCAAGGTATTCGTTGAAAGCTTCAGCAATTGGAATACCAATGACTTGAACCGGAGCCAACCAAGGCGGGAATGCGCCCGCATAGTGTTCTGTAAGTACACCGAAGAACCGTTCGATCGAACCGAAAAGTGCGCGGTGGATCATTACCGGACGCTGGCGGTTTCCTTCGCTAGCTGCATATTCGAGTTCAAAACGCTGTGGAAGTTGAAAATCGACTTGAATGGTCGACATCTGCCACGTACGTCCGATTGCATCCTTGGCTTGAACAGAAATTTTCGGACCATAGAAGGCAGCACCGCCTTCATCAAGTACTAGTTCTAGACCTTTGGTGCTAGCTGCCGCCCTCAGTGCTTCGGTCGCAGTAGCCCAATCAGCATCTTCACCTACAAACTTCTCTGGATTCTTGGTAGAAAGCTCAAGATAAAAATCAGTCAGTCCATAATCACGGAGCAAATCCAGCACGAAGGTAAGAAGAGCATCCAATTCGGATGGCATCTGCTCAGTTGTGCAATAGATGTGCGCGTCGTCCTGAGTCATGCCGCGCACTCTGGTCAGACCGTGCACGACTCCTGACTTCTCGTAGCGATAGACGGTTCCAAATTCAAAAAGTCTCAACGGAAGTTCGCGATAACTTCGTCCGCGTGAGCGATAGATCAGGCAATGAAATGGGCAGTTCATTGGCTTCATGTAGTAATGCTGCCCAGCCCGTTTAATGCTTCCGTCTTCGTGATGCTCCTCATCCAAAATCATGGGTGGAAACATGCCGTCTGCGTACCACTGAAGGTGTCCACTGGTTTCAAAAAGAGCTGCCTTTGTCAGGTGCGGTGAATAGACGAACTCATATCCAGCCTCTTCGTGACGTTGACGGGAATAGTTCTCCATTTCTCGCCTGATAATTCCGCCCTTTGGATGGAATACCGCAAGCCCCGAACCAATTTCTTCGGGGAAAGAAAATAAATCCAACTCATTTCCGAGACGACGGTGATCGCGCTTTTCGGCCTCTAGTAGGAAATCTAGGTGACCTTGAAGTTCTTCTTTTGTTGGCCAAGCAGTGCCATAGATTCTTTGAAGCATCGGATTCTTATCTGATCCACGCCAGTAAGCAGCGGCCGAACGCATCAATTTGAACGCTGGAATTAACCGAGTTGTTGGAAGGTGCGGCCCTCGGCACAAATCGCCCCAAGCCCGCTCTCCGGTGCGATCTAGGTTGTCATAGATCGTCAGTTCACCAGCGCCAACTTCGACCCCAGCTTCTTCGTCGCTATTGCTACTTTTCAAGCCAACCAATTCACATTTGTATGGTTCCGAAGCTAATTCAGCAAGTGCTTGAGCATCGCTGACAACTCGGCGCGAAAATCGCTGCCCAGCTTTAATGATTCTTTCCATCGCTTTTTCAAGAGTCTTCAAATCTTCTGGCGTAAATGGGCGGGGAACATCAAAGTCGTAGTAGAAGCCATCTTTTATTGGCGGTCCGATTCCGAGTTTGGCCTCTGGGAAGCTTTGCTGGACAGCTTGAGCCAACACGTGAGCCGTAGAGTGGCGAAGAACCGCAAGACCTTCTGGGTCTGTTATTGCCACACCAGTTACTTCGTCGCCGTCTTTGAGTTCGGTACTCAGGTCACTGAGCGAGCCGTTGATTTTTGCCACGACAATCTCACGTCGCTCGGCATAGAACTCGCTGACGAGTTGACCGATTTCGATCTCTGTTCTCTGCCCATCAAGTGTGATCTGCGGCACGAAGACTCCTGTGTTATATGAAAAGCGCCAACAACCTGAATTTGACGCTACGTGGGCCATGCTGGTGTCGAACCAGCCACCTCTCGCGTGTGAAGCGAGCGCTCTCCCGCTGAGCTAATAGCCCTTAATCGTGCTTAGACTACCTCAGGGACATCTATCCTCGTGCGGCTGCCTCGCACTGCGAAAGCAACTCCACCAACGATCACCAGTGCGCCAAACAACTGCATGGCAGAGGGCCGCTCTCCTAGTACCACCGCAGAAATTGCGATCCCTCCTACTGGTTGAATCAAAAGTATCAATGCGACGAGTGAAGCTGGAAGTCTTGGTAAGGCAATTGCAATTACCAACCAGCCAAGAACCTGACACGACAGACCGAGCGCGATTAGCCAGATTTGTGAGTGCCAGGAAGGGAATAAGTGAATTCCCCCAACCAGCGGACCAACCGCCAGCGCAAATAGGCCACCTACAAAGGTGGTATCTAGTAAAGGTCCGGCAAGACGGCGAAGATCTTTGGCTCCTTCACGATAAACCACGATGAATAGGGCATACGCAATTGAGCAAGCGATTCCAAAGATCACTCCTAGGGTTGGATTAATGCCGTATCCCTTACCACCAACAACGCCTGTGGTTAGAACCACCCCAAAGAGCACGACCGGTAAAATTGCCACCAACTGCATTGAGGGTTTTTCACGAAAGATCACCCAAACCAGAAGAGCTACCACTACCGAGGCAAGATTTCCCAGAACGGTGGCCATGCCGGCACCGATCTCACGAATTGACCAGTGCCAAAGAATTAGATCGAGGGTAAAAGCAGCTCCCGCAATTGAAGTGAGCACTCTTTCTCGTCTGCTTCGTTTACCGAATTGTCGATCTTCTCTGCGAGACAAGATGAAAAGAATCGGTAATGCCCATATACAACGCCAAACGGCTACGGTCGCCGGTGTTTCATTAGCTAACTTCGTGAGAGTGCCTGAACCAGCGATGATGGTCGCACCCAGGACTGCTGCAAATACCGGCTTTTCTGCAAGTTTCATTACGGGTTGAGCCGTAGCCGTGACTGCGCTTTGAACGCATCACGGGCATTCCGACCACGCTCGGTGAGGTCGGGCATCACGCGCGAATTAACTTGATGAACAGATTGTAAATCTCGGGTCGTGGAGGCAAGCAAGATCTCCTCGGCTTCCAGGAGCACCGTCAACGGCATCGCAATTTCACGCGCGTCACACCACTCAATTGCTAGCGAGCGCGTCACACCAGCTAGGCAACCGCTTGAAAGCGGAGGGGTAAGAAGTTCGCCGCTGATCACAACAAAAATATTTGATCCAGTGCCCTCGCAAAGTTCGCCCCGAGTATTGCCAAAGATTGCTTCGTCGGCGCCTCTACTTTTTGCCATTGCTAAGGCCAGTACGTTTTCTGCATAGGAGGTCGATTTAATACCAGCCAAAGGCGAACGTTCATTTCGCGGAAAATCAACCGTCATCACTTGGGCGCTCTCTGGACGTTGAGCTGTTGGTACATGAGCGATAACTAGCGTTGGTTCTGTTTCCAGATCTCGTCCTGATCCGGCAGGGCCGATTCCACCAGTCCAGGTGAGTCGAAGTCGACCATCTCCAGCGAGCGGATTGGCCGCCAGCACAGCCTCAATTGCCGCCAAAATCCGGCTTCGATCCGGTGTAGAGAGCAATAAACCTTCAGCACTACGAACAAGTCGATCCAGGTGTCGAGTCAGAGCGAATGGTTGCCCGTCTATGGTCTTTATGGTTTCAAAAACTCCGTCACCAACCGTGAAGCCATGGTCGAAGACACTTATTTTGGCCTCGTCGCGCTCTACTAACTGATCATTAACCCAAAGTTTCACTTAAGGAAGGCTACTTTGCTGCCGCTGGCTAGACCAATCAACCGCGCCGCTTTCAATTCGGTCTCTTTCCATTCCAAAGCGGCGTTGCTGCCCCAAGTGATCCCCGCCCCAGTACCAAACCTAAGTTGTTGATCTTGTTGGCGCCAAAAAGTTCTAATTCCAACCGCAAGCGATGCTCTGTCGCCAGTTACCCAACCGATGGCGCCGCAATAAGGTCCCCGAGGAGTGGGCTCTAGTTTGGCTATTAGGCGTAAAGCTGAGGATTTCGGAGCACCGCTAACTGAACCTGGAGGAAATGTGGCAGCCAAAATTTCGGTCCAACTCGTTTCCGATTTAACTATTGCCTTGATATCCGAAACCAGATGATAAAGACCTGGGTGTTCTTCAATCGCTAAGAGTCTTGGTACTTCGACACTGCCGATTTCGGCAACGATCCCAAGATCGTTTCTGACTAAGTCAACAATCATGATGTTTTCGGCCATGTCCTTTGCGCCCATGTCCCCTGGCTCTACACCCGTTCCTTTGATCGGGCTGGACAACAATTCCTTACCGTCGCGATTTAAAAAAAGTTCAGGTGACGCGCAAACGATTTCTAAATCCGGAAGGCGCAAAAAAGAACTGTGTGGCGCCGGATTTTGAAGATTAATTAAGTGCGCCAACGCGAGGAGATCTTGTTCGGCGTTAAGCGGAGATGAAAGAACTCGGCAGATGTTTACTTGGTAGACCGTTCCCTTAGCGATTTCTTCTCGAGTGGTTTCGACGGCTGCTTCATACTGGTCTTGACTCAGCGATGAGGTCCAGGCCTGCGCCGGAATTGGCCGCCACGGCTTAACCGAATTTGGTAGCTCGGCATTCTGGACTCTGCCAAACCTGGCAAGGGTCCATTCCTCTTCAAAGGTGCCAACCACGGCCCAGAATCCGGGCCGGTCTAAATCGCTTGGATCATGGCTAATTTCTAGGAGCTCGGTCGCCAATAGACCCTGGGCATAGAAGAATGCTTCATCGGTCACCGGGGCGCTCACAGAGTAAGAAGATAGTCGGGTTTGGGTCTACCCGTGGCGGTGCGCTAGATTCTGACCGGTCAAGACCTAAAAGGTTTGGACAAAGTGCGGACGTGGCGCAGTTGGTAGCGCGATACCTTGCCAAGGTATAGGTCGCGGGTTCGAATCCCGTCGTCCGCTCCAGGGGTTAATCACCTCGTAGCGGTGGAATGGCCGAGAGGCGAGGCAACGGCCTGCAAAGCCGTGTACACGGGTTCAAATCCCGTTTCCACCTCCACCAAACCCCCATCTGCGAGTCCATCTGCGCGAGCGGCGGCTTGCCTCACCTCCAGCGGCGGCTTCGCTCAGTTATTGAGTGGATCCAGGACTAACTAGCTTCGGATTGCCACGATCAAACCGGCCAATAACGGCGCGACAATGATCGCCGGAAGTAAATCACCGATTGCGATTTCCCTGATTTTCAAGAGCCGGAGCGAAATGGCCATAATCAACAGGCCGCCGGTGGCCGTCATCGCCGCTATCGCGTAAGAGGTCATGGTGTTCCCGGCAAAAACTCCTACCAGGGTCCAAATCCCTTGATAAACCACTACGGGTAGAACCGAAAGACCTACCCCCCAACCCAATGCCGAGGCAAAAGCCATGGCGGCGATGAGGTCAAGCGTGCTCTTCAAAACCAATTGGTCGATACCCGTGCCAAGTCCGTCGCTGATTCCGCCGAGAATTGCTAATGGACCCACGCAGAAAACTAGCGAGGCCACCACAAAACCTTCGACGAAAGTTGATTCGTCCTCTTTGGCAAAACGAGTCTG